>Ga0209802_1000479_pt1 | contig 30856 bp, 32 predicted proteins | sample GraSoiAngelo_129_FD_185886 | JGI IMG/M metagenome (GOLD analysis project Ga0209802, IMG submission 185886) | Grasslands soil microbial communities from the Angelo Coastal Reserve, California, USA - 14_0927_12_40cm (SPAdes) (version 2) | ecosystem: Environmental > Terrestrial > Soil > Grasslands ... | reverse complement strand
CATAACGAATTCCTTCGCGACAGTTCCAACGGAGTCCCAGTGGTCTATATCCCTGCAAAAAGCAATCATGACATTATTCCAGTCGTGGAGCGCGCTGTTTCCCTTCTCCAAGGCAAGACAGTTGGCCTTGCCACTACAATTCAACATCTGCACAAGGTTCCTGAAGCGGCAAAATTCCTCGAAACGAAGGGCTTCAACGTTCAGACTCCGGGACGCGGTCCTTGGGCACACGAGACCGGACAGGTTCTAGGCTGCGATTATTTCGGACTCAGGAGGATTCAGTCTCAAGTCGACTCATTTCTAATCGTGGGCAGCTACTTCCACGGTCTTGGTGCGGCTCTCTCGGTAGAGAAATCAACGATTCTTGCGGATCCTTATGATGGAACGGTCAAGGTCCTGGACCAGGACAGAGACCGAATCGTGCGGCAAAGATATGCAATGGTCGACAAAGCGAGGAAAGCCAGCAGTTTCGGAATAATAGTATCGACGAAGCCAGGACAAAGCAACCCACAGATTGCGCTCTCAATTCTCAAGCAAGTCGAGGAAGCAGGCAAGAAAGCTGTGGTCCTTTACGCGGATGAGATTGCGCCACAGAAACTACTCGACTTTATTGATATTGATGTCTTCATTGATACTGCGTGTCCCCGCCTTGCGCTCGACGACCCTGAAAGATTTCCAAAGCCGATCATCACAAGAGACGAGATCATGGTTGCCGTCGGAGCATGGACCTGGGAACAGCTTTTGGAGCGGGGACTGGTCCGCCTATAATTGGTAGAAGAACAAACAGTCTCCAAACGCCAACTGGAAATTCAGTTGGGAAAACTGAAGATACTTCAGACCCCAAAACTACGGCTCGAACAGTACCCCATTTCTCCCGAAGTAGCCGCCGAACTGCTCTATATGGCCGGGTTCGAACATCGCGATCTGCAGGGCGAAGTCATTGATCTCGGAACCGGGACCGGGCGTCTAGCGATCGGTGCTGCCATGATGGGCTCACAGAAGGTTGTTGGGGTAGACATCGATGAGAAAGCTATTGCTCTAGCAAGGGAGAACGCGCTTTCGACATGGGTCCAAGTAGAATGGGTTGTATCGGATGTCACCGAGGTCGTGGGAAGATATGACGCTGTAATCATGAATCCTCCATATGGAACCCGGTCTCCTCATCTTGACGTCCGATTTCTTGAGCGAGCATTCGAGCTTGCTCCTGTTTCGTATTCGATCCACAAGAGTTCGACTAGAGATTACCTTAAGGGCGTCATCGCAAAGAAAAATCGGAGGGTTGATGCGCTGCGTAGCATGACTCTCAACATTCCCCATCTCTTCCCGTTTCATCACAAGAAATGGAACAATGTCGAAGTCGACTTGTATCGGATAGTATCCTAGGTCCCTTGCTTCTTCTCTTCATTTGAATTGGAAGACGTTGTCGTAGGTTGTTCTTGGTATTGCAGTGTTGGTTTGAAAGGTGTTTCTGTTGTGGCTACTGGTCCCAGTGAGGGCAAGCCGGCCAAGGGATTGGAAATGGGCGTGATTATTGGTATTTTCGCACGTCTTGGACGAAGTTTGCCTAGCTGCTGGCCCACCTTACGGAGTAATGCTGGTTTGTCTGTGCTGCCAGTTTTGGGTTTTCCACGGAGAAGAATGTAGGTTGTCAGGAAGGATGTTACCCCAAGTATCACTCCGGTCCAGACGTTGATCCCTGCTAGGAGCCTTGAGCTTGTCTGATTTACGAATCCTTGAAGATACTGATTGTTGATATAGTCGAGATAGAATACCAGACCGAGCCCTGCAACCGCTAGAGTTTCCACTGTAACAACGAGCTTTGTTCCCATCGGGATAGGAGGTATGAGCTTCTCTTCTGGAGTGATTGGTACCCTTCTTATCCGTCCTGGAGCCCACCAATTGAGACGCTTCATGTGCCTCATGATCGAAGGTACAAGGTAGACTCGTGTAATGGTCGCGTCCAGAATAACGACTATGAAGAACGCGAGCCCGAGCTGTTGTAGCATGGGTATCTGCGACAGCATCATAGTTCCAAAGGCACCTGCTGTCACTAGACCTGTGGCTGTGATTATGCCTCCAGTGCGCTCTACTGCAGTCTCGATGGCCTCGTCATCTTTCGCGCCGCCGACCACGTATTCTCTGATCCTGGTTACTAGGAATATGTCGTAGTCAAGCCCAAGTCCGAGCATTATTACTAGTAGCATGATGGGCAGTATCCAGATCAGTTCCATCCCAACGTAAGTATGGAAAATGTAGATGACGGCGGCCATTGCCCAAGAAATGCTGAGAAGTATCGTCAAGATGAGCCGCAACGGAGTGAATATCGAGCCCAAGGCTATCATGAGAACTACGAAGACCCCGACAAGGACTAGTGCGGTCATGTTGAAGTAATCGGCAGCGCTTGAGTTGGCAAGGTCTGCGACGGAGGCAGTCTCTCCCCCAACGAGCATTGTAGATGCGGCAAGTAGCTTGTCATTATTCTGGAGACTGTTGATGTTCTGTCTGATTTTCGTGAGAGTGGTGATGGCCTGGTCCGTGTAGGGCTCGTTGGACAAATCGGCCCAGACCATTGCGGATTTCCCGTCGCTTCCGAGGAAGGGTTTCATACTCCTGATCATTGCTTGCTGTCGTGCTGTGTTCAGCTGGTTGAACGATGAGAACGGGATGGGATCGCCCGAAGGATGTGTAAGTCCGTATACCTTCGATACGCCGGAGATCGATAATGTCGAGTTCTCGGCGTAAGACAGAGATTGCAACGCAGTAACGTTGATCCAGTTGTCAGTTACGAGCAGGACTGGTGTCTGCACTACGGTGTAAGTTGGGGTTATGGTGCCTGGTCCGAATCCTTGGACCATCAAGTTGTAGCCGGCTCTGCTGTCAAGAGAGTTTGGAACCTGGGAGATGAGGTCGTGGCTTGTCTGGCTGGACAGGACCGTACTCGTGGCTGGGAGGCTGACTGCTAAGGCGACGATGAGGATTAGTTTCGAGTGCTTTGCGGTGAATCTTGCAGCACGGGCATAGTAGCTGCTTCCCTTGGCTCTCTTCTTTCTCCATAGGCCCAGTCCACCGGGCCAGAATATCTTGTCCCCGAACATGGATAGAATGGCTGGTACTAGAGTGAGGGCGACTAGTAGTGCTATGGATATGCCCATCATTACAGCGATCCCGATAGACCGGAGCATTCCAAAGCCGGCAATGGCCAGGCTTCCAAAGGCAATGACCACTGTAGCTCCGCTCGTGGCGATGCTCTCCCCTGCCCAGGTTACTGCTCGTTCTACAGCATCCTTTTTTCCTCGTCCCATCCGTCGCTCCTCAGCGTACCTGCTGACGAGGAAGATGCAGTAGTCGGACCCGGCTCCGAACATAGCGACGGGCAGGAGTGTTAGGATCAGGAAGTGTATGCTCGTGAATAGGCTGCCGATTATATAGACCAGGCCGAAGGCTATGCCTACCGATATTCCGATAGCGGATACCGGGATCAGTGGGGCTGCAAGAGACGCGAAGAATATGCCGACGATTATTATGATCAGTACGACGGTGATGGGATCTATGCGTTCCACGTCTCTGATCGATTCTGTTTCAATATCATAATTGAACGCCGGAGCACCTGTGACATAGACTAAGAGGTCTGTATTGCTGGAGGTGTTCGCGTGTCCAACATCTGCTCTAATGCTTGCGATGCTGTTTTTCGGGTCCGGTCCGGTTGTCTTGAAGTCGAGTATGACCAGCATTGTGTCATTGGAGCCTGAGACTAACTGGGTGTAGACGTCGCGGCTCGGCTGGACTGGATAGCTGTTGATGTTGTAGTTTCGAAGGAGCGTGCCCGCTAGACCAGTAAAATCCGCGAAACTTGCCGAAGCGCCGAGCGAATAGATTTCACCGATGATAAAGGTCTGGGTCGGGGTCGCATTGACTGCTTTCGAGAAAGTGTTGACAACGAATGTCTGGGTCGCGGCGGGGTCAGTCCAGTAATCGTTAGGACACGTGCTGGGGCAGAAGTTGTAGAGGTTGAAGAACGCCGCGGCATTAACGAACAGAGTGCGGGTCGGCGCGTCTGGTATCATAGACCGGAAGAATGGCAGGGTGATATTGTAGTAAGCTGGCTGGGTCACCAGTCGCGGGCTTCCTTTGGTCACGTTCTGAGCCCGGGCAAGCGGAGGCGCGACTATCGTTAGTTGGGAATAAGTGTAGCTGGCAGCGGTGAAGGTCTTGTTCCAAGATTGGTAGAACAGGTTCTCGTACGCCAGAGCGATCGGCTGGTAGGCTTGCGGTGTTTGCGAAGATATGATCGGCCATGCGGACTGGTTGGCTTTCTGGTTGTAGGAAGCGACCTGTGCCTGCGTTATGTTGAAGGGCCCGGAGTTCACTAGGGTCGTCCACTGGTTCACATAAATTGAAGGTATGCCGAATTCGAGAGAGGTTGCAAGGCTGGTCAGATTCTTTTCCTGATAGAGCTGAAGATGAACCACGCTAGTATAGCCGACTAGTAGTTGATAGTAGATGTCGTAGATGCTTGTGACGTTGCTTAGGTTTGTGATTGTCCGTTCATTATGCAGGGTCTTGTTGAGCGTTAGAGTAAAGTCGCGAACGTCGTTGCCTCGTACATCCGTTGATGTGATTACCACGACGACGCTGTTGCCCTGGCTGATGCTGAACTCCTTGCTGACTATGGATTGAGCGATGCTCGACTCCGAGGTCTTAGGGTTGTAGGCTGTCTCAGTGTAGACGATCACGCTCTGAACCTGGAGAATGGCAGGGACGCTTAGCGCGAGGGCTACTAGCCAAATTACGAAGACCGCCCGGTTGTGCTTGATGATAGTACGAGCTAGCCTTGTGAAGAGCAATCCATTTCCCTCCTCGAGGGTGTGAAACGAGGGCGGAACGGGCTGAGCGTCTTAAAGCCGTACTGTAACCTTGAACGGCGGACTGGGGCTATTACGAGCCGTTAGGCAGGTCTATATGCCGAAAACGAGCCGGAATCCACGCAAGGTGAGCCTAGACGAAGCCTGTTAGCCTTCTACTCGCCCAAACCGGTCCTAAAGTTGGAAACAAAGAGCGAAACCTGAGGCTGATCGCGGAACAGGCATCCAGGGCTCGAAGGAAGAATATCGATCTGCTGATTTTTCCTGAGCTCCATCTGACAGGCTATACTATGAAGGACGAGGTCTTTCATCTGGCAGAGTCGATCCCGGGTCCCAGCACGCGGAAGGTTGAGAGCATGGCGAAGGAGGACGGTGTTCACATCATCTTCGGCATGCCCGAGGAGAGCCAGGTCAAAGGAGTAATTCACAACACCGCGGTGCTTGTCGGCCCAAAAGGCTTGATTGGGAAGTACCGGAAGATCCACCTTCCAACGCACTCCGTTTTCGAGGAACGTCGGTATTATCGTCCAGGACAGGAAGCGCCGGTTTTTAAGACCGATCTTGGAACCATTGGTTTGACCATCTGTTATGATCTCTATTTTCCTGAGCTGACTCGCTTGCAGGCTTTGCAGGGGGCGCAACTGATTGTTTGTATCTCCGCGAGTCCTGGGTTGCGGCGGAGGTTTTTCGAGGGGTTCTGTCTGAGCCGGGCGATGGAGAACGCTATCTATCTCGCCTACGTCAACCGGGTTGGTATTGAGGAGGGTTTGCAGTTCTGGGGTGGAAGCAGGGTCATAGCGCCCAATGGCTCGGTCCTAGCCCAATGCAAGTATGACGTGGAGGAGTTTCAGATCTGCAAGGTGGACTTGGACGAGGTGTCTCGGGCTAGGGCGTTCATACCGACGATAAAAGATTTGGAGCCGGGCCTGTTTGACCAGCTGAGAGCCAAGAGCAGGGAAGCGTAGGTTCGAGGTTTTCGAGGAGGGACCCCGGTGGCCCGAGAATTCACTAGTACCCGGTCTCAAAAACCAGATTCAAGAAACTTTTCCAAAATACTGATTTCCAAAGGTGGTCTTCAATTGCTTGTTTCCATTCTGTGAATCACAGGCTCTGAATCGGGATTAGCTGATCATGGGCGGCGGTTCCATAGGGTGAAAGAGAGTTTGTCTTTTCTTTCGCAAGCGTCCGCGGGAACCACTCATGCCACACTAGACCCTTAAGGGGTCCAATTCTTTCCAGGAAACGTTCTCTGTCTCCGCTGGGTTCCGGGCTTGTTTCTTGAAGAGGAGCTTATAATCCGCTTGCTTCCTCGGCGGTAAATCGTGAATAAATCTGCATAGTACGAAATCCCCGGATTTATTTCAGCCACTCGGCGCAACAATCCTCATTAGCACCCCTCAGCTAACGCCCGTATGGTATTTGCTCATGAAGGGTCGTAACTATCGTTCCCCATCAGGCCAGGCCTTCACCAGGATGAAATACATCCACGGGTCCCCAGCGCCTAAAGTTTCCAAGTTCAACATGGGAGACCTGTCCACCCAGTTCGCCCGAAAAATCCATCTCGTCGCCAAAGAACACGTGCAGATCCGCCACAACGCCCTAGAATCAGCCCGTGTATCCGCAAACAAGATTCTAACCGATCGGTGGGGAGAAACAGGATACCGATTACAGCTCTGCGTGTACCCTCATATTATCCTCCGAGAAAACAAGATGATCGCCACCGCAGGAGCCGATAGGCTGCAGGAAGGAATGCGGCGAGCTTTTGGAAAACCCACTGGACGAGCAGCCAGAGTCGAAAACGGACAGTCAATCATAATCATCTACGTTCCCGAAGACGGGGTCGAAACCGCGAAGAAAGCGTGCGAAGTCGCCGGAACAAAACTACCCATGAAAACCCGGATCATAGTAGAAGAACCAGTCGCCCCACAAATACCAGCAGGAGCCTAACCACTTGCCCAGGCCAGACGCCATAGTTGTCCGGCTTGAAGACGTAAGAAAAGATGATATTCCGCTTGTCGGTGGAAAATGCGCCAACCTCGGCGAGCTAACAGCCAAGGGAGTCAATGTCCCTCCCGGGTTCGCAGTCACTGCAGAAGCGTTCCGCCGATTTCTGGAAGAGACAAAGATCGGCGAGGTTATTCACAAGACCCTTGGAAGCTCTAACGGTTCCAAGGACCCGAAACAATACGAGGAAGCGTCAGAGGAAATCCGCAAGATTCTAGAATCCGCCCCGATGCCCCAAGATATCGCTAGCAAGGTCCGGAGCGCATACAGGGAGCTCTGCGAGAAAACCGGAGACAAGAATGTGACTGTCGCCGTCAGATCCTCCGCTACCAGCGAGGATTTGCCTGACGCATCATTTGCCGGGCAACAAGACACCTACCTCAACGTCCGCGGCGAGGACCAGCTCGTACACTATGTCCAGAAATGCTGGGGCAGCCTCTACACCCCACGCGCAATATTCTACCGGGAAGAGAAAGGCTTCCCACACGAAAAAGTACTCATCAGCGTCGGAGTCCAGAAGATGGTACAGTCAAAATGCTCAGGCGTAGCCTTCACACTAGACCCGATCAACGGCGACCCATCAAAGATCGTCATCGAATCAACTTGGGGGCTTGGAGAGGCTCTCGTCGCTGGAATTGTCCGTCCTGACAGATTCATCGTCGATAAGGGAACCATGCAGCTAATCCACAAAGAGATCGTCCCAAAGATGATCGAGCACATCCCAAACGACAAGACAGGGCTGACCATGCAGAACGAAGTCCCAGCAGAGCGCCGTAACGTCTCGAGCCTAACCGACGAAGAAGTGATCGAAATTGCAAAGACAGCGGTGGACATCGAGGATCACTACCACACTGCACAAGACATCGAGTTCGCCATCGAGCACGGGCCCACCGGAAATTCACTCTACGTTGTCCAGACCAGGCCTGAAACCTTTTGGAGCAAAATGAAGAGTCCGACCGGCGAGACGGATTCACACATCGTTCATAGAGTCGCGGTCGTACACGGTCTAGCCGCGAGCCCGGGATTACACGCAGGAAGAGCCAAAGTCGTGCCAACCACAGTCGAAGCGGGACGCTTGATGAAAAACAAGGACATCCTCGTCACTCGAATGACGAACCCCGATTGGGTTCCTTACATGAAAATCGCGGGCGCAATCGTTACAGAAGACGGGGGAACAACATGCCACGCCGCCATCGTCTCTCGAGAGATGGGTATCCCATGCATCGTAGGCGCAAGGAACGCGACCAAATTGATGCAGACGGGACAAGAGTACACGGTGGACGCGAAATCAGGAGTCGTATACAACGGCCTAGTTGAAGAAGTTCTCAAGGCAACACAGCCTCAACATGAGATTCCCACTGTTATCCCAATAACCGCGACAAAGATCTACGTGAACATCTCACTCCCAGAGCTCGCCGAGAAGGTCGAACGGGAGACTCATGCGGACGGTGTAGGGCTATTGCGAGCAGAGCACATGATGCTCTCCGTCGGGAAACATCCCCGATTGCTGATAGAGGAGGGAGGCGGCGAGAAGATGGTCAATGCTTTCGCAGAGGGAGTCAGAAAGGTGGCAACCCCCTTTGCTCCACGCCCGGTCGTTTACAGATGTCTGGACTTCAAGCCTGACGAGTTTCTAGGCCTTCCAGGCGGCGAAAAATATGAACATGAAGCTGGCCATGTCGGGCCCAACCCGTTGCTAGGATACCGCGGCTGCTTCCGGTACGTCAAAGAGCCTGACATTTTCCGATTGGAGTGTCAAGCTATCAAGAAAGTCAGAGAGGAGTACAAGCTCACCAACGTCCACGTGATGCTACCATTCGTCCGGACGCTCGAGGACTTCCGGAACGCGAAGAAAATCCTCGAAGAGGAGGGATTGAAAAGAGGTCCTGACTTCAAGCTCTGGATAATGGTAGAAGTTCCAGCAACGGTATTGTTGATCGACAAGTTTGTCGATGAGGGAATTGACGGAATATCCTTCGGAACCAATGACCTGACAATGTTGATCCTGGGCATTGATCGGGACGATGCTTCAATCCAGGAAATCTACGACGAACGCAACCTCGCAGTCTTGCGGGCAATGAGCCATGTTATCAGAGTCTGCAACGAAAAAGGAGTGACAACGTCGATCTGCGGCCAAGCACCATCAAACTATCCCGAAGTCGTCGAGTTCCTAGTCAGAGAAGGCGCCGTAAGCATGAGCGTCAACCCCGACAAGGTCATCGAGACGAAACTGCTCGTGGCGGCGATCGAACAAAAGCTGATTCTTGAAGAGATGAGGAAGACGCGTCAGGCCAATGGAGACCAGGGAGCTATGCAGCCTCGCTGGCCCAAGTGATCCCGGGATCCATCCAGAATTTTGTTCGAACAGCTTGTAGACTGGATCAAACAAAACTACGGCGACGCCAGAAAAATCATAGAAATCGGGGTAGGCCACAGGATAGATGTGGCGGAGCGAATATCTCAAGCCCTGCCTCTAGCAGAGGTTCTCGTAACCGACAAGGATGAATCATGGGTGCGCTCAAGAAAATCCGGACGAATCAGAGCTATCGCAGACGACGTGATGTTTCCAAGCCTCAAACTCTACCAAGGCGCGTCCCTCGTCTATTGTCTGCATCCGCCTGAGGAGATACTGTCTGGGCTAGAGAGGTTGGCTAATGGAGTTGGGGCAGATCTACTGATCGTTCCAATAAGCGACGAACGACACGACTTCACGCATGACAAGTGGAGAGAGCTCGTAGTTCGCGGGAGAGTCGTCGGCTGGCTCCTTATCAACGCCGCCAATCGGTAAGATATTCTTCTTCTAGTAACGGAGAGATGCCTTCGTCGGTATTAGACGGCTAATACTGCAGACTCGGGTTCTCGTAGCCTTCGAGACGTCTCCCTTGAGTACGTGGTACCCACAGGTCACGGAAAGAAAGGGGCATCTAGCTCGGATAATCGGCTACCTTAAGGCGCATCCATTACTATGCCTTCTCATTCTAACTCCTGGGATTCCAGAGTATCTCTCAGGCTCAAGCAATATGGCATTGTTGGTTCTGAACCCTCCAGTATTCTTTCTCCTTCTCGCCGCAAACCTTGGCCTCTATGGTTCAGGAGTCATATTGATCCGCGAGGCCAAGATTCGCTGGAACAAAGGCTGGGGATCCGTCTTCCTCCTAGGGGCAGCCTACGGGATCGTAGAGGAGGGACTGGCGCTGCGAACGCTGTTCAATCCGATGTCCCCAGTAGTAGGAAATCTAGGCGTCTACGGACACTGGCTCGGAGTCAACTGGGTCTGGACCGTTGGGCTGGTAATCTTCCATTCAGTTTTCAGCATCGGGCTACCCATCTTCATATTCGGACTAGCCTTTCCGGAACTGAAATCTAAGAGCCTGGTTTCAACCAGGGGCATACGAATAAGCGTACTCACCTTAACGGTCGATTCTCTCATTCTTTCCCTAGTCGTGAACTATTGGCCTACTGAAATAGCAGGGCTACTGATCCTTTCGAGCATTGTCGTGGCACTACTCGTTGTGGCTGCAAAGAAATTGCCGGCCGATTATCTGAAGACTGTTAGAACAGAGCCTAGATGGAGACCACGAGCATTTTTCCTACTCGGAGTAGCGTTCTTTCCGATCTGGTTGCTTGCAGGAGGTTTTTCAGCTGGCGTTAACCTCTTCCCGCCCGTCGCCATGGTTTTCGATATCGTCGTCTCACTGTGGATACTCCGGCTCATCTTCAGGTCAATGGGTACACAGCTCAACCAAGCCCACAAAGTCGCGTTCGCCTTCGGACTGATCTCTCCGATCCTCATATTCGGCATAGCGGCAAGCGCATCTTTCCCTCTTGTCATCATGAACGATTTGCTCGTCATTCTCTTCTCCAATAAGATGTGGAGAAAATGGAAGGCGTGGACCCTTTCTCAGCATTACTCGCTTATGGAGAACCTGCCAAAACTTGGCAGCGATGGAAGATCTATGTCCTAGCTTGATCGGATGTTAGTTGGAAGCCGAGATTGTCTTAAGACGCTTGATGTCCATATTCTTGGAAGACCTCTTAACAAAAGAGAGGAACGGTTGAACAGGGGTTTTCCACCACTAGCTCCTCGAGCAAGACTCTAGGCCGGGACCCCGAATGGACCTGAAGAACCTGTATATGTCCCAATAGATTGACCGGGAGAAGTTAGAAGGAAAAATGGGCGCCAAGAGTATGAAGACAGCTCTCAAGGGAACAAATATCGAAGAGAAAGATGCGAAGGAGATCATTTCGGGAGTCCAGGCGATGTACGACAAGATTCCCGGATTCATCCGGCCGATGTTGCCGAGTCTGCCCGAAATTCTCAGACGAATCCCATCAAGTGCTGGAAAGTACACTCTCAACGATATCATCCAGCTTCTTGACTGGGCCTATGAAAGTGGACAATTAAAGAAATAGGAACATGGTCGAAAAATTGGCGCATCCCTCCAAAGACATTACCGGCTCTTCAGGCACACAGCTTGCAGGAAAGAAGGTCGCTCTCCTGATAACAAGCAGCGTCGCCTCGTTTAAGGCGCCTGAGATCGCGCGTGAGCTGATGAGGCATGGCGCCGACGTGTATGCGGTGACCTCTTCGTCAACGGAGAAGATGATCGGGTCCGATCTTCTAGAATGGGCCACCGGTAACCCTGTCGTCAAGGAGCTAACTGGCAAACTGGAACATATCGCTCTGGCGGGAAAGAGTTCCGGACACGTTGATCTAGTCCTTATCGCGCCTGCTACTGCCAATACGATAGGGAAGCTTGCATCGGGAATTGATGATACGCCAGTCACCACGGTAGCCGCGACTGCTATCGGTTCCAAACTGCCGGTTCTCATTGCGCCAGCAATGCATGAACCGCTGTACGATCATCCAATAGCCCAAGAGAACATTGCGCGTCTCAAGAAGATAGGCGTGGAGTTTGTCGAACCGGAGATCGTAGAGGGAAAGGCGAAGATCGCATCAACAGCCAAGATTATCCAGGCGGTTATCACACGCCTCTCATCTCAGCTCTCATCTCAGAGGAGAGACCTTGAGGGACACCGAGTGCTTGTCACTGCAGGTCCCACGATCGAGCACATAGACCCTGTTAGGGTGATAACCAACCGGTCTTCAGGTAAGATGGGCGTAGCGATTGCAGAGGAAGCATGGTCAAGAGGAGCTGAGACAACGTTGATTCTGGGACCCGGATCAGTCACGCCTCCACCTAGCGTGAAGACGGTCAAGGTTGAAACCACAGAGGAGATGCTTGACGCTACACTTCGCGAATTGAAGAATGGTAAACACGATCTAGTTTTCGCCGCCGCGGCGCCAAGCGACTATCGGCCATCGAAGCCGGTTGGCCGAAAGATAAGCACGAGAAAGGAGAAGACCGTCGAGTTGGAATTAGAAGCGACTCCGAAGATAATACGAGAGATTCGCCTCGCAAGCCCAAACTCGTTTCTCGTGGCCTTCAAGACGGAACACGGAGTCACGAACGAGCAGCTTGTGACAGAAGCGTTTGAAATACTCAACGAGAAAAGCGCGGATCTCGTCGCAGCCAACGATGTCTCGCTAGAGGGCGTAGGGTTTCAAACTGACACCAACGAGCTGTTTGTGGTTGACGAGCGAAAAAAGGTAACCCATATTGGACTGGCCCCGAAGCGCGAGGTTGCGCGACAACTATTGGATATTGCAGTCAAGCGATTGAAAGGCTAAGGCTCAGAGGTCGATCTCTAACGTCAAAGAAGATTGTTCGAGCGGTAGCAGTGCAGACCAGACCTATAGCAACCTCCGTCAAAGCTACAATTTTCCGAGCCGTCAAGCAGGCAAAGCAGGCGGCCGAGAAGGAAGCGGACATTGTCTGCTTGCCAGAGCATTGGTTGCCTGAGAAGACGATACCCTCGCCTATGAGCCCGCTTCCGGGACTACAATCCGTCGCTGAGGAGTACGGTGTTGTGGTTGTCGGAGGAGCTTTCTACGAACGTGTCAGGGGCCGAATCTATCTTAATAGCCCGGTCATTGGTCAGGACGGAGAAGTCATCGGACGACAACCGAAAGTGCATCTGTTTCGTTTCGAGAAGACGATTGCTCGTCCGGGAAATGATTACAGGGTCTTCCACGTGGACGGGTTCAAAATTGGGGTCCTCGTTTGCTATGACGTTGATTTTCCAGAGGCGTCGAGAATCCTGACGCTAAGGGGCGCGGACTTGCTGATGTGTCCGTCAAGGATTGTGAGACAGGGAGTTGAGCCGTGGCATCAATACGTCACAATTCGATCACTGGAGAACCGGATAGCAGTTGTGGCACCCAACGTCTACTCTCCACCGTTATTCACGGGATACAGTATTATTGTCAGTCTCAAGGAAGACCCGAAGATGAAGATATCCCACCCTAGGACGCACGTGTTCAAAAAGCGGCGAGAGGGAATAATTGTGGAGGATATTGATCTCGCTCTTCACGCTCGACTGCGTAAAGAACGGTTCGCTGATCGCCGGTCAGAAACATACGTTTGGAATTGAAAGAGACTGCCTGATAGGAAGATTCGGGGCGTCGTCTTCGATCTAGACAACACTCTCATTCAGTCAAAGAAAGGCGCCCGCCGGGCGCTTAGAGTGGTCGCAGGCATCTTCGCGAAACGGTTGAGGAAAGAAGGATTCCACTACTCCGAGGCAAACCTGTTCAGGAAACTCCGGCTCATCGATTTGGAAATGCATGGCCGAAAATTCCTCTACAATAGGGATGTTTGGTGGGAGACCCTACTCAAACAGCTCGGCTTGACTAAGCTGAAAGGTCCGTGGATTCACAAGACAACTCTCCACTATTGGAAAACATACGCTGGAACAAGTCCACTGTTCTCGGACACGATGTCGACGATTCATCGACTTAAGAAGGCAGAGTTTAGGCTAGGGATGGTCTCCGACTCAGACGGAACTCCCGGAATGAAAATGAAGAGAATCCGCCGACAACCATTTCTGAGGTATCTTGAGACCATTGTTGTTGCGGGCGAGGACACGCCTGATGTGAAACCAAGCAGGAGACCTTTCAGTCTAGTCGCAAAACGACTAGACTTGCAACCAAGGAATTGCGTCTACATCGGCGACAACCCAAACACCGACATTGAAGGAGCGAAGAGAGTTGGAATGATGATGATACTTGTGAAACGTCGAGGCCCGAAGGGCGGACATCCAGACTACCTCGCTCGATCATTGACTGAAGCTGCTAAGCTGCTAATGGAGAACTAATCTGTTCCACAACAGACTGTTTCTGGAAAAAGATTCTTTCCGATTCGTGGCCCATCCGCTCTCGGATAATCCGAGAAAAATCTTCCAGCTTCTCATATCCAACGAATTGCCGGCTGAGATCCATCGCGGCCTTGAGAGTGGTTCCAGATCCGAGAAAAGGGTCCAGGACTAGATCTCCTTCTATAGAGAACATTCGGATTAGTCGTCGTGGAATCTCTTCGGGGAATGCCGCAACTCGCCTTTCTAACCCTCGATGCGTCTGTCTAGCTCCAGTGACGGTCCAGACTTGTGAGAACCATTCGTCTCGCTCTTTCTTTGTGAACTTGCTTTTGTAGCGCTGTGGGTCCTTTGGCTCAAATGTTCTCAGACTTCCTTTGCGAAAGATCAGAATATACTCCATATCCAGGGTTACGTACGCGTTGGGCGGGAGGAAACCTGAGCCTAGAAACGCTCCCTTTCCCCTGTAGCGGGGTTTGGTTGTGGGCTTCTTCCAGAGAACGTAGGGGAGGGTAACGAGGCCGAGTTGCTCGAAAGACTCTATCACACGCGAGTGGTTTGGATAGAGATGGAATATGCCGTCCTTGGTCCGGGTCGCGTCGCCAATATTGACGCAGGCAAATCCGCCGGGAACTAGGACCCTCTTCACCTCTTTCCAAGTCTGGTAGAGGTACCGGTGCATCTCATCATAGGATTGCGCGGATTCCTCTCGGAAGAAATCGTCCCAGATGCCAACCATCGGGTAGGGTGGCGAGGTGACGACTAGATGCACGGAACTATCAGCTAGTTCTCCCATTCGACGGCTGTCACCGATGATTACATGGTAGTCGGCCGTCCTCTCAGGCACTCCACGGTCACCCGATGTACTCAGAACTACCTGAGGATTCTGAACCCTTGTCGCCACCCTGTTTCAGCGCGCTCTCGATCTCCTTCACTTGTCCTTCCAGTTCGGTCATATCCATCTGTAGTCCAAGTTTCTTGACGAGGACACGGAGGATTATCATCGCTGCGCGTGGGTCGATCATAAACCCGGACGTTTCCCCCGAAAGAAATAGACCTTTGAGATTCCGGACTTTTGCGAGACCTGGAATGAGTCCATTCATCCATGTGACCGCACCGCTGTCGATGATCTTCACTCCTAACTCTTCGAGCTCTTTGACTAGAACTAGTTCGCTGGCGGCGCCGTAGACTTGCGGATTTTCGGCTATCCTGCCTGTGATGAAGGCACCTACAGTTACGACTGTTTCGACTCCGAGTTTCTCAGCGAGTTTCACGACCGCCTCTGAGAGACGGAACGCACCTTCAGGTAGAATTGGTTGCGCGTCCCCGGTGTAAAGGACGAGATCGGGACCGGAGTCTTTGTTGATCCAGTAGAATATCTCATGTTTCATCAGATCAGCTGTTCCGTCGGGCTTTAGGAGCAGGCGAGGTGGGAGATAGTCTGAGTAGAGATAGCCCAGAGGAGTTGCCTTTAGCGTCTTAACCAATTGGTCGAGAACGATCTTGGCCACTCTTCCGCTGTCAGGGAGGCCAGCTATCAGGACCGGGGTCTTTAGTGTCGGAGCCTCGTTGAGATGGAGGTCAATGCGTTCTCGCAAGATCTGATCATGTCCCTCGAAGCTAGCTTAGCCTTGACGGAGTTGCTCCGATAGGGGCTGATAGACATTCCCATGATTGCATTTTTACTGATTTGAGTGAAAAGAGTCTCTACTTTCTCTCCGTAGAATGTTTATATTCGGGGAACCCCGAGCCAACCCTCCCCACTCTTTAGGTGTTCATTTGGCAAAATTCATGCTGTCGCTCCGTGACGAAAGTTTCGAACTCCTACAAACAGAAGCAGAAGACCGAGGTATATCGATACAGGAATTGATCAGAGCCGTCATAATTCCTGACTGGGTCAAACTAAACACAGTTGCCAAGCCTGCCTTTGACAACGGGAACAATGGGCTTAGAGCATACAGATCTTCGGCCTCACCGCGTGACCAAGAACAAATGTTCCAGCCTGCCATGAGCCGGATACGGTAACAGACTCAATCACACCTGCAACATCTTTCTATTCTTCAAACATCTTTTTCCAGATCTCCGTCGCGGTCTCAATGGGGACCTGATTGCGGTTCCATGTGCGCGGATCTCTATTTGGCTGATATTTGCAAGATCAGTTTTTCCAGATTCAAACTGTGATATCGGCGGTGAACGATCAATATGGTGAGGCAGCTTTCACAGATCGTTGCAGAGTATCCAGCAGCCTCGATCTGAACCAAGCTCTCCTCAGGGAGGTGTTCTCTCCGAAACGCACAAGTGGCAAGCATCAGCCATCTCAGCCTTTAGACAAGTCTTTTTGCTGGCACCACCCGTCCTTAAGCATTCAAGCTGGTAGCCTCCGTTCTCCCCACTAGGCTAGCGAATCCTGTTCCAACATCAGATTCCACAACTTTTATGGAGTATCGTTCATAGTTCAACAAGGGAGAGCTATGGGAATAGTCTCTGACATCGAAAGGACGTTGCAGATTCCGCGGCTAGGGACCGCCTTGCTGGCTATCCTTCTTGGTGCTTTGCTTCTAATGATTCCTTGGTTATTGAACTACCTAGTTGCGATAGGATTGATCATTTGGGGGATCGCGGAAGCGGTAAAGGCGAGCAAGGCTTCGAAGAGTTCTACCTCGACCAAGTGAGTCTCAGTACTAACCAAAGAATGATACTAGGAACCGTTCGTGCTCCCGGCCATTAAACGATATGAGAAGAACGATGGGATCGCCGTTCTCCAGCTCTCTCAAAAGATGCCTCATGGGACTCCACCCGACAGAAGCTGACTTTCAGGGCTTCTATTCGTCGGAGCCTGACTTCTTCCTAGTGGCGGATCTCAACCGAAGAATAGTTGGCTTCGTCTACGGCCGAGAATCCAAGAACGTTCCAGATGAAGTTCTGCGGAGATGGAGGGCAACAAAGGTGGGTTCCGTTGAAGTACTTGCAGTCGAGGAACAATACCGACGGAAGGGAATCGCCACCTTGCTCCTGAACCGTTTGTTCACAGTTTTCAGGGAGAAAGAGATTGATACGGTGACACTTTCGGTGCCAGCTGATGAGTACGTGGCTAAAGAGTTGTATGACAAGTTGGGTTTTGAGACGAGAGGCTACGTCATGAAGAAGGCGCTCTAGTCAAGATGGAGATTGGATAACCTAGCCTACCTTGTTCACACTAGATTCCTCTTCGCATCCCCATAATTCGAGACTTCTATGAGGTTCAGGTCAGGGTCCCGGAAATATACAGATGTCATCTGACCGAGCGCACCGGTTCTTTTGACAGGGCCCTCGAGTATTCTGGTCTTAGATAATTCGAGACGCTTGACGACTTCATCAATAGGGGTCGTGGTTGTGAAGCACAGGTCGGCTGAGCCCGGAGTAGGTCTGGACGCTTTCGGCTCGAATTCTTTACCAGCCTCGTGGAGGTTGATCTTCTGAGAACCGAAGCTCAGAGCCTTGCGGCCGTTCTCGAAGGTGACGACTTCCATGCCGAGGACGTTTGAATAGAATGCACATGTTGTCTCGATGTTTCTGACGGTCAGAACGAGATGATCGATACGGTCCAATTTCATAGATGTCTACTGGGAATAGTTAGATAGAAAAAGGGGTTTGAGCGAAGCTTTGGCTTCGCTCATTCAGCGTTGGTGTCGAGGTTACTGTTGTGCGATTTGCGGTTCTTCTGTTCGACTGGGATGCTCGCCTTGAGCGAACACTGCCATGGCCTGTTTCTGTTTCTCGTCCTTTTCTTTCTTGGTCATGTTGACTTGTTGGGATATTGACCAGTGGTGGCCGTATGGGTCGGTTAGTTGGCCGTAACGTTCGCCCCAGAATGTGTTGTCTAATGGCATGGTGATTTTCGCTCCTGCGTTGACGGCTTGCTGCCATAGTTTGTCTACGTTGTTGATGTAGATGTGAAGTGTGACTGGGCTGTTGCCGAGAGCATCGGGGGATTGCGTGCCGCCTGGGAATGTGTCGGATAGCATTACTATCGAGTCGCCGATTCTGATACGGGCATGCATGAGTTTGCCGTCGGGGACTGCCTGGCGGGCTAGCTCTTTGGCGTTGAATGCTTTCTTGTACCAGTCAATCGCGGCGGCCGCACCGTTGATCGCAAGGTATGGTGTTACGGTTCGGAATCCAGGTGGAACAGGTGCTTTCTTGGATTTTACCGGTTTCTTTGCTTTTGCCTTTTTGGATTTGGATTTAGGCATGGATGGCGGGCTGGTAGGGTCGTAGACTAAAACTTTGCTAGTGCGTCTATCGGAATAAATGGGATTCCCCAGACAGCGTGTTCCGCTCGTTCAACTTCCGAGAAGACCCGCATGCAGACATACACAAACTTCTCCTTTGCGAAGGTCTTCGAGTTACACAAACTCACCGTGTCTAAGGGTTGAGGAAGCCTATTATCCACTTCACAATTGCTCTCAAGTTGGGTGATAGCTAGAAAATGGGATTATTCGGGAAAAAATACAAGTGCAGCACTTGCGGTGCGAAATTCAAAACCGAAGCTGAGATGATGGAGCATGGCAAAATACACATGAATCAGGCTGCTCCTAAGAGCGCGAGCTCCAGATAAGCTACACGTTGAATATCCTTCCCGACGAGAAACGAGCTCAAACAGCACAACGCTTGCTGGCGGAAACGTAACGGGTCGGAACCAAATGCTAGTTTCCGTGCGGGCCAGGACTCGACGGAGACCCTGCTGGTGAATAATCGGAGAGGTTGCTTCTCCCTTAATCCCCAGAGGGCCGAAAGACATCGACCCTTTTTTCTCTTTTCCAGAATATGAACTCAATCTTTTGAGCGTGATCTTGACGATATCTTTTGATGTAGAAAGATTTCGTATAAGGAGCAATGCTTAACGGACGCCAATCACTCTAGCATCGTGCGCTTCGGTTATGGGCGACGAAGACCCTTCAAACCTGACCCCCCTGGGAGGACCTGAAAAGCTAGGTCCCTCTAATGGAGAATCACGGGGGCACGTACATAAGCTGCCGGAAGTTGTTAACGGTAGAATGTTATGCGTGGCTCACGGCCGGATGTGTTATCGAAGAATGTCTAGGGTTGGGGTCGGCGAATGGATTTGCCCCGACGAACGCCATGGAATTCCCATCAAGAGTTCCTAGAGAACGCGTCTCTAGTTCTAGGAAATGATCAGAGAGTAGATAGGATGGATTTCCATCCACCCGTGGTCATTGTTGAGAACCGATCACGTTCGGAGTGTTGTGACGGCTTCCAGTACAACTTCCTCTGCTTTCTTCAAAGCCTCGGCTAGCTCTGGTGTGCCGAAGGCCGGTCTCCAGTCTCTCCACAGCTCATCACTTACCACTAAAAAGTTGCAGACTTCTACGTTTCGATACACGCCTAAGGCGTACATTGCTGAGGTTTCCATGTCTACTCCCAAGACGTCCCGCAATCGATAATTCTCGATCGTCGTCACCAGCTCCCGGTAGGGGGCATCTGTCGTCCATATCGGACCCGTATAGGCGGTAACATCCTTCTTCACGCGTGCCTTTTCTAGCGCTCGGACCAACCTGGGCGCTGGACGAAGGCCCTCATCGCTCGACAGGTAATGCGGCGACGTTCCCTCCTCTCTGATGCATGATGTCGGGATAAAGCAGGTCCCGATTGGCGCCTCAGGCTGAATACTGCCAGCCAAACCTAATCCCAAGAAGACCCGTGCTCCGCAAGCAATCAGCTCCTCCATGACCATGACAGTAGCAGGCGCTCCCAATGGGAGATTAACGAAGGAAACCATCCTACCACCAACCTCTCCGCTGTAAAGAGGAAACCGAGGCCACCACCACGACGGAGAGGGCTTAGCGCCGACCGTCTTAGCGAGAGACTTGACGGTCCTGAGGTCCCATGAACCTACAACGATGGGACTCAAATCGAGTTGGTCGACTGAAACGCCATGTCGGGACGCCCAGAACTCCACAGCCGCACGAGGTGTGAAACGCTCGCTCATAGCGATTGAGAAAATGCCTACCCGTGATAGGCTTTGCGAGCAATGCTTTCGTCGCGGAGGAGAACCGCTCTTGCGTCGCGAGATGCGTTCGCTAAGACCCCCCCTTCCATAGAGAAGATTTTCTGTCTGGCACTGATTTCTGGCGATTATAGCCAATCAAAGCACAATCCAGGCTTGGATGGCAAGGCGAAGAAACGGGAAATCGTCGGCGATCTCCGAACGAATTGTGGGCGAAATTTTCGGCATGTCTCAGATCGCCAAAAAGGGTTCAATCTGGGCGAATTTGTTGAGAAATTGCAGGACTCTGTTACTTGAAGGAAACCTCCCGGGTCATCTGACCGCATTCCCGACAAAAGGACTTCAGCTTGGCGAAGACGCTTGGGCTTCTCACTCGTTCGTGCTCGTGTCGATGCGCCGTAGTTTTCTTGCAGTTCGGACACCATTCCATATCGATTTCAGTCATAAATCTCGCAGATAGTCTTGGAATGGTTTGAACAACAGCGCCGAGTGAAAGTGAAAATAACTCGAGCTTGCTAGGCAGCGAATCTTTTTTCGGAACTGTCTATTGTTTAACCGTTCACTGTTAGATCCTAGATCCATTGGACAACATTGCTGATCAAGAGGTCCCAACTCGTACCTGAGTGTACCGCACCCTTCGTCACTAGGAAGTGAAGTAATGGAGAGTTCAGAGCCGAAGCGCCGGGGTAGACCTCCAGCATTCAGCCCTCAACGGAAAGGAATGCACGAGATTCATCTGCACTTGGGAGCTGAAATTTGGACGGCGCTCAAAGACTATTCCGAGGAAACAGGCGAATTATCTCTTAGCGAAACCGTTAGAAGAATCGTAAGGACACAGCTCCTCGAGTTGGGCTATGTCAAGCAAAAAGCCCGCCTTTTTCCCCAATCCAATAAAAATCCATAAGATATCCATGGAAAATCCATTTTTTGGATTTTTCTCGCGGGCACTGTTAATATATTTTCTAGGCCCAATAGTCCAGTAGCCGGAAAGCAGACGGCTCAAACGCTGTAGACGCCCATGGGCGTGATGCCAGCGATTCTCCCTCGCCCGGAGCAAACGGGGAGGCACCAACAATTAGAGGACAAGTCCGCATTAAGCAACTGATCGATCTTCTCACCGCGGGAGATCCTACAAACGCCACGACCTACCCCGCTGAATTCTGGGTCGACAACTCAGAGAACTGCCACTTGGCACCGCTAGGCGCTTGGGGATCAGATCCAAACCCTTCCAGTTACCCTAACACGTTGAGTGTTGGCAGCGAACATATTCTGAATAATTTCCGCAAGGATATTCTCAATCTGAAAAACAAGGTCCATTTTGTCACAGCCTACATCAACCCCTCAAACCGGGATTCCTTTACGGAAGGCAATGCCAGTGCATGGAGCTTCAGCAACAACGGCGTCGGAGGTTCCAGCACCGTGTCTGACGACAGTAGCGCCGGCAACTTCAAGGTGGGATCCAAGAGCATCAAAGCCAACTGGGCCACTATGAACCCTGCTCCTACCACTGTTGCACTGAACTATCCATCTGCAACAAATCTTGCTCTCGACACCACCAAACTTGGTGGAAAGATCACTCCTGCAAGGATCATATTCTTCGTCAAGTGCGACCAGGCGATCTTCTATCCTCAGGTTCAGTTCGTGACAACTAGCCCCAACGCAGTCTTCACCAGTCCATCTCTCCCCGACGTCAACGGAGTGAACACGAGCGATTGGCACCGCTTCGAGGTGTTCATTGGACCCTATGGAGACAACTTTGTCTCTGGCCCCGGGGCCAACTGGACCAACATCAACCAGATACAGTTCCTCTTCAGCTTCAACGCGCCGGGACCTGGAGGGGGCAACATCTGGGTTGACGGAGTCTACATCGAAGGACAGAATCACTTCGTAGCCACCAACTCTATCAAGCAGAGCCAGTATGGTACTCGAGAGACAAGTCTCACCAGCACCAAACACCGGAACGCTACAACCCAACAAGCCCTCGCGAAAGCAGAGCTTATCCGGCTAGACAGTCCGATACTGCGAGGCACGGTTCAGGTTCCCGGGATACCCGACATCCTCCCAGGACAGAAAGTCACTATCAACGCACCGAGCGCCAACCTCTCCAATACTATATTACGGGTTCTCACAGTGAAACATCATTATGGCCAGGATAATTTCACAACGACATTAGAGCTAACAGATGATCTGGTCAACTATCAAGCCTTAAAAGTGACGAGCATGGCGGACTTGCTTCTGCAAATCCATACGCCGAAGTCGAAGGCGCAGCGGGAGAAAGATATCGAGATGGGAAACCCGTTGACGCTGTCAGGACAGCCGGACTTTACTACGACAGCTCAGACCAGAGACTATCCTAGCTAGTTGCCTCTTGGGGTCAAAATTTACCTTTGGTTGAGTTCCCGCTGTCAGACATTTGTAATCCCGTTAAGAACATGGGATTCGTCGGCAATAAACGCCTATCTTGGTTCTCAGTGCGATATGTGGTCAGAACGGGGTTACATCCTGAATTCAAGTAAGCGAGTTACGTTTTCGGCTTAGGCTGCTCGACATCATTTCCCGTGTAGCGAACCAGCGTACCAACTTTCCCGCATTCAGGACACATCTTGAGGGGAGCACCACTCCCTATCTTTGCGTCACAAGAGGTGCATCGCCATTGCGGAATCATGTGTCTATCCCCATGTATTTTCTAGCCGTTTCCCATGTGAATCCTTCAAGTCTCTTCCAATTGGTATAAGCAAATCCGTACTTTTCAATGTTCAACTGTTCGAGGCGCGGGATTTCGTGAAGATATTGCTCAGTCGCGTCAGGCGACCGCTTGAGCAGTGACAAGAGCTTCTGGGCAGTTTTATCATCGATATACCTGAAGGTTCTGAAGAATTTGTCGAGATGAACAGGATGAAGCAAGCGAGAAAGGTCTTGAAGTCGAAAGCCCGGATTTACAAAACGGCACTCCTCAGCTGCAAGCTGATAGTCATCTCCACCCCCTTTGTACGGGATTGGAGGTCCCTTGTGATACCATCCTATCCGATAGTAGCCGGTCAGGACTCTGGTTCGTTCTCGCTTGGTGCAGAAGAAGATGTATTTTATACCCTCCCCAACGACGCCGGCACGCATTTTTTGTTCGCATGTGCTGAATAGCCCGTACGTTTTCGTCTCGATGTTCGGGTCTGATTTACTGTCCATGTTGGTCGTTATGTCACGAACTGGTACTTTCGACTTGGAGTCGCTGTGGTAGAACGAGAGTACAGACTTTCCGGCGTTGCCTTCCTGAAGGGGAATCCACGGAGAATTCGGAGGTCTCACATCTTGGGGCAATGATTTTATCGTAGCATCTCGGTGGTTATTATCCTAAATGCCTCGACGAGCTTTCCTCTCGTTTTCGTATGACGACACCGCCCAAGCTAGTGGATTCAACCTTCTACAGTGGAACCCTAACGTAGACTTCGACTTTGTGGGTCGGCATCTGCTAAGCAAGGTTGACAGCGAGAATGATGACTACATCAAATCGAGAATCAGGGAAGAAATGCATGGAACATCTATGCTAATTTGTCTAATTGGTCAAACGACCCATCAGAGCCCATGGGTAGATTGGGAAATTCGGGAAGCGATGGCACAAGGCAAAGGAATCTTGGGTATTCGGCTGAAGGGTCAAGAGGGAGCACCCATACCGCCAGCACTTCAGGAAGCCGGAGCGAATGTGATAGACTGGAATCCCGATGCATTCGGCGACGAGATGGAACAGGCGGCTCTAATCGCTAATCGCCCAGAACTCGGTCCTCCTCCCACTCGATATGCTAGTAGCGGTGGGTGCGGGTAGCTAAGGTCCAACAAGCCGTCGAACCCTCCATATCGTGTGCTCGCGGCTAATCGTTCTCTCGACTTCTAGAACCAGCTCCTCAAGCTCTTGGTCGGTGGTAACTTCGCGGGCTCTATCCTCCAGCGCTGCTAGTTCTTGGGATACTATCCCATATGATTGTGAGAGTTCTTGATGACTTCGAGCGGTAGTCCATGACAGCCCAGATGTTGCCAGCGTCGTGACTACTCCGACTGGATTGACCGGAGAGTTGGGAAACGCGATTAGGATGAGAGCGATAATCGCGGAGAGCACCTGTAGTGAGAATGTTGCGTAGAACCAATTGTTCCCCGAATTTTTGTTCTTCAATCCTTTGTTTCGATACCACCCTCTTTGGTCTTGTATGCGGTCTTTCAGGTAGGTTTCCTTACGTTTGTCTAGAGACTGTTTCCGCAATTCGAGCATATACTGGCTAACTTGAGTGCCTTCGGTCGGGACCGAGACGACTTCTTGTTTGACTTCTGGCTGATCATCCAGACATTGGAGAACATCCTTGGCAAATTGACTTCCTATGGTCGAAGTCACCGTATCATGATACGGTGTAGCTTTCATCATGAACCTCCACGTGATTACCTTAATAGATTCCGCCACAGCTCTACACGAGAACCATCGTCGGTCGTATCTTTGATGCCACGCTATCGCATTGAAGACCACAACGAAAAACAGCAAGGTGGCAATCAGAACAGCCTTTGGAAGATTGAGCCAGGCTGGCGTAACAACAGAGGCGCTTCCCGCAACCAGTACTAAGGCGACAATCCGTGCTTTTAGAAATTGAAAGTGTCTTTTCTGGTTCTTTATCGCCGCTGCATCCATTACCTGATAGAGAGCCGGGTACGCTGAGTTCTCCGAAGTCACGACCCCAGCTTGGTCAAAGTCTTAGGCTAGAATTTGCGTCTTGCTTCGACAGCACGCAATCTATCTTTGTAGCTATTCTCGAGGTCCACGTCGAAGAGATTGGCGAACTTGAGGGCAAAAATTAGGAGGTCAGGAATTCTGTCAGATACCAGCTTGTCCACTTCATATTTTTCCCCGTGATGCATTTTTTCACAGTATGTGCTGAACAATCCCGCGAGTTTGTTTAGGTGAAACGAGCAATGTTCAATTTGCTTACCTTTGTCCCAACTCATCATATCTTTGTGGAATTTTTCGTCATGTTCGGCTTGGACCCGTTGGAGGTCTTTGAGTTCCATCGACAGCCCAGAATCATAGCCAGCGTCGGCGTTTAAGGTAAAAGATGTGATTCCCTTCACCTTTCGAGAGTTTGTCAATGCGGTCGAGGGCTATAGCCAAGTGAGGACGTTCTGCTACAACATTCAGAAGTAGCGGAGCCGCCCATGTCACCGAGATTCAGTTTCATTCTCGTGTCTGAGAAAAGTAGCCATCTGCCTCTCAACCATCTAGGTGTCGAGTCACAGCAATTGGCGTGAGCGATTAGCTGCTAATCCCAGCCGGATGGAAACCGAACTAGCTATCAAACTACAAGATTCGGGGATCCATTACCAGACCCAGGTAGCGATACCGATTACAACAGTCGACTTCTATTTTCCGACGACTCCGCGCCCGACACTAGTCTTTGTTGACGGTCTGCCGCATCTGAGAGCTATTCAGATGGTAAAGGATGAGGAACTTAGAACTCTCCTGAGAAAGCGTGGATACAAAGTTATGGAGCTAGTCTACCGCAGCTATTCCGACAAGAAACGGGACGAACTGTTTCAGGAAATAGTCAAGCAACTGGGCAGAGAATGGAGCGCGTGAAGAGCCTCACGGGCCGCTTGGACGACCACTTTGGGTAGCGGATGAACTGCTCGGAACACTCAGTGCTTGGCTATTGTCGGAAGTCATACTTGGAATTTTCGCAGACTTGTCGCAAATGTATAACACTCGATCTGTCAAATATGGGTGAGGAGCCCTGCTCGTTTTCGCAGAGGCCACTGCCACGTTATCGAAATGACCTTTCAACAGACCGCGGAACATCCATGGCAGGTAGAAGTTCACGACATATCCTCTTGGACAGGGAATATCTGAGAAAACCGAAAGTTTGGAGTTCCATCCTTTTCTGATCCACATTATCGGTCCAACGAGAAGAGGGATGGCCCCGAACAGGCTTGCGCGGCCTACGGGATTAGGCATAACGATCAGGCACTTTTTCCCCACACGTTTCAGCTCCACGATGGCATCATCAATCTCAATCCGCTTCAAATGAATGAGGACGACGCTGCAAATCAGATAGTCAAAACTGGAATCTCGAAACGGTAACTTGCGAAGATCGCACATCACAAAAGGCAAGAGCCTCTCTCTGACTGAACGAGACATATTGAGAGAAATATCGCATGTTACGACGGACGCTTTCCTGGTATCAGCTATAGGAATCGAATTTCTACCGTAGCCACAGCCGACATCGAGGAGAGTAGAATTGGGTTCGATAAAGTCGAAAAGCCCGGAATCTGGCTCAGCAAATTTCCCAGCCTTCGGTATGGCGCGGGTCGGTCCACCCGTTCCGCAGTATGGGTCCTCTTCTCCAATGGTCTCCCACGTTTTCCGCGGATCCTTGTCAGTGGACCTATTCGTCACGCGGGGGCGCCGGCTTCAGACTTCCCATCCTTCCGGCCAACCACAAGCCCCAGCGTTGCAAGCCAACCAGGCCAATTTCTCGATGCGTCCAGTTGCTTGAGCAACTTCGTAATCGGTAACCTTCTGTAGAATGCCATTGGAAACTTTAGAACAGGACCACTAGCAACAGTGGTCAAGCCGCAATTCCGCATCATTCCGGCGACCTCTCCCACGGTAAAGTACCACTGGTCTGACTCAAACAGCCTTGTCTTGAGCGACAACCTCCTCAACCAGTTGTCAGTCTCGAAGATTAGAAACAAGAACCCCCCATCTTTGAGCACTCGATGCGACTCCTCGATGCACCGTTGAGGTTCGGGAATGAAGTGGAAGGTGTGAAAGCAGAAAACCGTGTCGAATATCGAGGACCTTAGAGGAATCTCTTCTCCATCACCCCGCACAAGCTTACTTCCATTACTCCTCGACAATCGCAGCATATCAGCCGAGATGTCGATCCCAGTGTAGTCCCAGCCCATCCGCTCTACAAATCCGATAAATCTCCCGCTCGCAGTCCCAACTTCCAGCAACGAAGGCCCGCTCACATAGCGCACAAGGAGACGCTTTTCAGTGAAGTCGATGTGTCTCCCTCCTCGGCTCGAAAAACGCTTAGAGTAATAGACGGAAGACTCTTTGTCATATGTCTTCATCACCTTCAGCTTAGAGCGAAGATTGGTTTTGATCATCGAAATCTCGCCCTAAACGGGCAGAATCCGCATAATGCTTAACCAAAAGTATGCCTGTAAGTAGACTAGACAAACCAATGCCACGATTTCGACCTTGAATCGGACAGGCTTCGCAAATACGTAGCCTAACATGACGAGTAGCATACTCGAAATGGTAATGGCGTACACTGCCACAGATCCTGGGAAATTCTCAATCGCATTGATGAAGACAAGAGGAGTACCTAGCACAAGGTATCCTGCGCTTTGCAGGATAGTGATGGAGAGAAAGGTGCTCGCAATCCCGTAGAAGTAAGAATAATACGCCAGCCCTGTGCGTTTCGTTACGAACGCGTAGAGGATTGCGAGCGGGATGACCCAGGATAACCATTGGGGTTCCGCCTGTGAGAAAGCGTTGAGCGCAACGGCGGCTACGAGGCTCCACAGCAGCAAGGGTTGAAGCGTTGAACTTGATTTCCTCACGTGCCAGACAAACAAAATGGCGATGGTGGCTACGCCCAGCCAGATCAGGGGGGATGAGCCCGTATACAGGGACCCGGAGAATATTGCGAAAACATCGTACGCCCTAGTGCTTGCACCGCTGAGACCTAGAAAGCGAAGTACAAAGCCGACGTAGAAGTCTTGCAGTCCAGCTCCCAAGTACGGGGCAAAGGAGAGACTGGTAAGTCCGCCTGCTATACCGAGCTGGATACCGAACTCTTTCCATTTTCTATGAACGAGGTTTTCTATAGCCAAGAGACCAAAGGGAACAAACCCGAATAGTTTGAGGAGACCAGCGAGTACGAACGAGACGCTTGCTAGACGCCTTTCGTTCTTCGCGAGCAGAACGAAACCGTAAACGAGTGGTAGCATCATTAGAGAGTCGTAAGTGCCCCAGGCACCAGTAAGGTAGATGATTAGGGGGTTCAGGAGATAGAGTGCCGCGTACCTAAGTTTGCCCGTAAACCGTAAGATCAGGGCAAAGATCCCGAGATCTGATAGGACTAGCGGGATACGGAAGAAGAGTCCTTCGACTATGTAGTTGGTGTGAAACATGAAGACAAGGTCGCTGAAGCCAGAGTCTCTCATGAGGACATAGAGTGAGTAGAAGGCAAGTTGGACGTAGTAGACTAGGGGCAGAGTGGGGAACAGATAGTCGAAGCGTCCCGATTCATAATACAGTCTGGCTGAGTATGCGAACAGAGCCAGATCTCCTGGGTGACCTGCGAAAGAGGCTAGCTCTATTCTCGCGATTAGCCCGACAAGAAGCGTGGCTAAGATTTTAGTTTTCATCCTCATCCTTGAACACTTTGACCAATAGACTAACCATTGCGACTGGAACGACGAAGAGGAATGTGAGGTAGTAGAACATCAAGGAATTGTAGTTTGAAGGGTTTAGACCAGCTTGAGGGAGGGGAGATGCGGAAAGAAATCTTATTTCGACACTGTCCAAACGGAAGAAGTTGATTTCCCCAGCCAAGGGCCTGACAATCAGCGAGGACGAGCCTATTTTCCCGGTGAATAGCGGCGCTGATCTGACGAGTGCAGGCGAGAGCAGTGCCAGCTCATATGTCGTCGCGAGCTTTGGGGCGTATGTGTACGCCTGGGCCACGACCGAGGCTCCTTGTGTAAAATAAAGCGTGTAGCTGAGGTTGGGGCTTCCTTTGATGTCTAATCCCACAAAGACTTGGAAAAGACCTTGACTCGTGGTTGCGGGTCCCATGTCTGCAACAATGCCGGTGAAGTTTCCACTGACCTCGAATGAGTTGGCGGGAGTCCTCATGATAGAATTGACATGCATGTCATACAGAGCGAGGGCAAAATTCCCGCTGGTAAGGGAAGGGGCTTCAAGATAGAACAGCACTCGTGTGATTCGAGCGTTCGTCAGCGAAAGGCTTGGGTTGGATAGGGATGATTCGGCGACGAGATTTACCGAAATCGTCTCCCTAGAGCCTAACCCAGGCCTGTGTTGCAACGATGAACCTTCGCGCCACGCTGCGAAGCTCGCATTGTTGGCAGTCGTTCCGAAAAATCTGATTCCGTATGAAACACCGCTGGAAACGGTTAGGCTGATTGTTATGAGCGGGTCTCGGTCAAGGGACAAGTTCACGCTGCGGTAAATCGAAATGGCCTGAGGACTCGATATTGATGGGAGCGCAACGGTAAGTTTGAGGAGGTTGTTGACTTGAAGAATAGCTGGAATGCTCGTCGCAGGTAAGGTCCATTGAGTTATGTCGTTGAAGCTTTCATTCCAGATCGTTGGACCCACGGCGACGCCCTGCATTGAAGCAAGCTTGGCAAGCCCGTCAATCTCGGTAGCTGTTTTCTGAGGAAGAGTTCCTCGAAGAAATACCGATGGAATGACCAGAGTCAGGATCATGACAATGATGAGGGAGTATAGCCGAAGTCTCATCTACGATTCTATCTCTGCTAGAAGTTCTTTCGTTGACCTTTCGAGAGTGAAGTTCTCTAGGACTCTCCTACGCGCTTTCATACCCATTTCGTGACGGAGTTCAGGATTGGAGAGCAGCTCCATCATTCTCTTCGCTATCATGCCGTAGTCTCTTGGGTCGACGATGAACCCCGTCTCTCCGTTCACGATTATCTCAGGAGGTCCCCCTTGGTCGGTCACAATCGAGGGTTTCTTGAAGAGCCCTGCTTCCACCGGCGTAAGGCCGAACGGCTCGTAAAGTGATAGGTGAACGTGAAACATGCACCGTGAATACAGCATCGCAAGTTCCTCTTCACTGTGAGAGTTGCCCTTCAATTGGAGCGGCACACGCAACCTGAGCGCACTTTCTTTCAACGAGAACCTTTCTTGTCCTTCTCCGACCACAACGAGTCTGGCCGACGGCACCTTGGAAGCGGCTTGAATCATGCCGTCCACGTTCTTCAATGGAATCAACGGGCCTACGGCAAGCATATAGTCGCCCTCGCCTGCAAAGTCCTTCGACGACAACTGCGCTAGCATCGGGTCTGGTCCCGGGTAGACGACCGGAGGCGCATCATTCAGTTTGTAGATTCGCTTGAGAAAGCGAGAAAGGAATTTGCTGTTGGCAACTATCTTCGAGTATCTCTTCACAGCATGTATGTCGACCGCGCGGGCTAGACGAACGGTCTGTTCGAAGACCCGATCTGAGAGTACGAGAGAAGAGAGCGGTCGCCCGTAGTATTCCTCACTTGTCTGCTTGACCTATAGTCCTCTCCCGTGATCCATCTTTCCCACGCAAGCTCGAACATTGATCCGGAGTACCAGATTGTCTTCTTTCCCAAGTTTTTGGCGATGTAGAGAGCGAGTAGCGGGTCTACATGATGGTGAATTATGATCGAGTCATAGCGGGACAATTCTCTGAGAAACCTCATCATTGTCGCGAGTCTCCGGGGGCTTGGCACGGTCGATGGTATGGTCCTGATGTCGTAACCGTTGAGCCTGGCTTGCCAGCCGGGAGTGATTAGTCCACTCCAGAACAGCGTGGCATCGACGTTTATTCTCCTAAGCTGCTCGTAATGCGCAAGGGCAACTCTCTCCGCTCCCCCGAAGCGCCCGTAAGACTGATGGATGATAGCTATTGGCAACCTGGACCCAAGGGAGTATGAGGGGAGAATTAACGCGGAACTAAAGGATAGCGGAGTTTCTTCCGTCTAAAAC
>Ga0209802_1000477_pt1 | contig 30919 bp, 25 predicted proteins | sample GraSoiAngelo_129_FD_185886 | JGI IMG/M metagenome (GOLD analysis project Ga0209802, IMG submission 185886) | Grasslands soil microbial communities from the Angelo Coastal Reserve, California, USA - 14_0927_12_40cm (SPAdes) (version 2) | ecosystem: Environmental > Terrestrial > Soil > Grasslands ... | reverse complement strand
GAGGGAAGCCGCGAGGATGCCGCCGGACAAAAGAAGCCGGGTCTTCATCTTGCTTGGGAGAAGCGCAAGCCCCGTGCCTACCGACCCATTGCACAACGGCCCCAATCGCAATGAGTTAGCAGGCTTCGCCGCGAGGCGGGAGTGGACGTCCGGAAGTTCCGTTACCACTCGGTAACCCGAACGGTATCAGCCCGGCTCTCCGCTGTCGGAGCTCGGCTCGAGCAGCCCGTACTTCTTGCGCTTCTCCCACAGGTTCTTGCGGGAGATGCCCAAGATCTCCGCGGCCCGCTGGATATTGCCGCCGGTGTCTTCGAGCGTGTGGCGGATGTACTCCCGCTCGGCCTCAGCGAGCGAGAGGCCCTTCGGAAGTTGGAACTTGTCAGGGCGCGAATCCCCCTCCCCCCGCGCCCGGCGCTCGCGTTGCCCGAGCGCTGGCAGGTCGGAGCGTTTCAGGCTAGGCCCGTCACCGAAGATCAGCGCTCGCTCGATCACGTTGCGGAGCTCTCGCACGTTCCCCGGCCAGTTCCAAGCCTGGAGGGCCTCGAGCGCCGTCGCGTCGAGCGACTCGACCCGCTTCTTGAACTCGCGGTTGAACGTCTCGCGAAAGTGGTCGGCGAGGAGCGGAATGTCACTCTTGATTTCGCGCAACGGGGGCAGGGTGACGGCGGCGACCGTGATCCGATAATAGAGATCGGCCCTGAACTTCCCGGCGTCCACCTGCTCTTTCAGGTCGCGGTTGGTGGCCGTGATGAGGCGCAGGCCGACCTCGATCTCGTCGGTGCCGCCGAGCCGGCGAAAGCGCCGGCTCTCGAGGAAGTTAAGCAGCTTCGCCTGCACCTCCGAGCCGAGCTCCGCGATTTCGTCGAGGAACAAGGTACCGCCGTCGGCCACCTCGATGAGTCCGCGCTTGGCCTCCCGGGCGTCGGTGAAGGCACCCTTCTTGTAGCCGAACAGCTCGGCCTCGAGCAGGGTGGCGGGCAGCGCCGAGCAGTTGATCTCGACGAACCGCCCCGCCGAGTGCGCGCTGGAATAGTGGATCGCGCGGGCGACGAGATTTTTCCCGGTGCCGCTCTCACCCAGGAGGAGCACGTTCGGGCGCGGGATCGCCGCCGTGCGGCGCACGAACGCGCGGACCGCTTCGACCTGCGGATGCTGGCCGAGGATCGCCTGGACCGAGTATTCCTTACCCCGAGCCTGCTCAAGCGAGGCCCCTTCCTCCAGCAGCGGCCGCTCCGCGAGCGCCCGGGCGAGCAGCGTGGTCAGCTCGTCGATGTTGACCGGCTTGGTCAGGTATTCCGTCGCACCGGCCTTCAAGGCGTCGATCGCGGTCGCAACGTCGGCATGCCCGGTCAACACGAAGATCGGCAGGTGTCGGTCGCCGCTGCGCAACCGCCGGGTCACTTCGACGCCGTCGAGGTCGGGCATCACGAGGTCGGTGATGATCGCGTCCGCCGGCTCCTCGGCGTGATGCGCCAGCAGCGCGTCGGGGCGGTCGAACACCTGGGTCCGGAATCGCCCGGGTCCCAAGTTGGCGGCGACCAGCTTGGCGTGTATGACATCGTCGTCGAGGATGTAGACTTTGGCCATCATGAGTCCGATATTAGTCGCGCGCCCCGCTAATATTGGCGCCAGCCCCGTGCGCAGCCAGGACCTATGGCCGCTACCCCCCACGCAGCCCTGATCATTGACGACGATCGGGATCTGCTCCTGCTGGTCCGGCGCACGCTCGAGTTCACGGCCGGTTGGCACGTGCGGACGGCCAGCTCGGGTGCCTCCGGGATCGAGCTCGCCAAGACCACGCCCCCGGACGTCGTCCTCGTGGACCTGATGATGCCGGAGATGGACGGCTACGAGGTGTGTCGGCGGCTCAAGGCGGACCCGGCGACGGCAGGCATACCGGTCGTGCTGTTGACCGCCCGCCATGACCTGGACGAGCGCCGCATCGCCGAGACCGGGGCGGCCGGCGTGCTGTTCAAGCCCTTCCAGCCCGAGACCCTGGCGCAGCAGGTGCGCGACTTGTGCCGATGACAGCCCCCGATCCGTTCGCCGAGGTGCGGGCCGAGTTCGTGGCGGGGCTGGGGCGGCGCATCGAAACGATGCGGACGGCGCTGACGCAGCTCGAGCAGGGGTTCCGCGCCGAGGACGCGGAGGCGCTGTACCGGGCCGCGCACTCGCTCACCGGTACCGCCGCGAGCTTCGGGGCCGACGGCCTCGCGCACGTGACCGGCGATCTCGAGGATCTCGCGCGCGGGTGGTTGGACCGACGCACCTCGGTGCCGGAGGAGTGGCGGGCGGCCGTGGCGGCCCTCAAGGAGCTCGAGGCCACCGCGCGCGAGTACCGCGCGACGGTGGCCTCGGGCAGCTCCCGATCGTCGGCCGCCCGCCTCGCGGTCGTGGGCGAGTTGACCTCCTTGATCAGCGCCGCCGTCGACATGCGCGAGATCTTCCGGGGCGCCATCGAGAAGGTCCAGCGCGTGCTCGACTTCCGGCGGGCCAGCGTCGTGCTCGTCGACGAGTCGGCGACGCACTACTACATCCAAATGCTGTACGACAAGGCGCGCGGGGGGTTCCTACCGGGCGAGGCCGTCTTCCCCGTCGACCAGGGGCTGACGGGGGAGGCAATCCGCACAGGACGCCCCATCCGGGTGGACGGGCTTCCGGGCACGGAGGGCATACTGCTGCAGGAGGGAAGGCGCGTCTCGGCGATGATCGTGCCGTTGCACGTCGGCGACCGCGTGATCGGCGCGCTGAATTTCGGGCACGAACAGGAGGGGCACTACACGGAGGAGGATCTCGACTGGGCGGTGGTGTTGGGGCGGCAAATCGAGACCTCGCTCTACTACTCCACGCTCCTGAGCACGATCGCGCAGCAGCGGGAGGCCCTGGCGCGGGAGCACGCGACCGTGCAAGGCCAGCGCAACCAGCTGGAGGCGCTGATCGACGCCAGCGACGCCGCGATCATGATGGTCGGGCGGGATCGCAAGATTGCCTACGCCAACGCCGAGATGGCCCGACTCGTCGGGATTCCGCGGGAAGCGGTGCTGGGAGCGAGCGTGGAGACCGTTCACCGGTTTCTCGGAGGCTCGTTCGTGGACGCCACTGCGTTAGCGAGCCAGGAGACGGTCCTGTCGCTCGACGCCTCACTGCGGGACCGGGTCGAGCTCACGTTTCCCCGGCGCGCTGTGTACCAGCGTGTGGTGGCCCCCGTGCGGGAGAGCGGCGGCTCGCTGCTCGGCCACATCGTGCTGTACCGCGACGTGACCCACGAGGTGGAAGTCGAGCGGGCGAAGTCCGAATTCGTCTCGGTAGCCAGCCACGAGCTCCGGACTCCGATGACGTCGGTGAAGACGTCGCTCTCGCTGCTCCTCGCCGGCGCCGCCGGACCGCGCGATGCCTCGGCGCGCGAGCTGCTCGAGATCGCCGTCCGCAACGCGGACCGGATGATCCGGCTCATCAACGACCTGCTCGACCTCTCGCGGCTCGAGGCCGGCCGCATGGAATTCCAGCTCGAGCCGGTGCCGCTCGCGGACGGCGTCGCGGCTGGCCTCGAGACCGTCGCGGCGTTCGCGCAGGAGCAGGGCGTCACCGTCGCGACCGAACCCCCCGCCGAACCCCAGGTGGTCCTCGGGGTGCGCGATCGCCTGGTCCAGGTGATCGTGAACCTGGTGTCCAACGCGATCAAGTTCTCGCCCCGCGGCGGCCGGGTCACGGTGCGCTGGTGGTCCGAAAACGGCTTCGCGGTGACGGAAGTGGCGGACCAGGGGGCGGGCATCCCAGCCGACCAGCTCCAGGCCGTGTTCGAGCCGTTCCGGCAGCTGGACAGCTCGACCACCCGGGAACATGGGGGAGCAGGCCTCGGCCTGGCCATCAGCCAGGGTATCGTGGACGCCCTCGGTGGCAAGCTGTGGGCCGAAAGCGTGCTCGGGGCAGGCTCGCGCTTCTTCGTCCGCTTACCCCTGGCGCCTGAGCAGCCGGCCCGCTCGGCGGCCACGTGACGCCGGGTCTCCCCACTCCCCACGCTTTGGTCTAACGTTCGGCATGGCCCAAGCTGCCCCTCCCGCCGTCCCTGGTGTGGAGCTGACTCGCCCGGCGCCGGCCGGGTGCGAAGCGATCCTCACCCCCCCGGCGCTCCGCTTCGTCGCCGACCTCGCGCGCCGCTTCGAGTCCACGCGCCAGGAGCTGCTCGCGCGCCGGGCCGCACGCCTCAAGGAGCTGGAGGAGGGGCGGCTGCCCGACTTCCTCCCGGAGACTCGCGCCCTGCGCGAGCGGGACTGGACGGTCGCGCCGATCCCCGGCGACCTGCTGGAGCGCAAGGTCGAGATCACCGGCCCGGTCGACCGCAAGATGGTCATCAACGCCCTCAACTCGGGGGCGAGCGTGTTCATGGCCGACTTCGAGGACGCGCACTCCCCTACCTGGGAGAACACCATCTCCGGCCACCAGAACCTGGTGGACGCCGTGCACGGCACAATCGCGTTCACCGGCCCCGACAACAGGCGCTACGCGCCGAACCCGCGGACCGCGGTCCTCATGGTCCGCCCGCGTGGCTGGCACCTCATCGAGAAGCACGTCCTGGTAGACGGGCGGCCCGTCTCGGCGTCGCTGTGCGATTTCGGCCTGTGCTTCTTTCACATCGCCTCCAAGCTCGTCGAGCGCGGCACGGGGCCGTACTGGTATCTCCCTAAGCTGGAGAGCCACCTCGAGGCGCGACTGTGGAACGAAGTGTTCAACTTCGCCCAGGACGCGCTCGGGCTGGCGCGCGGCACGATTCGGGCGACCGTGCTGATCGAGACGATCCTCGCCGCATTCGAGACCGACGAGATCCTGTACGAGCTGCGGGACCACTCGGCGGGTCTCAACTGCGGCCGCTGGGACTACATCTTCAGCTTCATCAAGAAGTTCAGGAGCCGCCCCGACTGCGTGCTCCCCGACCGCGGCCGCGTCACCATGGACCAACCGTTCCTCCGCGCCTACGCCGAGCTCGTCATCAAGACATGCCACCGCCGGGGCATTCATGCGCTGGGCGGGATGGCCGCGCAGATCCCCATCAAGCACGACCCGGCCGCAAACGCCGCCGCGCTGGAGAAAGTCCGACAGGACAAGTTGCGCGAGGTACGGCAGGGCCACGACGGGACGTGGGTCGCCCATCCGGCGCTCGTGCCCGTCGCCCGAGAGATCTTCGACGCCCATGTGGCGGGTGCGCATCAGATTAGCGTGCGGCGCGAGGACGTCCGGGTCTCCGCGCGCGACCTGCTCGCCGTGCCCCGGGGCGAGATCACCGAGGCCGGGCTCGTCACCAACATCGAGGTCGGTATCCGGTACCTGGCGGCCTGGCTCGGCGGCCAGGGTTGCGTGCCGATTCACAACCTGATGGAGGACGCTGCTACGGCGGAGATCTCCCGGGCACAGATCTGGCAGTGGCTGCGCCACGGAGCGCGCCTCTCCGACGGCCGTACTGTCACCGAGCAGCTGGTGCGCGACACGCTGGCGCGCGTGATCGAGACCCTACCCGAACGGGTAGGTCCCGATGTCGGGGGCGGGGATAAATTCCCGTTGGCGGCGCGAATTTTCGAGCAGATGGCGACGGCGTCGGACTTCCCGGAGTTCCTCACGCTCGTCGCCTACGAGTACCTGGACTAAGCGAGCGACGGGGGTCGGTTATGGAACGGCAGGAGTTCATCACCACGCTCCAGCGCGAGTGGGCGACCGACAGTCGCTGGGAGGGGATCACGCGCCCCTACGGCGCCGGCGACGTCCACCGGCTGCGCGGCTCCATCGACATCGAGTACACTCTCGCGCGGCTCGGCGCCGCCCGCCTGTGGGAGCTGCTGCAGGAGGAGGCGTTCGTGCCCGCGCTGTCGGCGGTGACCGGGAACCAGGCCCTCCAGCTCGTGCAGGCCGGCCTGCAGGCGATCTACGTGAGCGGCTGGCAGGTGGCGGCCGACGCGAATAACGCGCTGCAGATGTACCCGGACCAGAGCCTGTATCCGTCCGACAGCGTCCCCACCCTGCTCCGCCGCATCAACAATGCCCTGAAGCGCGCCGACGAGATCCACCACCTGAAGGGGGACCACGCCATCTACTGGTTCGCGCCGCTGGTGGCGGACGCCGAGGCGGGGTTCGGCGGCCCGCTACACGCCTTCGAGATCATGAAGAACATGATTGCCGAGGGCGCGGCGGGGGTGCACTTCGAGGACCAGCTCGCGTCGGTGAAGAAGTGCGGGCATCTGGGCGGAAAGGTGCTCGTGCCGACGAGCGAGTTCATCACGAAGCTCATCGCGGCGCGCCTAGCGGCCGACGTGTGCGGGGTGGATACGATTCTCGTCGCGCGCACTGACGCCAACAGCGCCACCCTGCTCACGAGCGACTGCGACGAGTACGACCGCCGCTTCCTCACCGGCGAGCGCACGACCGAGGGGTTCTTCCACGTCAAGAGCGGCGTAGAAGCCGCGATCGCTCGGGCCCTCGCCTACGCGCTGTACGCGGACCTCTTGTGGTTCGAAACCTCGAAGCCCGACATCGAGGAGGCCCGCTGCTTCGCGGAGGCGGTGCACGCCAGATTCCCCCGCAAGCTGCTCGCGTACAACTGTTCGCCGTCCTTCAACTGGAAGAAACACCTCACCAAGGCCCAGATCGCCGCGTTCCAGAAGGAGCTCGGCAGCATGGGTTACAAGTTCCAGTTCGTCACGCTGTCGGCGTTCCATGCGCTGAACCACAGCCTGTGGCTGCTGGCGAAAGAGTTCAAGGAACGGGGAATGGCGGCCTACGCCGACCTGCAGGAGCGCGAGTTCACCTCCGAACGGGACGGATACGAGGCGATTCGCCACCAGGAGTTCGTGGGTGTCGGCTACTTCGACGAGGTGACCCAGGTGGCGACGAACGGCAAGTCGACGACCCTCGCGATGGAGGGCAGCACGGAGCGGGAGCAGTTCCGCGCGGCGCCGCCGCCCCAGACGACCCCGGCGCGGCGCTCCTAGCTTCGCGCCGCGTGAAGCGCTCCACCCTCTACGCCGTCGCCCTCGTCGCCGCCGTCGCAGCGCTCTTCTTCTACCTGACCACCGCGCGGGCCACGCAGACGTGTCGCGTGTGCGTGGAGTTCCGCGGTCGCACCAATTGTGCCAGCGCCCGGGCCGGCAGCGTGAAGGACGCCGTCGCCGGCGCGCAGCAGACCGCCTGCGGCCCTCTCACCGCCGGCATGGACGACCGGATCGCCTGCGACAACACGGCCCCCATCTCGTCCGAATGTCAGACCCGCTAGGCAACTAGGAAAGGCGTCAAGGAGAGGCATCACGCTCTTCCTCGACGGTTTTCCTGGACGGTTTGCGGTTTCGTTTGTAAGTTGTGTCCCCCATGTCGCAATTCTCCCTGCCCCGGTCCCCCGTGTCGGCCAGCGTGCTGCTCGACCAGGGTGTGTCCCGACCCGGGGACGTGTTCGTGATGGAGCGCGAGCCGCACCACGACGGAGCCGAGACGGTGCTCGAGATGCTGAACCGGCGCGAAGGGTTCTTCGCCTTCCGACCCGCCGATGAGGAGGGAGTGCTGCTCATGTCGAAGGTCCACACGGTGTCGGTGTCGGTGGACCGGCAGGCGCCGATCGCCGACCCGGCGCGACTTTCGGCCGCCCGCATGCTCGGGATCGAGCTGGTACTGGTGGGCGGCTCCACGCTGGGCGGGTGGGCGAGCGTGGAACTCCCCGAGTACCACGCCCGGCTGCTGGACTACCTGAACGCGTCCGACGAGCCGTTCTTCGCGATGTGGACGCACGCGACGACTCACTACGTCAACCGGGCGCACGTGCTGTACGCGCGCCCACTGGACTGAGCCCCGATGCCCGCGCGGATCGACCCGTTCGTGGACGTGCTGCTCCGAGAGCGGGGAGAACAGCTGTATCTCCTCCCCGACGAGCCGGTCACGATGGTCAAGGACGGGAAGTCTCGGAAGGTGAGCCGCCAGCCGCTCACGGACCAGCACATCTACGCGCTGCTCGTCGAGGTGGCCCCGTCCGAATCGGCGGACCGCATCGACCAGATGGCCGAGACGGAGTTCGAGTACGTGGCGGACCGGGGGCTAGTGCGGGTGCGCATCGTACCGGAGGGCGGGCGGCTCACGGCGATGGTCGCGCCTCTCGAGCAGGGGACTCTTGAGGAAACGGTCGTCCCGGCCGCGGCCGCGCGCGAGGCGTCCCCCCGTGGCACGCCGCGCCCCACCCCTTCGCCCCGCGCAGTTCCCCCGGCGCCACCCCCACCCACGCAGCCTCGTACGGCCCCACCAGGCCCACCAGCCCCGCCCCGCCCGCCCGCGAGCGCCGCCGCCGCGCCCATGGTCGAGGGCCCGCCAGCGCGGCCGACGGCCCCCGCTACTGCGCCGGTGCTGCCGGCCGAGGTCCCGGCCCCCCAATACAAGGCGGCCGAGCAAGCGTTGGGGGAGCTGCTGCGCCAGCTGGTCCACACCAAGTCGTCCGACCTGCACCTCCGCGTGGGTGAGCCGCCGATCTTCCGCACCCACGGTGAGATGAAGCGGCAGGCAGGGGAGCGCGTGCCGGCGGAGCAACTTGAATTGATGCTGCTCGCCGTGATGCCCGAGCGGAACCGCGCCGAGTGGAAGGAGACCGGGGACGCCGACTTCGCCTACGAGATCGGCGGTCTCGCGCGCTTCCGGGTCAACGCGGGGCGCGACCGCAAGGGCCCGGTGGCGGTGTTCCGGGTCATCCCCGCCCAGGTGCTCACGGTCGAGGAGCTCGGCATCGCCAAGGAGGTGCAGCAGCTCTGCTATCTCACGAAAGGGCTGGTGCTCGTCACGGGGCCCACCGGCTCGGGCAAGTCGACCACGCTGTGTGCGCTCGTCGACCTCGTGAACCGCATGCGGTCGGACCACATCATCACGATCGAGGACCCGATCGAGTTCGTGCACGAGAACAAGAAGTGCCTCATCACGCAGCGGCAGGTCGGCGTCCATACGGAGAGCTTCAAGTCCGCGCTGCGGGCGGCGCTGCGCGAGGATCCGGACATCATTCTCGTGGGGGAGATGCGCGATCTCGAGACCATCGCGATCGCCATCGAGACGGCGGAGACGGGACACCTGGTGTTCGGGACGCTCCACACGACGACGGCCGCCTCGACCGTCGACCGCATCATCGATCAATTCCCGGCCGACCGGCAGGCGCAGATTCGGGTGATGCTCTCCGAGTCGCTGAGGGGGGTGATCTCCCAGACGCTGTGCAAGCGCCTGGGCGGCGGCCGGGTGGCCGCTCGCGAGGTGCTGCTGTCGACGCCCGCAATCGCGAACTTGATCCGTGAGGGCAAGACCTTCCAGATCCCCTCGATCATACAGACCTCGAAGCAGCTCGGCATGGTGACCCTGAACGATGCGCTGCTCGAGCTCGTCGAGGGCCAGCAGGTCAGCCCCGACGAGGCCTACATGAAGGCGGTCGAGAAGACGGGCATGCTCGCGGCGCTCAGGCAGCGCGGGCACAAGCTCACGATCGCGGGGTAGGCCTCCGCCGTATCAACAGTACGCCGCAGCCAGGGCGTCGCGCATCAGGGCGAGGCTGCAGCAGGCGGCTTGCTGCACGGCCGTTGGAGACTCACCGCGCTGCACGCACCGCTTGACGATCTCCAGTGCCTGAATGGGATGTTCGTCATCGTACTTGGCGTGCTCTTCCAGCCACCATCGTCCCTTCCGTCCGATTTTCGCGTTCCTGCTGAGCCCGCGGAGCGCCTTCTCGGAGATCTTCTGCGCGACTCCTTCGACGGCATAGTTCGTCGCCGACACCGCGGTGCCGAACGGAGCCGCGAGGCACATGTTGGTGAGGTAGTCGTGGAAGGCGCACGCCTGGGGAACCCCCGGCTCCGGGCGCTCGAAGCGTTCCCGCGGCACCTCGAACCCGTCGCCCATGGCGCGCCACATGGCACCGTGGCGTCGCTCGACCCTGATGTTGTCTTCGAAGAACTCACGGCCGTCCTCGGGCGAGCGGTCGAGCAGCAACTGCAGCCACTGCGGGAAGTCACGGATGATGGGGTAGAAGCCGACGAGGAAGTTCTGGATCTTCGCGGTCACCAGCCGGTTCTCCGCGGCGTCTTCGATCACGGGTGTACTCAGGATCGCTTCTTGGGTCGGCTCGAGAGCCGCGTTCAGGTCGGCGACCCAAGCGGGGTGGGGGGTAACGTCCACGGGTCGTGTCCTCCTTTCGCCGCGTCAGCGATGCCTAACGCGTGCCATGGTCGTCGCGGACCACCTCTATCTTGGTGCTCGCACCCCCAGGCACACCAGGTGTTGCGCGAGCGCAACGGCCACGCGGCAGGGACTACGGGAAGCGAAGGGTCAGCCGTGCGGGAAGGGAACAGGAGCCACCGGTCGGATTTGAACCGACGACCGCTCGATTACGAATCGAGAGCTCTACCACTGAGCTACGGTGGCGCGGCCGTAACTTAGCAAAGCCACAGGCTCCATGCTACCGTCCTGCGGCCTGCGCATGGGTCGGGGCTCGAAGGAGTAGCGCATTCACCGTCACCGTCACCGTGCTCGCACTCATCGCGAGGGCCGCCCACGCCGGTTTGAGCAGGATCCCCAATGATGGATACAAAACGCCGGCAGCAAGCGGGATAGCGATCAGGTTGTAGATCGCGGCCCAAAAGAGATTCTGCTTGATCTTGCGATGCACACGGCGAGCAAGAACGAGCGCGACGGGAACGTCGACCGGGTCGTCCTTCATCAGAACGGTTCCAGCTGTCTCGATCGCAACGTCCGTTCCCGCGCCGATTGCAATGCCGACCGTCGCCGCCGCAAGCGCTGGCGCATCATTGACGCCGTCCCCCACCATGGCGACCCGACGGCCCCGCTCCTCGAGGCGCCTGACCTCGGCAGCCTTGTCACCTGGCAACACCTCGGCCCGCACATCGTCGATGCCTAACGTGTGCGCCACGGCTTCGGCCGTGGCCAGGCTGTCCCCCGTGAGGAGCAGGACGCGGATGCCAAGGTCGTGGAGCGCCGAAACCGCACCTTTCGCATTCGGACGAATCCGATCGGCGATTGCGATGAGACCGAGCACCCGGCCATCCGCCGCAACGTAGAGTGCGGTCTTGGCTTCTGATCGCAGCCTCTCGGCTTCGCGCTCGAGCCCCGGCATGACGCCGTTTCGCTCAAGCAGCTTGCCATTACCCACCAGCACGGTGCGACCGCCCACGGTCGCCTGTACGCCGTGGCCAGGGACGGCCTCGAAATGAGAGGGCGGATCGACGACAAGCACACGCTTCTTGGCAGCTTCGACAACGGCGGCAGCGAGTGGGTGCTCCGACTGCGCATCCGCTGCAGCGGCGAGCCGGAGAATCTCTGCCTCTTCCACGCCTGCCGCAGGAATGACATCCGTCACTGACGGCCGGCCTTCGGTGAGCGTGCCGGTCTTGTCGAAGACGACCGTGTCCACCTGGGCAGCCGCCTCGAGAACCGAGGCGTTCCGGAAGAGCACGCCGGCACGCGCTGCCCGCCCCACACCGACCGTGATCGCCGTCGGAGTCGCGAGCGCGAGCGCGTCTGGACAGGCGATCACGATCGCTGCCACCGCAGCCGACAGCGCGAAGGAGACGCCTTGGTGTCCAAATAGCAGCCACGCAGCGAACGTGACGGCTCCGGCCGCGAGCGCCACAATCACCAGGTACTTGCCAGCGAGATCGGCTAGACGCTGCGCTGGCGCCTTTGAGGACTGTGCTTCCCGGACCATGGCGACGATGCGAGCCAACGCCGTATCAGCGCCGACCTTGGTCGCGCGGAATCGGAACGCTCCCTGCTGGTTTCGTGTCCCGCCCACGACCTCGTCGTCGGGCCCCTTCGCGACCGGCACCGGCTCTCCGGTGAGCATCGATTCATCTACGTAGCTCGAGCCCTCGATCACGACGCCGTCCACGGGAATGGTATCGCCCGGCCGAACCGCAAGGACGTCGCCCACCGCGATGGCTTCGAGCGGCACGTCCTCCTCTTGCCCATCGCGCACCCGACGCGCGGTGGGCGGCGTGAGCTTGAGCAACGCCTCGACCGCCCGGCCGGTGGCGAAGCGGCTCCGCATCTCCATCCAGTGGCCAAGGAGGCTGAAGGCGGTCAGCATCGCCGCCGCATCGTAGAACGGCTCGCCCCGCAAGCCGAATGTGACTGCGGCCGAGTACACGTAGCTCACGAGGATGCCGGTCGCGATCAGGGTCATCATCGTGAGCTCGCGCTGTCGCAGCGAGCGCGCCGCGGACGACACGAATGGCCACCCGCCCCACCAGACGACGATCGAGGTCAGGACGAAGCTCAGGAGCCCGGGCGACAGCCCAAATGGCGGCGCGAACTCGCGGCCGAAGAGCGAGGTGCCAAGCGGCGAGTAGAGAACGATCGGGACGGTGAGGATCGCCGACCCAACGAAGCGCCGCAGCATGTCCCGGACCATGTGCGCCCCGTGCCCGGCGTGTGCATCTGGCGCGTGGCGGTGCTCGGCCGGCGTTTCGACAACCGCCTCTTGGCAAGCGCACGCGTACCCCGCCCGACGCAGGGCCTCGTGAAGCGCGGCCGCATCCGTCGCCTGGGGATCGATGGTGACGTGGGCGACGGCCCGGGTCCGATCGAGGTGCACGCCCTGCACCCCTGCCGCACTTGAGAGAAAGCGCTCGATCCCTGTCAGGTCGCCGGCGTCGTGACAGTTCTTGAGACTGATCTCGAGCATCGTGCCGCTCACGTGGGGCTCTTCATCCTCTGTATCATGCCCTCGTGCATTGCTTCCTCCCTCGAACGCTCCAGTCCTCGGCGGCGCCACAGGTAGTACAGGACCGGAATTACCACGAGCGTGAGCACCGTGGATGTCACCATCCCACCCACCATCGGCGCGGCGATCCGCTTCATCACGCTCGCCCCCGCGCCCTGACTCCACAGCGCCGGCACGAGTCCGAGCATGATCGCGAGCACCGTCATGAGCTTGGGCCGTACCCGGTTCACGGCCCCGTGCTCGATCGCCGCTACGAGCTCCGCCAGCGTGGGACGCCGCCCGCCTTGCGTGACGGCCTCCCAGGCGTGATCGAGGTAGATCAGCATCACCACGCCGGTCTCCGCAGCGACACCGGCTAGGGCGATGAATCCGACCGCGACCGCGATCGACAGGTTGTAGTCGAGCAGCCACATGATCCACACCCCGCCCACCAGGGCGAACGGCAGCGACAGCATCACGATCGCCGTCTCGGCTACAGTACCGAAGGTGAGATACAGAAGGAGCGCGATGATGCCCAGCGTCAACGGCACGACGACTTGGAGCCGCGCCTTCACCCGCTGAATCGCCTCATACTGGCCGCTCCAGCGCAGCCAGTAGCCGGTGGGGAGCTTCACCTCGCGCGCCACGATGGCCTGAGCGTCGCGCACATAGCTCCCCACGTCCCGCCCCCGCACGTCGATCGACACCTGATCGTAGAGGTAGCCGCCCTCACTCCGAATCATCGGTGGGCCGGGGCTGAACTGAATGTCCGCCACCTGCCCGAGCGGCACCTGCGGGCCGTCACCGCTGCCGACCAGGAGCCGGCTGATCGTGGTGGGGTCATCCCGGAAGTCGCGAGCATAGCGTACTTGCACGGGATAGCGCTCCCGGCCCTCCACCGTGGTCGTGATCTCGTCCCCACCGAGCGCCAGGCTGATCACCTCCTGCGCATCGCCGGTGGTGAGTCCATAGCGGGCGAGAGCATCGGCATCCGGCCGGATGTCCAAGTAACGCCCCGCGAAAGACCGCTCGGCGTAGACGCTCGCCGTGCCTGGGAGGGGCGCGAGCGCGCGCTCGATATCCTGCCCGATGCGCTGGATGGTCTGGAGGTCGGGGCCGAAGATCTTGACCGCGAGGGTCGTGCGCACGCCGGTCGACAGCATGTCGGTGCGGTTCTTGATCGGCATGGTCCACGTGTTGACGGCGCCTGTGAGACGCAGCCGTTGATCCATTTCGGCAATCAGGCGATCCTGGGTAATCCCCCGCCGCCACTCGGACTCGGGCTTCAGGTTCACGACGGTCTCGACCATCGACATCGGCGCCCAGTCGGTGGCCGTATTCGCCCGGCCCGCCTTGCCCCACACGCTCTCGACCTCAGGGAAGGTCATCAGGATGGAGTCCTCCACGTGGAGCAGCCGTCGCTGTGTGGTGAGCGAGAGGGCGGGCAGCGTGTTTGGCATGTACATGAGCGACCCCTCGTTCAAGGGCGGCATGAACTCGCTGCCGAGACCCGCTAACGGAAGGAGCGTCAGGAGCAGGACGCCCGCCGCGCCGCCCAGCACCAGCCAGCGGGCGCGCAGCGCCCATTGCAGCACCGGCCGATACAGCTGGATCGCCCAGCGGTTGAGCGGGTTCTCCGCCTCCGCGCGGATCTTTCCCTTCACGAACCAGCCCATCAGCGCGGGCACGAGCGTCACCGAGAGCAGCGCCGCCGCTGCCATCGCGAAGGTCTTGGTGAGCGCGAGGGGCCGAAACAACCGCCCTTCCTGGTCCTCCAGCGTGAAGACCGGCAGGAACGACAGCGTGATGATCAGGAGGGACATGAATAGTGCCGGGCCAACCTCTCGGGCCGCCGCGAACACCCGCTGCCAGTGCGGCCGCTCGGGCTCGTGCTCGATGTGCTTGTGGAGATTCTCCAGCATCACGATCGCGGCGTCGATCATGGCGCCGATCGCGATGGCGATCCCGCCGAGACTCATGATATTGCCGTTGATGCCAAGCCAGCGGGTGACCGCGAGCGACACCAGAATGCCGAGCGGCAGCGTGGCGATCGCCACGAGGGCGCTGCGCGCGTGCAGCAGGAACACCGCGCACACCAGCGCGACAATGACCGACTCCTCGAGCAACGTGCGCCACAGTGTCTTGATGGACCCGTGGATCAAGTCCGAGCGGTCGTACGTCGGCACGATCCGGACGCCGGCCGGCAGCGCGGGCGCGATCTCGGCAATCCGCTGCTTCACGCCGTCGATCACGCGCAACGCGTTCTCGCCATAGCGCATGACCACAACCCCGCCGACCGCTTCGCCTTTGCCGTCCCGCTCGGCGATCCCCAGCCGGAGGTCAGGCCCGATCGTCACTCGGGCCACATCGCCGACCCGCACGGGCCGGCCGTCGGTCCCCACGCCGACCGCGACCTTCCCGATGTCCTCCACCCCGCGGAAGTAGCCGAGCCCGCGGATCGCGTAGTCGGAGCCCGCGACCTCCACGGTGCGCGCGCCCACGTCCTGGTTGGCCCCGCGCACCGCGGCGATGACCTGGCGCGCGGTCACGCGGTAGCCGAGGAGCCGCGCGGGGTCGAGCAGCACCTGGTATTGGCGCACGTATCCGCCCAGACTCGCGACCTCGGCCACACCCGGCACGGACTGCAGGGCGTAGCGCACCTGGAAGTCCTGAATCGTGCGGAGCCGGTCGGGCGAGTAGCCGGGACCCTCGAGTGCGTACTGGTAGACCCAGCCCACGCCCGTGGCGTCGGGCCCCAGTCGGGTCTTGGCACCGGCGGGGAGCCGGCTCTGAATCGCGTTCAGGTACTCAAGCACGCGTGAGCGCGCCCAGTAGAGATCGGTCCTGTCCTGGAAGATCACGTAGACGAAGGACGAGCTGAACATCGACTGCGCGCGCACGACTTTCACCTTCGGGACCGCGAGGAACGTCGTGAGCAACGGATAGGTCACCTGGTCCTCGACGACCTGTGGCGCCTGGCCCGGGTAGTCGGTGTAGACGATCACTTGGGTATCCGAGAGATCCGGGATCGCATCCACCGGCATCGTGCGGAGCAAGGACACGCCGGCCACGAGCACGAAGATCGCGCCGAGCGCGACGAGCTCGCGGCGCCGGATGGACCAGGCGATGAGCTTCTCGATCATGGCCGGCGCGCCCCTTCCTTGGCGGGCATCTGCATCCCGCCCATGTTCAGGCCCATCCCCATCTGGAGCATGAGTCCCTGAATCGCGGCGGCGAGGTTCGACTCCGAATCGAGCAGGAACGTCGCCGAGGCCACGACTTCGTCGCCCGGCTTCAAGCCCTCGACGATCTCGACGAGAGAGTCGCCCCGGAGCCCCACGCGAACCTCCCGGGGCACGAACCGACCGTCCCCGCGGTTCACGAAGACGAGGTCCTTCGTCCCCGTGGGCAACACCGCCTCGAGTGGCACGCTCACGCCCCCCCTCCCCCGGCCCGCCGTCGCGAGCACTGCCGTCGCGTACATTCCCGGGCGCATGGCGCCGTCGCCGTTCTCCACCGCCACGCGGGCCGTCAGCGTGCGGGTCTTCTGGTCGAGCTGCGGGTAGATGAACGTCACGCTTCCCCGAAACGTCCGTCCGGGGAGCGCGTCCACGGTGATCGTGGCCGCGCTGCCGACGCGGACCGCTGCGGCGTCCTGCTCGAAGATCGCGACGTCCACCCACAGCACTCGGGCGTCGGCGATCTGGAACAGGTTGTCCCCCGCCCTCACCGCCTGGCCTTCGATGACCAGCTTCTCCGTGACCTCACCGCTCCGCGGGGCACGCAGCAAGAGAGTGCGCGTCACGCTTCCTCTCGTCTCCAGGCTGTCGATTTGATCGGACGGGATGTCCCACAGGGCAAGACGGCGCCGAGCGCTGGCCGCGAGCGTGTCGTCCTTCAGTCGCCGCGCCAACAGATACTCTTCCTGCGCACTCACGAGGTCGGGCGAATAGAGCGCAAGCAACGGGTCCCCCTGCTCGACACGCTTACCGACGTAATCCGCGTGCAGGCGCTCCACCCAGCCGCCGACCCGCGCATTGACGTAGACGAGGTTCGGCTCGGCGTACTTCAGTATCCCGACTGCCCGCACCGAGGATCGTACGGGGCGCTCGGTCGCCCGAGCAAACCCGATGCCGAGCCTCGCGGCTTCGGCACGATCCAGGGGGACCCCCGACGTGTCGGCGCGAGCAGCTGGCATTCCAGGCATCCCTTGCATGTCCTTCATGCCCGCCATCTCCTGGCTCGGAGCCGGCGCCTTCTTGCATCCCGTCAGCGTCATGGCTGCGACGAGCAGCCCGGTAAAGATCTGTTTCACGGCTGCGTCTCCCCTGCGGTCAGCTGCCGCAGCGTGACAAGTTGAGCCTGGTAGTCCGCCGCGACCGCGACCGCTTCCAGCTCGGCGCGGTATCGGGCGTCTTCGACCGACAGCAGGGTGAGGAACTCGGCGCGACCGACCTGATAGCTCCGCAGCACCGATTCGACTGTTCCCCGCGCATTGGGCAGGACACCGTCCACGAGGAGGGCGAGGCGCTGCTGTGACGCCTGGACTCGGGCCGCGGCTTCAGTGACCTCGCGACTGAGCTGGAGCTCCGCGTCGCGCAACCCAGCCGCGGCCCCGGTCGAATCCGCGCGCGCGGCATCCGCGAGCCGGTTCTGTTTGCGCCAGGCCCAAATCGGGAGGCGCAGTCCCACGAACGCGGAAAAGAAGTCAGGAAACTTCAACGCTCCATAGAAGTAGGGCGGGCGGTACCCGTAGCGCGCGGTGAGCGTGAAGTCGGGCCGCGCTCCCAGGCGCTCAACCTGGATCGTCCGCGTCGCCTGCTCGATGGCCGCCCGTCGGGCCGCGAGTCGCGGGTGCGCAGCGAGTGCCAGGGCGACGAGGGAGTCAGAGGGCGGCAGCGGCGATATCCCCGCCCGCACTTGAGCGGGGTCCATCGGAACGACACCGAGAGAGTCTCCCGGCGTCCGATTTCGCAACGCGTTCACAGCGGCGAGCGCGGCGACGCGCTCGCTCTCCAACGCGAACGCCTCCGACTGGAGACGATCGCGCGCCAGCTTTGCCTGGAGGGGATCGCTTTGCGGTGCGGCGCCTGTGGCGTAGCGCGTCGTGCTGAGCTGGACGGCTGCTTCAAGAAGCTCGCGCTGGTGCCGCAGAGTCTCCAGCGCCATCGCCGTGTAGCCGAGGCGGTAGTAGGCGACCGCCATGGCGGTCGTAAGCTCCCGGCTGACGGCGCCCTCTTCCGCGCGGGCCCCCGCCGCGGCCGCCCGCACGACCCCCGCACGCGCGCCGAGGCTACCCGGCCAGGGAATCTCCTGGCTCAGCTCCACGTCCACCTCGGTGAAGTCGCTCCGGTTGAACTCGAAGTGTGGCAGCAGCAGGTCCATCACGCCGACCGTTAGCATCGGATCGGGAAGGGAACCGGCGGGTCGGATGCGGAGCGTGGCGGCTCGGACGGCCGCCTGCCGCTGCGCGACCGTCGGGTTGCGGTCGAGCGCTTCAGCGACCAGCGATTGTAGAACCGAGTCGCCAGCGATGAGCGCAGGCGAGCCCTGCCCGAGCACAGGAGGGGCGCCCGCCATCACGAGCGCGCTCGCGGCCAGAATCAGTTGTCGGAATTGCATACCTCTCCTCGTGCCGTTCCAACTTGATCCGGCAAACCTGCCGATGACTTGGTCAGACAGTTGGAACGGCACTCGCCGATCAGTTTCCGGCGGAACGCGCCGGAGCCCGCGCCGCATTCGAGCGGCGCGTCAGGGCACACTACGTTTAGGAGAGGCTAGGCTTGGGGCGGAGGAGGGAGAGGCGGCTGTGGATCGGCCGGGGCGAGGGTCGAGACCCCGGAACCGACAATGTGGGACTCGCGTGCGGAGACGGAAACGGTTCCGCCAAATGCAACCACTGCAGGCGCCGTGATCGCGCAGAACGCCGGGTTAGCACATGGGGCAGAGTGGTTCATCGCACCGACGGCCAGCCGGTGCGGGTTGGACGCCATCTGTTGCTCGCAGTTCGCCGACGTTGCTCGTTGCACTTGGTCACACAACAGCGACAGGCCAACCGGCAACATCTGGCCGCTCAGCAGCAACGTGGCGATTACTCTGATAACTGAGACTTTCATTGGCGCTACGAATATACAACTTGGGCCATCGGCGTAGCGATACCCCCGTTGGGACAGCTCTCACGCCCTCTTGACCATGTACCTAGGTACATAGTGTAACCTAAACACTGCCTCGGAGGGTGAAGGACATGCCATTGACCATCGGCCAGGTCGCCGCGGCTGCCGACGTGAACATCCAGACGATCCGTTATTACGAGCGGCGAGGCCTGTTCCCGACCCCGCGGCGCACGCCGGCCGGCTACCGCCAGTACGCGGACGACGCGGTCGCGCGCCTCCGCTTCATCAAGCACGCGCAGGAGCTGGGCTTCTCGCTGAATGAGATCCAGGGATTGCTCGGACTGCGGGTCCGGCACGCTGCTGCGTGCGACGCGGTGGAGCGGAAAACCAGAGAAAAGATTGAGCTCGTCCAACAGAAGATCGCCGATCTCCGGCGAATGAAGCGCACGCTGGAGCGCTTGGCCGTGGCGTGCGCCGCCCGACGGCCCACCGACGACTGCCCGATCCTGGAGGCATTAGAAGATCATGGCGACGTCAGCCACTAAGACGGTGCTCGCGGCGACCGGCGGGGTCGTCGCCGCTGTCGTGTCAACGCTCTGCTGCGCCGGGCCGCTCGTCGCCGTCGCCCTCGGCCTGAGCGGCGCCGGGCTCGCGGCGACGTTCGAGCCGCTCAGACCCTACTTCGTGGCCGGAACGGTCCTGGCTCTCGGCTTCGGCTTTGTAGTGATACACCGCGAAGAGCGCACGGCGTGCGAGCCAGGGACCCTCTGCGCCTCGCCCATGGTTCGCCGCCGGATGAAGTGGGCGCTGTGGATGGCGACGATCATCGCGATCCCGCTGCTCACGTTCCCGTGGTGGTCGAAGGTTGTGCTTGGCTAGGAGCTACGAGAAGTACATCACCCGGATTCGTCCGGAAGGAGGTTGAACATGTTGCCATCAGTGAAGGCTGGGTTGTTGCTCGCCGCTGGACTGAGCGGCACCGCGTTCCTCTGCCCGTTGTGCGGCGGGGGAATCCAGACGGCCGGCGCCCAGAACGCGCCGGTTGCCGCCCAAGCTCCGGACACCGCCACCGTGCGGCTGCACATCTCACGGATGACGTGCGGGAGCTGCCCCACGACGGCGCGCCTTGCCTTGAAGAAGCTGCCAGGGGTCTACGGTGCCACGGTCACGCTGGACGACAGCCTCGGCGTCGTACGCTACGATCCGCGCCAGGTCACCCCCGACCAGATCGCCGCCCATCTGACCCGGCTCACGGGCTTCGGGGCGACGGTCCAAGGGAAGTGAGCGTGCAACACGGCGAGTTCGACGTCGCGATCGTGGGTGGCGGCTCGGCGGGATTCGCCGCCGCCATCAAGGGGGCCGAGCTTGGCGCTCGGGTCGGCCTGATCGAGGGCGGTACGCTCGGCGGGACTTGTGTGAACGTCGGCTGCGTGCCCTCCAAGACTCTCATCCGCGCGGCCGAAGCGCAGCACCGCCGGATCCATCCCGGATTCCGGGGAATCCCCACGACCGATGGGCGGCCGGATTGGCCAACCGTGCGCGCCGAGAAAGATGCGCTCGTAGCGGAGCTGCGGCAGACGAAGTACTGGAACGTGCTGCGTGCCTACCCTTCGATCACGTTGTTCCAAGAGCGCGCCACGCTGGTGTCCGGTCGCGAGGTCCGACTGGCCGGTGGTCGCTCGGTCACCGCGGACAAGATTATCGTGACGACGGGCGCCTCGCCTTGGGCACCGCCGATCCCGGGGCTCGCCGAGGCCGGCTATGTGGACAACGTCAGCGCGATGGCGCTCGAGCGCTTGCCCGACTCCCTGATTGTAATCGGGGCGAGCTCGGTGGGGCTCGAGCTGGCGCAGCTGTTTGCGCGGGTGGGCGTCAAGGTGACCGTCCTCGAGGCCCTACTGCGGGTCGTGCCCATGGAAGACCCGGACATTGGCAACGGGTTGGGCGACTACCTGCGGGACGAGGGGCTCGAGGTGCATGCCGGCGTTCACATCGAGCAAGTGGCCCGAGCCGGCAGCAGCTACACGGTATCGTTCATGGACGGCGGCAAGCCGCGCGTCGTGCGCGCCGAGCAGCTGCTCGTCGCCACCGGCCGCCGGGCGAATACCCAGGGGTTCGGACTCGACACGGTCGGCGTGACGCTCGGGAAGAAGGGCGAGATCGTCGTCAACGAGTTTCTCCAGACAGCCAACCCCGGCATTTACGCCGCCGGTGACGTGCTCGGCGACGCCATGTTCGTGTACGTCGCGGCGTATGGCGGTGCGCTCGCCGCTGAGAACGCGCTCACGGACAACGCGCGGCGCTACGACCTCACCGCGCTGACCAAAGTCACGTTCACCGATCCGGCCGTCGCCTCCGTGGGACTCACCGAGGACCAGGCGCGGGCGCAGGGCATCGCGCCGCTCGTGTCGAAGTTGCCGCTCGAGCACCTGCCGCGCGCGCTCGCTGCACGCGACACGCGGGGGTTCGTCAAGGTCGTGGCGGACGGCGCGACCCGAAAGATCATCGGCGCGCATATCCTCGCAGCCGAGGCGGGTGAGATGATCACCGAGCCCGCGCTCGCGATCAAGTACGGGCTGACGATCGAAGACCTGACCGCGACCTTCCACCCGTACCTGACGTTGTCGGAGGGGATCAAGCTCGCGGCGCAGACCTTCGACAAGGACGTGGCGAAGTTGTCCTGCTGCGCGGCGTAGGGGCTCGGCGGTTCGATGACCTGGACGTTCCCTTCGCCGTGGTCGCGGATCTCGCCTCCGGTGACGCCGTGACCCTCGACCAGCCGTCTCGCGAGTCTCAAATGGCTGCGCAGTTCGATCTCATCGTCATCGGCACCGGGACTGGCGGCTCGGCGCCCGCCTCCCGCTGCCGGAGCGCGGGGTGGCGCGTGGCGGTCGTGGATGACCTTCCGTATGGGGGAACCTGCGCGCTGCGCGGCTGCGACCCGAAGAAAGTGCTCGTGGGCGCCGCGGAGCTCGCGGACTGGAACCGGCGGATGAGGGGCCGGGGCCTGACCGGCGACGCGCGGATCTCCTGGCCCGAGCTCATGCAGTTCAAGCGTACGTTCACGGATCCCGTCCCGGGCGACCGGGAGAAATCGTTCGCGCAGGCCGGCATCGCGACCTATCACGGGCGCGCACGGTTCGTGGGCTCGGACAAGCTCTCGGTCGATGGCCACGTGCTCGAAGCGCGCCACTTCGTGATCGCCGCAGGGGCGAAGCCGCGACGCCTCGCGGTTCCCGGCGAGGAGCATCTTCTCACGAGCACCGATTTCCTCGAGCTCGACCAGTTGCCGGCCCGCCTCGCGTTCGTCGGTGCGGGATACATCTCGTTCGAGTTCGCCCACGTGGCCCGGCGGGCGGGCGCCCAGGCGACCATCATCGGCCGGGGCAACCCCCTGCAACATTTCGAGCAGCACCTCGCCGCGCGGCTCGTAGACCACACGCGCAGCCTCGGCATCGAGCTCCGGCTCGACACGGAAGTGACCGGGGTCGAGAAGCGCGGCGCCGGTTACCGCCTACTGTTGGACGCGCAGGGCCAGAGGGAAACGATCGACGCAGACCTGGTCATCCACGGCGGCGGGCGCGTGCCCAACACCGAGGGGCTCGACCTCAGGACGGCGAATGTCGCGACCGAGCCTGACGGGGGCGTGCGAGTGAACGAGTTTCTCCAGAGCGTCACCAACCCGCGCGTCTACGCGGCCGGCGACGCCGCGGCCGCTCCTGGCAGCCTGCCGCTGACGCCGGTCGCCGGATACGAGGGGGCGATCGTCGCCTCCAACCTCCTGAAGGGGAACGCGCGGACCCCGGACTACCGCGGCATTCCGAGCGTCGTGTTCACGGTCCCACCGCTCGCCGGTGTCGGCCTCACGGAGGCTCAAGCACGGGAACAGCATCTCGATATCCGGGTCAAGACCCAAGACACCTCGAGCTGGTACTCAAACCGTCGCGTGGCCGAGACGTGCGCGATGTTCAAGGTGATCGTGGAGAGCCAGACGGACCGGGTTGCGGGTGCGCACCTGCTCGGGCCACACGCCGAGGAGGTCATCAACCTGTTCGCGCTGGCGATCCGCTCCGGTGTACCGGCGACGGATCTCAAGCATCTGCTGTACGCGTACCCGACGAGCGGATCGGATATCCCCTACATGATCTGACGACATCCTGCGAGGCCTATTGCTCACGCGCTCGTGGGAGGACGATCGTCGCTCCCGCGCGCACGAGCGGCCAAATGCTTCTGCTCATGGATTCCTCCCATGTCGCCACCTGAATGCGTTGCGCCACATCTCTCCCGTCCCTATGTTCGATGATACACTTGTTATAGTCAACCCGGTGGTGCCTCGGTGAGAGACACAACGAGCGGACGTTGGCTCCTCCTGTTCCACCAAATCCCACCGAAGCCCGACTACTTCCGGGTGAAGGTGTGGCGCAGGTTGCAACGCATCGGCGCCGTGCCCGTCAAAAACTCCGTTTGGGTCCTCCCGCATAGTGATCAGGCGCTCGAAGACTTTCGGTGGCTCCTCCAAGAGATCGTGCAAGGCGGGGGGGAAGGCTCGGTGTGCCGGGGAGACTTTGTGGACGGGTTGAGCGATCCCGACATCGAGGCATTGTTTCGCCAGGCGCGCGCTGCCGACTACGCGGCGATCGCGCGCGACGCGAAGTCCCTCGTGCGCAAGCCCCCGCCCGCCGATGTCGCGCGGCTCAATCAGCGGCTCACCGAGGTCGCAGCGATCGACTATTTCAGCGCGCCCGGCCGGCGAACCGTGGAGCCGGCGCTGGCGCGCCTCGAGGCCCGCGTGCGTGGAGCGGAACCGCGCGACGATCCGAAGGGCCACGGTGGCCGGCGCTCCGGGCGGGTGCGTGGGCGGACCTGGGTCACGCGGCGCGGTGTGTTCGTGGACCGGATCGCGAGCGCCTGGCTGATCAAGCGGTTCATCGACCCCGACGCTCGCTTCAAGTTCGTCGCGCCAGACGGCTACGTCCCTCGAAAGGGCGAGCTGCGCTTCGACATGTTTGAGGCGGAGTACACTCACCAAGGAGACCGCTGTACCTTCGAGACCCTCGTGCGGCGGTTCCGGTTGCGCGATCCCGCCCTTCGCGCCATCGGGGAGATCGTCCACGACATCGACTGTAAAGACACGAAGTTCGGCCGCCGCGAGGCGGCGGGCGTGGAACAGCTCCTCGGTGGTATCGCGCGCGAGTCCGCCACCGACACCACGCGGCTGCGGCGCGGAGCGATCGTCTTCGACGATCTCTACCAGTCATTCGTCGGTTCACAACGCGGATCAGTGCCTCGGGGCAAGCGGTGAAGACGGCCGCGCCCGCCCGCTGCTCGCTCTGGCGGTTCGTCCTCTACTTCTTGAGGCTTGGGACCCTGGGCTTCGGAGGTCCGATCGCGCTCGCGGGGCACATGCAGCAAGACCTCGTGGAGCAGCGCGGGTGGATCAGTGCTCAGGAGTACAAGGAGGGCCTCGCCCTGGCCCAGCTCGCGCCCGGGCCCCTGGCTGCGCAGCTGGCGATGTACCTCGGTTGGGTGCGGGCTCGCGCGCTCGGCGCGACCTTGGTCGCGCTTGCGTTCGTCGGCCCGTCGTTTGTGATGGTGCTCATTCTGTCCGAGCTCTACGTTCGCTTCGGCGGCCTGCCATGGATGCAAGGGCTGTTCTACGGGATCGGTGCCGCCGTCATCGCCATCATCGCCCGCAGCGTGCTGAAACTCGTGCGGATGACGCTGGGCCGGGATCTGGTCCTCTGGATGCTCTTCACCGCGAGCGCGCTGGTGACAGCCTGGACCGAGTCGGAGATCATTTGGGTGTTCCTGTTGTGCGGGCTCGTCCCGATGCTGCTCCGTGGACGACAGACTGCTCCGGCGACCCCCGCCCTCGCGCTCCTCCCGGTTGCTCCCGGGCTCGCCACCGGTCTCGGAGGCCCAGCGTCGGTGGGCGTGCTGTGGAAGATCCTCGCGTACTTCGCCGGTGCCGGACTGTTCGTCTTCGGGAGCGGGCTCGCGATCGTGCCCTTCCTCTACGGTGGCGTGGTTCAACAGTTCCACTGGCTGACAGAGCGCCAGTTCATTGACGCCGTCGCGGTTTCGATGATCACGCCCGGGCCCGTGGTGATTACGGTGGCGTTCATTGGGTATCTGGTCGCCGCACTCCCCGGGGCGATCCTGGCCGCTATCGGCGTCTTCCTGCCCGTCTATCTAATCACCGTGCTCTTGTCCCCGCACTTTCATCGGGTGGCGAAGAACCGGCAGGTGAAAGCGTTCGTGGATGGCGTCACGGCGGCGGCGACGGGAGCGATCGCCGGAGCCGCCGTGATCCTCGGTCGGCGGTCGCTCCTGGACCTGCCGACGATCCTGATCGCGCTCGTGACCCTGGCGCTCTTGTTGGCTCCCAAGAAGATCCCGGAGCCCCTGCTCATCGTCGCGGCGGGGCTCGTCGGGTTGGTGCTAAAGGGCGCGGCTCCATGGCCCTGACGACACTGGCGCGCGCGACCATCACGCTGGGGAGCATCGGTCTCCTCACCGGGGCGGCAGCAGCCCAGCAACGGGGCTCGCCCGATACGACCCGCGCGAGGGGCAGGCTCCCGAGCAGCACCACCATCCGCGCCACCGCGATCTTCACGGGGGTGACGCTCGACGGCCGGCTCGACGAACCGTTCTGGGCGACGGCAGACTCGATCGACGACCTCCGCCAGCGCGAACCACTCGAGGGGTCCTCCGCCACGGAGCGCACGGTCGTCAAAGTGGCGCATGACGCCGAAGCGCTCTACATCGCGGTGCGCTGTGATGACTCGAACATGCGGGGCGTGCGGGCCAGCCAGCTCCGCCGGGATGCCGACCTCTCGAGTGACGACAATGTCCAACTCCTGATCGACAGCTTCAACGACCGTCGCAGTGCGTTCGTGTTCGGCACCAACCCGAACGGGGCGATGTGGGACGCGCAGTTCTCAGGCGTCGACGACGTGAACGAGAACTGGAACGGTATCTGGGAGGTTGCCGTCTCGCGCGACAGTGCCGGATGGACCGCCGAGTTCCGCATCCCGTTGCTGGCCCTGCGGTTTCACGCCGGGACCGACACGGAGTTCGGCTTCAATGTCCGGCGCTTCATTCGACGGAAGAATGAGGAAGACTTATGGCGCTCGTCCAGCCGGACGCAGGGGTTCTACCGCCTGAACAACGAAGGGACGATCTCTAATCTCGGTGATCTGCACCGCCCTCACGATCTCGAGGTGTACCCGTACGCGCTCGGTCGGGCCATGGAGACCGAGCATGACAGGGTCGGCCGGGAGACGCACGGCGGCTACCTGGGCGGGAAGGCCGGGGTCGACGCCAAGCTTGGCATCACCCCGACGTTGACGGCGGACGTCACCGTCAACACCGACTTCGCGCAGGTAGAAGCCGACCAGCAGGTCATCAACCTCACCCGATTTCCCTTCTTCTTCCCCGAAAAACGCGAGTTCTTCCTCGAATCGAGCGGGCAGTTCGACCTGGGGACGCCGGGCCGGGTGCAGCTGTTCTACTCGCGCCGCATCGGCCTCGACACGAGCGGTGCGCCCGTGCCGATCGTCGCAGGGGGACGGATCTACGGGCGGCTCGGGCCGTGGAAGCTCGGCTTCCTCGACGCGCAGACCGGCGGTGCGGACAACGCCAACGACGCCGTCGTGCGGGTCCAGCGCGACCTCTTCGACCGGTCCTACATCGGCGCCATCGGGACACTCCACGCCGGACCCCGCGGCCAAGGCGTCGAGCGGGCGGGCGGGCTCGACATCGACCTCCCGGCCGTCGTCCATGGTGCTAACCTGGAGCCCAAGGTCTGGATCGCGGGTAGCCAGACGCCGGGGGTCCCTGGGACTCCCCTCGCGTGGCGGATCTCGACCGACAACCCGAACGATCTCTTCGACAACTTCGTCTCGCTCTACCGCATCGACTCGGGCTTCGCCCCCCCGCTGGGCTTCGTGCGGCGCACGGGGATCTGGGAGACGACGGGGCACGTGGACTTCATGCCACGGCCTGGAGTACTGGGAATCCGGCAGCTTGACTTCACGTTTCCTATCCCGAGCTGGGACGTCATCGCAAACGACAAGGGCTCACTCTTTCGGAGTGCCGACTGGCAGACGGCGTGGTTCGAGTGGCGGGTGTTCGGGGGCGACCGGCAGAATGGCGATCATTTCGAAGTCAACTTCCAACGGCTGATGGATGCCCCGACGGATTCCTTCACCATCTTCCGCGGCGTCGTGATCCCGCCCGGCCGCTATTGGTGGTCCCGCTACGAGCTGCAGTACTTCATGAACCCGGGTCGCCCCCTGAGCTTCTGGGCATTCGTGAACTGGGGTCAGTTCTACGGCGGTCACAGCACCGATCTCGAGCTCAGCGCGGCGTGGCGCGGCGGTGGCCACATCATCGTGAGCACCGATCTGACCCGGACAAAGGCTCAGCTACCGGTCGGGGCGTTCACGGCCGTACTGTCGGCGAGCCGGCTGGAGTACGACTTCAATACCCGCACCAGCCTGCTCGCGTTCGTCCAGTACGACAACGAGAATGAGCGCGTCGACTTCAACATGCGGTTCCACTGGATCCCGGTCATCGGAGACGACGTGTATGTAGTGTGGAACTCCGGATTCACGACCTTCCCTGGGGCGTCGTACAGGTTCCCGAGCCGTCGTTCGCTCACGCACCCCTTGAACGGGGCTTTCGTGATCAAGGCGGTGCATCGGTTGGCGCCCTGATTCGTGGTGTCAACGGTGGTGCCAACGGGGACGTTGCTGGCCGTCGATGCCCGTCGCTCGCTTCGCGTAACTCCTTGAAAACACAACGGCCAGCGCTGGCGGGCGCTGGCCGTGCGGGATTACGAATCGAGAGCTCTACCGCTGAGCTACGGTGGCGCGGCCCTAACTTAGCCACGTGCTGCGCGATGCGGTACTCCAAGCGCCTCGACCGACCGCCCGCCGACGTGCGGGAGGACCTGGCGAGGGGTGCATCCGGCGTGTCGATTCCGGGGCCCCTCGCTCGACGCTTCCATGGAGCCGGGATCGGCCCGGTGCCAACCCGAAACCAGAAGGAGCTGAGGACGATGCGCTTCATGATGCTGGTGATCCCGAAGGGGTACGAGAAGGCCGCGGCGGACTTCGCCCCCCCGGCGGAGCTCGTCGCCAGGATGACCAAGTACAACGACTCCCTCACGAAGGCCGGCGTGCTGCTCGGGCTCGACGGGCTGCACCCGCCCGCCACGGGCGCCCGCGTACGCTTCGCCGGCGGCAAGCCCAAGGTGACCGACGGGCCGTTCACCGAGGCCAAGGAGGTGCTGGGCGGCTACTGGCTGATCCAGGTGAAGTCCCGGGCCGAGGCCATCGAATGGGCGAAGCGCGCGCCCATGCAGGACGGTGACATCATCGAGGTGCGCCAGGTGCAGGAGATCTCGGACTTTCCGCCCGATGTCCAGAAGGCCGCGGGGAGGTGAGCCATGCGATTCCTTTCGATCGTGAAGTCGGCCGAGAACCAGGGGCCCGCGCCCCAAGCGCTCCAGGACGCCATGGCCAAGCTCACCCGAGACTCGCTCAAGGACGGCTCGCTGGTCCAGTCCGGCGGCCTCGGCGCCAGCTCAACCGGCGTACGGGTGCGCAGCGCCGGAGGGAAACTGACGGTGATCGACGGGCCGTTCACCGAGGCCAAGGAAGTCGTCGGCGGCTACGCGGTACTCGAATTTGAGTCGCGAAAGGAAGCGATCGAAGCCGCGGTCGCCTTCATGCGCCTGCACAACGAACACTGGCCGTCGTGGGAAGGCGAGTGCGAGGTTCGCCCCATCACGTTCCTCGCGCCGTGACGTCGGATCCGGCGCTCCTCGCCCGACCGGAGCTGGTGCGGCCGGGCGCCTGTAGATTTATTTGCCGTCATTCGGGCGTGGCATCAGGCGGGTCTCGGCCGGCAGGTCATGAAAGGAGTCAGTCATGAGCGGTGTACGGGTTCTCGTGGGCACCCGCAAGGGTGCGTTCATCCTGACAGGGGATGGCAAGCGCAAACAGTGGAACGTGAGCGGCCCTCACTTCGCGGGCTGGGAGATCTATCACCTGAAGGGATCACCCGCCGATCCGAACCGGCTGTACGCGTCGCAGACGAGCGGGTGGTTCGGACAGATCATCCAGCGCTCCTGCGACGGCGGCAAGACGTGGGAGACGCCGGGAGGTGTGTTGGAAAAGACCCCGGAAGGCTTCCCCAAAGGCGAGAGCAACAAGTTCGTCTACGACACCTCGCTCGAGACCGGCAAACCCCTCACCACGCACCAGTGGTACGACGGTACGCAGCACCCCTGGGAGTTCAAGCGCGTCTGGCATCTCGAGCCATCCCTCACCGATCCGGACACGGTGTACGCCGGGGTGGAAGACGCGGGGTTGTTCCGCACGAGCGACGGCGGCAAGACGTGGCAGGAGTTCGCCGGGCTGCGCGGCCACGGCACGGGGCCCAAGTGGCAGCCGGGCGCCGGCGGGATGTGCCTCCACACAGTCCTGCTCGATCCGAGCAATCCCCGGCGGATGTACGTGGCCATCTCGGCCGCGGGCGCCTTCCGCACCGACGACGGCGGAAACACCTGGAAGCCGATCAACCGCGGCCTGCACTCGCAATACATCCCCGACCCCAACGCCGAGATCGGGCACTGCGTCCACCGCATCGCGCTGCACCGGTCGCGGCCCAACGTGCTGTTCATGCAGAAGCATTGGGACGTCATGCGGTCGGACGACGCCGGCGACTCGTGGCGGGAGGTGAGCGGGAACCTGCCTACCGACTTCGGGTTCGTGATCGACGTGCACGCCCACGAGCCGGAGACCATCTACGTCGTCCCCATCAAGAGCGACTCCGAGCATTACGTGCCCGACGGGAAGTTGCGCGTGTACCGCAGCCGGTCCGGCGGCACCGAGTGGGAACCACTGACGAAAGGATTGCCGCAGCGCGACTGCTACGTGAACGTGCTGCGCGACGCGATGGCGGTCGACTCACTCGAGCCGTGCGGCGTGTACTTCGGCACCACCGGCGGGCAGGTATACGCGTCGGCCGACGCCGGCGACAGCTGGGCGCCCATCGTCCGCGACCTTCCCGCCGTGCTGTCCGTCGAGGTTCAGCGGCTGCCATGATCCGCGTGGTGCTCCCGCCGCACCTGCGGACGCTGGCCCAGGTCAAGGGGGAGGTGCAGCTCGACGTTCCGGGACGGGTCACTCGGGGCGCGGTGCTCGACGCGCTCGAGGCCCGCTATCCCATGCTCCGAGGGACGATCCGCGACCACGTCACCGCGCAGCGACGGCCGTTCCTGCGATTTTTTGCGTGCGAGCGGGACCTGACCCACGACCCGCCGGATGCCCCGCTTCCCGACGCGGTCGCGTCGGGGACAGAGCCTTTTCTCGTCGTCGGGGCCATCGCCGGCGGGTAGCTTGGCGGGAACGGAGGTACACGTCGGTGAGATACATGCTGCTCATCTACCTCGACGAGCAGGCCCTGGACGAGGCCGAGCGGGAGCAGTGTTACCGCGAGTCCGCACAGCTGGCGCACGAGCTCAGCGCCGCGGGCCAATATCTCGCCGCCGCCCCGCTCGAGCCTACCGCCGCGGCGACCAGCGTCCGGGTACGCAAGGGCAAACGGGTGGTGACCGACGGTCCGTTCGCGGAGACCAAGGAGCAGCTGGGCGGCTACTTCCTGATCGATGCGAGCGATCTCGACGAGGCGATCGCCATCGCCGCGCGGATTCCCATGGCCAGTCGCGGCACGATCGAGGTCCGGCCGGTCGTTCACATACCGGACCTGCCGGCAGATTAGCGCGCGTATGAAAAAGCCATCCTCGGTGGCCGCCTACCTTCGAGCGGTCCCACCCGCCCCGCGGGCCGCTCTCCAGAAGCTGCGCAAGACGATCAAGGCCGCCGCGCCGGAGGCGATCGAGGTCATCAGCTACGGGATCCCGATGTTCAAGCACCACGGAATGCTGGTGGGCTACGCCGCGTTCAAGGATCACTGCAGCCTCTTCATGAGCACCGCCCTCACGAGGGCGTACAGGGAAGCGCTCGCTTCGTACGACACCTCCAAGGGCACCATCCGCTTTACCGTCGACAAGCCCCTCCCC
>Ga0209802_1000475_pt1 | contig 30943 bp, 31 predicted proteins | sample GraSoiAngelo_129_FD_185886 | JGI IMG/M metagenome (GOLD analysis project Ga0209802, IMG submission 185886) | Grasslands soil microbial communities from the Angelo Coastal Reserve, California, USA - 14_0927_12_40cm (SPAdes) (version 2) | ecosystem: Environmental > Terrestrial > Soil > Grasslands ... | reverse complement strand
AGCGGGCGCTGATATGGTGGCGCCTTCCGACATGATGGACGGACGCGTGGCGGCGATTCGGCAGGCGCTCGATGCTCATGGGTTTTCGCAGTTGCCCATATTTTCCTACGCCGCCAAGTATTGCTCTGGGTTTTACGGGCCCTTCCGCGAGGCGGCGCAATCGGCGCCCCAGTTCGGTGACCGGCGCAGTTACCAGATGGACCCCGCGAATGCGCGCGAGGCCCTGCGCGAAGTGGCGCTCGATTTACAGGAAGGCGCGGACATCATCATGGTCAAACCCGCCCTCCCTTATCTGGACATTATTCACCAGGTGCGGGAACGTTTTGATGTTCCCGTAGGCGCCTACAACGTAAGCGGCGAGTACGCCATGGTCAAAGCCGCCGCACGCAATGGCTGGCTGGAGGAGAAACGAATCGTGCTCGAAGTTCTAACGGCCATTCAACGGGCGGGCGCGGAAATCGTGCTCACTTATCATGCCAAGGACGTAGCGCGGTGGACCAAGGCCTGCTGACCAGAAATTTGCTTCTTCAGTGAATTCTTGATCCTTCATTCAGGAGAATCTGGTACTCAGGAGGATCTCGGGTGGCAAGCATTCCGGAAAAACAACCCAGCCGTTCGCAAAGGGCCTTCGAGCGCGCCCGCCGCGTGCTGGTGGGCGGCGTCAATAGTCCCGTTCGCGCTTTTGGCGCAGTGGGCGGCACGCCGATCATCGTTGATCGCGCGCAGGGAGCCCAGGTCTGGGACCTGGACGGCAATGCCTATACCGATTTCATCTGCTCCTGGGGCGCTCTGATTTTGGGACATGCGCACCCGGAAATCTCGGCTGCTTTGGCCGAACAGGCTGCCCGCGGCACGAGCTACGGCATGACCACGGAACTGGAAATCGAGTTGGCGGAGATGCTGCAAAAAGCACTGCCTTCGATGGAGCGAATTCGTTTTGTTAGTTCGGGTACCGAAGCAACCATGAGCGCGGTTCGTTTGGCGCGCGCGGCGACCGGTAGAAACCTCATCGTTAAATTTGAGGGCGGCTATCACGGGCATGCGGATAGTTTTCTGGCCAAGGCAGGCTCCGGCTTGGCCACTTTGGGTATCGCCGCATCTCCCGGCGTCCCCCAGGCGCTCGCCGAACTGACGCTGGATGCGCCTTACAACGATTTGGCCGCAGTCCAAGGCCTTTTTGGGAGGCACGCCGGCGATATTGCCGCCGTAATTGTCGAGCCCATCGCAGCGAACATGGGAGTAGTTCCGCCGGCCGACGGTTTCCTTTCCGGATTGCGCGCATTGACGCGGCGCCATGGCGCGCTGCTCATTTTTGACGAAGTCATCACCGGCTTTCGGCTGTGCTTCGGAGGCGCGCAGAATCTCTTTGGCATCGAGCCAGACTTGACCACGCTGGGCAAAATCATCGGCGGCGGCTTGCCCGTCGCTGCCTACGGAGGGCGGCGAGATCTTATGGAACAAGTCGCCCCGCTGGGCCCTGTCTATCAAGCGGGCACTTTATCCGGCAATCCCCTCGCCATGCGAGCGGGTATCGAGACGCTGAAGCGCCTTGCGGTCCATGGCTTCTACGATTCTCTTGACCGAAAAGCCAAAATTCTTGCGGATGCGATGGGGCAAGCTCTCTCTGACTCAGGGATCACCGGCCAAGTTGCTCGCGCGGGATCGTTGCTGACATTGTTCTTCACCGCAAGCCCGGTGGAAAACTATGCTGCAGCGAAAAAATCCGATACCCGCCGCTTTGCGTCTTTCTTCAACGAAATGCTGCGCCGGAAAATCCTGTTGCCACCGTCGCAGTTCGAGGCGCTATTCGTTTCTGCGGCACACACGGAGGACGATATGCGTCGCACAGGCGCCGCCTGCCGCGAGAGTCTCGCCGCGATCCGCTCTTGAGTGCTCGCATCTAAAACGCGTCTATGGTCCGGGCGGAGAGGCCGAAGCTGCGCGCAAGGCCGCCACTTCGCGAGATATTTTGTTTAATTGCTCGAGCAGTTCACGATGGCGGAGCTCTTCGGGTACCGGTTCTCTAGCGCTGAAAGTGATAATGCCGCCCGGCTCGAGAACTGCCTCCTCAACCTCGCGGAGGTGAGCGATGCCTTGTCGCCGTGCCGCGGCCTGGAGTTCCGCTTGCGAGATCATCTCTTTTGCCAATTGGCCATCCTGAATCTTGCCTTTATGAATCAGCCGTGTCGCTTCACCTTCGGCCACGCGCTCGAGCTTTGGATGGCGAAACAGAAATCGTACGACGGAGTAATTAATCAACAGCAGGGTGGTAGCGCCAATCAGGCCCCCCAGGACCGTATTGTCATCACCGATGATGGCATTCTGCACAGTATTCGAGAGCGTCAAGAGAACGATCAGGTCAAAGGGGTTCAATTGAGCTAGTTCTCGTTTTCCGGCCAAACGCAGGCCGCCGATGAGAAAAAGATAGACGATTACCGGCCTCAGGATCTTTTCGGTAACTGGAAGACCAAGCCAGAACATATCCACCCAAATTTTGTGCATGTGCACTCTCCAATGTGCCGCCAACGGCTTCGACGGGCCTATGCGCGGTGGGCCGCAGGATTGGACCCGGCGCGCGCACGGCCGAGCCTAGCATTAGTCTGCCTGCGCTCGAAAGGAGAGCTGCAAATCGGGGCGTCACAGCGTCCGGCTGATTCGACAACAACCCTGCCTTGTCGTTACTGAAAGTATCGTGCAAACAAAATTTAATATTGCGTTCTCCGAGTAGTGTTATTCTGAGCGTGTTGCGGCGGAACGCGTTGCCGCCCGGGGAATTCGGCGTGCCGAGTCTTCGGGCGTAGGGAGGCGTCGCTGAATCGGTTCAGGTTCGCTGCTGCAATTCGGCTTGGTAGTCCTTCCTTTAGACGGCTTCTTCCGGGTGTCCCTCCATGCCGTTAACCCCATCGCCGCTGGTGATTGCCGCGCTAGATGCAGGATCGAACGCGATCCGTGCAGTCGTGGCGCGCGCCAGTTCGGCCACCGAGATACGCGAGCTCGCCAGCGCGCGATGGTCAGTTCGGCTGGGGCACAACGTCTTCACGGGAAAGAGACTGGACCCGCACACAATGTCGCGGGCCGTCGAGGCTCTCCAGCATTTCAGAAGCCTGCTCGACCGCTACGAAGTGGATGAATATTCGGCGGTGGCCACCAGCGCCTTGCGTGAGGCCGCCAATCGCGATGCCCTGATCTCGCGTATCTACCGCGAAGCAGGCATTGAGCTCGTCGCCATCAGCGCGGCGGAAGAAGCTCGGCTGGTACGCGAGGCGGTATTCGCGGTGTCCGTAGGACGCTTTTCTCCCCGGTTGATTCTCGATCTCGGCGGCGGCAGCCTGGAGATGAGTTTTCTCCGCGGGCGCAAAGTCGATCGTGGATTCGCCTTTCCGCTCGGCACGGTTCGCCTGATGGAGCAATTTAATCTCGCCGGACCGTTTACACCCGAGGCCTTCGGCGCCTTGCAAGCGCACATCCGTTCCGTTCTGCGCTCTCAGCCTCGGGGATCGATGCAAATCGGCCGCAGTGCTGCTGTGGCCTGTGGAGGGAATGCGGAGGCGCTGGCTCGAGTTGCTCCGGGCCCACGCGTGGCGGGTTTCAATACCCTGAATCTCCGCCGCCTGCGGGAGATGTTGTGGGAGATCCTGCGGCTCGATGTGGAGGGCCGCATGGATAGCTTTGGCGTGCGACGCGATCGCGCCGAGGTCATGGGTGTGGCTGCGGTTGTGTTCACGACGCTCGCGGAACTGCTGGACGCGCGGCAACTGGTTATTCCCGGTGTAGGCGTTCGCGAGGGGGTGCTGCATGAATTGGCGGCAGCCCATTTTGGGCCGGCGAGTGCTGATGACGAGCGGGCCGAGGCCTTACGCGAGCAGGCGCGCCGGTTTGCCGCGCGGATGCACTCCGACGCGGGACATTGCGAACACGTGCGGCGGCTGGCGGCGCAGCTTTTCGATCAACTGGCGCCTCTTCACGAACTTCCCTCGGCGCAACGGGTCACGCTGGAATTGGCCGCGCTTTTGCACGAAGTGGGCATCGCGGTGAATGCGCGCGGGCACCATAAGCATGGTGAATACATCGTGCGTCACGCCGATATTCCCGGGCTCAGCAAGCATCAGCAGGCTGCGGTAGCCTGCCTGGTGCGCTATCATGGCGAGTCCGTGCCAGACCCCGACCATCGGCTCTACAGCTCCCTTGCGGAAGCGGACCGCACGCGCGTGCGCCAGTTAGCCGCGCTCCTGCGTCTAGCGGTGGCCCTCGACGTTGGGGGAACGCAGGTTGTGCGCCGCGTGGAGGCGAAGATTCAGCGCCGTGCGGTTGTACTGCGTATCGTCACGGCTTCGGAGGGCCAGGTCAATCTCCGTGAGCTGCGCCGCAAAGCTAAATTCTTTGAAAGGCAGTTTGGCTTGCCTCTGCGATTTGCCGGCGTTCGACGGCTTCAAAATGGCAACGCGGGGCGGCGTGCGGCCCTGCTATCGGGCCGTTCCGCAGCCTGACAGAACTTCGCTCGCCTGCTCGCTGTCTTGACGACGTCAAAGCATCTAACATTACACTATGGTTTCACCACCACGGGACAAACCGGAGCCAACAGATGAACTCGAAGACGCCCCGGCGAAAACTATGCGCCTTTACCTGATGCGACACGGCATCGCCATCGACCGTGAGGACCCCGATTGCCCTCCCGATCCGGAACGCTATCTCACGCCCAAGGGAATTCAGCGCACACGCGCGGCCGCGCGCGGTCTGCGCTCACTGCGGGTCAAACCCGCCGCGCTTCTCACCAGCCCCTTTGTGCGCGCGGTGCAGACCGGCGAGATCGTCTGCGAAGTTTTGGGCCTGGATCCCAAGCAGCTCCGCACCACCGATGCTCTTAAGCCGGAGGCGAAGCCGGCCCGGCTTGCCGAAGAACTGGTGCGGCTGGGAGGAGAAGTCATCTGCTTCGGGCATGCGCCGCACATGGACGAATTTATTGCCCATGCGCTGAAGGCTACGGCGCCATTTACCGCGCTGAAGAAATCCGGCGTGGCCTGTGTGGATATCGATTCGCTCGCGCCCTTGCGCGCAACGCTCTTCTGGGTGTTGACCTCGAGGATTCTTCGCCGCCTTGGTAATTGATCGAAGCCAACTCGTTTAGTTCAGTTCGCCAACGATCCCATAGCATCGCCGGGCTACTGTTCCCGGCGTGATGGATGCCCGAGCCTTGTCCATTCCGATGCGGCGGTTCGGAGATGAGGGAAACGTATTCCTTTCGCCTCTTTTGGGCTGCGCTGTCCACGCGCCGCAGGGATTGCGAAACCGCGGTCTTCGGCAGAGATTTCTTGCGGGAAAGCTTCAAGAGCAGATCGTGCAAGACATCGAAATCGTGTCCTTCTCCAAGCAGGTCCTGAGCCCGCTCGAGTTCCGCGCTCCATGACTCGCTCTTTTGGGGCAGGAAACTTTCGACCATGTACCGGAAGCGCTTCACCGTGACACGCAGCTCATGCCAGGTCTCCGCGCTGGGCTGCTTCGTCCAGCGCTGGTGGAAATCGATGACGCGCGTCAATTGCTCGAGAACCAACTGGGCCAGCCGCCGCTCGTTCACTGGGATGAGTTCGGCCCTTGCCGGCAGCCGGCGCGACCAGCGCTTCCATCGTTTGCGCGGAAAGGATTCCAGCGAGCTGCGAGCCTCTCGCTTGGCGCGTCGTTCCTGCTTTTTGAAATGTGACGCCAAGGCCTGCCCGACCGGGCCGCTAGTTAACCGCAGAGGCTTCAGCCAGTGCTCCAGCACCTGGACATCGCGTAAATCAGACATCCCCCTCTGTACGCGCTTGGAAGCCTTTCGCAGCCGCCGCCATACAGGATCGGGATCGATGGCGGAAAAACCTTCGGCCAGCGAGCGGCAGCGCCGCAACGCAACCCGGAAATCGTGTACCGGGTCTGTCTTCAGTTTCTTCTGGGCGCGCTTCTGATTACGCAATGCACGCCGGATGGAACGTTCCAAGGCTTGCGATGCTGGAGAGACGCGGACTTCGTCATCCTGCTTCGTCATCTGCTATGCCCGCTTGCGCTGCTCTTCCGGCGCTTCCTCTATCGTCAATTCCTCTCCCGCCTGTGGCGCGCCGCTGGGCACGGTGACTGCCGCTCGCCCTACCGGAGGCGTGAGGATCCGGTCGATGCCGGCCTTCAACTGCTCGAATATCGCCCGAGGTTCCGGCCGCGCATCAATTACGTTGAAATTGAACTCCTCCGCTAACTGATCGAATTGTTGGAGCAAGGCGGTCTGATATTTCCGGAAGCTATCATACATGTCCTCTGTGGAGTACAGGTCCATGCCCGATTCCCAGTAATCAAATCCGCGGGTAAATACCGCGCGGGGAATGAGTTCATCCACGCCGATGCGCAGATAGAAAATGGCGTCAGGCTTTGGCGCGAAGCGATGTATATTGCGCACCCAGACCGGATCGAGCCCTCGGACCATGGAACGCGCCATCAGCGAATAGATATAGCGATCGGTCAGCACCACGAAGCCCGCGCGTAGCGCCGGTACGATCTCGTTCTCCAGGCGATCCGCAAAGTCCGTGGCATAGAACAAGCTGAGGGTAATCCGGCCTAGCGTGTGCCCCTCCTTCGCTCGCTTGATGCCTTTGCCTACCAGCCCGGAGCGCGTTAGCCCCGTATCCAGGACCGCATGGCCCTGCTGTTCCAGCCATTCCTTCAGCAGGCGGATTTGAGTGGAGCGCCCGACGCCGTCCGTCCCTTCCAAGACGATTAGCTTGCCGACGAGGTCGTCTAGTTCCAGGCCTGGCAACCTGACTCCGTAGCTCTCTTTCATGGCGCCACCCGCAGTTGCTTGGCCTGAGTCAATTTGGCGAGCACCATTAGCCGCATCTCCTGCTGCTGGGTTTCGATGGGCAAGGTAGCATCAATCACGGTAAGCCCGAATTCCGGAATCATTTTGTCGTATTCCTCGAGAATGCGGCCCTGGAAGAGGCGGAAGCTTTCATCCGGATCGTCGCTCAGGCCAAGGTCCATGCCGGCTTCGTAGTACTTAAATCCTGCGCGGGCATCGTTAATGCGCTTCATGGCCACCTCGAGCGGCACGCGGAAGTAAAAAGCGACCGTTGGCTTCACCGCGAAGGCGTAGAGTTCGCGAATCCACTCCGATTCCATGCCCCGGCTCGCGTCGCGAGCGAAGGCGGTATAGATATACCGATCGCACAGCACCACCGCGCCGGCCTTGAGCAGGGGAATAATATTACGTTCCGTGCGGTCGGCGAAATCGGTGGCGTGGATCAGGCTGAAAGTCGCGGGGGTCAGGAGTTGCTTCTTTTTGCCTCGCTTGGTGGTGTCTTTCACCAATGGCGAGGAGTTCCACTCACTGAACACGACTCCATACCCTTCGGCTTTGAGCCATTGATGCAGGAGCATCAATTGCGTCGACTTGCCTGAGCCATCGATGCCTTCGACAACAAAAAGACGCCCGGGGATGCGATGATCACCGTATCGTTTCATGCGGAGGAAACCTAAGAGGACGGGATAGACGAGCGTCAAGCCCGTACCGCAACGGCCCTGCAAGACAATTCTAACAGGATCATTGTTTCGCGGAAGTAAAAACTCGCTACGCCATCTAAGTGCTTATAAATAAGTAAGGTACCAGTAGCCCTGAGCCGCTTCCGCTCACCGCAACCGATTCAAGTACAGCGCCATTCCGACCGCCGCATTCATCCCCAGCCGCTCCAATTCGCGGACTTCTCGCGCGCTCCGAATGCCTCCGGCTGCCGTAATCGGCAGCCGTGTAGTGTTTCGTAGCTGACGGAACCACCGCAGACTCGTCCCGCGCATGGTGCCTTCCGCGTCTACATACGTACACAGAAACTCGGAGGCGTAGGACTCTAACTCCGGGAAGACGTTCTCTGGCGTGAGGCGCAGCTTTTCTTGCCATCCGCGCACTAAGATGCGCCCGCCCTGAGTGTCCACCGCGACGATGATTCGCTTCTTTCCCACTTGTTTGACGAGGCGGGAAAGGAAAGCGTGGTTTACTCCTCCGTTTTGGAACGCAGCGCTGCCGATAATCACTTTTTCCGCACCGGCGGCGAGAATACGTTCCGCGCGGGCTGCCGTTCGGATGCCGCCGCCTACCCGCACGCGCATGGGAGCCCTGCGGCAAAGCTGGCTGATCAGTCGCGCGTTGCTGCCGCGGCCCATGGCGGCGTCCAGGTCGATGACGTGAAGCAGGGGATAATCCCGAAAGCGGTCGAGCAGGCCGAAAACGTCCTCGACAGCCAGCCGCAGTTTGCGGCCGCGGACTAGTTGTACCGCGCGGCCGTCCTGAAGGTCGATGCAGGGTATGATCACGTCTAAATCAGCGCAGTGCTCGGCCAAGGCTCACGGCTGCAGCCTCTAGCCGCTCAGCCGCACGGGCACCCCTTTGGAATGGAGAAAGCATTTCAGTTCGCGCAGCCCTTGCACTGCGTCGTGAAAGATGGAGGCAGCCAAAGCGGCGTCGGCTCGGCCCTTTTCGAAGACATCCAGGAAATCTGACGGGCTGTCTGCTCCACCCGAGGCGATCAGGGGCACTGTTACGCGCCCTGCGATCGTCGCCGTGAGGGGAATATCGAAACCGCTGCGCGTGCCGTCACGATCCATGGAGGTCAGCAAAATCTCACCGGCACCGCGTTCTGTGCCCTCTATGGCCCAATCCACCGCATCCCGGCCGGAGGATTCCCGTCCGCCTCGTACGAACGCCTCCCAGCTCTCCCCAACCCGCTTCGCATCAATCGCCAATACGACCGCTTGTGAGCCGAATTCGGCAGCAAGCTCGGTGAGAAGCTTAGGGCGCCGGAGCGCGGCGGTATTGACGGTGAGTTTGTCCGCCCCGGCTCGGAGAATGGCGCGGCCTTCATCTACGTTACCCACGCCGCCGCCCGCGGTCAGGGGAATAGCCAATTCGGCGGCCACGCGGCGGATCGTTTCTAGAAAAGTGGGCCGGTGGTCGCGCGACGCGGCGATGTCCAGGACCACGAGCTCGTCTGCGCCCTCGCGGTTATAGCGCGCCGCCAGCGCGGCAGGATCGCCCGCGTCGCGCAGATTAAAAAACTGAACGCCCTTGACCACGCGTTCGCCGTCGGTATCGAGGCAGGGAATGATGCGGCGCGCCAGCGTCATCCGCGATTCCCCGCGCCCGCATAACCGAGGAAGTTGGCGAGGACACGCGCCCCGGCATCGCCCGATTTCTCGGGGTGAAATTGCACGGCAAAAAGATTCCCGCGCTCCAGCGCGGCGACAAACGGCACTCCATGCTCGCACATCGCCACCGCCGATTCGCCTGCATCCAGCGCGGCATAGGAGTGTGCGAAATAGAAATATGCGTTTGCGGAAATGCCTTCGAACAGCGCCGAAGGGCGGATTTGACGGAGATGGTTCCAGCCCATGTGCGGCAATTTGGCCGTGACCGGCAGAGCTGTCACCGTGCCCGGCAGGATATCCAGCCCCCGATCCTCCGGCGCTTCGGCGCTGGATGCGAAGAGCGCCTGCAATCCCAGGCAAATGCCCAATAGCGGAACGCCGCCGCCAATGGCCTGCCGGATTGGCGCGAGCAAACCGCGCGAGCCGAGCGTTCGCATTAACTGGCCAAAATGGCCCACCCCGGGAAGGATGAGCACCCGAGCGGCAGCAATGGATTCCGGCGTGGCCGCGCGCTCCGTTTCAACGTCCTGCTTTGCCAAAGCGCGCTCCACTGACGGCAGATTGCCCGCGTCATATTCAACCAGCGAGATTTTCATAACAGGCCTTTGGTGGTCGGAAGCACGCGTTTGAGCTGCGGATCTCGCGTCGTGGCAAATCGCAAAGCACGGGCGAAAGCCTTGAAGAGCGCCTCCACCTGGTGGTGCGTCGAGCGGCCGTAAAGAAGCCGCAGGTGCAGGTTTGCCGCGGCGGCCTGGGCGAAGCCGCGAAAAAAATCCTCCACCAGCTCCGTTTGCAAATCTCCGACGCGCTGGGCGCCAAACCGGCATTTGCAGACGCAATGCGCGCGCCCGCTGAAATCAATCGCCACGGCCGCCAGAGTTTCGTCCATGGGCATCAGGAAATAGCCGGCCCTCAGGATGCCGCGTTTCGAGCCCAAGGCTTTGGCGATCGCTTCGCCGAGTGTGATGCCGAGGTCCTCGACGGTGTGGTGCTGGTCCACGTCGAGGTCGCCTTTGGCCGCGATTTTCAAATCCATGGCGCCGTGCCGCGCCACAAGATCCAGCATGTGATCGAGAAACCGGATGCCCGTAGCGACATCGGCGCGGCCCTGTCCATCGAGATTCAAACGAATCAGGATGTCCGTCTCCTTTGTGACGCGATGAACGCTGGCACGCCTCATTTCCAGTATTTCTCCAGTTCATTGGTGCTGTGCAGAATGATGCGCGCGCCGTGCCGCCGCAATTGCGCCGCACGCAACCGATGAGCCTCACTGCCATGCCTAAGTACACCCAGGAATGGAACGCCCGCGCGTTTCGAGGCCAAAGCATCATCCAGGTTATCTCCCAGATAAACTGCCGCCTTCGGATCCGTTCCGTTCAGCAGGCGCAGGAGTCCTTCGGGATGGGGCTTTAGGTGTTCGACGTCGTCCATGGTGACCACGCGTTTGAATAGCTTCGTCACTCCGAAGTGCTCGAGCGTATGGCGCAGCTCGCGACGCGTGCGGCCGGTGAAGAGCGCGAGCTCGGCACGCCGCGCCCAGCGTTGCAGGCGCCGCGCTGGCACAAGCCATCGTTCCCGCCAAACGTTGCCCCGCGTTCCATTGGTTCCCCAATAGATCTTCTGAAATACGCGCTTCACTTCGGCATATTCGACTTTCTCGCCGAGCGAGTTAACCCAATCGGTCGAGAGCCTCCAATCGTCGTTGTAACCGGAACGGCTCTTCCATTGCTGAATATGCACATAAGTGAAGCGCCGCCCGGTGAAGTGCCTCACCGTGTCCAGAATGGAGCGGTGAAATGAGCCGTGGACGTCGACAAGAACTCCGTCGACATCGAAGATAACCAGTTTGGGCTCGAGCTTCACCACTCCTCCTTTATGGCTTTGAGCAGGCGCTGCGTTTGCTGCACTGTGCCCGCCGTGATGCGAACGAAACCGTCACGTCCGAACTCGGAGGCACGGTCGCGCACCAGAATTCCGCGGCGCGCCAGCCGCTTTACCAGGCGCGACCCGCCCGGACCGAAGTCGGCGAGCACGAAGTTTGCCCCGCTGGGAAAAACTCGCGCTCCCATTTGCTCGAGTCCTCGCGCCAGCTGCGAACGGCTCTCCAAAACATTCTCAGTATAGGCTCGCAGGAATTTTCCATCTTTTATGGCTGCTTCCGCGGCGGTGAGCGCAAGCGAATTTACCGGATACGGCGTAAAAGCCCGCCGCATGGCCGCAATGACATCGGAGCGAGCGAACAGCGCGCCGATACGCAGCGCCGCCAAACCGGCAGCTTTGGAGAAAGTCCGCGAGACGATCAGATTTGGCCGCTGCCGAATCCAGCGCAGAACCGTCAGTCCGGAAAATTCAAAATAGGCCTCGTCGACCAAAACCACCGTGCGCCGCGCCGCATCCAGTATCCGGGTTAGAGCCGTCTGGTCCAGCAGCGTCCCCGTCGGATTATTGGGATTGGCAATAAACAGGATGTGCGGAGAGCGCCTGAGCTCGCGCAGCGTGGCTTCGAGAGGGAAGTTCATGGCCTCGTCGTAGCGAACGGAAAAAATGCGCGCTCCGGCGGCTTGTGAGAAGAAGCGATACATCGAAAACGTCGGCTCCGGGATGAGCACGGCGTCACCCGGCTCGATGAAGACCTCCATCAGCAAGCGCAATGCGTCATCCACACCGTTCGTCAGCAGCATTTCCGAAGGCCGCACGCCAAAATAGCCAGCCAGGCGGCGAACTGAGCTTTCGTATTCGGGATACATGGCCAACTGCTCCGGCGTGACTTGCCGCAGCGCTCGCAGCACGGATGGCGAACAGCCGGCGGTGTTCTCGTTGAAATCCAGCCGCAGCTTGCCCTCGCGCCCTTCCTCGGGGGCTTCGTAATTGCGAATGCGCCTCACCGATGGGCGAAAGCGTAAGTTCGGAGCTGCGAAATTCTTTGCAGCTCGGGAACTTCGGCGCGCGGATGCCTTCACTGGCGCACCTCCACGGCGCGCCGGTGCGCGATGAGTCCCTCGGCGTCGGCGAGGGCCGCCACTACGGGGCCAAGACTGCGCAAACCGGCCGCGGAGATGTACTGCACGCTGCTGCAACGCACAAAATCCGCCGTGGAAAGCCCGCCGCGAGTTCGGGCGCCGCCGCTGGTGGGAAGCACGTGATTGGTGCCGCTGGCGTAATCGCCAATCGATTGCGCGCTCCAGGGTCCGAGAAACACGCTGCCCGCGGCGTCGAGTTTGCGCGCAAGCTCCGCGTGCTCCACGGGAATGCTGAGATGCTCGGGCGCGAAACGGTTGGCGAATCGCACTGCGGCGGCCGAATTCGGCGCGAGAAGGATGGCGCCCTTGTCTGCAAGCGATCGCTTCGCCGGATTCCTATCCGGCAAACGGCTGAGCTGTTCGGCGGCGGCATTGCGCACGGCCTCCGCCAATTTTCGCGACGTGGTGACCAGAAGCGCCATGGCCTCGGGATCGTGCTCAGCCTGCGCCAAGAGATCCGCGGCGATATAGCGGGGATTTCCGCTCGCTGCGACGATCAACAATTCGGTGGGGCCGGCGAGCAGGTCGATTGCGCAATCGGCGCTGACCAACCGCTTCGCCGCGGTGACGAACCGGTTTCCGGGACCAAAAAGTTTCTCCACGCGCGGGACCGATCGCGTGCCGTAAGCGAGCGCAGCAATTGCCTGCGCTCCGCCAATGTGCGCGATTTCCTCGAGGCCGAGCATCTCCGCCGCGGCCAGCAGGGCCGCGTTCGGACGCGGGCAGGCCACCACGATCCGCCGCACGCCGGCCACTTGTGCGGGAATTGCGGTCATCAGCAGCGTTGAAACCAACGAGAAGCGCCCGCCGGGAATGTAGCAGCCAATGGTATCGATGGCGGTGACGCGCTGGCCGACGCGCACGCCCGGCTCGATCGTGATGCTCCAGGATGGCGGCAGCTGCGCCTCCGCGACGCGGCGAATGTTGCGCGCGGCGTGCTCGAGCGCCGCACGCAAGACTTTGGGAACCGCGCGTGCCGCGGCACGCCGCTCGCTCGCGCTCACCCAGAGCGTTCTCGGCGTGAGCCGGATGCCGTCAAGCCGCCGTGTCCAGGCAAACACGGCCGCATCACCCCGCCGCCTCACGTCGTTCACGATGCGCGAAGCAACGGATTCCGCCGCGGCATCGCGGTGCTGCCGCGCCGCGAGCATCTTCTCCTCTACCCTCGATGTCAGCGCCACAATTCGCATCACAGCACAATCTTGTTGAGCGGATATTCCACGATGCCTTGCGCCTGCGCCGCCTTCAGCTTGGGAATGAGGTGCCGCACCACGTCCTCATCCACAATCGTGTTGATCGCCACCCAATCGGCGTCCGAGAGCGTGGAGATGGTGGGATTTTTGAGCGCCGGAAGCGCTCTCAGCACGCCCTCGAGATGCTCGCGCCGCACGTTTAGCATGATCCCGACTTTGTTGTACGCGGCGATCGCGCCCTGCAGGAGCAGCACGATATTGGAAATCTTCTCGCATTTCCAAGGCTCTTTCGCTGCGGCGGTATTGGCGATGAACACGGTGCGCGACTCGAGCACGGTGTCAATGATGCGCAGCCGGTTGGCTCGAAGCGAGGAGCCCGTCTCGGTGATTTCCACAATCGCATCGGCAAGCTGCGGAACCTTGACCTCGGTTGCGCCCCAGGAAAACTCCACGCGCGCCTGCACACCATGCCGGGCCAGATATTTCTTCGTGAGGTTGACGACTTCCGTGGCAATCACCTTGCCTTCCAGGTCGCGCGCGGTTTGCGCCGGCGCGTTCTCTGGAACCGCCAGCACCCAGCGCACTGGCGCCAGGCTCTGCTTGGCGTAAAGCAGCTCCGCCACCTCTTTCACTTCCGCGCCTGTCTCCAGCACCCAATCGCGGCCGGTGATGCCCGCGTCGAGCGCGCCCGTTTCCACGTAGCGGGCCATTTCTTGCGCGCGCACGAGCATGCAGTTGATTTCAGGATCATCAATCGTCGGGAAGTAGCTACGCGAATTCACGGTGACGCGCCAGCCGGCGCGCCCCAGAAGCTGCAGTGTGGCATCTTGAAGGCTGCCTTTAGGCAAGCCCAGCTTCAATGGCTTCATCGGCGCGACTCCCCGCCGTAAACGACGTTGGGATCGAAGGCGCGTTCCTCTATGACGGTATCCCTGCCGTCCGCATCAAGACGCCGGAAAAAACAGCTTCGGTAGCCCTTGTGGCAGACGCCCGGCCCGGCCGGGTCGACGCGGACCAATATCGTATCGGCGTCGCAGTCCACGCGCACTTCGCGCACGTGCAGCGCGTGGCCGCTCAGTTCTCCTTTGCGCCAGAGTTTGCCGCGTGAACGGCTGAAAAACGTCACCGCGCCACTCGCGCGCGTCGCCTCATACGCTTCGCCGTTCATGAACCCGAGCATCAGCACCTCGCCCGTCCGCGCATCCTGGACGATGGCGGGAATGAGCCCGTTGAGCTTGGCAAAATTGAGATTCATTCGGCCTCCCCAGGCGGAGCCCCAACCGCCGTAGCGCGGCTTTCGCCGCACACCAAAGATCCAAAAAAAAACCCGCTGGGCGTTTGCCGCGCCAGCGGGTCAATGAGAGCTTTTAGGCTTCGGCTACTCAAACCTCCGCGGGCACGGCTCGCCGCCGTGATGATGATGGTGGCGATGATGCCCGCGCAGATTCATAGCTTGTGAACTGTAGCGAAAATGCGCTGCCACGTCAAGAGCATGGCGCCCGCCCGAATCAGACGCGCCCTTATTTCTTTTCGTTCTCTTCCAGCTTCAACGCGGCCGAATTGATGCAGAACCGGGAAAACGTGCCCCAGGTGCGCTTCACAGCGTCGGCACATCACTTCCGTGCGCACCATTCCGTAGGATTCATCATTTTCTAGCGCCACCTTCGATTCGTCCATGGGCGCGTAGAAGCTTGGCCAGCCGGTGCCGGAATCAAACTTCGTATCCGAATCGAACAGCGGCTCGCCGCAACAGACGCAGTGGAACACGCCATGTTTCTCGGTGTTCCAGTATTTGCCCGTGAAGGCCGGCTCGGTGCCCTTCTTGCGAGTCACCTGATACTCTTCGTCGGTAAGCTGTTGGCGCCATTCCGCGTCTGTCTTCTGCATTTTGTCCGTCTGTTTTTCGATCTGTTTTTCCATGTGGCAGACCCCCATTCGCCAGCGCCTTATTTTATCGCCTTTTGTTCAGGCCCAAAATGGCCAGTAGAAGTAAACCGATATGCGCGTCAGTGCTTCAGGGTTCGCGGCGTTTTCCTTCTTTTTCTCAAACTCGAACGGCTGTCTCCGCTGGTGGTCCAAGCGGGAGGGTCGCTTGCCGGAAATGATTCGTCAGACGCCTCGAGAACGGGATCGAGTTCTTGCGAGCGGGTCGGCCGTGGTTTTCGCGCCTTTGATTTGCGTCTCTTGGGCATGCGCGCCCTTCTCTTGTCAGAGCCCGGGTTCCGACTAATGGGTCCTGCCCTTGCCGAGAATTTCAGGCTTGGCTCTTCGAGGTAGTTTTGCGCACACCCAGACCCATTCGAATGAATTTCGTTCGAATGAATCTCTTCAAAACAAGCGTGATTGGTTGAATACTAGAAGGGTAACTATAACCTATTGCTAACCAGATGATAATATGCTATACTGCCACCAAAATGAATCAGAGGATGGGCTTCCGCTGCCGAATAAAGGCCGTGCATGTGTTTCAGCAAGGCAGTTCCGTTCTCTCGCTTGGTTTCCATCGTTTGGGTGCTATTCGCGGGCATCTTCCGTCGCCGGGCTGCATCGCGGCCCGCCCCCAATGCATGGCTCCGATCTTTCTAAACGTCGGCGCTTCTTTCCGAAGGCTAAGGCGCGCGGAACGTATACTTACCTCAAAGCGAACGCAACTTGCCTAATATGAACACTTACATATTCATCCGAGTTAAAGCACGTGGAATCAACACTTGCAAAGGCAATAATATACTTGAGTAACCAACGTCACCATGTTAGCGTGCTCTCATGGATTTTGACCGCCTGACTTCCAAAGTCGAACGGGCCGAACATCACATCACATATTTGTGTGTTGAGTGGGACAAATTCAGGGTCCAGGCCTACAAAGTTAGTTCCAATGATGACTTTAACACCGGAGAACGCATCTACAGACTTGAGCAAGCATGGCCCATCCCCGATATGTTTCCAGCTATCGTTGGCGATGCTGTCCACTGTTTGCGTTCTGCGCTCGACCACCTCATTTATCGAATGGCTGAAGTCTATTGCCAGAAACCGCCCTTGATTGCGGGTTTGTACTTCCCGACTGGGAATAACCGTGATGAATTTATCAAGTGCTTGGAAGCGGCCGCAGAACACAAATCCAAAAAAAGTGGAGTAGTAAAGAGACTTGGGCCAGAGGCTATTAAAGCGCTCAAAGCTATCGAAGCATACGATGGAGGGAAAGGCGCAATTCTCCGACACATCCACTGCTTGGACCTCTTCGACAAGCACCGTACCCTGCTCACCGCGGCCTTGAGCAATCCGCTTGTGACCATGGACCGTGACAGCATTGCCAGATACAAAGCAGCGGTTGGCATTACTGACAGGCTCACTCCCGACCAAGAAGCTTCCGTTTTTAAAACCGAATCCTGCGCACCGTTTCCGCTGAAGCAGGGCGATATACTCCACAGAGTCCCGATAGCGAAAGCGAATGAGAATATGAAGCCCGAATTTCAAATAGCGTTCGGAGAGCCGCAAGTTGTCAAGGGTAAGCCGATTGCTCCAACACTCCATCAAGCCGCGCATCTTATCCGCGATATCACATGGGCTTTTTATGAAAGTGGCTTTCTGTCCTGAAGCCTTAGTTTGACTTTTCGCGCACACTGGCACAGACTCCTATCTGTGCCTGCTAGTCACCCTAAACCTTCCGCCAAGAATGAGTCGGGTGAATATGCGGCCTTTGAAGGCGCGTTGAGAAAAATTCTATCTGTATCGCACTCTGAACTAAAATCTAAGCTACGTGCTGAAAAGCGGAAGAGAACTAAGCGCTCGCTTCCCACGCTTGAAACGTCCCGCACTATAAGGCCTCGGCGGCTCCCGCCTTGCCGGTGACTTCTGCAAATGTTAGACGCTTCCCTGCGATTGTTGATAGCGCCAAATTGAAGCGATCTGCGTCTTTCATTGGACGCTCTTTCGTTGCGCGATTGTTGAATCTCCATGCTTGCTCGTCCAGATAGCGGAACAAGTGGAATGGCTCTACGTTGACGTAGGTGCCGCGTACGCCGCGCTTGAGAAGCGACCAGAAGTTTTCGAGTCCGTTTGTGTGCACGCGGCCATCAACGTACCGCTCCGCGTGATCTATAACCTTGTGGATGTATCCCGCTTCATCCAATCCCATATAGGACATGAACGCGTCGGTATAGAGCAATGCGCCAGTGTTCACGTTGTCTTTAATATGCCCTTGCAGATCGCGCTTGCGTCGAGTCGGAACAACAGCGGCCCGCACTTCTCCGCCGCGCTCCAGCAATCCGACAATGGCGGTTTTGCCAGTAACTCCAGTCTGATTCAGACGATTCCGCCGTGCGGAGCCATGGTGCATATTGCGTGCTTTCCCGCCGATGAACGTCTCATCCACTTCTACCTCTGTTCCTGCTCCGCCTACTTTCATCACAGAGCCATTCTGCAAAGCCAAGCGGAGCCGATGCAGGACAAACCATGCTGACTTCTGAGTGATTCCCAAATCGCGCCCGACTTCATACGAAGAGATTCCATTTTTGCAGTTGACCAACATCCAAAGCGCGGCGAGCCACTTGTCCAGCGGGATTGGAGAATCCTCAAAGATGGTGCCCAGCTTGACGGAGAATTGCTTCGAGCACTTCTTGCACTTCCAGCGCTTTTGAGTCGCCAGATAGTAATGCTCGGTATGATGGCACTTCGGGCAGACTGGGCCGTTAGGCCAGCGAAGCTCCGCAATCGTGTCGATGCAGACTTGTTCATTTGAGAAGTACCGGATAGCCTGTTGGAGCGTCTTTGGTGTGTCTCTCATAGTGAGAGAACAGTACGCTAATTCGCATGGTTAGTCAAGTATATTATTACCCATCCGAAAATGCTGAATCTGAAGCCGTTCAGAATGAACACTTACATAAATGTGGCCCGGGGGGCCACCGCCGCGAACGTCATGGACATCAGGAGCTTCGCGGCGTCAACAAAGGCAGGAGAGGGGTGCCGTCGAAAAGTCCCTTCAGGGACGAAACAAATTAGCCCAGGGCGGAACCCGGGGTGGTGGAAGCCCCGGGGATGCCTCTTGCGGGTGCCCCACATGTCGGTCTTACGTGCGAGTCCCTACATCGCATCTTGGCGTCAGCGCTATCCGCGCGGCAAGCTCGCGCCGGTGGCTCGCGTCCCGGTGCGGCAATTCCATAGTACGCAAGTACTATCGTCATTCGGCCGCAGGACTAAAACAAACGGTCTATTGAGCGGTGCGGCGCCGCAAAGTTAATGTAAGTCGAGAACCTTGCTGCGGAGGATTCCCGTGGTCTACTCGGAACGTCGTAAGGCGCGGCGCTTTCAAATCAAACTACCCATGACGGTCCGATGGACCAGCGGGATAGCGGTAGGCGAGGCGCAGACCGAATCGAGAGACGTCAGCTCGCGAGGCGTCTACTTTTTTCTCCCGAAACAAGTCGACAGCGGCTCGCCGGTGGAAATTATCTTGACCCTGCCGCACGAGATTACCCTGGCCGGCCCGGTGCGAGTGCGCTGCCTGGGACGCGTGCATCGCACCGAGGACGACGCTTCGGGACGCTCGGGAATCGTGGCGGAAATACACCGGTACGAATTTCTGCGCGGCAACGACGAAAACGCTGCATAACAAGCTTGCCTGCCCATGCGGAGGCAGGCAGGGGAAGGCGGGGCGTTCCGAACCCTCAGCGGAATGCCCCGTTTCGTTTTTTGCAGCCGCCCGGATTACTCGTAGCGGAGGGCCTCGACCGGGTCGAGGCGGGCGGCGCGGCTGGCGGGATAGAGTCCCGCGGCCAGGCTGACGACGAGAGAGAAAACGATGGCAGAAGCGACCAGCCAGACCGGCACGGTCCAGATGTTTTCCGGTGGAATCTGCTGCTGGCGCAGATAGTAGTTCGTGCCGAGCTGAATCAGGCGGCCAATCGCCCATCCCAGCGCGACTCCGCCTGCACCTCCCAAAAGCCCCATCACTCCCGCTTCGGCAAAAAATAGCTGGCGAACGTCTTTGTCGGACGCGCCCAGAGCCTTTAGGACTCCGATCTCGCGGCGGCGCTCGAGAATGGCCATGACCAGCGTATTGATAATTCCCAAGGATGCGACCGCGAGGGCCAGACTGCCGAAAATGCCCAGCAGCAAATCCAAAATTGCGAACAGGCGGCGGAGATTGCGCGTGAGATCGAGCAGTGAAAAAGGCGCATAGCCCATCCGGCGCGCGGAGTCTTCGACGGCGGGGACGTCGGCGGGGCGTTCGACCCTTACCGTGAGGTTCGTGTAATGCTGGCCATTGCCACCGAGTGCGGATTCGCGGACGACTTCACCCATGTCATTGCCCTGGACGACGCCGAGTTCTTCGGCGACGGCAAGCGGAACATAGGCGCCGGAGCGCCCAAAGGCATTGGCGCCGGAGGCCACGGTTTCGGCGTCCACGATGCCGACGACGCGCAGGGAGATGCGCTCGGAAATGATGGAAAAGCCGAAGGCGGCGTCATCGGCGTTGGCGGCGCGATCGCGCGCGCGAGAGTTAGGGGACGTTGCAGGCAGGGGCTCGCGGCCAGCGTAACGCAGGACCAAGTCCTTACCGAGCATATCCGCGGGCTGCAGATGCTGGGAATCGGCGAGATCGGCGGCGGCATCGGCCTGCAGAATGATCTCGTGCGCCTCGGGCGCGGAGAAAAAGCGTCCCTGCATGCCTTCGAGGCCGTCGCTCGTGGAAGCAGAAGCGGGCAGGCTGGTGACCTGCGTGAGATGGCCCGCCGTGCCGAAACGCAAATCGCCGGTGAAGCGAAATTCGGGATAGACCTCGAGGACGTGAGGGAGTTGGGCGAGTTCGCGGCGCGCGTCTTTATCGAGCGGGCGCGAGACGATATCGGAATCGGCGGGATCGCGGCGGGCGTCATCTTGCTTGCGATCATCACTTTTACGGTCGTCCGCTCGGCCGTTCGTGCGTTCGTTGGTCCGGTCGGGGCCGAAATCGCGATTGCGCCGAATCTGGCCGGTGGCGTTGAAGGAAGTTCGAGGGCGCACCAGAACCGTATCGAAGAGGCCGTTGCGTTCCAGGCGGCGGTTGATCAGGTCCTGCAAGCCCACGCCGAGAGAAAGCATGGCCACGAGCGAGGCGACGCCGACGGCGATGCCGAGGGTCGTGAGCGAATTGCGGAGGAGCGCCTCGCGCAGGTTTTGAGTTGCGAGTTCAGTCAGATCGCCGATTTTCATATATATATCTCAGCGCTGCTCGATTCGTTCGATGCGCCCGTCGGCGAGAGTGACGATGCGTCCCGCGTAATGCTCGGCGAGGGCGCGTTCGTGAGTGACCACGAGCACGGCGGTGGGCTCTTCGCCGTCGGACGAGTGATCAGACGGCCGATTGATGCCGGAGATCAAGCGCAAAATCTCTTCTCCCGTGTTGCTATCGAGATTTCCGGTGGGCTCGTCGGCGAGCAGAATGCGCGGACGATTGACCATGGCGCGTGCGATGGCCACGCGCTGCTGTTCGCCGCCGGAGAGCTCCCCGGGCCGATGCGCCAGGCGTTCGCCGAGGCCCACACGCTCGAGCGCTTCTTTCACGCGCGCGGGACGAGACGCGCGCGGCACTTCCGCGAGGCGCAGAGGCAGCTCCACATTTTCCATGACGGTCATGCGCGGAAGGAGATTGAAGGATTGAAAGACGATGCCGATGGTTTGGTTGCGGTGCCGCGACAGCTCGAGGGAAGTCATGCGGCCGAGCTCACGTCCGAGGACGAAGACGGCGCCTGAAGTCGGGTGATCGAGGCCGGCGAGCAAGTTGAGCAAGGACGATTTGCCGGACCCGGAGGCGCCCAGAAAGGCGAGGAATTCGCCCGCGTGCACATCGAGTGTGATGCCGTCCACGGCACGAATCACAGAATCGCCCAGGCGGTAATGGCGGGTGAGCTGTTTGGTGCGAATGGCAGCGCCATTGGCCGGAAGCGTCGAGGTGGTTTTGGACTCCGTGGCCGATCCGATTTTCGATGCCGTACTCGGTTCCGTTTTCGGTTCTGTCATGTGGGCCCGGCGCGTGAGATGCTCCGCGCACTCGAAATGATACGCGAAGAAACGGCGGCCTGCTGGTTTTTTGCATGAGTCCGATCAATCTTTCAGCGGGTGGCGGCATAAACAATACGCCAGGACTTTTGGATGAGTTCTATCGAAAAATTGCGTTGGTGTTTTTTCGAAGCGCCGCGTAAATTCTCCGCCGAAGCGATGGAGCTTCATTGCTGTAGAAAAGGCAAAAGCTTTGAAAGGAGCATTACCTTGAAGAAGCAATGGGGTGGTCTTCTTATATACGTATTGATGGTGGTCGTAAGCCTGACTGTAGCGGGGCAGCAGCAGGCATTTGCGCAGGCTCCCGCTGGAGGCGCGCCTGCGCAGACGCCGGCGGCGGCAGCGCCTTCCACGCCGCAACCGCTGCCCAATCCTTCCATGACGGCGCCGCTGTCAACGGCAGCGCCGTCACACACGTTCAACGCAGGGCCGCTTGGAACTGTGGCCATTACGGGTATTTTGAGCGGCATTGGTCTGGTGCAATCGAATTACACACTGGGATTTGACAAGCCGACCGAGTGGGATGTCAGTAACGCGCAGATTTTTTTGCAAAAGACGAGCGGATGGTTCCAGTTCTACCTGCAAGCTGGCGCTTACTCACTACCGGATTTGGGGGTGCCCTACATCAGGTCAGTCGAGGCGCTATCGTCAGGACTACCGACCGCTGTAGGGGACTTTTACGGGCCGTTCCCTCAGGGCTACGTCAAGCTGGTCAAAGGCAATTTCTTCGCAGAAGTGGGCGCGCTGCCCACTCTGATTGGGGGTGAGTACACCTTCAGCTTCGAAAACATGAACGTCGAGCGCGGCATCTTGTGGAATCAGGAGAACGCTGTTAACCGCGGCGTGGAGGTCGGCGGCACGTTCAAGAAGCTCACTTTAGCGTTCACCTGGAACGATGGCTTCTACTCCAATGTTTATAACTGGCTGTGGGGATCGGCGGCTTACGCGTTTAATTCGTCGAATACGCTCTCATTTGTGGCTGGCGGAAATGTCGCGCATACTGCACCCACCAACAATCCCTTCGCGACATCCACGGCGCTTAACAACGAGTCGATCTATAACGTGATCTACACGTATAGCCATGAGAGCTTGATGATCACTCCGTATTTTCAGTACACGCACGTGGGGGCGAACCCGGCAATCGGAATCGGAGGCAGTGGGTCTACGACAGGCGGCGCAGTGCTGCTCAACTACAATTTCAAGCATGGAATATCGCTGGCCGCCCGTCCGGAATATATAACCAGCAGCAGCGGCCTTCCCGTCACGGATCCGGCAGCCCTGAGCTTGATCTATGGGCCTGGGAGCAGCGCGTTCGCGTTTACGGCGACGCCCGCGTATCAGAAAGGAGGGTTTTTCCTGCGCGGCGACGTGTCCGTGGTTCACGCGCGTAATTTTACGCCGGGCTTCGCATTCGGACTGGGTGGTCTGAAGGCTAACCAAACTCGAGGCGTGGTTGAGGCCGGCTTCATGTTCTGAGCAGCGTGGTTCCGTTTGCTGGAATCCTTCGGAAAGGAGGTTGGAGTCAAGAGCCCTTCGTATCTAAACTTGTGCATTTATGATTTCGCTGCGCTTCCGGTGCGGTTTATGAGCAGCACCGGGCGCGCGGACGCGAATCGGGCAGATACAGTAGCAAGACCCGCGCGAAGCGCCGTCGATCATTTGAAGAGACAGAATGGGCAGCGGCCGGTTCCAGTAATCGAAGCAAATACGGTTCCTGCGGTGGCTGCCAGAGTCGCAACCAGTACTGCAACGAGCGCGTAAACCTTCTTCATTTGTGGCCTCCTTTCTCAACAAGCTTTGACGGTCTCTCAGCTCCCCGAATAAGAGGCTAATCCCTAAAGCCGAGTGGAGAGTCAAGTGCTCTTTGAGAGCGAGTCAGGGGCAAGGGTGCGCTCGATTAGCACGCAGATGGCGTCCGCAGAGATGCGCTTTTTCCCGGAACGCTTCCACTTGCGCACCGCTCGGCTGAGTTCCTGGCGAAACTTCGATAGATGCCGAATTTGCTGCTCCAGCTCGCGCAGATGCCGTCGGGCGATGCTAATTACTTCGGCGCACGGGCAATCGCCTTGCTGGCGCGTGCGGAGAATGCCGCGAATCTCCTGCAAAGAAAAACCGAGCGACTTTGCCTGGCGTATAAATAGCATCCTGCGAATATCCGGCTCCGCGTAGACGCGGTAACCAGATTCCTTTCGCTGCGGCCTCGGGAGCAGACCGAGTTGCTCGTAGAAGCGTACGGTTTGCACGCGAACGCCGACGCGGGTTGCCAACTGTCCTATCAGCACATTGAAAGTTTAAACCCTACAGTGGGCTGTAAGGTCAAGGGAGGAAACTGCAACGGAATTAACGGAACTGCCCAAATTCCTCGCTGTGGGTGATGAATTCAGGATAGGCGCCGGCGCCCTGGCTCATCGCTACCTCTCTGATCCTGAGAATGGACGCAGCCGCACGAAGAGAGCGACGCCGAGAGGATGCGAACCATAGATTGGTTTCAATACGTCCGGTACGCCATAGGTGGTAAATTGCGCGCCGACGGCAGAAGCAAGGTGCGGAATCAGGTCGAAGTCGTGGTCATAGCCGAAGGTATACGCTTGAACACGTCCAATCGGCTCTTCTCTAAAGCCGGGTGGTAGGGGATTCTCGCCAAGGATTAGTTCATTTGACCGCTCGACATTCTCGATACGGGTCCAACCATAGTTTCCGACGTGAAAGCGAACCGTAGATTCAAGAACGTAGCTGTTAAAGATGGAATTATCTTGGAGCGAACGGGTGCGCCCCCACAGAAGTGTGCTGGCCCAATTCCCGCGGGGAAGGGGACGATTGTACATAATCGAGGCGGTCATGCGCTCTTGATCTTCGGTGGGAAAGAGCGCCTCCGAGCTCTTGATGCGTCCGTAGGAATATTGCCCACTCCAGTTCTTTCTGGGCTGAACGGTCAAGCGACTGCTCCACGAGTCGATCTTTCCTTGATCGATGTTCCAGCGGAATTCATCTGGTTCGCGGCCGTGGAAACCTGAAGCTTCAATCCGCACGATGCGATACGCCAGGCCGACCGTGACAACATCATCTGCGATGTGCGTGGAATCTTCTTGATGGTGCCCGAGCGTTGCTACCGGATCTTCAAAAGCAGAAGCGCGGTGAGGATAAGCCGTAGGTCCCATCGCTGGATCGCCCATTGGAGCGAAATAGAAAGACAGCAAGGTCTTCTCGCCCAGCTTGAGATCATAGAGTGCCGCCAATTCCATGATGAAGTCGTGGGGATGCTGACCGTCCACGATGGGGACACCAAAAGCGGTCTCGCCTTGTTGGAACAGAAGCGGGTATCGCCTTTGGGTCACCGTGGCAGGTTCAAAACTGAGCATGGCGCGCATTGTAAAAATCCCCCGCCCGATCTCTCGTTGAGCCATGCCCATAAACCAGTTAGTAGAGAAAAACCGGTCCCGTCCGCGGGCGCTCGTTTGCTGTTCATCGAGCACAAAAACGTTCGCGTGAAACATCAACATCCAGGACTTTTTCATCGTCATGAGCATGGGCGCCGGCGTCGAGTTTGGCTCCATGCTCGTGCCCGACGTGGCATGGTGGGCAATTGCCTGGAGGAACGTTTGCGGCTGCATGCCCTTCATACTCATCAAGCCAGTCTTACCCATCTGCATACCAGTGGTTCCTTCATGGCTGCCACCCTGCGCCGATTCTCCACCGCCCGGTTGCTGATCGCCCGCTTGCTGGCCGGAAGATTCGGGGCATCCTGGCATTCGCATGCCTGGCATGCATGGGGACCCTTGCTGCCCGCCGCCCTGCTGCGCAGCGGCCAGCGCGGGAGAAATCAGAAGCAAAACAACTACCGCCCAAAGACGATTCATATAAAAGGCTCCTCGGCCGAAGTTGACCGCCAGTTAGGCGAACGACGACCAAATACGTCGCGATGGCAAACGGAAAATTTCGCTGGCTGTCTAAATTGGGCGGAGTTCTAGATTCTGAGATGGATCGAGATAGGACTTATTGCGGCGAGATTGGACGGTGAAGCTTTGGTCTTGATATAGGAACGGCTAAGCAGATTCACGCGAAGCGGCATCACACCGACCGCTACCGCGTGGGTGATCTTGAACTGACCGTGGTCCGTGCCTACAGCAGATACGGAAGCCTGACTACATTTTTGGTGCGTGCAAGAAACGCCGTTGAGCACGACCATTCCGGTATGGGCGTCCGATTGGGCCTCATCAAGGTCTATATGGGTTTGCTGGCTCATGTCCATTCCGGGCATTATTCCGGTCTGTTGGTCTTGTGTTTGGACCGTCGCCGACGGACAGCCAGAACGAAGTGTTTGAAACGAACAGGAGAGGTCGCACGCGGAGGCCAAGGAGGACATCGCGAGCAGCGTGATGGTGAGCACCGCCGCTAATGAGCCCTTAAAGCGCATGAGCGGATTGTACTACATCCTTCGACTTCGCCGCGCTTCCGGGTGCTCCTCATAAACAGCACCCGGCAGTGCTGCTTTCGGAAGAGTAAAATCGAGGTGGATGGCAACCGCCGCTATCTTCGCGTGCGATCTTATACGCCGCGCTCGACGCATACAGCTTCTTACGATCATATGGATGCTTGCCGAGGCCGTGATTGCCCTCGGGGCGGCCTGGCGGGCAAAGAGCCCCGCGCTCCTCGGCTTTGGCGGAGATAGCGCCGTTGAATTGCTTTCCGCGGCGGTTGTTTTCTGGCGATTCCATTCAAAATCGGAATCCGAATCGATGCCGGCTGAAAAGATCGCGAGCCGCATCGCGGGCGTTCTGCTCTTCGTAGTTGCCGGATTCGTTCTCGTTGTTTCGACCCTGGCAATGCTGGGTTACGAGGAACCTCGGCCCAGTCTATTGGGCATCGTTCTGCTGACGGCATCGGCATTGGGCATGCCCTGGCTGGCAAGCCAAAAGCGGAAGTTGGCCGCGCAGCTCTCAAGTGCCGCCCTAAATGCCGACGCTGCGCAGTCATCGGTTTGCGGTTATTTATCGTGCATCGCGCTCGCAGGATTAGCTGCCAATTCCATCCTCCACAAATCCTGGACAGATCCAATCGCGGCATTGATTCTCGTTCCGTTCATCCTAAAGGAAGGTTGGGAAACCATGCGCTCTTCTCGACTTCACTGCGGTGGTTGTTCGTAAGCTGTCTATCCAATGTGTCAGGTTCAACGGAACTGGCCGAATTCCTCGCTGTGGGTGACGAACTCAGGATACGCGCCGGCGCCGAGTTCGTAGAGATCAAGACCCTGCCTTTCGCCCTCCATGGGCACCCGCTGCGGCCAGATTCGATTCAAGGCGAAGTTCAGGCCATAGGTGAGCGGCAAAATAAAACCGATCAGCGTGGCAACGGCCACGAGCTGCGCGAGCCACTGACCCGAATCGCGGGCGGCTGAAGCGCCCGGCAGATCTCCCGCTACATTCATGACGGAGGCGGGGACGCGCGCAAAGATGCCTACGGCCAGCAAACCCCAGATACCGGCGACGGCGTGCACGGAAATGGCCCCGCCGGGATCGTCTACGCCGAAGTGCAATTCAAACCATTCCACCGAATAAGTGACCAGCGCGCCGGCAATGCCCCCGATCACCAGAGCCGCGACGGGGCTGACGAACGCACAAGACGCGCTGCTGGCTACCAATCCACCCACCCAGCCGTTGGCGCTGATGGAGACATCGGGACGGCCGAAACGCAGGCCCGTGATGAGGACAGCCGCGAGGAGGGCGGCGCCGGCGGCGAGAGCGGTATTCATGGATATGAGAACAACGCGAACCGGGGCGGCGCCCGTAAACAACATGGCGCCAGCGGAATTCAGCCCGAGCCATCCGAACAGGGCCAGGAAACAGCCGAATAGAATCAGAACGGCGTTGTGCCCGGGGATGGCGGTGGGCATTCCTTCAAGCGAATACTTGCCGCGGCGCGGGCCGAGAATCCAGGCGAGCGCGAGCGCAGTCAAGCCGCCCACGGCCTGAATCGTGCCGCTGCCTCCGGCATCGATGACTCCGCGGCCCATCGCCGCATTGATTCCGAGTTGCGCGAGCCAGCCACCTCCCCAGACCCAATGCGCGAAGAGGGGATAAGTGCATCCGGCCAGCAGGGCTGTGGAAGCGCAGGCGGCAGACAATTTCCAGCGATCCAGGCAGGCGCCCAGTGGGATCAGGGCAGCCAATCCCACACTGAAGATTTGCAGGCAGGCGGCGAGCGAAAGGGCAGAGGCGTTGAAATCCATTCCCCGAAAAAAGAACGGCGCTCGCGCGAGCCAGTTCCATTGCCGGCCCGCGACCACGATCACGTGGGCGGGAGCTCCGATATATCCCTGCCAGGCGAAACCGCAAATGAGGTAGGCGCCCGCGGCGACCGCGAAAATGCACAGCGAGGCGAGCATCGAGTGGGCGGCGCTGCGCGAACGGCCGAGTCCGGTATTGATGAGCGCGAGTCCGGCGATGGCTAAGGGAGCCAGAAGGATCAGAACGATGATCAGGGCAATTTCTGTTATGGAGATGGGTATGCGCACGAGGTTACTCTTTTTCGCGGCCGGCGAGAGGGTTCGAGCGGATGGCCAGCGTCAAGCCGATGATTTCCACGCCCACTCCGGCAAGGACAAAAATCGTTCTCGCGTTCGCGGGCAGGAGAAGAACAACGGCGGCCGCAACAATGGCCCATCCGGCGAGCAGCAATAGAAAGCCGGCCAGCTTCATGCACATCCCTGTGCCTGGGAAGAGGAGCGCGCCCAAGCCTACCGGCAATATCACATAACTTAATTGTTTCGGCTATCAAAGTTTGCGCCTTCCGGAGCGATTGCCGCTGGCAGTATCGGGGACAGCCGGAACTGCAGATCCCTCGGCCCGCGGCCTCGGGATGACAGGATGGCGGAAATGGGAGATCCCACCTTTCAGAATGCGCAAGGTGGGGCACCCGAAAAGCTTTCTCGCGGCGCGCGCCAGACGCGAAGCGGCTACAAAACCAGTGCGCCATCATGCGCAGCCGCACGGTCGACGCGAAATCACGGCGAATATGCCCATGCCGACCGGGCGGCGCCAATCAAAAATCCCGATGGGTTTGATCGAAACGTTGCGTTTTGCGTTGCGGGACACTGCGGCTATTCTTCCCCCGCTCGCGGCTGCGACGCTCCGGGCAGCAGGAAATCCACGACGAAAGAGGCAATTTTAGATGGCCGAAAAAAGCACCACGGAGATGAAAGCCACCTTGGGCCTCACAGGGCTGACGATGAACGCCATGGCGCTCATCGCACCCGGGGCCTTCCTTTGGCTGACGTTCTCGATCCAGGCGACTACCGGGGTAACCGCGCCCGCGATGTGGCTTGGCATTTTTGTCGCCTTGCTCCTTTGCTTGGCAACTGCCGTTGCTTATGCAGAGCTCTCGAAGCTCTATCCCGGTCCCGGTAGTTCGTACTTTTTCGCGGAGCAGTCCTTCCTGAATCACGAAAAGCATTGGCGTTATGCTCGCCTGGCGAAGTTCATCGTGGGCTGGGGCTCGCATCTCTACTACTGGATTTACCCCGGTGTGATGGTGGCGGTGACAGGAATCTTCGCTGGCTACGTGGTCGGCACACTCTGGCCGAACTTCATGAGCGCCTCCAATCCGGGGACGTTGTTCATGATGGTGTTTGCAATCCTGTTTGCTCTGGGCGTGTCCTACATCGCCCACCGCGGCGTTACGGGCTCGACGGCGGTGAACGTGGCCATCAACGTCATTCAGATCAGCGCGCTTTTGATCTTTTCGGTGATCGCGATTGGCTACCGGCTGAATCACCCGCCGGGAAGCGTGGCCTGGCAGTTCGATTCGGTGTCCGGCGAGGCTTATGCATATCAGTTTGCCACGACGCAGGCAACGGCTAACGGGCAGACGACAGAGACGATCACGCGGGATGCCAACATGGTGCCGCAGCCGAAACTGGATGCTGCCGGAAAGCCGGTGCCCTACCAGATCAGCTATCCCATGGCAGACGAAAAGGGCAACTTTCTGAGCCACGGCAGCGCTGGTTCCGTTCTCGCAGCCCATAACTGGGGCTTCGTCTTCGTGCAAGCGACGGTGGCGATTCTGATCCTAGTGGGATTCGAGTCGTGTACGGCCCTGGGCGGTGAAGCCAAGAATGCCAAACACGATATACCGATCGCGGTGATCACCTCACTCCTGGTTCAGGGGGCTTTTTGTTACCTCTTCGAGTATTTCGCCGCGAACTACTTCCTCAATAGCGGTTACACCATGATGACTGCTCAGGGGTCATCCGCACCCCTTGGCGACATGATGATTGCAGTCGGCGATGCCTTGTTCGGTGCCGGGCGAGGACGCATCTTCATGTTGATCGAGGCCATAACCGTATTCCTGGCGCTGATCGGCACGACGCTCTCCTGCATCAACACCGGCGCTCGCGTGACCTATGCGATGGGCAAAGATCAGGAAGTGCCGGAACACTTCGGAATGCTGCATGAGAAGAACCTTAGCCCGCACCGGGCCATTTGGGCTCTTTGCATCATTTCAATGATTTTCGGTTGCATCGCGTTGCTGATGCCTTTCGGTGATGCCGGAGCCATTGCGGATTCAGCGATCCAGAGCTTACCGCACGGTCTGTGGTCCAGCGTATGGTTTGCGAGCAGCCATGACCACATGGCGGCGCTGCCACAATCGCTTCTGACGGTGACGCTGGCTTCCAACTTCGGCACGTTCCTGTTGTACATGCTGAGTTGCGTGGTTTGCATCGTGGCCTATCAGGGGCATCCGAACTTCAGCTTCGTGAGACATATGCTGATACCCGTGTTTGGATTGCTAGCCAACCTGGCCTGCATGGCCTTCTACGTGATCGGGCCGTTTATGGGTTACGGCACGGTCAAGGAGCCGCTGCTGGCGTTAGGAGTCGCGGCAGTCTGGGCCATCTACGGTGGGATCTACTTCACCCGAATGAGCAGGTCGACAGGCCGGACGACCTTCGTTGTGAGCCGCGAGGGGAGGGCCTGATCGAGAAGAAAACGTGAGTGGGAAGCGGATCGGGGCGGACGCGGCGAGCGCAAACGAGCGCGACAGACGTTCGCTCCGATCGCATTTGCGGAGTTACCATGTTTGAGGTTTACCGAGGACAGAGGCTACCACCCCAACACGCGCAAAACCGGCGCATGTTGGGGACCCCGGGGGACGTGGCGCGCGGCGGACCCATACCGGCCGCGCATCGGCCATTTGAAGACGCCATGCTGGAGATCGACTTCGCCGAACTCTCGGATCCGGGACGGGTTCGGCTGGAAAACGAAGACTGCCTGGGCCACGTGGCTCCGGATACGCCGGAACAGGCGCGCAGCCGGGGATGGTTGTTTGCGGTGGCGGACGGCGTAGGAGGACAAGAAAAGGGCGAGGTGGCGTCGCGAACGGCGATCGAGGCGGTGCTGGAGGGATTTCGCGAGGCGAGCAGAGGGGAGCAGCTGAGCGGTTTGCTGGAAAAGCTGGTGAGGCGGGCGAACACGCGCGTGCTCGATGCCGGAATGAATTCGGGCATGGCGACGACGTTGGTGGCCTGCGCGCTGCGTTACGACCGCG
>Ga0209802_1000474_pt1 | contig 30988 bp, 22 predicted proteins | sample GraSoiAngelo_129_FD_185886 | JGI IMG/M metagenome (GOLD analysis project Ga0209802, IMG submission 185886) | Grasslands soil microbial communities from the Angelo Coastal Reserve, California, USA - 14_0927_12_40cm (SPAdes) (version 2) | ecosystem: Environmental > Terrestrial > Soil > Grasslands ... | reverse complement strand
ACAACGGTGCCTAGGGCTCCATACAAACGGAGTTGGCGCGCCATAGAACCGCTAGTTGAGACGAGAGTAGAATTCAGGGAAACCATTTGGGCTATTGTAGTTGCGTTAGAGAGGTCGGCGATGGCCGCATTTGGGTCTGTCGCATTTTCCGCGGTGGCCTTCTGGATAAGGGAAACGGCCGTGTTCAGTTTTTCGACAAGCGCGGTCACGTCTCCACCGTTCTGTTCAGCGTAATAGACTGAGGAGAAAGCGCTGTTAACGGAGTTGTTCGCGATAGTTAACTGTCCTCCATCAGCTTCGTGTGAACGAATAGGACTAGTCGAGATCACCAGAACTATCAATGTGATGGTAAATATGCATCGCCAGAGGGCTGAGAGGCTCAATCGTTTTCCACGTCACCTCGAATTCTGTCGCGCTAGGCTACATATCCTTGAGCATGAGTTTGGATGCAGATGGGTAACTCTTTCCTCTGGGAGGAATCTCTAATAGTCGCACCAGATGTTTCTGGGGGCTCTGTTCTTGACGACCTTGCCAGCTTGGTTCCGTGGGATAATCTCGATCTCGTTTCGTAGATCCTCCTTTTGAAGTGAGAAAAATCAGACGCCTTTCCAATAATGCACTTACCCTCGGTTCAAGTGCCCTGAGTAGTCCGTAGGCAATATGGCGAAGGTAGTTATCGCTCCAACATGCGCGAGGGCGAGGACGGAATCTGGGACAAATTCTCGACTACGCCGGAGGGGTGACTAAGGGTTGGTTCTTGGGAATCCTTAGCAACAAAAAGAATGATTCGGATACCAAATCCTAAATAGATTGCCTGTTGGCTTTACGTTTCGAAGCTAATATGGAGCTATAGAATGTGGGAGGTGTCAATTTCAAATGAAGATAGAATTTACGACCAAGAGAGTCAAATTAGCCAGGGTAGCAATAGCATTGGTAGCAATATCGTTGGCGGGTTATGTGGCGTACGCCGCATCCACACTTTCAATCAATAACACTGGTAGCGTGGTCAACGTTGGAACGAACCTATTCGCTTCTTTGCAAGGAGCGACAAATCCCGTAACTTGTACGGCCGCAACAACTCCGGCGTATGCTGATGCCGGTCTAACACAGACTTGGTCGGTCCCGGTAGCAACGTCGACGACTTCCCCCGGAACACAAACTCAATATGCTTGCATTGAAAATACAGGCAATTCAGCACACGTCATAACGATCACTGAAACTGGAACATTGCCGACTCAAGTGACATTTACATCAACAGGGTCTGGTTCATCTATCCCCTCTAATGGTTTCCAGCTCGTTTCATTTACACTAACAGATTCGTCAACTACCAACGCGGGCACACCCCTTACTTTCACCATAACTATCGGTTAGCCTCCTGATGAGCCCGTGAGATTCGGGCGAAACCCACAAGCTCTTTTTTCTGGGTCGGGGCAGCTGGGCACTGCGGTCTGTGGATTCAAGTACAATGTTTAGGATGCTTAGCAAATCCGTCAACAAACTCCAGCCCGTATCGTCTGTTATAGCTAGGTCCTTTGCTCTGATAGAGTTCGATTGGACGGTGCTCGCGGTCTCAAAACGGGGCCCGGTTTCGTTTACCATAACCCTCCGCTCGAGATAGGAAGAAAATGCGAACACCATTTTCGACCATTCTGTTCATAATAGTCATTCTAGTTTCGAGCACATTTGCGACCACTACGCTGAACATAAACAATTCAGGGGTAGTCGGCGGAAAGTGGTTCGACTATATCGTTATCATCATGATGGAGAATCACGATATCAACTACACCTACGGCGTCTCCAATCCTAGCTGGAATAAGGGGAGCACAAATACATGTCTGGGAAATTGCACATATTACGACTTACTCGCGAATTCAAACGGGCTCGCAAATGAGTATACCCGTGACGGAATAAATGGCTGCAGCATTGGTTGCTATGTTGCGATCACGTCAGGATATGGAGACACAACCCAAGGGTGTAACGACTTTCCACCTCCTAGCCCTAGCTGCTCATTACTTCAGAAAGCCAACATTGTTGATAGTCTGGAGGGTGCTGGTCTAAGTTGGAAGGCATACATGGAAGACTATCCCATGCAGTCCGGTTGTTCCAATACCTTCAGCGGGAATTACGAACCTATTCACAACCCGTTCATCTATTACGCTGACATCTGGAACACGGCTAGATGCCAGTACATCGTTAACGCAAACTCTCCGGTCAGTCAAACAACCTGCGGGCTGACTCCACTACCAACCGATTCCGGGTTCCTCAACGACTTGAACTCTGCGTCTAACGCTCCCAACTACATGTTCCTTACCCCGAATAGAGTCGATGATAACCATGACTGCAACGACGTTTCGGTAGGCAATGCGTGGCTAAACCAGATAGTTCCGCAAATCTTGGGGAGCACCTTGTTCAAGACTAAAAGGGCGGCGCTCTTCGTCACGTTTGACGAACCGGGTTGCACGAACGCGGTCCCAACTTGCCCTCCTTCGATTCCAGAGTTGTACTCAGTTTGGGCGTCAAACTCGGTCACCAAGACGGGGTTCAAGTCTGTTAATTCCTACACACACTACAGTGCGCTGAGAACAATAGAAGACAATTGGAGGCTGCAGCCATATCTCAATGCCACAACTGATGGTGCCGCGAACAACATGCAAGAGTTCTTCCTTTGAGGCGCGACTCTTGAGAGCACCCTCACTGAGGAAGTTCATGGGGAACCTTCGACTTGTATATTTGCCAGTCTTTAGCAATAAAATTCTATCTCATGACGCGAGCAATGTTTATTTCATTAGTTGACGAATACGAGCTGGGGGCTTCCCTCGATTGTCTCTTATGGCCGTGCCGTTCCACTCCCAGCGCCAAGTACCGCATATCGGCAGGCTCAGCCTCGAATGACAGGCAAATGGCCCTTCAATTTGAAACAGGTGAGTGAAGAGGCTAAGCGATGGCGAGAAAATTCATCAGGGCCGGACTAACCTCTGTGAATAAAGAAGATCGTAGACGGCTGATCGGTCTCGCTATGGTCCTGGCTTTTGCGAGCTTGGTTTCCCAGATTCCTCATGTCGAAGCCGGAACGACACTCGCTCTTGACGGGAGCGGCATTGGGTCATCAATTGGAGGTAACTGTGTTTGGAGCCAGAAACTTTCCACTTTGAACGAGCCTGACGTGATTGTGGCGATGCTAGCTATTAATGACACAACTACAACCGTCACTAGTGTAACCGACACCGCCTCACTCCAATGGACTCTTAGAGCGAGCCTAAAGGAACCCACAAACGTGCAGATCATCTACTATTATGCCATAGCTTCAGCGCCGCTAGTTGCCGACTCCGTAACTTTCGTATTGAGTTCGACGGCAGTTGCCACGGTCTGCGTGGATTTTGGTATTTCCGGAGCTGATACTAGTGTCCCCTTTGACCCGAACGTAGGCATGCCAAACAAGAATAATGGCTTGTCGACCGCTGCCAATCTGACGTATAACACTAGCAACCCCAATGACTTTCTGATAATTCTCGAAGGATTTTGCGCTCAAGGTGCGGCTGGTTCTGGTTCACCAATAGGCTTCATACCTGTAAACGGTGGTAATGCCCGACCTAGTAACTGCGTAGCCGAGGGTTTCCAAAGCGTGACTTACTACGAAATTGTGTCTACTACTCAGTCCTCGAGCAGTATACCATGGACTTTCGACACCGCAATCTCGCCCTTTGCTGTCATAGGAGACGCGATCCAGTCCGCTCCTGGACCTCTGAGTGCCTCGGTCAGCGCTAGTTCGAACACCGTCGATGCGGAACAGTCGGCCTCATTCTCCTGTACAGGCACAGGCGGACTTTCTCCCTACACTTATTCCTGGACATTCGGCGACGGAAGCTCTGGTTCGGGGGCTAGTACGAGCCACATCTATGATACTCTTGGAGCGATGAATGTGATCTGCACCGTGACGGACCTCCTAGGGACTACCAATAGCGGTGGAACGCAAGTAATGGTAATCTCTGATCCTTCAATCATTTCGTTCACCGCTTCTCCTGCCAGCCTCTCCGCCGCTGAGAAGGTAACGTTGTCAGTTTCGACGAGCGGTGGATACGGGCCGCTAACATATTCATACGCAAACCTTCCTGCAGGTTGCCTCTCAGCCAACGCGACGACAATTTCTTGCACTCCCACTTCTAGTGGCAACTACCGCATTACAGTGACAGTTACCGACCGCTCAGGAGAATCCGCGACCTCAACGTTAAGCATAACCGTCGACCCGCAAAGGGTTCTTGGTTTGCCCCAAGTCCTGGGACTAGCTGTAATTTTCGGGGTCATCGGAGGACTTGGTGCCATACTAACCATATCGGTAGCTATAGCTCTCCGCCGGAAAAAGAGACGTCAAGCCCCGACCGTGCCGTGAAGCAGAGCTCGGAGTTCAGCCGTCCTTTGTCAGCGTGAACAATGCTGCCGTTGACCAAGTTCTCGGAGTGGGCATGGCATGAGCGGTCGGAGCGGAAACTTTGACACGGAGATAGGGAGGAGGTCTCCGCCCACTCAGGTTCAATTCCACCAGACTCCAAGCGTGGAATTCATCTCCGCATCCGCAGCTCATCCCACAATGATATCTTATGAGAACAACTGCTCGATCGTGGTAGCTGCTTCGTTTCGCAGATTAATGCGTCAATCTAACTATGGGCCTTTCCATTCCGAGGGGTTGTCCTTTGCGAGGACGTTTGTCCGTTGCCCCGGAAATGATTCCTCGTCAAATTCAACCCTGCGACTGTAACAAACCAGTACGCCGTCCCGATTCCCAGGAGGAAAAGCACTGGTAGCAGAGGAGTAAAGAAACACGGCAGGCATATGCCCTCATTACTCGACCGATTCCCAGGAAGTCGTGCGTGCACGTCCACGACCTGCGATGCAAACACTGTCTGCCCCGAACTATCAGTCGTAGTCAGACTCACCGTGTAGTTTCCTGCGTTCGCGTACGAATGAGTTGGCGTCGCGCTGTCAGATGTGGTGCCATCTCCGAAGTCCCAGCTGAGACTGTAAGGTGGGTCACCCCCTGATCCAATCGCGCTGAAGGATACTATTGCTCCGGCAGACGGAGTTCGAGGCGAGAAATTGAATGTCGCGGATAACGGGGCTAAAGGTATGTAGTTGAGTAGGTTACCCCATCCGACCCCTCCTTTGTAGCCAGTACCTCCGGGACAATAGGCTGGCTGCAGCGCACCATACGTGCCTGCACAGGGAGTGTCTGTCCACGTCCCTGCCGGCCACCATACCCAGTTTATTCTTGGATTGTTACGATCAAACAATTGCGTTAGTGTCTGAATGAAGGCGAGTGACACATTGGCATACCCGGCTGATCCAGGTAGTATGTCGTCAGGGGGGCATCCTGATGTCGTGCCGTTGGGACCGTTGCAGGTAGGGACTTGGGGGTCGGGACCGCCTTCAGTGTCTAGTGCATACCAGCCTGTAATTTGTTCACCCTTGAGCACGGCTTGATAGTCCTGTTGCGCGTGTGATATCGCAGCAGGTATGGTCCAGGTTGGAGTAGGGTAGGACATGTAGTTATGTAGGCTGATCAAGACCTTGCCTAGAGGGTCAGTTACTGTTGGGTAACCTAGGCTCAAGTCCGAGTATGGACATTTGTTACTGCACTGATTCTCTACGACTATGAAGTGCTGGTCGCCAGTTGTTCTTGCCATGTTAATCCATTGTTGGTATGTCGAGGACAGTATTGTTACTGACGCATTTGGCTCGTTAATGGGCTCCCAGACAATCTGGCCGTACAATGGTCCGACTTGTTGTACAATCGGTTGCCAGTAGCCTAGCCAGCAAGTTGTAGCTGTGGATATGTCTTGGTTGCCGTCATAGCGCAGTACGATCCAGAAGTGGTAGTAGTTCGCTATCTTGATCATATTTTGGGCATCCGAGAACGAGTAGGGACTATCGTCTCGGTCGCCTGGCGGGTTTGTGCAGTACGGCGCAAAGCTCACTCTGATCGTATTCAGTCCCATGGCGTTCATCCTGATGACTAGTCTTTCCATGTCGGTCTGATTTTGTCCCGGGAAAACATTGCTCGCCACATACGTGGAGTTGTGGTAGCAAACATTTGAACAAGTCGTCGTGGCCGAATCTAATCTCAAACCACCCCAGCCGATCATGACAGGCGGTTGCTGGCCTTTCATGGCGGTAGAGTTTTGACCAATAAGGTTCTTCAGGGTTGGAGCAAACGTGGTGGTAGATGCTAGGGTCAAGCAGATTAGGATGACGAGGAGGCTACGTGTTGCTTTCAATCTCAACAATCAACCAATCTTCTCCATTCGTCATCAGACATTTCCGCATCTTACCGGACCGAAGTGGATGTGGACTCGGCTGCGTTCTAGGCATAACTAGCGCTAAACCAAGGGCAGACTTACCGTAATGGTCACCGATGTTGTTGTGGTATGTCCGTTCGCATCAGTAACAGTCAAGGTGACAGTGTATGTTCCTGGGAGCAGATAGATGTGGCTGACGCTGGATCCGGTGCCTGTTGTTCCATCGCCAAAGTCCCAGCTGTAGGTGTAGGGGCCAGTCCCCCCGGTCGCGCTGCCAGTAAACGTGACGGGTAAGACGGTTGTCGGGTTGGAGGGAGAGTAGGAGATGCTCGCGGAGAGCGGAGAGCTCACCGTAACCGTCTGCGACGAAGTCGCGGTCTGGCCAGAAGAATCGGTAACCGTCAACACTACACTGTAAGAACCGCCTGACTGGAACGTGTGACTCACAGAGCCTCCTGAAACAGAACCACCATCGCCGAAGCTCCAGGAATAGCTGTATGGAGAAACCCCACCGGACCCGGAGCCAGTGAACGAGACAGCCTGTCCAACACTAGGCGATGAAGGGCTAAAGCTGAAGCTTGCCGAGAGCGGCGGAGGCGGACTAGTAACTGTGATCGACTGTTGCGGGCTAGTCGCCTGTTGAGACGTGCTGCTGTCCTTGACCGTCAGCGTCACGGTGAAGGTTCCTGGCGATGAATAAGTGTGGGTTGTAGATTGTCCGGTTCCAGTTGACCCATCTCCGAAAGTCCAACTGTAAGTATACGGTGTGGTTCCACCACTGGCCGACGCTGTAAACGTAACCTGCTGGCCCACTTGAGGCGAAGAAGGACTGAAAGTGAAACTGGCGCTCAAGGGAGGAGGCGGACTGGTCACAGTCACAGTCTGCTGAGAGGTTGCAGTCTGCTGCGGTGACCCGTTGTCCTTCACCGTCAGCACGATTGTGTACGACCCTGCTGTTGCGTACGCGTGGGTTGCGGCAGAGCCTGTTCCCGTTGAGCCGTCTCCGAAGCTCCAACTGAAGCTATAGGGTGAGGTTCCTCCTGATGCAGATCCTGTGAAGGATACCGTCTGTCCAGCCTGTGGGTTTGCAGGGCTAAACGTGAAACTTGCTGTCAGAGCTGGTGGAGGCGGGTTTGTGACGGTGATGGATTGTTGGGAACTCGTTGTCTGCTGAGGCGACCCACTATCTTTCACCGTGAGAACAACGGTGAATGTTCCAGCTGACGTGTAGGTATGTGTCACCGTGGAGCCAGTACCACTTGAGCCGTCGCCAAACGTCCAACTGAACGTGTACGGTGTTGTACCGCCGTTAGCGGATCCGGTAAACGTAACCTGCTGGTTTGTCTGGGGCGAGGAGGGACTGAAAGTGAAACTAGAAGTCAAGGGCGGAGGAGGCGGACTTGTTACAGTGATCGAGTTTTGAGAGCTTGATGTCTGTTGGGTTGACCCACTGTCGCTCACCGTCAAGACGGCATTAAAAGTCCCAGCGGACGAGTAGGTGTGAGTTGTAGATGATCCTGTCCCAGTCGTTCCGTCACCAAAGTTCCAGCTGAAAGAGTACGGTGATGTTCCACCACTGGCTGAGCCGCTAAAGCTGACCTGTTGGCCGACCTGCGGTGACGTTGGACTATAGGTGAAGCTGGTCGTCAGAGGAGTAGGTGGTGGATTCGAAACTGTGACGGATTGTTGCGAATTCGCCGTCTGCTGAGGCGAACCGCTATCGCTGACTATCAATATCACGTTGAATGTTCCAGCCGAAGAGTAGGCATGAGTGACGGTAGAGCCGCTACCAATTGAAGCGTCTCCGAAACTCCAACTAAACGAATAGGGAGCCGTTCCTCCACTTGGCGAAGCGGTGAACGTAACCTGTTGTCCTATTACGGGAGAGGTGGGCGCGTAGCTGAAGCTTGTAGTCAGGGGCTGGGGCGGCGGGTTGGATACGGTGACCGTCTGAGCCGAATTCGTGGTCTGGCCAGCGACATCGGTGACTGTAAGGACGACATTGTAGCTACCAGCGGTCTGGTACACGTGAGAAGTGGAGGTTCCCGAGGCAGACGCGCCGTCTCCAAAGTTCCATGAGTAACTGTACGGCGGGGTTCCTCCCGACGCGGATCCTGTAAAGGAGACTGTCTGTCCGGTGGTGGGGTTGGAAGGAGTGTAAGTGAAGGTGGCTGTCAAGGCGGGGGGCGGTGGATTCGTAACGGTAACAGATTGTTGTGCACTCGTTATCTGCTGTGGTGATCCACTGTCTTTCGCATTGAGCGTAACAGTGTAGGTTCCAGCTGTCCCGTAGGTGTGATTTACAGAGGACCCTGCGCCGGTGGACCCGTCCCCGAAGTTCCAGTTGAAAGAATATGGTGACGTGCCGCCTGAGGCTGACGCTGTGAAAGTCACTTGTTGGCCTGTGGTGGGCGAAGAAGGACTGTAGGTGAAGCTTGCTGACAACGCCGGGCTTGCCTGATGCACGCGCCACGCGGTTAGTGCATGAATTTCCCAGCCAGAGTAACTATGCCACTGATCAGCAAAGTGACCGTTGTTGTTGGGGTCCCAGTAGACAAAGCCCTGAATATCGAAGAGCTGAGAGCTGACAGGCGGAGTTTGTGGAGCAACGCCTGCTGATTTCCACGCTTGGTCTATTTCCAAGTGAATCATGCAAAGGTAGACGTCTGAATTTGTGCAGTTTGGATCTTGAACGTTAAACGTGGTATCACAGAAGTTCCCGTTAGGATATGTAGCACAATCCTCGACTGTGTAGCTTGACGGGAACATTACTCCGTGGATCTCTACGAAGGTTGCATTTCCGTTCACAATGCAAGGAGGAGAGGTCGATCTCTTGTCGGGGATGCCTGGTAGTAGTCCTCCTCCAGTATATGTTGCCCCGCCGTTCGCGTTTGCGTGGTTACCGATAATTGTCTCTATTGTTGTGAGTAGTGCTGTGCATGAGACGGCGGGGTTCCAAGATGGCGAGGAGCCAGGAGCGGTCGCAGTGCCGAAGACGGAAAATGGGTGCGAGAGCAGAAGGCTCGAAGAGAGCAACAGCGCAGACAGCACTATGGCACTTGTCAATGCCATCTTTCGTTTCGAAGAGGTCCGCGTCGAGCCCTTCACTGTCGTACCAGCCTCATCCTCGATGGGAAGACGATAGAGTCCTGAGTATTTGTTCAGTCTGTCCACAAGAGACTAGAAGGTAACACATGATGCAGAACTGTTAGACACAATCGAACAGTGCGCGATCAGCCTCATCAGCCCCTTTGGACTTATGCCATAACAATAGCAATCCCAGTCAAGGTCGACCCTCCGGCGCGAGCGCAAAAGCAGGCTATAATAGTGTAGAGATCTCAAGCGCGTTGGATTTCACGCGCAATTGTGACAAGATGTGTGCTATTCGAATACTTTGTAGACGCCCAGCCCATATATTCGATGACGGGGGGTATAGATGAGAAGGATTACACCATGCGTCTAACGAAGAGTAGGACGATTACGATTCTCGCTTGCGGGCTAATGATAGCCACGCTTGTGTACGGTCACTCGGGAGCCGCCTCACCAGCCCTGATCGCCAACAGTGCGACCGGATTGACCTCTTGGAACCCCAATGTCAACTGCACACCGGTGCTTGTCACGATTGAACAGCTCATAGGGAACCAGTCCAGTCCGTTGGGCGGAGCAACACAGAGCGGTAGCATGTTCAATCCGGGAATAACCTCGCCTTACGGCCCGGAGAATACTAAGAGATGGTTGACCCCAACGTCTTCAACACCGCACGGATGGATATCGCCTGGACCACCATGCACTTTCACTAACGCGAATGGACAGGTTGTGTCAGCGTTCGTCCAGATTAACAATGTTCAGAGAGGCTATCGTAACGAGGAGGACTGGAATAATACTTTCATGCCGGTGAACGGTGGGACAAAATATCCTAACGGTCCACAGTCAGACTCGACATTCAACGTCTTCACACCCGGATACGGAATATGTAACTCTACCAATACCACGGGATGCATGCATAACATTCACGTGGAGATAGATCATGACTGGAAAGGCGCCTCTTACTGCGGCCCGTATACTGCCTGTGACAATAACACGCTTGTAGGGCAGACCACGGCTTTCCTGACAGGGCTCGATGTCCAAGGATTCGTATTCTGGGACAGTGACAAGGTCAACGCGTCCGATCACAATTTCTCAGGATGGGAACTACACCCACTCACTGCATGGAAAGTTCCATACTGGGCTCCAGACTTCCACCTCTCTGCCAATCCTAGCAGCATGACGGTTTTAGCCGGCCAGCCAGGCACCTCTACGATCACCGTCAACACCTTCATGCTCTTCGCTGGAAACGTTTCCTTCTCAACTGCCATATCACCTAATTCCAATGTTAGCAAAGTCGGGCCAACACCGGTCGCCACAATGACCCCCTCTAGCGTTGTGCTCCCCTCAAATGGATTCTTCATCGCAAACTCCCAACTAACAGTTGCATCCACTGTGCCATCCGCCGGCAATTACACCGTCGTCGTGAGAGGCACAAGCGGTAACTTGACACGGACAGTGAGCGTCGTCGTTAACATCATGGACTTTAGCATATCAGCCAACCCAACTTCTCTATCGATGTCAGTGGGATCGTCAGGAACATCAACACTCACATTGACAAGCCTCAATGGCTTCACTGGTAACCTTAGTCTCGCGGCACAGGTGACCCCAACCGATCTCACCGCTGGGATCTCGCCGGTAGCTCCATCAGCATCATTGAGCTCAACGGCTCTGAGCCTTCAACCCAATGGGACAACCTCGGCCACGTTGACGGTGTCTGCATCACTCCTCACAACACCAGGAACGTACACTGTGACGATCACTGCTTCGAATGGTACAGTATCCCGCACCACGACTGTGATGGTCACTGTTACCGTCCTCGGATTACTGTAGACCTGCAGGCGTACCCTCTTTTTTTCTCTCGCGGAGTCACGAGTCTACCTGGCCCATCGGTATCTATAGCAGCATTAAGATGCAGAACTATCGAGATACGAGGATAATATTCTAAAGTGCGCCACTCAAAAGACACGGTTAGGTGGGTGAGCGCGAATTGTCGAATGAAGAGCAAGAAAACAGTAAGGTAAACGCTCTAGAGACCATCGTGGCGCCCCGGGTTTGTTCCCTATGCAACATTCCGGAACAAGAAGTTCTCGTGGAATATCAACGGTGGAAACTCGTGCGCACCAAGACAATGAAAGGACACAGGGAACGATTGATGTTGCTTCACAAAAACCACCTTCGAACCCTCGATGAAGGGTCGGTCGGAGAAGCGTATCTGTTGCTGATGAAGGCCGGTTCGAAGTTCTTCTCCTACACTGACAAGTGGGCCATATTTGAGCCCGTGTATGCCACAGTCCCGGGCCACTGGCACAGAGTTGCTTCCGATTTGGAAGAAAACGCGCAGGACTACGACCAGATTCTCAAAACTCCCAGAATGATCATCGACAACCACGATGGGACCATTTCCAGAGTCTACCCTGATGGAAACGTACCCGGACCCTCAAACAAAGCCTCGTAAGAAAACGAAGAACCGGAAAGGTCGCCTATTAGCCGCTCTGAGCTCAAATTAGGGACCACTGAAGAATCTCGCTTGACAAATTGTTCGGGACTCAACTAATCATACTTGCGAGCAATCGACAACTGGTTCCCTTCCTAGGCATCCTCTACCCGAGCCTCTGTCTCGGCGGTGCTAAATGATTCCCTGCTTGAGCAGAAATAGCCCAAAACGGCTACGCACAAGGAGTAGTTCGAAGGCAGGTCTGGACAACACGTTGTGACGCATTGTGGTTAGTTGTGTTCCTTCTTGGACGCGCTGGTTATATTGAAAGATCAAGACGTAGATACCGGGTACGATGGAGCCTCTGCAGATCTCAGTAGTTGGCGCGGGCTATTGGGGAAAGAAGGTAATCAGGGAAATCCTCAACCTCGCCAAGACAACCGGCAGGGTAAGTCTCTGCTCCGTCGTGGACAATTCACCAAGCGTCCTTGAGCAGTGCGCGAAAGAGTTCGGCCCGCTAACCTACCACTTGAACTACCGAGACCTCCTCTCCGACCCATATGTCTCAGCAGTACACATCTGCTCCCCGAACGCCAGCCACTTTGAAGTAGCATCCGAATTCCTAAGGTCCAAGAGGGACGTCCTTGTCGAAAAACCCCTCGCACTAAGAACTAGGGAAGCAAACGAACTTGTAAGGCTCGCACAGACCAACAACAGAGTCCTATCAACGGGACATCTTCACAGGTTCAATAACGGAGTCAGGGAACTCAAACGCGTAGTCGACAGCGGAGTGTTAGGCGACACTTACTACCTGCGATTAAGATGGACTGGTCTCCTTCCACCCCAGAAAGAAAGGGATGTAATAACCGACCTAGGCCCGCATCCATTCGATATCTGTAACGACCTCCTCGATTTGTGGCCGGCAAAGATCTCTTGCAGAAGCAGAGGCTATCGAGGCCAAACAAGCGACGAAGTCGCCTTCATCACCGCCGAATACGTAAATGGCATCGTAGCAAACATAGAACTGAGCTGGTTGGACTACGAAAAGCGCAGAGAGGTAACAGTCGTAGGCAGCGATGCAGTGGCTACACTAGATTGTCTTGATCAGAAGCTAATTCTCCAAAGACCCGACGGGACCGAGTCGATACCGGTCGTTCCGAGCAATACGTTGGGCGAGGAGATCCTTCACTTCGCCCAGTGCGTTGAACAGAAGAGACGGGCAGTGGCGTACACCAACATCGCCGATGGGACGATTGGAGCAGGCGTTGTTCGGCTCTTGGAGGCTTCGAAGAGATCTCTGTACGAAGACCGCAATGTGCAGGTCAAACTCCCAGAAGCGTTAGAGATACCCGCCGGCGAACAAACCCACAGAGGATTTTGGAAGCTGGGGAATTAGCACATGCGGCACCCAACAGAGCCGAACCGCCCAGAACAATTTCTGGCGCCTAGATCAGGCGTCGGGAACTGTTAGCGAACGAAAAAAGCTCTAGCGAAAATGAGAATCACACTCATAGCCTTGTTCGAGTAAACCTTCAGGCATGCACTGAGTGCGGATGCTTCTTCGTCACAAGTTATACGAGGTTAGAAAATGGAGACTTAGTGCTGAAGGAGCTAGAGTTAGACCTGAAAGTCAAATCCTCGAGGATTGGATCCTACCAACCCACACGAGGCCCAATTGCCCCCACCGTGGAGTCATCTGGGCAAAGCAAAGCCAGAGAGGAGACTTGTTGGTGAAACTGATGGATAGGATCAAATTGAGAAAACGTTGACTCTACCACCATAGAGCCTAACACGTTTCAAACATGGATACCTTCGACGCGAATGGAAAGATCTCGGTCGAAGTCACGGGATGGCATTTTGCATAATGGGACCCTGGATACCGCCGGAATCGGGCGCGTAATCCATGTATCAGTTGTGTTATTTTCTGGTCTCTTGTGGACGGACTGGACAAATACTTCGGCTCCCTTCCTCTTTCTGGGAAATAGAGATGATAAAAAAAGTGCAAGACGGAACTCGGAACCGTTCAAAACGAAACATTGCAATTACAGCCACAGCACTGGTGATGGTGCTGATGATCCTATACCTCCCTGTTGCCTTCATGCGCACTCTCCGTCGATGGAGCAACCGTTACTCCCTGCCTGCCGCCATCTTGCTGCCACAGCATCGTTATCTCAGAACGATCCAAGAGCCTAGTTCAACCCAGGAAGCATCACCCTAACACCGAACGGAACAGCAACATCAACGCTAACCGTATCCACATCACTTCCAACACTACCTGGAACCCACACGGCCACTATCACAGCCAGCAGCGGCACAATATCGCACTCAATCACGGTGACCGTCACAGTCACATTAGTATGAGTTGAGACCGCCAACTCTCAAACCACCTTCACCCTCTTTTTTCCTATCAAGTCATTCCCCTCATACTCCCAGTTTTTATGTAGAAGAAATGAAGATGAACATGGGAATCGAGAGCCCGGCTAACATAGTGATCTAAGACTTGGACGAGACCTCTGAATCAAAGTCAAAAGTTGAGTCAACAGTTCGATTTTATAATCTGTTGAGTATTGTCTTCTTCGTTCTCGCAGTAATCTCCCTCAGTATGCTAACACTCTATCTGATAACCGATTTCATTGTGCTCGCCCTCGGAGCCATGGACATCGGAACAATTCTAAACGCAGTAAGTCGAATGATCTCGTTGCGTAACATACCCGACGCAACTGAACGTCATAGGAAAGCAGATACCACTGTAAAGTTCTTCCACATCGTAAGCTATGCTTGCTTTGGAATTGCCGCGATCGTTTTTGGTATCGCGCTAAATGGCTTGGCAACCGACTTTGCGGTTATGGGGTTGGAGCTAACAGGTTGTGGAACAATCCTGCGCGCAGTGTCTCGTGACATACAGTTAGAAGGCGTCTAGTTGTTTGGTCGAAACATGGAAACTAAATAACCTGTTCAAACTGTTTCTCCTCTCATTCATCGCAGTCTTCCTTTTCCTGATATTCGTTCTGAATAATATCCCGGCTTCCCGATACTTACTCATCGTTCTTGCAGTTGGAACAATCACATATCTCGTCATTAGTCTCCGCGTCATCCCAAGACCCAGTGGTCGGCCCGCTGTCCCGGAAGGTCGACCCAACCTAACCCGTGCTCATCTTCTTGCGATCATATTGATTGTCTCGCTGTTTGTCTCATCCTACGTCATCGTTCGCATGCTCACCGCCCCGTCAGCTTTTCAGCTGGTGGAATTCCAGTACTTGGTTCTTCCAAACGGCACGGCTTTCTCCATGAGCCCCCTGCAGCCGAATAACGAGTGCGCTTGGTTGGAAAGCATGAACATCACGACACAGCAGAGAGCTAAGCAACAGGGGCTTGCCGACTGCGATTTCGTCTCCTGGTATCACCGGACGAGTCCCCCTACATTGTTCCTTGAGTTTCAGAATTTCACAGAATTTGTCTATGATCTCAACAACACAGCCGTTAGAACTACCGGATCAGAACTCCTCTGCTTCTCTCTGTCCTCTCAAAGCTTTCAGTGTTGGGTGCCACCTGCAATGGTTTCTCACCTAAAGTGATCATGTGACCAGGCATTGAAGAAGAGATACAAGATTCTGACGCTCGGCATTCTCTTGACAGTGATCATAGTTTCAGCGGTTGCGGCGTATGTTTACTCCGAGTACGTTCCGAGGGTCTTAGTAGATGATAGTCTGACGCTAAAGGAGAATCATCAATGGCAATTCGACCTCTATGTTCTCGGAAACAGAAACGTCAACATAACAGTCCGCACCGTCCAGTATCTAGTCTTTGTAACGTTCTGGTATCAGCAGAACCAGGCCGCGACCACTTACCTCTTTGACAAGCAGGTTACAAACACGACTCAGGGTGGCTTCAACGTTAGTGTTCAGCAGGGCGGAACGTACTATCTCAGCGTTCAGAAGACAGAGCAATACGGGGAAAATGTAACCACACTGGTTCATGTTGAAGTCATATCGTGAGACTATTATATTTGGACCGAGGCTCCTTCCCAGCACAGAGAAACTCTCGAAGCTAGATCTTGGGCTTCCAAACCCAACTATCCGGTTTCGAAAATAACCGTGCTTCTCACGACCGCCTAGGGCAGTCGATTTTCGAGCGCGACGTCTTCGCTAGACCTTTGTAACTCGCCGTATTCTTCAGGGTGTGAGCCAATCCGCTAGCTGAGTCAGTTCTTTGGCCAGTTGGATAATTGGCACTAGGTCAATTTCATCGTTCGCTTCGTACGAGCCAAATTCGCCTGCGCTCTAATCGTGATAAGGGTAAGCGAGGCACCCAGTCCCACGAGTCCGCCGATGACGATTAGCCACACGGTGCTGGAGATTCCAGGAAAGGGACTGCACAACAGGCAGCTCCCGCTCGAACCGCCACCTGACGCCGTGGACCCTCCACCTGAGCCTCCAGAAGGTGGAGTTGACGATCCGAAGACCTCAGTCATCGACGAGGCAGCCGCATCATTGGAGGTCAGAGTTGGAAGAGCCCAGTTGTTTTCCATCAGGTGCAGAATCGAGAACTCGTCGTAGACGTCACTGGGAGAAATGAATCCGTGTTTGACCGCTGTCCCGTAGAATAGGATCGGTGCTGGGTCATACTCGTCCCACCAGAGAAGCAATAATGTTCTGTGACCTGGCTGGAAGAGGTTACTGGCTAGAAGGGACCCGCTTGCCGCGCTGGTTAGACTTCCGGTTGAGCCAACAAGAAAATCGTGTAGATAAGTGTCCCCGGTCTGTATGCTATTGTCGTGCATGTTGTTGTTGTCTGTTGGGGTGAACCACAATAGGTTAGGAGGGTTTGCCGAACTTGCGGCCGCCACAAAGTCGGCTGTTGAAACACTACTGCTAGCGAATATGTTTGGACTATTGGCTATGCTTGCAAATCCTGTGAATGGGAAGTGGTCGTTGCCCCTTGGGCATCCGCTTTCACAATATGCCTGCCAGCTTAGACCTACAGAGGTCATTCCATCCACGAGAGTCGGTGCGTTTATGCAACATGAATATCCGTCTAATATTCCCTGGTCTGAGCCTGAGATGAATGCCGTGTAGCATCCGGCGGAGCATCCCATGATACTCCTTCCAGCGGCACCGTAACCGTGGTAGAGGGGAATAGTCCCGCCTGCGGCCAGCATGCTTGCGATGAATGGAGCATTGGTACTGCCTGCGCCGTTCCCCATCACGTCAGCATAATTCTGATTCTCCATGGCGACAATAATTATGTTGTCGAAGCTGATCCCACCGGCTGCATGTGCACTCGGCAGAACAGGCACCGCGATCATTCCAATAACCAGAATGGCAGCCAGTAAGTGAGCTCTCAATGTTGAGGTCTTCCTCAACCGAACCCGAGCACCGTGATGTCGCGGGTCTGAACCTATGGATTCCAGTCTCGTTTCGACCTTCAATTTTCTAACCGTCGCTTTGTTCGTTCTAGACCCGCCCGAGCCCTGACTGTGAGAACAGCGAGGGCACCAACTAGTCCAAGAAGTCCTCCAACAACGAAAATACCGATGCTGGTGGAGATCTTCGGGAATATTCCGCAGAGGGCACAGCTTCCATTCGAGCCTCCCCCTGAACCTCCGTTTCCTCCAATAGACCCTCCAGAGGCTGCTTGGTTTACGAAGTGGTAAGTCAAGGTGTTCGTGCAATTCGTTGCAATATTGACGTTCTCTGCTGTTGCGTTACTATAAACCGTAAGAGTCTGGTTGGCTATGACGAGATTCCGCACCTGGTCGGAATACGGACAGTCAAAGCTAGCATGAGTGAATGACAGCGTGTTCGTCCCAGTAACCACGAACCTTGTAATGTCAAAACTGAACGAAATCCAGGTGGCCCCGTTCGCGGTCGTGAGCACCGATGGGACACTAGCGACCAACGCACCGTTCATGGTGATTGTCTCTTCATTTGCACCATCAAAGTCAAACCCTTGGAAGGAAAGTGTGTAGGTAGCGGTGGGCTGGGAAGGCGTGGCTGTGACAGCTACGATCTTGGAACTAGTCGCAGTCTGTGATGGAGATGATGAGTCGGTCACGGTTTCCGCTACAGTGAATGATTTGGTGGTCAAGAATGTGTGGAGGATAGAAGCTCCTGTTCCTGTCGAGCCGTCCCCAAAGTTCCAGGTGATCGTGTAGGGCGATTTTCCACCAGTTGGTGTCGCTGTAAAGGTGATTGGCAGGTTCACGATAGGTGTTGACGGGGATGATGTGAAGCTCGTTGCTAGAGGTTGAGGTGTCGAGGATCCGAAGATCTCGGTCATCGGCCCGGCAGCGGCATCGTTGGCGGCTAGAGTGGGGAGAGCCCAATTGTTCTCTATCAGACGCAGAGTAGAATATTCGTCGTAGTTGTTGCTGGTGGAAATGTAGCCAGCTTTCACCTGAGCTCCATTAAAGCCGATCTCTAAGTTAGGTGATGGGTCATATTCATCCCACCATAGCCAAAGCAATACTCTGTGGCTTGAGTGAAATAGACTTGCTGAGAGTAAGGAACCTGCGCTTGGATTTGCAAATGTTCCAGACCCGACCAAGAAGCTTTGGAGGTATGCATCTCCTGACTGAATGCTGTTATCATGCATGTTGTGACTATCTGTTGGAGTAAACCAGAGAAATGAAGCGGGCGAAGCAGAGTTAGCCGCATTAAAGAAGTCAGTGGTAGAAACACTGCTGCCTGCGAACGTGTTAGGAAGAAGCGCACCAGAGGAATCATAGAAAGGAAAGTGATCCGGTCCACGAGGACAACCAAATTCACAGTAAGCTTGCCACGTGCCACCTGCGCTAACTATACTATCTGTTAAGGTTGGATGAGTAATACAACAATATCCATCAGAAACTCCTTGTGTAGAACCCGAAACTAAAGCAACATAGCAAGCTGCCGAACAACCACTAATAGTATCGCCGCTAAACGCTCCGGCCCCGTAACTGTGATAGTTTGGAATCGTGCTACCATATTGCAATAGGCTCGCTATGAAAGGAGCATTGGAGCTTCCAGTCCCGCTGCCCATGACATTTACATAATTCTGGTTCTCCATGGCAACAATGACCACGTTGTCGAAGTTGGTTCCGGTTGCTGCGTGCGCTTGAGGCAGAACAGGGACGGCGATTATTCCGATGATGAGCAGAACGACTAGTAAGCGTACTCTCAAGCTCAAGGTCCTCCTAGTCTGAACCTTGCAGCCTGATGCTGCCTGTGCGGATCTAGCGATACGAGTATTGTTTTCATTCTCAACTTTCTTTCACGTCCTCGGGCAGGATCAGGATGGCCCGAGCCGAACGGTCTGCTCGCTTTGCCGACGCAGAACTAGACTCTTTGTTGTGAGCGAGTTCCTCGGCAAGAGACTATAAGGCACATTTTCGGTATAGGCGCTACCAAACTTCCTGTCTCAGGATCGAGTTCATGTGCCCAGTTACCACTCCAGTCTTGCGTGGACTCAGAATTCTCAGCCCCGCTCCAAGCGCAAGCGACACCAATGAGAGCAGAGCCTGAGGAGTGCTCCGCTCTCTAACGGAAGCGACAAGCCTGCAGTTTCCGAGACGGCCTCTATACTAAAGGTCCGGGAAGATAGAAGGATTGGAGTAGAAACCGCGTCTTTCTACTTTGCCTCTCGACTCCGAAGAGTTGTGTTTCAATGGGCCGCTCCCGCCCGCGAGGCCGAATCTATCGTAGATCTAAGATAGAGTTTCAGGAAAAAGAACTCATCCCCGGTGCTGAAGAGCCTTGAGGCTCAGCGGGTGGAGATACCCCTAAACGACTCCATCGCTCCAATCCGCATTTATCCCACCTGTTTCGTTCATGACGCGTATGGTACAAGGGCCGGTTCGTAGCTGGATATCTCTGGCTTGGGGTGTCCAGCTCGAAACTCTCCTGCATCTGGAAGAGTTTCAATTCTCAAGCAAGGCCAAAAAATGGGTCATTAATGTCTCCGTAGACGAGAGGCGATCGGGGTGGGACCTTCAGCAAGGTCGCCTGGGAACCTGCTCTAGTCCAGGTTCGACGTTCAGTTTCCTAGGCGTCGCTTTGCTCGTTCCAGACTCGCCCGAGCTCTGATTGTAAGGGCGGCAAGCGAGGCAACCAGTCCGAGAAGCCCCCCGATGGCGAGGAGACCGATCGTGGTGGCGCTCTTGGGAAATATTCCGCATAGGGTGCAGCTCCCGATCGAGTCTCTTCCTGAATCCCCGTTTCCTCCATTAGACCCTCCGGGGGCGGCTTGGTTTACCTGAATCCCCATTGGTTTGCTCGTTGGTGTGGAAGGATAGCTGCTGTCCGCGGCCGTGAAAACGATCGTGTAAGACCCGGCCTGGGTCGCGATGGGTCTCCAGGAGAAGAGCCCGGTTGTCGGGTCGAAGGCTGCACCCGCTGGTAGCCCTGTTACCGAAAGGGTAACGGTACCGCCTATGTCGACGGATGAGGCTGTGACCGTAAGGTTGATCCACATTCCTGCAGCGACGGTCTGGTTTCCTGGAACAGCTAGCGTGGGCGGGATCAAAGCCTGTACGTTGAGTATGACACTTGCTGAGATGCTTGCTCCTGGCGAGGCCGAGTCCGTAACCGTCGCCGTGGCAGTGTATGGTCCTGCGGCAGAGTAAGCGTGGGTTACAGAGCTTCCGGCTCCAGTCCCGCCGTCTCCAAACGCCACCGTGTAAGTGTAGGGCGGTGTTCCGCCTGTCGCTGAAGCCGTGAACGTTACAGTTCGGTCAACCTGAGGTGAGGAGGAGGAAGCCTGGAAGGTTGTGGATAACGGGGGCGTTGCGAAGATTGTGACAGACTGAGAGCTTGTGGAGGTCTGCGTTGGCGTGGACGAGTCTTTCGCAGTCTCTGTGATCGTGAACGACTGTGCCGAAGTGTAAGTGTGAGTTACAATAACTCCTGTTCCGGTTCCCCCATCGCCGAAGCTCCAGCTAACATTGTATGGCAAAGTTCCACCTGTCGTTACGGCCGTAAAAGTAACCGGCGAGTTCACTGATGGATTTGAGGGAAGGAAAGTGAAGCTTGTCGCGAGAGGACAGTTGGTTACGCAAACTGCACCAAAAGCACTAAGCAAGTTAGGTGCGCCTGCATCATTGGAAGTAAGTGAAGTCAGTGCCCACGCTGCTTCGATAGTTGACAAGTAGGAGTAATGAGATGCGCCGGTCGGACTGAGCTGTACCCCCTTCTTTGCTGCAGGTCCAATGAAAGATGCGTAGACGCACTCCCCAGTTCCTCCGGTGTTAGAGCATTGCGTATAGCCTTCGTCGTAGACTACAAGCAGAGCAGCTTTTGTACTGGTAAATTCTGTGCTTGAAAGAATTTTGGGGACAAGTGTTGCCAAGTAAGAGTCGCCTGTCGCGATACTGCAATCGTGCATGTTGTTGCAGTCGTTGGGTGTTAGCCAGATATAGTTGGGCGGGTTTGGGATATTCATTGCGGCAACAAATTCTGGGTCAGATGATGATGTGGTCGTTAGGAAGTTCGCGCATCTTGTGGGAGTATTCATGTCAGCGAATGTCAGAAAAGCGAAATGGTCTGCTCCTCTTGGCGGCTTGAAGCTGCAGGTACCCGAACCCGAAGCATCTTCAGCAAAAGCTTTCCATGTGAGTCCAGCTGACTCGATTCTGTCAATGATGTTTGGAGCTGTTATTCCCCAGCAGCAATACCCATCGCTTGTATGACCGAAGTTGTCTCCTCCGATTAGCGAGATGTAGTTTCCTTCGCTTGGGTGACTAGTAGTACCCCAAGTCCTTACCAGGACATTTTGGTCAGCTAACTGGCTCATATATGTGGCTGACCCGCCACACCCAACGTATATGCTACAGAGACCCTGGTTTTCCATTAGAATAGTAACCATGTGGTCGAACGGGGCACTAGCAGACAAGGTCTGGATAATGCTAGGAATGTGAGACTGATTATTGGAGGGGGCCAGTGGAGCTGCCAGCGAGCCCAGCAAGACGAAGCCTATTATCAGCAGATCCTTGATCATTCTGTTGATAGATGGGTTCTTCGGCAAGTCTCTCAAGGGCCTCCATTAGGTTTGAGCCGAGCAGCACGGTGATGCACGTGCGGATCTAGGGATACATGTCTCGTTTTGATTCTCAACATTTCATTTCACGACCTCGGTCGGGACAACGATGGCCCGAGCCGAACGGTCCGCTCGCTTTGCCGAAAGAGAACCAGACTCTTTGTTGTGAGCGAGTTCTTCCGCAAGAGCTAGTATAGCCCATATTTTCGGAACAGTCGCCACCAAACATCGTAACTGAGGAGCGAGTTGAGGTGCCCAGTTACCACTGCAGTCTTGCGTGGACTTGGCGCGAGGGTTCGTCAATTCGTGGAGAGATTGTGCGACTTTCACGCAGCAGCAAGTGTTGGTGCAGAAGCTCCGCTCTCCAACGAAACCGCAATATTTGCTGGCGTCCGGAACGGCCCTTGGACTAAAGAACTCGATGGATAGCAGGGCTGGAGTAGAAACCTAGTCTTTCTACTAGTTTCTCGACTCCAAGGAGTTTTGTTTCAATGGGGGCCGCTCCCGCCGACGAGGCTGAATCCATTCCGTAACGGAGGAAGAGCTTGAGGAAAAAAAACTCATCTCCGTCTGAACATCCTCGCGGCTCAGCGGTTGGAGACTCTACTAACGACTCCATCGCTCCAAACCGCGCTATCCCATTTCGTTTATAACCTCTGTGGTACACGGGCCGGTCTTTCCGGCTAGACATCTTTAGATGACAATAGGGAGCCGCAGATATACCGCCTTTACCAGCATCATTCACGATCTGAACAAACACTCGGAGCCTCAAGGGACTTTTCGTGCTGGGATCCGCGAAATCCCCAAGTGGTCCGAGCCCAGACGGTGCTGTGATCCACTTGATGGACAGAAACACATTCTCGAAAAAACGGCTTCCTTGAGTGACCTGTGTGGCGCGAGTGATTCCCATAGACGTCCGAGAAAGTAGTCAAATCCCCCTTTTTTAGAACGGCATATTCTTTTCTTCGGAACAAACGATGTTTCATTCGCCACTTTCTTTTTCAAAAATAAGCATGCTTTCTCGACCCCCCGGGTGGTCGATTTTTCCTCGCCCCGCCCTTTGGGAGACCGTTGCGGACTCGCACTATCCTCAGGGTGCGAGCCAATCTGCCAGCTGGGTCAGGTCTTTGGCCTCTTTGACGATCCTGCCTTTGAGCCGTTTTCCTTCAGGACTATTCTTTCTGTTGATCCATGCGGTGTTGATTCCGAGCTGTGAAGCAGGTTCAATATCGTGGTAGAGGCTTGCTGCGACATGAAGCCATCCTCTGTCAGCTCCGATAGTCCTACGTGCTTCTTCAAAGTGCTCGGTCTCAGGCTTGTAGGATCTCACACGGTCAGCAGTCACGACAAGGTCGAAAGGAACCGTAAAATGTTTCAGTGTCCCCTCAAGAAGGTCATTATCGACATTCGACAATATTCCCAACACGTACTCTGTTGAAAGCCTCTCGAGGGCAGGGTTCGTATCGGGGAAGGGAGCCCAGCTTGGCAGCTGCTCTGCAAGAAGACTTGACAGCCTTTCCGGAATGTTCTTTCCGAATTTTCTAGCAGCCCCTGATGCTGCTAGCGATAGAACTTCCCGGTACGGTCGGTAAGGCATCTGGCCTTCAATCCTCTTCTCTTCCTCCTGGTAGAGCTCGAACAGTTCACCCTGTTGGGTTTGGCTCAGTCCTGTCCCTTCAAGGGCCAGCTTGAAAGCGCGCCGGATGCCCGTCTCCCAGTCGATCAGGGTCCCATAACAATCGAAAGTCACAAATTCGAACTCTCGAGGTTTTTCCAATCCCCTGCCTTCCTGTCAGTCTTTCTCGAACAATCCCGTGTGAGCATGGTTCTAAAGATAGCTCTCTCTATCGGAGATTCAGAGGGGCTCCAGAAACCTTTCCATCCGTCGTTTGCGACCTATCCACCAAAGGACACGCGAATCTCATATGAACGATGGTTCCGACTCGTCGCCATCGGTGACGTGGCCAAGAAAAGCCCGAAGAAACGATATCGAAAAAATGCCGAAGCCGCTGGAAAACCGCTTTTTCCTTCGAGAAAAAAAAGCGCCCTCGATACCTCGAGACGCCGATTTCCACGTTGCTAAGCGCTCGGAGAAAGAGAGAGGTGAGAAAATCGCCCATTTTCAGCCCTGATCTTGAAAATGAGAGGGGGTCCCTAGACTTCCCTCCAAACGTTCGGGATCCCCCCGACGAAATCCCATCATCCATTATCCGACCCAAGCCCGGAACGCGCCCTGAATCATGAGACTCGCCCATAATACGTGCCAGACAGCAAGTGACCTCTCCAGGAGGGGGGTCTTAGCGAACGCGTCTCGCGACGCAAAGTGGTTCCCGCAAAAGGTAATGATGCCAAAGGATCTGCGCTTGTTGGTTTTTGGAGCCTCGGGCGTGGATGCAGTTCTGAGTTCAGACCCCTTTTTTCTAGCCCAATTCGTGGGAGCCGTGGACTGGCTCGATGTAGGGTGTGGTATCTCTCTTCAGCGATTTCTGCTCACCGTGTTTTCCTCATGCGGACGCCTTCTAGGGTTTAGTCTGATGATTCTAGCCGTTGCTCTGGAAGGTGCGGTATAGCTCCATGCGAATATGAGGAATAGCCCCGCGACTATGCTGCCTCCAGCCCAGACAGTCCAAGACGGAAGACAAAGTCCGCTAAACATAGGAGGCTGGAACGGTAGTGGGTTAGCTATGGGTGGAATCAAACACAATAGTCCGGGAGCACTAACCGGTGACATTGCGAAATTAACGTCAGTCGTAGCTCCGACCGAAACAATGACATTGGTTCGGAAGATGTTGAAGTATCCGGGATAAGTAGCCCATATCGTGTAAGTTCCAGGTGGGATGTTGCTGAGAGTGAACTGTCCATTGGTATCGGTCGATTGCTGAATCTGAGCTGGCTGACCCGAACAGGGTCCTCCGACTCCGATACAAGCTCCGACTAACGGAGAATACTGCTCGAAGATGTTCTTGCTCGAGGCGTCGATTACCCGGCCAGATACAAATCCCGATGTTGTCCCGCCATTGGGCGGTATTCCCGGATACTTGTACAGCCAGTTTGCGAGGCTTTGTGAGCCTATGATGTCGTAGACTATCGGTACGTTCACGATCAACGGGGGAGGTGCGTCAAAGCATTGGTTCAAGCTATTTAGGGTGCAACTGGCGGGCGTCGAGGCGTATTGCACTCCGAGATTCTGAGTGTCTATATAAGTGAAAACTTGGGAGTAAGTGTTGGCTGCAACTACTGCTGACATTGTCTTGTTCGTTAGCTGGGCGAGATTCACGAGTTGGTCGACAGGCGGGATCGTTGCTGGTCGCGATAACTGGGCGTTTTGAAAGATTGGAAGCTGGGCGTGTGGCTGGCCGGTGACGCCGAAACTGCATGAGTTGGTTCCTGTACAGCCTGCTGTCTGAATTCCCTGTCCTCCGATCCAGGCCCCGACTATTCCATACCAACAGTTTCCTGAGGAAAGGTCTTGCTCGCTACAGGAGAGCCCGCCAAATCCAACCACGTTGAGGCCAAAACTGATTCGTGTACTGGTGAGAAGAGACACGGCGTTGATATCCTTCTGAAAGGTCGGCAGTGCACCGATAAGTGAGGGCATTGGGTCGCATTTGCCTACGCCGAAGAGACCACAAACGTTAGCGTTTGAGCCAGTGCAGACGTTGGCGACACCAGCATTTGTTTTTGTGCAGAGTAAGGTAATTGTGGGGGGTACGATCTGGATGGCTAGACTTGTTATCTCGCGATAAATGTACCACGTCTTCTGAGTGATCTGTGTCCCAAGCTGAACGAAGGTTCCGCTGTACTGTCTGCCATTGATGATTGGGTTGGCTACTGTCGTATTGCTTGTGGCAGTTACAGATGAGCTGAATATGCATGCAGTGACCCCCGAGATGCACGGCGGGTTGACGGCTTGGGCTGCTTGTACCACCGCATAATCCGCGGCCCAACAGCTATTGGAGGGAACATTCCCTTTGTCAGGTGTGTCACCGTTGTAGTTGGTGCATGTAGGGTCTCCGGCTGGGTTAGAGGATGTCAGAAGGATTCCTCCATTTGCGCCTGTGACCCCTCCTTGAAGGTCGAACCCTCTAACATCATAGCATCTGTTGGAATTGTCAAGTCCCGGGAGGCTTGTGGGCTGGCCGCTGCAATAATCTGGTATACCGATAGGGAGTTTGTAGCTCCAGTTTGCCAGGTTTATCCCGCAGATTATCGAGACACAATCATTGTAGGCGACGTGATCCGAGGCGAGCCCGATCGGGACGTAAAGGGTTCCCTGGGCTGCGTTATAGAGAGTGTCATTGGAGCAGGATTTTCCGCAGATCAGGTTTCCGCCAGCTGTATTGGAGTAGACTCCGATGGGGACCAGATCCTCTCCGGACGCACCTCCTACGGCGTAATGGAAGTTGGAGTAGCCATAGTTGGGATTGTAGAAAGGATTCGTCGGAAAACCGGAAATCATTGAGAGGAAATGCTCTGTAGGACCATTCTGGATCGTTATGCTACCACTTGATCCCATGATAGCCGCGGCGAGAAGGAGGATGGAAAGGCCCTCAACTATTCCGCTTCCTGTCTTCACCAAGTTTCTGCCTCTTTCAACTCGGTTTCGTTAAGACTATTGGTTTGGTTGACGCGAAAAAAACGAGAACCAGCTCCCCTGAAATCTGGATGACTGAGTATCTCTTGAAAGAGAGGTCTACAGTATTCTCCATGAAGAGCTACTAATGTGATGCAATACTGAAAAGGAGTAGACTAACCCGGATAGTCATAGTGAAACTAATCGGAATGTGGACGACAACCCGCCACGACACATGATCTCACAGGGGGTTCTGTTAACTCTTCGTTGGTTGAGTTAGCTTCAGGGCATCGACTCCGGGGATTACCGTAGGCTTCAGGTTCCCCTTCATTGCTTCACTTGCCCTGCCTTGTGCCTCTAGTATGATGGGAGGCCGGGAACGTGCGAGCCTCACCCGTCCCCGCCGAGCCAGGTTAACAGCTGCTACCCTGTCTCGGTCCATTACTATTCGACAGCCACTACACCAGAGCTTACGTCTCAGTCTCCTGTCCGATTGGAGTCTCTCCCCGCATCTCGGACACGTAAGACTGGAGCCTCTGGTTTCGCGCCTAGACAATCGAATGACTGGAAGACCGGTCCACCTTGCCTTGTTCTCATCGCGTAAGGAACTTGGTCGTGCCGCCATCCGTCGTAGATGAATAAAGTGCCTACTCTAGGTGGCTCCAGATCCGGGATTTAGGCTAGCAGCTCGTGACTCTGGGCCCGTCTTGTGCGATTGTTGGCGCCTAGGTGAGCCTCGGGCGGGGTTTGAACCCGCGACCCTGCGGGGCACGAGAGACATGCCTTTCCGCTTACGAGGCGGATGCTCTCCGGTGTCGAGAAACATCTACCAGGCTGAGCCACCGAGGCACCAAGCCAACGCTCGACAACGCTTTGACTTAAAGCTCCTACCATAATCGACCATCCTGCTCCTAGATGAAAAGTCTAACAGAACACGAAATTATTCGCATACTCACAAACCAATTCACAGGCCAACCAGGGACACCACTAGGCTTCGATGATGACGTGTCCGCAATCCCGTTTTCACCAAAGACCTGGATCATCGTGAAAACCGATATGCTCATCGGCAGCACTGACATCCCACCAGGAATGACAGCTCAAGAAGCGGCAAGAAAAGCCGTCGTCGCAACTGTCAGCGACTTCGCCGCAAAAGGCGTCAAACCACAAGCCCTGATGGTTTCCCTCGGACTTCCAGCACCCGCCAAAAAAAAGAGAGTCCAAGATATAGCCCAAGGTCTCGGCCAAGCAACACGAGAATACCACTGCAAGATCATCGGTGGAGACACCAACCAGGCAAACGATCTTGTGTTAGACATATCCGGAGTTGGGTTTGCCGACCCCAAGACTCTGGTTCGACGAGAGGGAGCAAGACCAGGGGACATAGTCGCCGTGACAGGACCCTTCGGGAGATCAAGCGCCGGCCTGAGGATTCTAATCTCCAAGAGGAAGAATGATCTCGCGAAATACCCGACCCTTGTCAAAGCTGTGCGCTGGCCGAGGGCTCGGTTGACACAAGGAATCATTCTAGCCAAGAGCCATGGAACTAGTAGTTCCATTGATTCAAGCGATGGCCTAGCCTGGAGCCTCCACCAGATCGCAGAGGCAAGCAGTGTCGGAATCAACCTCCATACAATTCCAATCGCTACCGAAGTGGAGAGATATGCGAAAGATCACCGACTTTCCGCATTGGAACTCGCGCTCTACGGAGGAGAAGAATACGAACTCGTAGTGACGGTCAAACCGCGGAGCTTCAACAAGCTGAAAAGACGTGTTCCATCGCTGAGGAAGATAGGGATAGTCGAGAAGAAACGTTTTGGGGTCGCGGCTCAGATCGGAGGAAAGCAAATTACGGTTGAAGCGCGAGGCTGGCAACACTTTACCTGACACATTTTTTCGAGGCTAAGTGTCTTGGAATATTGTCAAACTCCCTGACCTCATCCAGTCAGTTTTCGACCGAAATCTAGAAGAACTCCGCCGATGACGGGCACGGATAACGAGTCATGTCCAAGGCCGGCGAAGTCTACAACGTTCCGCGAGGCACCGCGTATCTCACAACCCAGCAGATCATCACTTACACAACCTACCTGATCTTCTACGTTGCCCTCGCGAGAATCCTGAGACCAGACGAGGTTGGTCAAGTTTCCCTGCTTCTCGCGGCCCAAGCCGCATTTGTCGCTCTGACACAGCTAGGACTGCCCTCGGCTGCAACCCGCTATATTTCAGGTAACATTGGAAAGGGCGACCGCCAAACCTCCGGCGCAGTAGCAAGAACGGTCCTGAGACTTTCCATCCTGGTCGGAGCCGTAGGCTTCGCGATCTCCGGGTTCATCTCTCCCCTAATCGGACCCTCGGTTATCGGCAGGTCTGACGCTGGAACTCTCCTTATCTTGACCTTTTTCTCCGGCTTCCTGCTGGATCTAATCCTCGTCTATGGCGCCTATTTCATCGGGGTCGGAGCCTACGCACGGAACCTCTACCAAAACGCACTCTACATTCCCTTCAGCCGCGGTCTCGGACTCATACTGGCCTATCTAGGATATCGTGTAACAGGAATCGTCTCAGGATGGCTCATAGGCGGGCTCGCCGCGGTACTCCTCTCCTCGTATCTCTGGCACGAACAGCTACCAGAGCGAAGCTCACATCCCATAAAACCACTCTTAGCGTTTAGCCTACCCGTCTTCGGATCCGCCCTAATCGCCTTCGGCCAACAATACGGCGACATTACCATTCTACAAGCAATCATTGGTCAACTTTCAACCACCGGCGCCTACTACTTGATCGTCTCCAGCGTCAGCTTCCTCTCCGTCCTCTGGATTCCAGTAACCCAAGCACTCTACCCCGCTCTCTCCGCAAGCCACGCCGCCGGAGGAACACAAGCGGTTTCGGAACGGCTGGCCGTAGCATTCAGACTGACCAACCTCGCAGTCCTACCACTGGGAGCAGCCCTCGCCGCTATCGCCCCCACCGCAATCGAGCTTGTCTACGGACCTACCTACATTAGCCAGGCCGGAATATTCGCCATTTTAGCTCTCGCCACAATTTTCACCGCGCAAGGAGCCATTCTCACAACATCCCTACAGGCAATTGGCCGAACAAGACAAGTTCTTATCGTCACCTTCGCCTCAACTGCCGTCGGCTTGCTCACAGTTGCCTTCAGTGTCGGAGTCTTGGGAACACTAGGCGGGGCTCTAGGGAGAATGGTGCTTGCTGCAGGAACCGTCATCTTGGCTCGCTGGAGTTTGGGGTCCTCAGTGAAAACGCACACAGAGAACGCGTTGCCCATCGCAGTTCTTCTCGCAGTTGGAGTGGGAGTTCCCCTGGCAATAGTCGATGACCTTCTCATAGGACACCTCAGCCCCTTTCGTAGGCTACCAATCCTGATCGTCGTGTTTGTCTTAGCCTTTCTCGCCATCAGCCGAGCCTTCAGCATCTTCAGACCGTCCGACTTTGCAATCTTGAAGGACGCATTGCCCCACCGGTTCCATCGACAGTTGAGGGCGATTGAGCATCTGATTGTAGGTCAGCAGAAAGAAAGAGATCACGGCTAGTTTCTGGCGGGCCCGGCGGGATTTGAACCCGCGACCTTCGGCTCTCCCCTGATCGATAGAGGGCCGACGCTACTGTCCGTACTGAGCTACGGGCCCGACCGGCACTCCCAAGCATCACCGGTAAAATGCCTTCGCCACACGATCTGACAGAGTTTCCGCTAATCCATCTCATAGAAAAGAACAGGAAGGCGAAAAAGAGAGGGGGACTCTACTTTTTCGGAAGCTTACGCAGGCTATCCCAAGCCAAGGCCAGAAAAGCCGTCGCGATGACTAGAACTACGAGACTGGCAACTGGTACCCATTCTGAAATTGTAGACAGCGATGACGGGTTGTAGAAGGCTTGGGCCATTGTCACAAAGAAATCGTGTCCTTCGTAACGCGAGGTCGAATTTGTTCCGAGAAGTATGCATCCGGAGTATGTACCATGCCGGTTGTTGGTGCTTCCGGGACAACTGTACTGTATTGGACTGTTGATACCCCACCAAGACGGGACATTGAACAGCGGCGTCGTGTACGAGTAGTTGTTAGCACCGGTCGTGGTCAAGGCTTTGAATGGAGAGAGGTCGTAGCTGATGTTGGCATTCGAGAGCCATTTCCCGTTGGTGTCGTAACCTGCCCATGGATAGTACACTGTAAAATTGCGAATCGCGAGAGGACTTCCGCTAGTGTTGATTATTGTGATGGTCATCGTTCCCGAGTCGCCAGGGGCGTAGGCCGATTTGTCGAGCCGCCAGTGGACTGTCGGCTGGGCATGCGCGGAGAAGCTTACGGTCGCAAGTACAAGTACGAGCAGAGAAATCGCCAATGTGAAATTGCATATTTTTCTCTTCATGAGGAGCCAGCTCCTGCGTAAAACTGGTATAAGCTGTATTGCGAATCTCGATAAGGCACTCGAACAAATCTCCGGGAAAACTTGATACGCCATCATGACTCGCCCCCAATCGGGGCTCGTCGTCTAAGACGCCGTTGAAGCGTCGGCGAAGCCTGGTTAGGACGTCGCCCTGACACGGCGAAGGTCGCAGGTTCAAATCCTGCCGAGCCCACT
>Ga0209802_1000471_pt1 | contig 31046 bp, 30 predicted proteins | sample GraSoiAngelo_129_FD_185886 | JGI IMG/M metagenome (GOLD analysis project Ga0209802, IMG submission 185886) | Grasslands soil microbial communities from the Angelo Coastal Reserve, California, USA - 14_0927_12_40cm (SPAdes) (version 2) | ecosystem: Environmental > Terrestrial > Soil > Grasslands ... | reverse complement strand
GCATCCCTCGGAACACGCGTCCTGGTAAGCGCAAGGAATACTGCGGTCAGAAAGATCTTCGCACTCGTCCTAGCAGCCTCAGCCATAGAAATGATCATCAGAGCACTAGGATTCTAACTCTGATGCGGGACCAGGAGAAACAGAGGGTTAGACGGTGAACCTGAAAGATCCCAGTTCGATGAACAACATCCTCGGAATAGTACTGAGGGCCGGCGTCGTTCTTTCGGGCATCATAATCGCCATCGGAACAACACTATTCGTGGCTAACCATTCCCTCGACGATACGTCTGCATACCTCGCATACAATCCAAGCTTAGTTCCCCACGGCACCTTCCCGGTCAGCCTCACTGGCATAGCCATAGGACTTGGATCTCTCGACCCTTTTTCGTTGATAGAGCTAGGCTTCCTCGTACTTCTCGCCACTCCCGTTGCGAGAGTCGCACTTTCTCTCTTCCTTTTCGCCGCCGAGAAGGACAGGATGTTTGTCTACTTGACAGCAGCGGTTCTAGCGATTCTTCTCTTCAGCATACTGGCGACGCCCCTGATCCCGCTCTTCAACGGTTGATCCGAACAATCCCTGGTTCAGAGCTTTTCGTTTCTGGGACCGCCGAGGGCCTTTCTGTAGAAGGCTTTCACATACGGCCTCGTAAGATAGATAATCGCGATGATGGATGTCGGAAACTCGATACCGTTCCCTGTGAGCAATCCAGAAAGCAATTCAGGACTTGTACCCAGCGAGGATGCGTCCAAGAAAATCGAAGATATGCTTGTTGCTATTCCAAGACTCCAAGCCCAGCTCTTGCCCGTCCGGAGCACCAGCCCCGCCAGAATCTTGAGAGAGCCCAGACCCAATGCGACGAACGCCAGAAGCGAAAATATTGTTGAGATTAGTCCAATAGTTCCGGACGAGAGACCTGCTCCTGCAAGGTCGGACACATTAACTGGCGGAAAGAGAATGTTTCCAACTCCGGCAAGTATGAGGTTTGCCCCACCGAGAATGGACAACGCCGCGATGACGGTGACGCCTCTAGGCATTCTACCTTCAAGAACAGTGTCATGCTTCACGAATACCTCTCTGAGTATGACGATGATTCCAACGAGAGCGAGGGGCGTTCCGAAGCTCAACGACCCGAACGCAAAGAGGATGAAAGAGAATCCTGTAACGAACACGCCTAGAAGAGCCAGCCCTTCGCGGGTCATCAGATACGACACTTCTCTCTTCAGCACGACACGATACCGGATGACTAAGAGAAGAAGGACACTAGCCGAGATGGCTCCGATGAAAAAATCATAGGTCAGCTCAGACTGGTAGTTGTTGAGAGTAAGTAGGAGTCCGACCTCGTCGCCGATGAACCCGGCTCCGAGACCATACATCACCGCGTATGCCCTGTCAAGCCGCTCACTCTTCCAGGTAATCGCAAGCCACCCTGCAATCCCCATCAAAGCTATCCCATACCAGAAATGGTGGAAGTGAATTCCTTGTTGTTGAATCACGATCGTAGGATTGAGTGTCGCAAAAAGCCGTGACCCGAAGAAGCTGGTAATGAATGACAATAGACCGATGAAGGACAGGGCCGGGCGGAATGCACCTATGCGAAACCTTCGCAGCATTACTAGAGACCGCGAGAACTAGTTTGCGATAATAGAGTTTACGAGATGGACCATTTTCCGCCGGGTTAGTTCAGTGCTGGCGAGGGTCTCTACTTCCAGTTGTGCAGGAGCCTCTCTGCTTCCGACATGAGCTCGTCTATGATCAACGCTGCCGGCTGGACCTTCTCGACACTAGCGACCGATTCTCCGGCCCAGTGAGGCATAGCCTCAAGCGTCCCGGTCGTGTCCCGGGTCATGGTGATCGACTCGAAACGCTTCGCTGGTGCCATCTCACCACTTGACGCGAGCCTTCGCTGTCCAACGATTTCTCCCTTGAACGCCTGAGCGGCCTCGACGCTCGACCGCAGGACACGGTGCGGCGCGTTGGGCCAGTTTTCTGAAAAGACCTCCGTAACAACGGTATCCTCCGGCTCCGCCCCGATCAACGCTTTCTGGTACTGAGGGTGAGCCTCCGCCTCTTCAGCAACTATGAAACGCGTCCCAACCCGGACCCCAGACGCACCCGCGGCTAACGCGGCGGCCATCGCCCTGCCACTGCCAATACCACCCGCCGCCAACACCGGCACAGTAACAGAATCCAATACTTGCTCGAGCAAAGAGAGTAACCCGATCTTCCCCCGGATATGACCGCCAGCCTCGATACCCTGAGCGACAATCAGATCACAACCAGCCTTAGTTGCGGCCACTGCCTCATCGTTCGAGCCTACTTGCCACGAGGCTAACGCTCCGTTCTTGTGCACTAGCTCGACAAGCGACGAATCTGGCTGGCGATAGAAAAACTCGACAACCTTGGCATGTTTCGAAGCGGTCTCTACAACTTCCCGAAGCTCTTCCAGATCAGGATACCACGCTTCTGTGACGATGAAGTTAGCTCCAAACACGTTTCGGGTGCGTTTTCGAACTTCGTCCAGCGACCTTGTCGCTTGCTCCGGCGTGAAACCTGACAGTTGTAGCATGCCCAGACCGCCAGCATTAGAAACGGCGGCAGCCAGCGGCGGTCTTGCAAGTGATCCGATGGCTGCCATTTGTATCGGCACTCTGCAACCCGTTAACTCGGTGAACTTTGTTTTGAGCATGAGACGACAGGGCGTTAGATCTGGAATTGACGACTTAGGTCTTTCTGAGGATTATCAGAATTGGCAAAACCAGTCGGTGGCAAAGATGGGCATGCTCCTAGTTTGACACTGCTGCCTCTGGGCCTTCGTCCAGCTCCGTAGCCAGAGACAATTTCGTCACGTTCTTCGACAGGGGCACGCCGAGATCCTGTTGTTCGCCTAGTTGGAAGTTGTCTAGCTCGTCGAAGTTGAACGGGACCTGACCATGGATGTACATGTTCATTTGTTCGACACACTTCTGCACCTCAGTGTCCGGCGCTCTCGCCATTTCCTTCTTTAGCAAGACCACCATCGCATTCCAGTACACCCTCTCCTTCGCCGTCAACGAAGCATTCGTAAACGGGTTAACCTCACTCGAAATATAGTTCTCTATCGGCTGGATTTTGAACCGTTTCACCAACACCTTCCCCAGCACCCAACCTCCCCCGACGAGAAAGATTCCCGAACTCCCGAGAAATAATGGAAACGAGACCAGATCGCGTAAACCGGGTATCAGGTAGTAGATCGTCACAATCATCGTGAAGGTGCTGAGGAAGTATCCTATGACCCAGCCCCACGCATAATTGTAGTACCATCTTGCCAGTGTTAGACGGTAGATCCATTTGCTGAAGCCCTTGGACAAAACGCAGTTAGACCCCGATAGAGTATGGACCCTTGTTTCTCCGGTGCGCGCTACTTAAGCGAGGCAGAACCGTGATTCCGAAAACGCAGACTCAGCCTCACCCTGACGTGGCTAATTCTGCGAATGCCCTCCGAGAGCAGCCTCACTTTTTTTGTTTCCACTCAAATGCCTGGAGGAGATTGCCGTTGGGGTCGTAGAAATCAACCAGACGGACATGATCGCCCTCCGCTACTCTTCTGCCAACTCTCACCCTTTTCTCCTTCATAGACCGGATAAATTTGTCAAGATCAGGTACTTCGAATGTTGGAACGAAACCCTTCGACCGTGTCATTCCTGTCTTTTTAGTGTCCAGCAGAGCAAGGTAGGTTTTTGACGGGCCCACTTTGAACTGGATGAAATCTTTGCGCTCCTCCTCGAAGTTCAATGACAGATCCAGAATGCCTCTATAGAATTTCTTCATCTCTTCATAGTTCGAGACCCTGGCCTCGACCCACTCCAGGCCCTTAGCCGACGAAGCTCGTCCCGCCATAAGTCAAACGTAACTCTGTGGTCCTTAAGAACTAAGATCATCCCTTCAACTCTTATATCGGATTTCTCCAATATTCACTCTATGAAGACCTCTAACCGAATTATCATTGAACATATCAACCACATTCCACATGGAAGAGACGCTTCTGACAGACTAAACGAAGAATTTGTTGTTCTAGAAAACGAAGGAAACGAAAAAATCTCCCTAGCGGGATGGACCCTGACAGATGAGACTGCTACGGGGGCGAGACGCCACGTCTACACGTTTCCGGATATAGTCTCCCTTTCCTCACGTGAGAAAGCCTACATTCACACTGGGCCAGGGACAGATTCGTTCGAAGAAGGAAAGCCATCAAAGTGGGTCCTACACTGGGGAAGACTTGCTTTCGTCTGGAACAACGAAGGGGATACCGCCACGCTTTTCGACCCTGTAGGGAATAAGATAGACTCGCTCCAAGTGGTCACTCTCAAAACGATCTAGTCCACGTCTAGCGAGTGAGGGCCAGTGTTCTCGTCCTGACGCTCCGGCGTATGAGAGAGAGGGAGACGAGAGCCGTTACAACCCCGTAGACTAGGTGGAAGATGAAGCTGCCTCCGTCGAACATCAGGTTCGAAAGGTCCGCTGGGGCGAGAAGATCGGTAATCGGCACATACACAAGAACCCAGATGGCTATCCCTCCCAGTAGGCCAACCCAGAAGCTCTTCCGGGTTGTATCAAGTGCGAACCGTTTGAACAGAGCGGTTGTTGCGATGAATATTCCCCCGGCGACTATACCCACAGCAAAATGTATTGCCCATCCGGACAGGAAGGGAGAAGGCAATCCTAGTTTCCCGGCAATGGTCACGTAGAACACTTCCTGGTCAAGAACGAACGCGCTGAGACCTGCCAGAACACCCAGAACCAGAGCGCCTACAACACCGCCTACCGCTCCCGCCTTCAAGCCTCGAAACGCGGAATAACTCGGGAACTGCATAGAACCTTAGAAGAGGGCTCTGCCTGATTTCAGGAACTTGCCACTCGTGCTACGATGATCGAGTACTTAGTGCTTGCTCATGCTGAAGATTATCTTACACTTTTGAGACGGCCCCTAGCTGTTAGGCAGTCACTGTGAGGTTTCCCTTCATCCACGAATGGAGCGTGCAATAGTACTTGTAAACGCCCCCTTGAGTGAATGCAGGAAAAAGCGCTTTAGCTGAAGATCGGTTGTTCAGTCCTCATTCTGGGGTTCTTGACGCGTAGAGCGATCAATAGTCCTATTGCGCTGATAATCGTGGAGGCTAAGAATGCGTACTGGAATCCAGTGACGACACCTGTCAAAGATCCTAACTGGCTTGTAGCTCCAACCGGCGGCGGATCCGTAACAGTTGCAATTGTCAGCAGTATCGCGAGTCCCAGTGGGAAGCCAACTCGCTGAGAAGTACCAATTATTCCTGAGGCAAGGCCTTCTTCTCCCGGCTTGGTTCCGGCCAGTGCGGCGATATTCAGTGCGGGAAATCCGATGCTTGCTCCAAGCGACCAGATAAGCATGCCCGGCAGCACGCCGACGTACCCACTATTGACGGTGATCTGAGTAAGTAGAGCAGAACCCAGAGTGATGAGGGTCATTGAGGTTACGAGGACGAGTTTCAACCCGAAACGGTTTACGAGGCGTGATGAGCCAAAGCCTCCCACAAAGAAGAAGATCATTGCAGCAGGGACAAATTCAAGGCCTGCAACCAGAGCAGAGTAGCCCGATACTTGCTGAAGGAAGGTGGTCAGTATGAAGACTACTCCTCCAGCGGATGCAGTTAGTAACAACGCCAGGACGTTCGCCGTAAAGACCGTGCCGCGTCGCAGGAAAGCCAGCGGCATAAGCGGCGACTGGGAACGATATTCTATTGCCACGAATCCGGCCAGGACGACAGCAGAAAGTCCAAGGGGCAGAATCGTTTGAACCGATACGAAGCCGTCGGTTGCAGCATTTGTCAATGCGTATACAAGCAGCACTAGTCCACTCGTTACGGCCAGAGCACCCGGTAGATCCAGGTGCTTGTCCAGTGCTCGCCCGGGGTGGTTTACCAGAAACTTCTGGGAGAGAACGGCAGCGACAATGCCGATCGGGACGTTGACAAAGAGGACGGACCTCCAGCCGAACGCAGCCGTCAGGACCCCTCCGGAGATGGACCCTGCAGCGAAGCCCGCTGATAGTACTGCGACGAATATGCCTAGAGCGCGGTTTCTTTCTCTTCCCTCAGGAAATGTTGTTACGAGAATCGCGAAGGCTGTGGCGGTGGAGATGGCGGCTCCTACGCCTTGAATCGCTCTGGATACAATCAGGGAGAGAAGGGATGGGGCCAATCCTCCTGTAAAAGAGGCGACTGTAAACAGGACGATTCCGAAGACGAACAGTTTCTTTTGCCCATAGATGTCTCCTGCTCTGCCGCTGAGCATCAGGAATCCCGCCAATGTGAGTCCGTATGCTCCTATGATCCACTGGCTCTCCGCGAGCGAGACAACTAGTTCTGTCCGTATTGTTGGAAGTGCAACTTGGACAATGGAGAAGTCGATGACGTCTAGGAACCCGGCGGCGATGATCAATATCAGAATTAGTCGAGTGCGAGGCTTATTGAGAGCGGAGACTCTAGGTTTAGCGCCATCGCTCTTCTGAATTGCTACCTGTTCCAAGCCGTCTCACTCGATAAAGTGTTGAATCCTAGTTGAATCCTGCAGTGTCCGCAGAATGTGGATGCTGTTTGAAGGGTTCTAACTGTTCAGCGAAAAGTTTTCGCAGTGCGGATATGATCGAGCGTTTCTCAGTTAGGTTTTTCTTCTTGTTGAGGAATGATTGGTAATTCTTGGCTGACTCCTGCACGACTGTCAGGTGTAATGATTCGTGAGGCTCTGAATGATCAGACATATCCGCCTATGTGTGTCGTGAACATATAAACGTATTGATGAGCGTCTATGTACGATGCTACTTCATTCTTGGAGCAACTGCTATGGCTTCCAAGCCTAAGCGTCGCTGCAGCTCTGCTACGTAGGCAGACAAGACCTCCGCCTTCACTTGGTAGAAGCAGAATTGGCCCTGTTTTTCCTTGTCCAAAATCCCGGCGATGGCAAGTTCCTTCAGATGGTGGGACACGGTAGGCTGGGAGACATTGAACATGGCATGAACATCGGAGCAGTTCATCCGCCTTGCGACAAGTTTCTGGAGTATCTCGCGTCGCTGGGGATCCGCCAGGGCCTTGCTGATCCGGTCGAACTCTTCAGTTGCGAGCTTCATTACCCGATCTCTAGTGCCAGCGTGCGTATTAACATGTCGATATGTATCTATGGACTTGAGTTACATGTCTCGTTCGATGATCCTGTCTACAAAATCATATAGATGATTATCGATATGTTTATATCAAGAACAGCCAGATTACAAAGGTATGAACAAGCAAGCAATTAGCAACAAGAAAGTCATTCTGGTAAGTGAATCCGACTTCGATTCAACTGTTCTCCAATCAGAGGTTCCGGTGTTTGTCGATTTCTATGCTGACTGGTGCGGACCCTGCAACATGATCGCGCCCACTATCGAAGCCCTGTCGGAAGAGTACAACGGCAAAGTAAAGTTCGTCAAGATTAACGTCGACAACAACCAGCAGCTGGCAATGAAATACGATATCTTGAGCATACCGACGAGCATGTTGTTTGAGAACGGAATCGTCAAGGACAGCCTCATAGGCGCCTATCCTGCTTCGGCCTACAGAGAACGCATCGATCATGCACTTGGTCCTAGAAGCTTCGAAACAAGTACACCAACAGCGAGGCAGTAGAGTATGAGCCATACTTGCCCCATATGCGGAAGCGTAAGCCCCTGCATCTACCCCGGTCCTGAGTCTAACGCTACTTTCAGATACCACGACTGCCGCTATTGCGGGTCCACCTGGAAAGAAGCAATCAACTCGAACTAAACACACAGCTCTAGTCTTAGCGAGCTCCTTGCAGAAAAATCGCCCTTTTTCCCACAGTTCTGTGGCATTAATCGGTAAGGGAACACAGGGGGTAAGTGATGGACTCCCTAAGGGGGTGAGTGTGAGTGACTGATGAACCCCCAGGACAAGCCGGCAACTGACACCGATCAGTTTTGGCGATGGGAACTTGCTTTAGGCATTTCGTCGATCTGAGGATTTGCTGATCAGCAATAGCTCCCGGTTGGTGCTGAAGCTGTGTCAGTGTCGGTCTGGGCGTTACAAGAGTTCCCTAAACGGCGTAGGTCCCGTTTGTCGCGCTGTCGAAGCCCTGTTGAGCGAGAGTTGTCTGAGAAGGCCTATGAGACTATGACTTCGGCTGTCATCTTCGGGTGTAACGTGCAGTAGTATTGAAATGTCCCTGCCTGTGTGAAATTGAACTCGTACCTCGCGCCGATGTTCATTATTCCAGAGTCAAACAGATTATCCTTGCTCGTGACAGTGTGGGCTGTCGTATCTCTATTCACCCATGTCACTGTCTGTCCTACATGGGCCTGGAATGTGGCTGGGCTGTATGGCTGAGCAGTGCTGGGCAAGGCGGCATCTTTTACAATTGTGATGTCTGCTGGGGAAGAATTGGCCAGCAGCCGGGATTGCGTGGCTCCTGCCATCAGGCCAACCGCGATGCCTCCCATAACAAATCCGAGTATGAGCAGGCTTGCAACGGTGTATCGGGGAATAGTCTGGGCGGGCTTGCCGGTGTCTGGAGGATGTCTTTGAGCTCGCAGCCCGAGAAGGGAGTAGACAAGAACGGTAATCAATGCAGGGGGAAAGCTGATGGCGAACAGGAACGCCGTCGTGTCAGCAGGACCCGCCAGTGTAGGAAGCGGGTTCCCTATCCCTACGAAGATGAAGAGAGATACTGCGGAGACCACGGTGGACATGATGTATCCTGCCCGGGGCCTCCACCAGAGGGTCAACAGGCTCAGGGTATACAGTGTCAGCAATGGAGTCCCAAGCAACAGCGCAAAGACATCTCCTGCGGTAATCGACAGCAGGACATTAGATGCCAGGACCAAGTCCGCGCATAGAAGACCGAGGATAGGTATCAGGATTAGCGGATCTCGGAGACGCGACCCTCTAGACCGGGACTGCATTTCCGAAACTAAAGTCGGTGGAGTTTGGTTATATAAATACCCGAAAAGACCTTCAATCCTGGCGTTCATCGTGGGGACGGAAAAGAAGGGAAATCTTGTCGTGCCAGGTTCACTGAGTTCATACGCCGAGCTCGGGGCGATCCATGGGCCACGAGGATGGCTCTTTTCCTGAGGCTCTCTGGGGATGCGTTCGTTGGTTACTTGCCTGGGAAGAACTTTCTGAAAGGCAACATAAGTCCGAATATGGCCAATCCGAGAAAGAGGATAGGTATTGCCATGTCAGACAGGATGGGAAAGTGGAGCGATGCGTCATAGACAAGGAGGATTGGCACGTAGCAAAGCGCATACCAAGCCCACTTCTCACCCTTCCTATACCCGAACCATGTTACAGCTTCCAGCATTATGAACCAGCCCACGAGAACTGAACCCAGATGTGCTCCGGCATGGTTTACCGACCAAGGCGTTAGAAGGCTCGTAACTTTCAAACCTGGGGCCGTAGGCTCAAGAAACGTGTCGAAGAACACCGCAGGCGCGAAAATTAAGACCAGGCCGAAACCCAGGTGGAACACTGGTAAGATTGCAAAGATTATCCAAGCATACTTCTCGTACGCCTTCGCAGTCCTTAAGACTGGGACACCCATAGTGCCCTTACAGTTCCACTTTCGCACAAAACATTTTGGTGACAGACTCCCACTATCCCCTTTCTCGCAGTTACCCGACCCGCCACCCTTTTTACCCAAGTCCCTGGCCGAAAACCCACGCAGTTTATTTGCGGGGCCGGCCAAACTCTACTCATAGAACCATGATATCTGGGAAATCGGCTCCAGAATGCGGGTGGGACGACTGCCCAACCTGCCCAGACGTCGAACGGGTTGTTTCAAGCCCCGTTAGCCGATTAATCCCACAGTTCTGTGGCAGTATTCGCCCATAATCACCCCCAATCCCGAATCTAAACCCGCGATTTCCAGAACACGAAATCACACGCCTATCCCTAGGGAAATCTACAAGGATCAGAAACAGCCGGACAAGCCGATAACAAGCCCGTCTCCAAGAAACAAGCCCATAATCCAGCCCAGACAGAAACAGCCTCGCAGAAAAAATCGGATCCCTAGGGCATCCCGCGCGGCATGAGCGGCCCACGCGGACCCTTGCGAAAGTGATCAGTCGGAAAGGGCCATCAATTCTGCGATTAACGTAATGAAAACAAGCAATTAGAAAAACCACCTTTTTCGAAATCAATTTCTGGAAACGGTTATTGGGATCCGGTCTTTGAAACCGAGAGAGAATCGGTTATTGAAACCTGGTTCTCGAATCGGTTTTTGAAACAACTTTTGAAATCGGTAACTGTGAATTTTAGGGGCCCCCCGGGACCTACTCAAGTCGCGCGCCGCGCGCCCTTCCCTAAACCAGCCCCAGCCTGCGCTCCGAACAGCCAACCCCGGTATCAGAATCCCTTTCTTAGCCCGTTCCAAGAACCGTCTTTCCGAGATGAGGGACGCGTGGCCCAGCCTCTGCCCTACATGGCCTTGAAAGACGCGCCAGTCCAGATCCGTCGAGCCACCACGGTAGCCCAGATCTCCAGCTCGTTCACACGCGGCCTCGGAATCCTATTCACAACCCTGATCATAGCCACCCTCCCCACATGGGTCCCAGGACTCCTCGCACACCAGACCATACCAGTCGCACTACTCGTCCTCGCAATAGGAACAATAATCGTCTCAAACAAAGGCAGCCGGATAAGAGAAGAGATCGCAGAACGACAGTTCCAAAAAGCCCGCAGCTCCACATTCACCACCGCCATCCTAGGATTCATAGTCGGCGGCATGCTCCCCGGCATCCTCTACCTCTACCTCTACACCCGAATAGGCAACGTAATGGTCAAACAAACCCCTGACGATCCCAAAACAGTCTACCTCCTCCCCCACCCAAGCGAGGGAATATTCCTCGGCCGCTACCTCGGATGGATCGCAGCATACCTCCTCGTCCTCTACATAGGCTACACCCAGCTATCACCAGGCCTCAGAGAAGTAAGCGACTGGCTCTCACCAGTCCTAGGAGTCCACTTCAACACGATGATCGTGGCGCTATTCCTCGTCTTCACCAACCCACTAACCTACCCACCACTACTCTACCTCTGGACATTCGCAGGATTCCTCGGCGGCCTAATCGCTGGCGGCAAGATCAGACGAGGATTCCTAGTCGGCATGACAGTATACCTCTCAACCCTAGGAGCACTAGGACTCGCAGCCCTCGCAATCTACCAGAACGTCAGTCTCTCAGCACTCTCCAATCTTCCGCCTCCACCACCAGGCTTTTCGATCATAAGCGCCACCACCGGACCCGTCGCAGGTGACATCATCCCGATCCTCATACAAGGCGGATCTCCAACAAGCCAGATGGTCATTCAAGACATTGTTCTGACCATGATCAGAAACGCTGGCCTCGTCTTCGCCGTCGCCACGATATCCGGTCGAGCAGCCTCCCTCTTCTGGCAAGGAGACGTGTTCGTCCTCAAGACTTTCTGGGGAATGATCAAGACAAAGAAACCCACATTTCCACAGAGCACAAGCACCGGCAGCATACCAAAGAAAGGAATCCTCCTACTCGCACTCGCAATCCTCCTACTCATCCCGAGCTATCACACCGGTCACCCGTCACCGATAACTCAGGCTCTACCAAGCGGACCCTACCAGCAAAACCTCGCCATCGGATTAGACATGCTCGGAGCCCCCAACGCCAGCCTACGAATGACAAACCTCGACCTCTCAAGCAGAGGACTCGTTCTCGACGACAACTACGCCGGAAACAACCTCTCAATCTTCGTCATCGACAACAACTACTCACAACCCCTCGGCGCCAGCTCGAGTCTCGGCATTCCAAGCTTCATCCTCGGACTATTCTCACAACCAGCCCTCATCACATTCTACACAGGAGACCCAGCCACGACTCGCGGAGAGTCAGACAATGTCGCGTCACAATTCTCCCAAGCCCTCGGCGTCATCTTCACCAAAGCCTTCGCCCTTCCCTATGGGCCCGGGACAATCACAATCTACGCGCCAAACCCCGAACTCACAAACAACGACGCACTCACAAGAGTCCTCGGCCTGCTACCCAGCTCAAGCTTCTCCACCCTCATCAAACCAGCCACCCTCCAAAACATACACTACTTCGCTGCAATAGGCCTCGCAACAATAAGCCTCCCACCCCCACTAAACAAAACACCAACACAAGCCTTCAGCTTCCTCCTCAACGCCCAGTTTCCACGAGAATTCTACAAGGCCGGACAACACTATCTCAGCCTGAAAACACTCTTTGGATTCCAAACTGGAATCGTGGGAGATACTAACTCAAACGCATCCATCGTCTCCATCTCCTTTCAACGCGGAACAGTGCTCTACAGCTCGCTCGGCCAGATACCGCCCTCCAATCCAATCTACAACAACTTCACTTTAACATACATTTACAATGCCACCGTTACACCGAGAGCAGACTTCTCGGCGAACTTCACCTATCCCTTCGCCCCAAACATAACCTTACAGAAAACCGTGACCCCCTCGAGCGGATCCCTCGGAACCAGCCACAATATCATTGTCATGATTCAGAACTTCGACAACGTCACCGTCACCAACCTCAACGTCACAGACAACCAGGCACCATCCGCTTATCAGAAGACCCTCCAGATATCGCCTAGCGGCGTACAAACCGGCCAGTTCGCTAGTTTCCCTCCAGGCCAAACCCAATTTCTCAGCTACACGGCAACAACGCAAAGCAGCGGCATCTATGTTCTGTCATCAGCGACTGCAGATTTTGTCTGGCAAGCGCCAAATGGGACAAAGATACGATACACAGTCACCACAGACAAGCCGCTGATATCGTCATCAAGCGGACCCTGGACGCAGTTTACGCGGACCTTTACCGACCTCCAACCTTATTCCTATCTCCTCTTACTCCCCCTTCTACTCACACCCGTCATTGAAACCCTGAAGCTTGTCGGCAGACATCGAAAAAAGAATCCTGAACCCTGGGTCAATACCCCCGCGGGACCTCAAATCGCGCCACCTTCCCAACCTGTGCCCGCGGGACCTGACAAACCTGCTGATACCCCGAGCCCGGCAAATCCTTGAGCCCATGTTCACAACCTGTAGAATTACCGTTCTCGCCTCAAACGCGGCGTCATCCTTTGAGTTGTTTCCCAATTTTGGCTCTGGAATGGCTTCACTACCTGTGAAATCGTTCAGAGACCCCTTCGTTTCCACTGGAACCTATGGAACCTGTCAGGAGTAGTCGTGTTGTACACTCACGCCTTGCGCGAGCAATGACGCGTGAGCCTTTTCTACCTGTGAACTGCGAACTGTGAAGCCCAGTGTTTTTTCCGAGGAATGAAGATGAGACCACGACGATTGAAGGTAGAATTCTACGATTCGGAAGGGGTCCGACATTCCATCGCCATCGACGGTCCCGTGACAAAAGAAAAGGTGGCCAAGATACTGGACCTCGTTGAGTTGATGGCAGGAACGCCTCAAACGTCGCCTACCGCTCTTGGGCTCTCCCCCAAAAAATTCGACAAGTTGGCAAGCACAATCATATCCCAGCTGAAAGGTAGAAGCTTTACCTCAGGTGAAGCGAGGAAGGCATTTGAGACCACCTTTCGAGAAAAGATACCTTTGAGCACAGTATCCACGTATCTAACGAGACTAGCGGATCGAGGAGTCCTCGAGAGAGAGCAGGAAAAGCTCGGCTTAGTATATCGGGTCAAGATTGAGGAGCAGAAACTGTCTCTGGCTCGCGGTCCTTCTCTTCAGGCTTTGTGAGACTCTGCTTCACACGCTCAACCGTTGAATACCGAAACGGGATCCGAGTCTGGTCCCGTCGAACGTACCCCTCATCGAAGAGCTTCTTCATCAAACGAGCGGTATGCTCTCTGGAACGTCCTACAAACTTTCCTATTTCTGGCGCAGACTTTGGCCCCCGGTCTGCCAGAAGGGTAAGAACCTGAAGCTCAGTGGGAGTCGTTATCGAATTTAATGAGCCCGGCTGCACGACCGAAGGGTCATTCCTTACAAGAAATTGTCCCACAGTCGATTGCAAGTTGGCTGTTACAGGTTCAGACACCTCCTCGACCACTCTTTTCGTCGCTGAGGTCGCTGCCGGAACGCGGAGAATTGCATCAGCGACCTGCCTAATCCAGCTCAACGACTCACCCAGAAGCTTCTCTGTTTTTTGTAGACGCTCAAGCAATACCAAGTCGGACAGCTTGGATTGATCGCCGGAAATCTTGAGGCTCTCAACTTCAACAGATAAGTCCCTCAAACTCACTTCAAAAGAGCCGAGCCTACTTGAGAATGCGTCGAAGAACAGCCTCGCAATATCTTTATTCTCGAAGGAAAACATGGCCCCGTTTTCGCCTAGCCGTTTTCCCCTCCCAAACATTTCTGTGACATCACGCCCATCGAAGTTGTGACGTCACGGTAAGAGCTACGAATGCATTTAACACTAACTATTTGTGACTCGAATTCAGCGGTAACCCGTCACAAGTGATGGAGGTGTGACTTACCTGTTGCATCATGACGTCAAGCAGATGACAAGACTAATGACATTCACGCTCGAACCAACAAGTGACCTCCAGCTGCGTACGTGTCCGTTATGAGCGTGATGCGTGTGATGCAACAATCACTTGCGTGACGTCACGTATCACGATTTCTTCCAAACATTGCTCTGAAAGCCTGATCAAGATCGTCGATTATCGAATCCACTGTTCTTAGATAGGCTTCGGGCTCGTTTTGCGCAGCATCCCGAATCTGGGAGGTTTGACCTTTGAGGCGCTCGGAGGCCTCTAAGAATGGGGCGATGCTCGGAGACTCCGTCAGCCCACAATAACCGAGAAGCAGAACTGTGTGAATCGCCTCTACAACGTTTTCCCGCGCTTGTCTTAGGGTTCTATTGAAGGACCCACGGCTTATTCCCTTCTGACCTCGCCTCAACTGAGCCATATCACTCCTCGTTAAGCGTTTATTCGCTATATCGTGACCGAACTGGTCTACAAGGAGCGTTTCGAACTGTATCTTCGTGAGATTGCTGCGTTGCAAGAGTGCAGAGAGTATTCGATCGCGAAGAGTTTCGTCAATGACCGAGCGGGTCCCTTCGTGCCAACCCTTCAGGGTGTCCAAATTCTCCATGGATACGGTTTTGTATCCATAGCTATTGAGTCTTGCTCACCCACGCTCAACGACAGTGCTAGGTAACACCACACTTATTCCACAATTTTGACCCCTTCGAATCGAATATGGCGGGTCCCACATGACCACAGATGCAAGAACAGACTCAGGCAACTTCGTAGTGGACATGGTCTGCGACGTTTGCCGGGTTGAAGGTTTCGAGGTGGAAAAGAACGCGCAAACTGGAGATTCGCCAACCTATTTTGTAGACATTCTCGCTTCCAGAAAAAAAGGCAAGAAAGTGCAGAAAGTCGCGTTCGAGTGCTGGGAAGGAACTAGCCAAGTTGAAGGTCGAGAAGTCGAGAAGTTCGCTGCCCGTTTGAAGAGTCTAGGTATTCAAAGCGGAATCTACGTCTCTCCCAAGGGGTTTGGAGGCAATGCTGAATTCATGGCTCGCAAACTCGGCGTCGAACTCTGGGACCTAGCCAAGCTAAAGGAGAGGGTTGAAAATATCAAGGCACCAGAGAGACATAGGGTTCCTGGCACACTGCCAGTCGCTCGGGCCGCGTCATCTCGTATCTTGGCTCATGGCCTGGTCAATGGTGCTTTCCTCAAATTGTCCTCTATGCCCAAGCTTGAGTTTCGACCGTATTTCTTTGCCAATTTCCAGATCGACGATGGCCGGAAAAAACTTGCTCAGGGAGTTCTCGTGTTTGACGGAGTGGACGGACGAGTATGCGACGCCGCTCTCTTCGAAGGCCACTTGGAAGACCTCCCGTCGACAGGGTTCTTTGTCGATTGCCTTGAGATCGAACCATCAACGGGGTCCATGCCGAAGCTGCCTCCGGAACTTGAGATGAAGAACACAGTCACCGTCGCACCGGCAGGGGTCACCGAGGATATGATCCGAGCTAAGACCAAAGAGGTTCTAGGCGGTAGAAATGAGTCAACGGTGATGGGAGTTCAACTGCTCCACGTTCCCATAGTGACTGTGGAGATGCTTGCCGCCGGCAAGTCCTATCGGAAGATCCTCCAAGCGGCTACCGGAAAAATGATCTGGGACGATACTCAGAAATGCTCGCTTTGCGATCACAAGTCCAGAGCGATTTGTGAGGCCTGTGGAGGGACCGTTTGTACTGAACACGAGAGAACATGCAGTTCCTGCCACAAGCACCTTTGCACAGACTGCGTCGTGACAAAAGGAATCGTCAACAAGATTCCACTCTGCCCTACGTGCAAGAATGCATAGAAGCAGCTAAACTTCTCTTACCGCTGCCCAAGACCGCTCAAGCTTGCGTCGCAACGACTAGACCGGCATAGCCTTCACCCGCTATGAGGGATAGGAAGCATGTAGCTATCTTGGAATATGGCTAGCAGCCAGTGCCGCTTTGGCGAGCCGTTGTATAGTCTCCTCGTGCCTACTGATATGAGCCATCATATCCAACCGCAGTCTTTGCATTGCCATTCGCGCGGCGTCCCGTGCGGCCTGCTCCATCAGAGGGGTGAGCCTCTCTTCCATCTTCTTCAGAAGTGCCTCTTCAAGGCGAAGAACCTCTTCCTCTCTCAAAGTCTCCATTTAACTCACCTCCTTCGAGTAGTCACAGTAGTCGATTCAACGTCATCCATTATCGGCTCAATCTTCACTGATTGGCGTGCGCACATCGCGCACTCCCAGACCCGGTCACAGGCGAAGTTCTCGTAATTGCAGCACCGTCTGCGGAAGTAATCGTTCAGCTGGTTTTCTCTGTTGGCCTTTTTTCCAGTCATGCCAAACTCACCAATACAAAATCCATGAACTCTTCCGTCGACTGTCCACAGCAACCTCAACGGGACGACTAAAGCCTCCTGTAACTAGAATCCTAGCTAGGAGGTTCCGAAGAGAACAGGCCTCTAGCAAGGATTCCCGCAACACGCAATGGTTCAGGCATCCGCGAGACGAACGCCGAAGTCTTCAGGATCACCCCCGCCTGTCGAGTGGAACATCCGAACCGTTCAAAGAACACCGGGCCTTCACCAGCCATCGTCCGGACTTTGTGTAAGGGGCCGAGTGACCTGATCAGATCCCATCTCTTCTTCCAATCGGAAAAGTGTCTGGACAGGGCACGCTTCACAGCCCTGTTATCCGGTCGGGACCCAACAACCACTATTACTGGTGCTTTGCACAATTTCTGGATCTTCCAAGGGTCGATGAGATTGAACCCTCCAAAAGTCACGCCTGATAACAAGACTGGAACGTGCACGGATCCTTTGATGAGGAGCTCGGTCTTTCTGGTTGCGTCCAATCCGTCAACGGTGATCCGTTCAGTTCTGAGCTGATGTAGATGAGGCCCTTTCAGCCAGACAGCTAGGAGAGGAGCATGCCTGACCGTATCATCCGTTTTCGGCGGAAACGGCCCATCATCTATCCCGATACATCTAGAGACTGGTTTGATGTCTGAGGACGCTCCGTGGAGCATAGCTAAGCAGCCCTCGAACCATCTCGTCCCCGCTGAACGAAGCGGTCACTGATCGAGCTTCTACGCCGAGCCGGATCTTCTTTGTACGACCGTACCTGCCGAAGCTTACTACGCGCGCGTTTAGAACGCCCATGATGTCCAGCTCGTTGAGCAACCCGCTGACTCTCCTCTGAGTGAGAGGTTCAACCGAGCCTGCAGCGCACAGCTCTCTATACACCTCGTACACGTCGCCTGTTACGGAGCTCTCTCTCCGGGTATTCTCAAGCTGCATGACGGAGATGAGGAGGATTCGGGAGTGGAGGGGGAGCGATGACAGGGCCTCTGTGACCCGGTCATGTTCGACCTTCTGTTGTGCCTCTCGGACGTGATTTTCTTCGACCTTTAGCTCGCGTGATCTTTCGGCAATCTCAGCGGCCACTCTAAGGAGGTCAAGAGCGCGTCGCGCATCACCGTGTTCTCCCGCGGCTAATGCAGCACAGAGGCGGAGAGCGCCTTCATCAAGAACTCCGGAGCGAAAGGCGAACTCTGCTCGCTCCTTTAGAATGTCATATAGTTCGTCTGAGGTGTAGGGTTTGAACACGACCTCTTCCTCTCCGAGCGAGCTGAGGACTCTCGGGTCCAGGAAGTCTTTGAAGTGAAGGTCGTTGGAAATTCCTATGAGCCCAATCCAGCCGTCTGTCAATTTCTCGTTTATCCTGGTTAGCTCGTAGAGTAGGCTGTCGTCTTCGCTCCTCTTCACCAGCGCGTCTATCTCGTCTAGGACGACGAGGAACGCCGAGCCGCGGGATTGGAGGGCGCTTCGGAACCGGTCCAGGAGCTCGCCTACCGCGAGTCCCGTAAATGGGACTTCTCGACCGAGGGATCGGCAGAGGTCGGCAATGACTCTATAGTTTGTTCCTGCGAGACGGCAGTTGACGTAGCTCGTATCGAGAGCTCGTCCGTGTTCCCGAGCCTTTCGCTGTAGACGATCGAGGACAAATTTGGTCACGATTGTCTTGCCTGTTCCAGTCTTGCCATAAGCGAAGAGATTCGATACTCGGTCTTTTGTTAGGGCGGGAGCGAGCACGGATCCAAGGCGCCGGATCTGCTCCCCCCGGTGCGGAAGGGTCGCAGGCATGTAGTCATGCCTAAGGAGGTTTCTGTCGCGAAAGACTTCTCCGCCTGACAGTACTCTTTCGAAGATTAGATCCAATCCCTGTTGCGACAAGTCTGAAACGGTCCGGTTTTCTGCGAGCCGGCTTCCAGTGGAATTAAGGGTTCTCGTACAATGATTTCAACTGGACAAACCAAAAACTCGATCATCAACGATTACAGCCGATTCTGCGGGAGCCGCTCATGCGACGCGAGACGCTTGAATCGTACCCCACTTTTTGATAGGGGGATTTTCTGTCTTGCCCTGATTCTAGGCGAGTCCGGCGATTTGGGGCGTAATCCTGGCTTGGATAGCAAGGCGAAAAGTCGGGTTTTCTTCGCCTGTTCCCGAACGATTCTCTGGCGAGAGTCTGGAGGCGTCCCAGATTCGAGATCAGGGCTGATTATCGGCGATTTGGTGGTCGCTATTGGACCCTGATCTCCACGCCCACAGTCCTCTTGATCAGATCAGCTAGTAAGTCAACCTGGGACTTGCCGCCGCGCCTTGTGGGTATTGATACAACCAGTGGGAGTTCGATCTCCTTCTTCCCCTGTCCAACCTTATCCTTGATCCAGTCGAAGACTGTGTCAGTAACTATGACGAGGGAGACTGTCTGTTTGTTCTTGATGTCCTCAAACGTCTTGACCGCCTCATCTTCCGATTTCACAACCCAGCTATTCTTGACCCCGCCGAGCTTGAAGTAGATCGCTGTCTCCTTGTCCGCCATAACACCAATCTTTCCCGTAGCTCATCTACCTACTTGAATATCCAACCTGTTTCTCGCGACCAGAACAAGAGATCAAGATCAGCCAACGGTATTCTTATTTCCCGTGAGAATCGACGGAGCTTCTCCTCGATCTCTAGATAACGCTTCTTCGTGATCGAAACCGGCACCTCAGAGATCACCTCCAGCCTCTTGAGGTTTCGCAAAATATGCCGGTCAAGAATCGCAAACTCCTCCCCCAGTCCGACGTTCCGGAGAAAATGGCTGGCCTCCTTGTACCCCAACCCTTTCACGTTCTCCACCATCCACTCCCGCAACTCGAACAGGTTAGCGAAGCTGGAAAGATGGGATTTGATGTAGAGCTTGCCATCCTTGGTGAACGTTCCTCTCGCCTCGACAATATACTTCGCCTTACTGTCGCCGAACCGGACATCATTCAGTTGCAGTTGAATCTCGTTAGCCTCGCCTTTCAAGAGAAGACTCCGCTCCTTGAGCCGGGAAACTGCAGCCCAGCAAGTTTTCGCAGACGACTGCGGCGTTAGCAGGCAGAAGCAGAGTTCAGCAAAGATGTCGTCATCATTACGATCAAGAATTTCTTTGAATTCTTGCAGACGCTCATGGATAGCATTGCGTTTTTCATTATAGAGTATCTGTAGCTCTTGAATCGCCTTTTCATGCTCGATCGGTGAGAGTTCTATGCTAGAATTGCTTGAGAACATCGGCCTTCTCCATTATCCGAACACAGTAGTAGCAGCGAAGCCGAAGAGGGTCCTGCCTTTCCACGGTAAACTTTGGCTCAACAGGCTCAGCGTTAGACACGCACGCGGGATTTGAACAGCGAACAATCCCCCTGATAGAATCAGGCAGCTTTACCCTCGTCTTCTCAGCTACCTCGTAGTCTCGAATGATGCTGATGGTAGCACTGGGAGCGATCAAGGCTATCTTGTCCACTTCACCGGGCTTGAGCTCTCGATTCTCGACCTTGACGATGTCCTTCTTGTTCTGCTTCTTCGATATCACGTTCATCGCCACACTCACAATGTGTCCTTCGCCACCGTGTATTCCTAGAATCTTCAGCACATCCAGCGCATGGCCGGCCAAAATATGGTCGATCACTGTTCCGTTACGGATTTTCTTCACGTAGAGCTCTTTGGGGCCGGTTCCCTTGGACAAGACCTTGGACCTGTCAGGCAAGGGATAGGTTTCATTCTTAATTCCTTGCCTGAAACAGACGGGGAGATCATGACCGTCGAGGCTCAGGAGTTGAGGTTCCGGACCCACCGCGAAGGAGAAATTCTTGACATTACCGACAAGACCCAGAGAATAGTTAATTCTTCCAAGCTGAAAAACGGGGTTGCCGCTCTGTTCGTACCCGGATCAACCGGAGCCCTAACCACAATCGAATACGAGCCAGGACTTTTGACCGATTTCCCTATAGCCCTATAGCCCTTGAAAGATTCGCCCCCAAGGAGGCGACTTACGAGCATGAGAATCGTTGGCATGATGGCAACGGACATTCACACATTAGAGCGTCCATGATAGGACCGGACTTGTCAGTGCCATTTCTAGACAAGTAATTGGCGAGTAGTAGATCCGGGGACCCGTACCCCTCTCCTTCCTCTGGAGACATGAAGGAGCCTCGTCAAGAAAATTCAATCCTTTACCAAGTACAGAATCTGAGATGAATTAGTGCCGGAAAATGTACAGGTCCACATAAATTGTTAGGATGCAAGTTAACCTTGCCAGTAAGTTTTCAAAAGCTACAATGACACCCCCAGCAAGTTGGGTACTTGCAGTGGAAACCGTGGGGTGGGGGTGGATGTTCTTCTCCCAGTATGCAGGGGTTAGAATCTGTTCTCAAACGGTCGAGGGTCAGTAGGATTACTGGAAGTTGATCATCTTGACATCAAGGGTCTTCAGGTTAACAACGGGAAGGATTCCAGGTTTAGGAACTAAACCCATCCGTTTCTGATAGTCAGTCTGCCCTTGCCACGCGCCGCTGTTCACTATCGTTGTCCCTCTGTAAACGCCTGCACCCGAAACGTGGATGTGTCCGGAGGTGAAAACGTCGGGGACCCGTTCCACTACCAGGAAATCTTCCTGCTCAGGACCAATAGGTGTCATCTTCCCATACTCCGGAGAGAGATGCCGGGCTTTCAGCTGGTACTCCATGACCTCTACCGGACGCTGGTAGTCGAGGCCCGGGACTCCGCTTAGGATATCCATTAGACTGGTTCCGTGGTAGAGTAGAAAGTTGACCCCGTGCAGGCGAACCTCCGCGGGGTCCCCTAAGGAGACAATTTTCCGAGAGTCGTATACGGGTCCGGCGAATTCTTTCGGAATAGCAGGCTGCGGTAGGGCCTGACGTACAGCGTCATGGTTTCCGGGTATCAGAACTACATCCATGTACTCTGGAATCTCGCTGACGAACTTGGCCGCCAAACGATACTGCTCGTAGATATCTGGGACAGCTAGGTCCACTTCTTGACGAGGATAGACTCCGATCCCGTCAACTAGGTCGCCCCCGATCAGAACGTACTTCACTCTTTCTGCGATCTCACGCTGGTTCGGTGTTCCGATCTCTCCTTTCAACCAGCTTAGAACCCTGTGGAACTCGTCCTCGAGAAACACCTTGCTCCCAACATGAACGTCGGATATTAGGGCGGCGTAGACCTCTTCGCTGGCGTGGGCCGGCTTTCTATCCGGAATCTCCGGGAGAACGATACTTTCGGCAATCAGCAGGGGGCCCGCACTCTTTCGGGCCTGGATGAAGATAACCTGGTCCCTGACTATCTTCCTCGCCATTTCGTATACTGTAGGGTTCTGCCGTCCAACGAGAACAGTGGCTTCATCTTCATAGTCGTCAACTGTCAGAAAGATCCGATCGCCCTTCTCTCTCTTGTCGAGAACCATACAGATGAAACGACCTCGCCCATTTGATCCGCCTGAAAGCGCATCAGAAATGGTCCCAGCGTTTCGCGTGTCCATTCTCTGCCTGAAGAGCAGGCTCATCTTATCAAAACGGTTTCTGAAATAGTGGAGAAAATCATCGAACGCACCAGTCGTTCCGAGCTTGCCTGTGGGGTCGGAGACAACTTCTAGCTGAGATTCAAGGTCCTCCGCAAAACGGCGCCTATGCCCTAATCCAGCATGTTCAGTCTCCAAGTTCCTTCCGGGAATGTCCAGGTGTTCGGCGGCCCTGAGAACGAGGTCTCTGTTAATTGACGCCGGCCGCGGTTCTACGGTTCCGGCGACCCGAAGAACCTCCTTCACGAGTGGGTCGAGCTGACTGGTAGCGCTGATCTCCATAAGGGCCTTGAAGGCGTCGCTTTCCATCTGGAAACCTGCTTCCAGTATCGTGCCGATTGCCCTCTTCCTCTCTTCAGACATCTAGCGACCCTTCTAGACCGTCTAACGGGTGATGGCAGCTTATCCAGTTATCGCGAACTCGAGGCCTATCTTGTGATGGTGAGGTCTGATATGTCAACCGACACCTCGCACATTCTATTCAGCGCTATGAGTGCTGCGACGAGATGGTTAACCATGGGACGCGGGGCTTTGGCGATGCTTGTCTCAGCATCCGCAAGAATCTTCTTGGTCTCTTTGAATCTCGGGCTTACAGACGAGGCCAGCTTGAGGTCTCGTGAGAGGACGGACCCGACAGCATCCTTGTACATTGTATTCACAGAGGCTCCGATCTTCTGGAACAGGACCTGTTGCTCTTTCGGAACGGGAACCTTGTCTTGAGTGTTCTCTGCAACGGTTACTGAGTAGTCAGCGAACGTTTCGATATAGCTTGCCAAGAGGCGAAAGTCTAGGCAGTCCACGGAGGAGACTTTGATCTTCTCAAGTAGGTACGTATCGGCGATCGCGGCTCTGACCAGTCGGACCAAGAGGAAGTACCATCTGTCCACTTCCTCATCTCTCTCAACCACTCCGTTAGCAAGTTCGGTGTTGGATTCGACGAAGGCTTGGACCGCGTCTATCTGCATCGGCATGGACAGCATTTCGAGCCGTCGGAGGATTCGCTCGGGGTTGAGAAGCGAAGGTTCCATCAGGCATTGCAGGACGATCTTCTTCGCGTCCTCTTCCAAGACCTCCAGGCCCACGAGGCGCTTGGTGGTTTTGCGGACTTCGTCTCTTATCTCGGGGGACAAGCTATCTTTGGATTGGATGCGGATTATATCGTATCCGAGAAGATATCGCTCGATAATCTCTCGTCTGACAAAAGGACTTGCTTCCAGTATGACTTCGAGAGGAGGCCTCTCCTCGTCAATTCTCGGGGACAGGAGAAGTCTCCCGTCCTGTCGTTCCTCATAGGAAACGACCGACCCCTGGTCAAGTCCGACGCGTTTGGCCCATGCCTTGGGTATGGTGACGAGAAAGGTTCCATCTGGTGTTCGTTGAAGTTTCCTTAATTCCACTTAGAACATCCCATCTCCAACTAATGGCATTGAAGAATTTTAGGATTTCTCGGGATCTACTATGAAGAGGAGTGCAACTCTAGAGAGCCACTCGGTACAAGGGAGGCTGAACCATTGAGGTGAGTATAGGCCTGCTTCACAACCTCCTCGGTATTGTTTCCCTTCAACGCGCTAAGCTCGACCAGTGGAACGCCTTCGAATGTTCGGGAGATCAGTTTCTTCCCCTCCTCAAGTCGTTCGTCGTTGCAAAGGTCTGTTTTGTTCGCGCAGATGACTAGCGGAACTTTGGAAGCTATTTTCGTGAGAACCTCTTTCGAGGCCGTGAGTTTTCTAAAGACTGACTCTAGGTCCTCACTGATATCAACGAACAGGAGGATTAGGTCCGCGTTCGATATCTCGCCGAGGGTCGTGTTGAACGCTTTGAGGATTGTAGGGTGCATGTCTTCAATGAAGCCGATGGAGTCGATGAGTATGAAGCTGAAATTATCGCCACCGTTGTTCTGGTCGATTCTTCTCGCGAACGTGGACAGAGTAGTGAACGGTCCCAGCCCTGTGTCTTTGTGTTCGGCGGACATGCGGTTGAAGAACGTGGTCTTCCCGCTCTGTGTGTAGCCGGCGAGGGCGACTATGGGGAAGCCTCGTTCTCGACGGTGGTCTCTGAGCAGGTTCTTTTTCGAGTAGAGATCTCTCAGTTCCTTTTCCATGTTCGCGATCCGCTTCTTGGCCGTTCTCTCGTAATCATGGTACGGATAGTCTCCGGGTCCGCTCCAGCCAACCTGTTCACCTAGAATGCCTTCGAGCCTGAGGAACTCTCTGCCCCAAGAGAATGTGTAGCGGAGTTTAGCAAGGGCGATCTGTAGTTTTGCCTCCTTGGTCATGGCACGTTTGTCGAAGACCTCTAGGATCAGGAGGTTGCGGTCGATGACTTTGACGTCTGTTCCACCGAGGACCCGCTGGATCTTGAAGACCTGAGCGCTAGGGAGGGTATTGGCGAAGACGACAGCCTCGATGTCATTCTCGGCAACGACCATTTTGATCTCTTCCAGCTTTCCCGGTCCAATGCAGTAGGTGTGGTGGAGGTTCTTGCGGTGCTGGACGATCGTGTCGATTACCTCGTAGCCTATGCTCTCAGCCATGGTCTCAACCTCCTCGTACCGGGAGGGAGCCGAGGGAATCTTACATTCTGCTACGAGAGTCCGCATACAGGAAGACTTACCCTAGAATCATGGCTGGCACTTATTTGAAGGCCCCGTGCCCAGCAGGTCAGGGACAAGCTCGTCCTTGCCGGGGACGGGATTCTTGGGCGTTTTTGATGACGGGCGGGGCGCGAGACTCGAGTAGGCCCCCGAGGCGCCCGAGAAATCACCGGTAACCGATTTCAATACCCGTTTCAATAACCGTTTCAGTAACCGTTTTCAGGACCGGATTCAGTACCCGTTTCAAGGACCCGATTCAGTAATAGGTTTCCGGATATGATTTCTAAGAGTGGTTTTCGATTGGTTGTTTCTGTTCTGTGAATCAGTGGCTCGGACGAGCAGGTGCCTGGGCCCTGATTCCGTGGACGGAGGGGCGCGGGGAAATCGACCACCCCGAGGTCGACAAAAGCATGCTTATTTTTGAAAAAGAATGTTTTAGAAAAATAGCTGCGAGAAAGAGAAGGATATGCGGCGACGGTCCTACTGGCCGGAAAAGAGGCTTAAGGAGGGCGGTTCAGCTTCTGCTACTAGTTCATGTTGACGACCGTCAAGGCTGTTCCTGGTCCGGCAGGAAGGGTCAAGAAGCCTGGCCTTAGCCAGACAATGCTCGTTGTCATCATCCTTGCAGTAGTGGTGGGCGCGGTCGTTGTGGTGGTCGCGGCATCGCTGTTCCTCGGTCCATCCCTCTCGGTAGCGACGAAGAACTTCACACCCTACCAGTCCTCGGTTTCCCAGAGCAGCAACCCTTCCTCGATGACAGTCTCAAACACGAACGGCGGGGTCACTGTCTCATCATGGTCCCAGGCCTACCTCAAAGTCAACGGGACTGTGACGGCCAGAGGTTTCGGATCATCTCCCGACGCAATAACGTTTGTAGAGTCAAATTCTAGCGGAAACATCGTTTTCCAGGCCATATTTCCCGCGAGCAACTTCTTCTTCGGTGCAAGCTACAGCGTAGACATTCACGTGTATGCGCCAGCTTCCGCCCAATTCAACACGGTGCAAATCGTAACCGTGAATGGCAATCTGCAGGTCTCAAACATCAGCACGTCCAGCCTAACTCTTACGGACACTAACGGAGCCATTACCTCCTCGAATATCAGCGCCACAACCATGACCGCGACTGATACTAACGGCTCAGTCAACCTGACCTGCACATTATGCGGGAGCGCTACGTTGACAACGACGAACGGCAGTGTAACCGTAGAACTATCGACGTTACCTCTAGGCGGATCCTACATAGTGACCTCGACGAACGGGAACGTCAGCCTCACACTGCCAGCCCTCGCCTCCTGCAAGATCACGCCGAACACAACAAACGGCACAGTCTCTAGCTCCGGGCTAGGGGTCCAACTCACAAACCACGCCACAGGCACCATCGGGACCGGAAGCGCCATTGTCAACCTGACAACGACAAACGGGTCCGTAACTGTCACCGGCAAGTAGCTCGCCAAACTAGAAAAATCCCTCTAACTGGCCCCCTCGACCATTGCGTCACATTGCCTTAGCCCCGTCTTCGGTCCGACGTGAATTGCTGAGCAAATGATCATTCTATTGTTATTGAGCTCGGGCTCAGCTTCGTCTTTGGATAATGCAGATTCATCTTTTCCATCGCCTTCACGATAGTCCGGGAGACGACGAGGTCGCGGTACCATTTGTGACTCGAGGGTATGAGGTACCAAGGTGCCCATTCCGTGCTGGTCTTGTTCAGAGCGTCCTCGTACGCCTTCATGTACTCTTTCCAGAATTTTCGTTCAGGAAGATCGTCACCACTGAACTTCCACCGCTTGGAAGGATCGTCCAAGCGCTGTTGCAACCGCTTCTTCTGCTCGTCCTTGTCAATGTGAAGGTAGAATTTCAGTATCGTCGTGTTCTCTTCGGAGAGTATCCGCTCGAAATCGTTAATCTGCCGGTATCGATGGCTCCAGACTTCTTCAGGAACGATCTTGTGAACTCTCTCGATAAGAACGCCTTCGTAATGGCTTCGATTAAAAATCGTAAGTTCTCCTTTTCCAGGCACTTGTTTGTGTTCTCGCCACAAGAAACCATGATCAAGTTCCTCCGGTGTAGGTTCTTTGAAATGTGCGACTCGGACCCCTTGGGGGTTAACTCCCTGAAAGACCCGGTTTATGACTCCGTCTTTGCCACCAGTATCCATTGCTTGAAGAATAACTAGGACTTTCTGTTCGTGCTCTGCGTAGAGCATTTCCTGAAGCTGTCTAAGTTTCTCGTTGAGCTTCTTCGACTCTTTCTGTTCATCCTCATCTTTTCCTCCGAAACCAGAGGTATCGTTCGGGTCGAAATCGCTCAGGCGAACTTCGTGTCCCGGCTCGATTCTATAGCGGCCCGTGTGAAGGTCCTTTGGCAAACTGAGATGATGCCTTTCCAGACGAGTTCTTAGACGTTTCACAGTTCAAAAGTTGAGGAGCATCTCTCTGACGGGAATGTTTGATTACCCCGAACAAATGTGATGGCATTTCAATGTCAGGCGAGCGCAAACCCTCCGACCAGAAGTGGGAAGGAGCAGGTCCAGCGGGTACGGCGCCGGTTGGAGGGTCGACCAAGATCGAGCGAAAACAGCTTCTCATCCTGCTCGTCCTGAGCCTCTCCCTCGCAATCATCGTGATTGACGCTACGATAGTGATTGTCGCTCAGTATCAAATCCAGAAAGACTTCGGGATCTCCCTGAAGGACCTAGAGTGGATCACCTCACTCTATGCTCTGATATTCGGATCGTTTCTTCTCACCTGGGGAAAACTAAGCGATGAGTTTGGCCGAAAGCGGATCTTCATCAGTGGAATCTCCCTGTTTATTGCCGGATCTATCATCGATGGATTCTCACAGAATCTAACCCAGATCCTTGCAGGCCGGGTTATCCAGGGATTCGGGGCAGCAATGGCCTCTCCCTCAACCCTGTCAATCCTGACAACCACTTTCACCGGCAAGGCCCGCAGCGTCGCCTTCGGGATATGGGGCGCGACAGCCGGGGCGGCTGCGGTTCTGGGACCAGTCTTGGGAGGGTACTTTACGAGTGACCCGACTCTCACTTGGCGTTGGGCGTTCTTCATCAATATCCCCATAGGAATCACAGCCCTCATCGGAGCCCTCTTCGCGATTAAGGAGACCAGGTTCAAAGATCCAAAATACACAACGGACTATTTCGGACTAATCCTCATCACACTGGGTCTATCGAGCCTATTGTTTGGTTTTATCGAAGCTCAAACCTATGGATGGATAGTTCCAGCAAGCGAATTCGGTGTGGCAGGCTTGTCATGGTCGACCTCAAACCCCGTATCCCTTCCCTTGGTCTCGATCATGAGCGGGCTCGTTCTACTGACGGCGTTTGCTTTCTACGAGGTCCGCCGGCTTAGGAGCGGGAGGGTTCCTCTCTTTGATTTCAGCCTCCTCAAATTCAAGGGCTTCAGGTACGGCCTCTTCACCGTCACAATCGTTGCCATGGGCGAGTTCGGAGCAGTATTCATCATCTCAATATTCTTGCAGACAGTCAAGGGACTATCAGCGTTCAATGCCGGACTCACATTCCTACCTATGGCCATCTCAGTCTTCATCTTTGCACCAGTAGCCGGTATTCTAGCGACCAGGTTCGGACCCAAGTGGATTGTCACAACCGGCATGACTCTTGAAGCCATCGCTCTCTTCAGCATGTCCCAGACTATCAGCGTCGCCAACCCCGTCTACTACCTGTATCCCATCCTCGTCATCTACGGGGCGGGAGTCGGCCTAGCTATCAGCCAGCTAACGAGCACCGTATTGCTGAGCATACCTTGGCAGAAGGCAGGAGTAGGATCCGGAGCCAACAACACTGTAAGACAGATTGGCTCAGCTTTCGGAATCGCCGTAATCGGCGCAGTATTGGTGGCCCAAATATCAGCAGTCGGACAGGCCGACCTCGCGGCGAGCGCCATCAATTTCGGCCCGTTAAGATCGGCATTGGCAACGGCCCTCAACTCAGGACTCTCCGGAGGGATCGACCCATCCTTCATCGCCAGCTTCGGCCGAAACGCACCCGCCGTTATATCGATCCTCTACGACGCGATTACGCAGGGAACGCGCTGGGCAGCTTTTACAGCCGGCATCTTCGTCTCCCTCGGAGCAATCAGCTCTCTTCTAATTCCGAACCCGAAATCCGCCCAGACCGCGAAACCTGTTGTCCCGAGAGCTAGTCATAGAGAAACATCACGAGCGGTGAGCACTATCATTATCGCTCAGTTCCTGATTACTGTGGGCCTACTCGTTGCGATCTCCAACGAATACCAGTCCAATTATTTCATGCAACAATGGATAAGCCAGAACGCGTCGCCGATAGGCTACTTACTTGCAGGATACATCGGACCAGTGCTTGTTGCGATATTCGGAGTCCTGCTCATTGCCTGGAAACTTGCACGTCACCCGAGGCATCTAGATGATGAGAAAAGTACACAAGGATCGAAGAATCAAGTTTGACCTTCTATCCACTTCCACCGTCTCTGAATCACATCTACGCGTCTCTACATTTGTATTCATAATACCTAGTTTCAGAAAAGCCGTGTTGGGACCCAAATGCTCGTCCACTGAGGCTGAGCCTAGTAGACGGGACCCGAGGCGGCGAGGAATTGACATCTAAGAGTGAAGTGAGAAAGTAGCTGTCTCCCAAGAAAACTGGGATCTCATCACACGCGTTCCGCGTTCGCTACCTACGGCGTAGCAGGGAAATCTACCGTCGCTACTTGGAAACCAAGCCATGGATCACATTGATGCATTCTACTTTTCTTGGAATGAAGCCAGGAATGAAAATCGTGGACGTTGGATGCGGAACAGGAGACTTTACCCGATATCTAGCCAACCTCATACCTGGCAAATGCGAAATCATCGGAGTGGACATTCGAGCCACCAACATCAGTACCGCCCAAAAACAAACCAAGAAAGAAGGACTGTCCGGCAAGATTACTTTCCGCAAGGGAGATGCGTATGACATTCCTGTTGAAGATCGGTGGGCCGATCTTGTGTGTTGTAGGACTCTCTTGATGCATCTCACTGAACCGTTGAAAGCTGTCAAAGATATGAGCAGAGTCGCCCGTAAAGGAGGGACGGTCGCCGCATTCGAGCGGGGCCGGTTCGAATCTTTCTATTTCTATGTTCCGAATGATAAGAGAATCACAAAGCTGGGCATTAAGCTCGGAGGATTATACGTTGATGGGGTGAGAAAACTGGAAGGGAAATATTTCGACATCGGCAATAGATTACCGACTATCTTCCACGAAGCAGGACTGCGGGAAATAATGGCCGAAGTCCAAGCAGACACATATCTGACCTCGGACCCAAGAAGGAAGCTAGAAGATGTGAAGGACGAGCTCGGGTTTAACCTTGAGACCTTCAAGGAGACAAAGAAGCTCGACGCGAAGGCTATGGCTTCCGGGGGCGCCTCCAGAAAGCAGATCGAGGAGTATAACCGGTGGTATGAGAGGTGGACGAAGAGTCTTCTTGATGATCACCAGAAGCTTCGAAACGACACAGTCTTCAGCACGGGGGGAATGGTTCTCGTGGCTGGCCGCAAGCAAGAGTAAGGTCCGAAGAATAAATCGTCCCATAGTTAACGGAAGAGGGATTGCAGACTCCAGTCGGGGATCGGTTTCTCGGGGGTCTCGTCCGTGCGCGGCTGTCCTTGTTTCGGGGGGGAGGGTGTGTGGGTTAGAGAACACTTATGCCCGCCGCGGACCCCGCTTCTCGCGAATAAGGGTCCTAGAGCGGATATTCTGTGGGAGATGGCGACAGGGGAGAGATGTTTGCGGAGCTGGAGAGGGCTTGTGACGAGCTCGATAGGGCGCTCGAACAGCTCAAGAAGGCAGGATACACCCTGCGAGAGTTCTCCAAGGGCCTTGAGACGGACCCGACGGGGATACTGCTGACGCACTATCCTAACGGGTACATGATCTATCCTGACGAGATTAACAAGACTCCTTGGGAGTATCCAGCTCTGCGCCCGATAGTTGACC
>Ga0209802_1000470_pt1 | contig 31082 bp, 25 predicted proteins | sample GraSoiAngelo_129_FD_185886 | JGI IMG/M metagenome (GOLD analysis project Ga0209802, IMG submission 185886) | Grasslands soil microbial communities from the Angelo Coastal Reserve, California, USA - 14_0927_12_40cm (SPAdes) (version 2) | ecosystem: Environmental > Terrestrial > Soil > Grasslands ... | reverse complement strand
GACGCCGCAAAAAACATTAGCGCCAACCTCGTGCGAGCCCTTGAATATGCTTGCGAGGTTGGCGCGACGATTTGCGGTGTTGTCGGCCGCGACGGAGGTTACACTGCTCAGGTTGCAGATGCTTGCATTCTAGTCCCGGTCGTGAACCCCTCCACCATCACACCCCACACCGAATCCTTTCAAGCTCTGGTCTGGCATCTTCTGGTTTCCCATCCGAAGCTGAAGGCTGCGGAAATGAAGTGGGAATCCGTGCAGTCCGCTGCAAGGGCTTAACTGAATGCTCTACGTATAGCTTGAAGTAGATAATCTCCCAGCGCCCCGTTTCCTTCCTCGTTAGATGCCGTTCCACCTCCCTCTTCAAACCTTCCTTCGGTAGTTCCCTCGCCAGTTTCATCCGTTCACTCACTCCTCCGCCTCCAATTCTAGCTTACTCTGAGAGCGATTTGCGGGGTCTCGGTTTGTCTCCAAGAGGCTCCTCAGGAATCATGCGAGGCACAGTTTTGGCCCGAACGGGATATTATGGTGCCCGCAAACTTACGAACCTAGGATGACTACTGTGAACATAAATAAACTCTGTCGCGGGACTCTCGCACCCTCTGCAGCAATCGTATTCCTCGCTGTGGTATCAGCCGTTCTGGAGCAATGCCCTTTGCGTGCCCTGGCAGATAGCCAACCTGTGGATCGCCCGTGGATGGATAAGACACTGTCGCCTGACCGCCGCGCGGACCTGGTGCTGAAGGAGATGACGCTCGACGAAAAAATCGGCTTCGTCCACGGAAACGGCATGCCCGGCTGGGGGTCGCCGAGGCCCAATGCCTATCTCGGCAATGGTGGCGCCGGTTTTGTCCTCGGTGTTCCGCGGCTGGGCATTCCGATGATCCAGATGAGTGACGCGGCCTACGGGGTACGCAGCAGCGGGGAGAACGGCCGCTACTCCACGGCGTTGCCCTCCAATCTTGCCGCGGCTTCCAGTTGGGACGTGCAAGCGGCCTGTGCCTACGGCGCGCTAATCGGGCGTGAATTACGCGCGCAAGGCTACAACATGACGCTCGGCGGAGGTGTGAACCTGACGCGCGAACCCCGCAACGGTCGGACGTTTGAATATCAGGGCGAAGATCCGATCCTGGCCGGAACACTGGTGGGCAGCCGGATGAAATGCGAGCAGGCCCAGCACGTGATGGGCGACATGAAACACTATGCCTTGAACGATCAGGAAAGCGGACGAAACGAAGTCAACGTGATCATCGGCAAGCGCGCCATGCGCGAGAGCGACCTGCTGGCTTTCCAGATCGGGATTGAGATTGCCGATCCCGCCGGAGTGATGTGTTCTTACAACGCGGTCAACGGTGACTTTGCTTGCGAAAACAAGTACCTGCTGACGGATGTCCTGAAGAAGGATTGGAATTTCAAAGGCTTCGTCCTTTCGGATTGGGGTGGGACACACAGCACCGTAAAGGCCTCCGCTGCCGGACTGGATCACGAGGAACCGATGGATGACTTTTTTGGCGAAAAGTTGAAGCAGGCCGTGGAGTCGGGCAAAGTTCCCATGTCCGAACTGGACGAGCATGTGCATCGCATTCTGCGTTCGGAGTTTGCAAGCGGCATTGTTGATGACCCGGTAAGAAAGAGTGTGGTGGATGTGGAGGGTGGGTTCGAAACCGCTCGCCGTATCGCAGAGCAAAGCATCGTTTTGCTGAAGAATGACCAGGGGATACTGCCCCTCGATCGCGCAAAACTGCATTCCGTTGCCGTCATCGGACCCAACGCGAACACCAGCATGATTTCCGGCGGCGGTTCCGCACAGGTGGATCCTCCCGGACACCCCGCTACCAAATGGAAAGAACATGTTTGGTTCCCAACATCGCCGCTGAAAGCCATCAGCGCAAAGGCGCCGGGAGTGACCGTGGAATATGACTCCGGCGTTGACCGATCCACGGCGGCAGCGCTGGCGAAGAAATCGGATGTCGCGATTGTTTTTGCCTATCAATGGACGAGTGAGGATTTTGATCTGCCCAGTCTTTCCATGCCGGACAATCAGGATGCGCTCATTGAGCAGGTGGCCGCCGCCAATCCTCGGACCATCGTCGTGCTCGAAACGGGCACGGCAGTGACCATGCCGTGGCTCAATCAAGTGGGCGGCGTTCTCGAGGCGTGGTACGCAGGCAGCAAGGGCGCCGATGCGGTTGCGAACATTCTGTTTGGGGAAGTGAATCCGAATGCAAAGCTGCCGATGACCTTTCCGCGCAGCGAAGCGGACCTCCCGCATACGCACCTGGTGATGCCGCCGCCGGAAGCGCAGGACCGCTCCGCAGTCATGAAGACGGGCGAAGCCAAGCCCACCTTTGAAGTGCACTACGACGAGGGGTTGAAGGTCGGCTACAAATGGTACGACGCGGAAAACAAGCCGGTACTTTTTCCGTTCGGTTACGGGCTTTCGTACACGACATTCAGCTACTCCGGCCTGAAGGTAAATCCGGGTAGCGAAACAACCGTCAGTTTTGCTGTGAAGAATACCGGCAGCCGCGCCGGAGAGGAAATTGCCGAAGCATACGCCTCGCTCCCGGCCAGCGCTGGCGAACCGCCAAAGCGTCTGGTGGGCTGGAGCAAGGTGTACTTGAACGCCGGTGAAAGCAAGGAAGTGAGTGTGGCGGTCAAACCCTTGTATCTATCGATTTACGACGAAGCTTCGAACAGTTGGAAGCTCTTGCCAGGCAGCTATGCGTTTATGGTGGGCGGTTCGTCGCAGAACCTGCCATTGGTTCAAAAAGTGGATTTCAAATAGATTCTTTGCGTTTTCAAAAAAACCAAAGGCTGTTCTCGTCTGGGCAGACTTAAACCCCGGCGCACCGGCGAAACTGACGGGAGACTAATCAGCGGCAGGAATGGTGCAGAGGGCTGCGCCGCCGGCAATTCCTGCTTCTGGGCCATAACGCGCGGTCACAATCGGAATCTCCAGGCAGCGTTTGTTCAAGCACCAACCAGGCATGCGCTTGCGGATCTCCCCGAAAAAGGGACTCAGCATGGCCGCAACGCCGCCGCCAACAATGATCACGTCGGTGCAGTTCGTCAATCGCGGCCGTCACCGCGGCCAGCCCTTCGGCCGCCGTGCCATGGGAGTTCATCGCCACGCGCGTGTGCTGATGAATTTCTCCCCGCGGATCGACGAAACCTGCCGCCACTTTCGTGCCGCCGACATCCACGCCGATTGCCCACGCGCTTGCTTCCAACCTGGTCGTCTCCATTTTACGGGAGCCAATCTGCTAGGCCTTCGAATTGCGCTCGCTATTCGGTTTCGAGCCACTCACCGCGAAGAAGAGAATGTAAAGGTAGCAAAAGGCTGCGGCAATCAGTGCATAGTGGATTCCCTGGCCCCAACTGGTCTCACCCTGGATCATCCCCGGATAGTAATGATGGTTGATCAAGTCGCCCGTCTTACCGACAATCCAGGGAATCACTGCCCCACCTACAATCGCCATATTCAGAATGCCCGACCCGTCACCCGTCAGCGGCCCCAACTCCGCGATTCCCATGGTGAAGATGCAAGGGAACATAATGGAGTTAAACAATCCGACTGACAGAATGGACCACATCGCGACGTGCCCGCTAGTCAACACCGAGGTGGTGACCAACAGTCCTGCCATCATCGCGGCAAAGGCCAGCAGCTTTCCCGGCTTGATTTTTTGCAGCAGGGCTGACCCGATGAAGCGGCCAATCATGGCTCCCATCCAATACAGCGAAATGTACTTGGCGGCCTCACCCAATGCCGCCCGGTACCGCGCGGCTGCGTCTGGAATTGCGGCTGCCGAAAGAAAGCCTCCGATGTTGTCCAACGCGAGATAATTTGCAATGGAGCTGCCAATCGCGACTTCTCCACCGACATACACAAAAATTCCAATCGCGCCGAAGACAAGATTCGGATGCCTCCAGACGGAGTCGCTAATCTTCTCGCCGATGTGGTGCCCGGCGGATTCCATCTTGGGAAGTTTGGAAAGTCCGATTCCGATGGCGAGCAGCGTCAGTGCCGTGGCGAAAAAATAGACATAAAGCCGTATCACCGCGTCCGCTGCCTGCGAGGCGCTCTGGCCCATCGCCACAGCAGTTGTTCGGAGAATCAAGTGGGCGCCGATCCAGGGAAAGATGGTGGTGCCGAGAGAATTGAAAGCCTGGGTAAGATTCAAGCGGCTGGATGCCGTCTGCGGCTTTCCCAGCACCGCGACGTAAGGATTCGCCGCCACCTGCAGGATCGTGATCCCAGTGGCCAAAAGAATTAGAGCAACCAAAAAGAATGGGAACGACGGAATCTTTGCCGCTGGAAAGAAGCCCAGGCAGGCAATCACCATGGTGAATAACCCGACCACGATGGCTCTCTTGTAGCCGATCCAATCAATGATCTTCGCCGCCGGAATCGAAAAGACGAAATAGGCGGAAAAAAACGCCGTTTGGATCAGCATGCTCGCTGCCAGTTCGATTTTGAAAACATGCTGCACGTACGGGATCAGCACGTCGTTTAACGACGTGAGCGAACCCCACATGAAGAAAAGCGTGGTGAGAATCGCCAGCGGACCGCTATAGTTCACCGTCGTGCTGCTCGTTACTGTTGGACTTCCAACCGATACGTTTTCCATCGAAGGTCACGTCCATTTTGTTGCAGGATCCGCCGAAGCTCGCGGGTCTTTGTTTGCAGCCGCGCTGGAAGCGCGACCATCGCTCTTGAACCGCGCAGGATAATGACATAATTGTCGCGGATAAAAAACCTCTTGTGAAATGTACGCGCTGCCTTAGGAGTGGTATAAGGTTTTGCAGAATCGATATTTTATAGGTGTTGAGCAGACAATGAACACGGCTAAGTTCCTGGCTTTGGCCTTCTGTTCCGCAACTTTCTTCTTCCACGCGGCGCCTCTCCCCGCGCAAGACTCCTCAACGGTCATTGTCCTCCACGAGGCCGGTCTGCCCGCAGCCGACTCCGCCGCATTCCCAAAGGAGCAACTGGAACGGGCTCTTCCGGGTGCACGCTTCGTCTCCGTAGAACAACTGGAATCGCTCTTGGCCGATTCCACTGCTCGTCTGCTCGTGCTGCCCTACGGTTCCGCTTTTCCCGAAGAGAGTTGGTCAGCGATTCAAGCGTTTCTCCAGCGAGGTGGAAACTTATTGGCACTCGGTGGCCGCCCGTTTACGCGGGCCGCGTATCGTGATTCTTCCGGCTGGCATCTCCGCGATTACAGCGTTCGTTTCATCCGGCAACTTTCCATCGATCAATTCCAAACCACGCCCGGCTCTGCGGGTTTGGAATTCCATGACAATCCCGACGTCCTACTTTCTCTGCCGCGCTTTTCCTGGCAACACGCCTCCAGTCCCATCATCCGGCTTAGTGCCGTGGACCTCTATAATCGTGGCGGCTCGGCTGGCTCGATTGACGCGCGGCTCGACCCACTAGCCTGGGGCGTGAAAGATGGCCGCAAGCTGGCCGCTCCAGCGATGGAAATCGATCACCTGCGTAATGGCTTCGATGGCGGCCGCTGGATTTTTCTGCCCGCAGAACTCGACTCACAATTTCTCGCCAGCGGCGACGCCGTCACCCTGATTCGCACGCTTGCCGAGCGCGCCCGCCACGGTTCCGAAGAATTCACCGCCCGCCCCACGCTTCCTCTTTATCTTCCCGGTGAACCCGTGGAACTAGAAGTTCTGTGGCACGCTGCCGAAAAGCCGTCCGCGCCCCTCACCGTTCGCATCAGTGAATCTCCCGAGGCTCACCCCTCGCAGCGACAAGTGCAAACCGTAAACTCGTCTGTGCCGCAAACCATATTGTTTCCGGCGCCCAAAGAAAAAGGCTTTCACGTCATCGAAGCCGAGCTCCTGGATAGCGGCAAAGTCCGCGCCACTTACCGCTCCGGCTTCTGGATTCGCGACATGGAGTTCTTGCGCTCTGGTCCGCATCTGACGGTCAATCATGATTTCTTCGAGATCGACGGTCATCCGCTCGCCGTCGTCGGCACCACCTACATGTCCAGCGAAGTCCAGCGCCTCTACTTCGATCACCCCAACGCTTATGTCTGGGACCGCGACATGGCCCAGATCCAGGCCGTTGGCCTCAACATGCTGCGCACCGGTTGGTGGACCGGCTGGGACAAATTCTGCGACGAGAACGGCCAGCCCTACGAGCGTACTCTACGCACGCTCGAGGCCTATCTGATGACCGCGCGAAAACACAGTCTCCCCGTGCAATTCAATTTCTTCGCCTTCCTTCCCGAAGTCCTCGGCGGCGTGAATTCCTATCTGGATCCTCAGGCCCTTCGCAAGCAGCAAACGCTGGTTTCCACGGTCGTTGCGCGCTTTCACGATGTTCCATTTTTGGCGTGGGACCTCATCAACGAGCCCAGCATTTCGCAGCACATGTGGATGACGCGCCCGAACGGCGATCCCATCGAGCTAGCCGCGTGGAATCAATGGCTGGCAAAGCGCTATCCCGACCGTGCAGCGCTGGCTGCCGCGTGGAACGTCCCACCAAGTTCCATCGCGGGGACCATTTCCCTTCCTCAGGAAATCGAATTCAGTTCGCGCGGCATGTATGTCGGCCACAACTCGCTCCGCGTTTACGATTATTATCTTTTCGCGCAGGAAACTTTTCTCGCCTGGGTCCGCGCCCTGCGCGACAAAATTCGTGAAACAGGCTCCGAACAACTCATCACGGTGGGCCAGGATGAAGGCGGCGTCGCGGACCGCCTCTCACCGGCTTTCTATGCGCCAACCGTCGATTTCACCACTAACCATTCCTGGTGGGGAAACGATTCGCTGCTATGGGATTCTCTTACCGCCAAGCAGCCGGGCGTCGCCATGCTGATTCAGGAGACCGGGCTGCAGCGCGAAATCAATCTGGACGAATCCGCGCGTCTCACTCCCGAGCAGGAAGCGTCCCTGTTTGAACGCAAAGTCGCGCTCTCGTTCGCGCAGGGCTCCGGTGCCATTGAATGGCTCTGGAACACCAATTGCTATATGACGGAGGCCAACGAGGCGCCCATTGGCGCGTTGCGCGCGGACAGCACGGAAAAGCCCGAAGCGACCGTGATGCGCGATTTCGCTCGTTTCGCAAAGTCTTTCCAGAACCATTTGCAAAATCCGAAGCAGCCCTCCGTTGCGATTGTCACATCGCAAGCTGCCCAATTCTCGGTTCTCGGCGACTTGCAACTTGAAGGGCAACACAAGGCCGTTCGCGCTCTCGCCTACGGCCTGCACATCTCTCCTTTCGTCATTGCCGAAAACCAGATTGCCAGGCTAGGCTCCCCCCAGCTCGTCATTCTTCCTTCTCCTCAGTCCTTGAACGAGAACACCTGGCAAAGCCTCCTCGCTTATGTAAAAGCTGGTGGCAGTCTGCTGATCACTGGTCCCGTTTCGCGCGACGAGCACTGGCAATTTCGCGACCGGGCTCAGGACCTTGGATTAAGCGCTCGCACCGAGCCGCAAAGCTATCGCGGCGCGGGAATTCATCTGCCCGGCAAGGTTGTTCCCCTCTCGTTCGATCAGCAAAAACAATTTGCGCTCGAAGCCCTTCGTTTCAGTGACGGCTCGACCTGGAAAGAGACTTCCGCTGGCAAAGGGAAAGTGTTCTGGTCTTCCTATTCCGCAGAGCTGGCGGAAGGGCTCGAGCCTGCAGCAGCTTTGTACGGTTACATTCTCGGGGCCCTCAAGATCAAGCCCATGTTCGAACTACAATCACCGCTCCCGCCCAGCGTTCTGATTTACTCCACGGAACTCCAGGATTCCGTCCTTTACATCCTGGAATCGGAGGAAGCGGATGACACGCTGGTCGACTTGCGCGATGCGCTCACAGGAGCGCGATTGACACTCAAGCTCCCGGCGCAACATGCCGCTCTCGCTCTCATCGCAAAGCAGGAAAAATCGGTAATCGCCAAATATGGATTCTGAATTTCAAGGGGATTGAGAAGCCTTGGCTGTACCTTGACCATCCTCTCGGCCGGAAATTGCGGAGGCAGATGCTTTTCATCCTGCCTGTAACTTTTCAGAGGTTTGCGACTCATAGCAACAGGGCGGCGGAACGGTGTCAGCCCAGCCCGGTTAGGATGGATTGGCATCCCGGCGAGGTTCTGCATCCAATACAATGTAGAGTACGTAGAATAGTAGGGAAGCTGCACAGCCTGCATTTGTTCGGAGGAGCAAGATGTTGATTCGCAAAGCCGCGGATTTGACGTACGCCGATATCACTCCCAAATCGGTTTACCTGGATCGGCGGAAATTCCTCCGCGCCATGGGCATCGCTGGCGCCGCGGCGGTAGCGGGACGCAGCCTTTTCGAACTAGCCACGCCTGCCCAGACCGCCTTTGCTGGAACAAAACTCAGCGGCCTTGCCAAGAGCCCTTTCAGCACCACCGAAAAGCAAAACTCCTACGAAGACGTCACGCACTACAACAATTTCTACGAATTCGGCACCGACAAGTCCGATCCTGCGAAGAACGCGCAGAAATTCCAGACCTCGCCCTGGACGGTTTCCGTCGAAGGAGATGTTGCGAAGCCCCGCAAGTTCACCATGGACGAAATCCTCAAGATCGCCCCGCTCGAAGAGCGCATCTACCGCCATCGCTGCGTGGAAGCGTGGTCCATCGTGGTTCCCTGGATTGGTTTTTCGTTCAACAACCTCATCAAGCTCGTAGAACCTATGCCGAAAGCGCAATTCGTGGCGTTCCAAAGCTACTATGATCCCCGCCAGATGCCTCAGGGACGCGGGGCCGGGATCGATTTTCCGTACGTTGAAGGCCTGCGCCTGGACGAAGCCATGAATCCGCTCACGCTTCTTTGCGTTGGCATGTATGGTGAGACTTTGCCGAATCAGGATGGCGCACCGGTGCGCATGGTGATTCCGTGGAAATATGGATTCAAGAGCATCAAGTCGCTCGTCAAGATCAAGTTTCAATCCAAGATGCCGCCTACCACCTGGAATCTATCCGTACCCAATTGGTACGGCTTCTATTCGAACGTGAATCCCAACGTCGATCACCCGCGTTGGAGCCAAGCTAAAGAGCGCCGCCTCGGCGAAATCTTCAAGCGCAACACGCTTATGTTCAATGGCTACGGCGATCAGGTCGTCAGCATGTATAACGGCATGGACCTGAAGAAAAACTTTTGATCTGGGATTCCCGCGTGCGCGCTCTCCTTACCAGCAAGTGGACCAAGGTTGTCCTCTTCCTTCTTTGCCTAATTCCGCTTGGCGGGCTCATCTGGCGCGGTCTTCATCACGGCCTTGGCGCCAATCCCGTGGAGTTCATTCAACTCACCACCGGCCGGTGGACGTTGCGTTTCCTGGTTTTCACCCTGTGCATTACACCGTTTCGTAAGCTCCTGAATCTTTCCGATCTCATCCGTTTCCGCCGGATGCTCGGCCTCTTTGCCTTTTTCTACGTCTGTTTACACTTCCTCACCTATCTTGGTCCCGATCAGTCTTTCGATCTTGCCGCCATGTGGAAAGACGTGGCCAAACGCCCGTTCATTACGATGGGCTTTCTCGGTTTCCTGCTTTTGGTCCCATTGGCCATTACTTCAACGGCAGGCTGGATTCGCCGCCTCGGCGGGAGGCGCTGGCGGATACTGCATCGCGCCATCTATTTTGCGGCGATCGCCGGCGTAATTCATTATTACTGGAAAGTAAAGTCCGACGTGCGCATGCCGCTCTTCTACGGTGCGCTGGTCGCAATCCTGCTCTTGTGGAGAGTGGGTGCCTGGTTTTCCCGGCGCAGATCCGTCGTAGCCGCAAAGCTTTCGCCGGAGGGCGCCCGCGCCGATACTGCTCGTTGATCTTTGCTAATGAACGTTGTTGGAAGAGGGCTCAGAACTGAATTCCACGCCCCAGAAGCGCGGCGCAGGTGTCAGGAACTCAATTCCCACGCGCTGGCCTTTGGCAACCGGCTCACCCAGGTAGACGATTCTGCATTCCTGCTCTTCCTGCGTTTCCGGGTTCGTCAGCACCAGCATTTCGCCGTTGTCCACTTCGTGCTTCAGGAGCAGCAGGCCGCCGTGAGCGTTCACCACCACCGTCTCGCAGGTCTCCTTGAACTTCTTACGGTTGTGCGTGCGCCCCTCCGCTTGCACACGGATCCGATGGAAGACTCGGCCGCTGCGCCTCGGAGTTGCTGAAGTGACTTCGCTCATAATGCCATCTTCGACCGGGCTCTCCCACAGCGTCAATCTGCCCCTCCGTACAGGTGTTCTTCCTCAGCAACCGCGAGGTCTGGCGCGATCGAAAGCAGGCTAGGCTACCACGTGGGGACGCACACCGCAGCGTGCCAGGACTTCATCCAGCTCCTGTGGCCGAATCGGCTTTGTGAGGTAACCGTCCATTCCCCTGGCCAGGCATTCTTCCCGGTCGCCCTTCATGGCGTGGGCCGTCAGTGCAATGATCGTTTGGTGAGAACCGATGCTTTTCTCTCTCATTCGAATCTTACTCGTCGCTTCAAATCCATCCATCTCCGGCATTTGTACGTCCATCAACACAAGGTCGAAGCTTTCTTTCTCCAGCGCCGCCAGTGCCTGGCGCCCGTTGTCGGCAAGCACCACGCGGTGTCCTCTTTTCTCCAATAGCCGAACGATCAGGCGCTGATTCACCGGATTATCTTCCGCCACCAGCACCCGCAGGGAATCCGAACCATCACGCGCATCTCCTAGCGAGAATCGGGTGATGAGAGGAATTTTGCCTTCTTGCTCGCGGGCCCCCAACACGCGCGCAATGGCCTCGCGCAGCTCGGATTGCCGAATGGGCTTCAACAAATACGCTGACACTCCCAGCTTCTGGCAGCGCTCCGCGTCCCCGCGGTGACCGGCGGAGGTAAGCATCATGATCGTGGCCGTGGATAGCTCCGGCCGACGTCGGATTCGCTCGACCAATGCAAACCCGTCCATCTTCGGCATGTGCATATCTGTCACAATCAGTCCGAATGCGTCCCCTGCTTTCCGCGCCGCAACCAATTGGGCAAGTGCCTCTTCCCCTCCTTTCGCGGAGACCGGTCTCATTTCCCATCGTTTCAGCATCCCTTCAAGGATCCGCCGGTTCGTGCCGTTGTCGTCCACTACAAGTACTCGTACGCCTCGCAAGATTTCCGGCGGGGCAGCGCTCCCCACCTTGATTTCCTTACGATCCGCAGCACCCACTCGCACCGTGAAGTGGAAGTGGCTCCCCCGGCCCTCCTCGCTCTCCACCCAGATTTTCCCTCCCATCATTCGCACGAGCCTTACGGAGATCGTCAATCCCAGGCCAGTGCCGCCGTACTTCCGCGTCGTCGAGGTATCCGCCTGAGCAAACGGATCAAAAATTTTCTCCCGTTTGTCTTCGGCAATCCCGATTCCAGTGTCTGAGACCGTAAATCGCAAGACAAGATCACGCCCGTCCTCAGCCTCCACTTGAACTCTCACCGCCACTTCGCCCTGGTTCGTGAACTTGATGGCGTTCCCGACTAGGTTCAGGACCACTTGCTTCAACCGGGTCACGTCGCCCCGCACCACTTCCGGCACCTCGGGAGCCACTTCACAAAGAAGCTCTAGCCCCTTTTCGTCCGCACGCACTGCGAGTGTCTTCAGCGTGGTCTCCAGGCTGTCCCTAACGTCGAAATCGGCGACTTCCAAATCGATTTTGCCTGCTTCTATCTTCGAAAAATCGAGGATGTCGTTGATCACTGTCAGCAGGGAATCCGATGAGGTCTTTACTGTCTCCAGGTATTCGCGCTGTTCGCGTGAAAGCTCCGTCTCCAACGCTAAGTCGGTCATGCCCATGATCCCGTTCAGCGGCGTCCGGATTTCGTGGCTCATGTTTGCCAGGAACTCGCTCTTCGCGCGGCTGGCTTGTTCGGCGACATCCTTCGCGCGGCGCAATTCTTCCTCGATGCGCTTGAGCGAGGTGATGTCCGTGCGGATCGCAATGTATTGAAACGGCTTTCCTTGCGTGTCGCAGAAGGGCACGATCGTGGTGTCCGACCAGAAGAGACTCCCGTCCTTTGCCCGGTTCTTGACTTCGGCTTTCCAGGACTGGCCGCTTTTTATCGTGCGCCACAATTCGCCAAAGAATTCCTTGGGGTGATGCCCCGAGTTCACAACCCGGTGGTTCTTGCCCATCAACTCATCGTGGCTGAACTTAGAGATAGAACAGAACCTTTCGTTTACAAAGGTAATGATCCCCTCCTCATCCGTCCTGGACACATTGCAATGCTGATCCAGCGCGAACTTTAGATCCTCCAGTTCCCTGAGGGAGGATTGCAGCTTCACCTCGGCTTGTTTTCTCTCGTTGACCTCGAGCTGCAACTCGCGGGTCCGTGCTTCGACGCGCAGTTCCAAATCATCTTTCGCTTCCTGAAGCGCCGTGTCGCGCTCCTGAATGCGTCCCAGCATTTGATTGAAAGAATCGATGAGCTTTCCCACTTCATCGTCGCTCTGCGGAATGGCGCGGAGCTTGTAGTTTTCCTCGGCCGAAATCCTTCCCGCAACCTCTGCCAGTGCCAGGATAGGTTCTGTGATTAATCGGAGCAGGCGGGAGGACACGAAGAGCGTCGCCAGCACCGAAAGCAGCAGAACCAGGGCGGAGATTTCCGTGTACTCGCGCATCTTGGCGCGAAGTGCCGTGAGATCCGAAACGATGGCAATCCCGCCGATCTTCTCTCCTCCCATAGAAACGGTACGATTCAACGTCAGTGCTTCCGGCGAAAATGTGGCCCCGTCCTCTCTCCATGGCGGCATCTCGAACTCGGGTTCGCTTCCGGGCCGCCGGTATTCGGCAAAGATTGTTCCGTGACTGTCGTACAGGCATGCCGCGACAATGTGATGTTCCGCACTCAGGCCCGCGAGTACGTCTCGCGCCGATTTGCGGTCATCGAAGGCCAAGGAGGCCGCGCTGTTAGCTCCCACCGTGTCCGCGAGGGCGGTAAGCTCATCGGTCAAGGCGCGCCGGAAGCTTGTCCGCTCGTAGAGTTCAAAGGCCGCACAGGCAATCCCCAGCCCCAGCAGACTCGTGCATAAAACCACGATAGCCAGTTTGCGTTGAATCGACGGACTCTTAAACGGCTGCATCTCAGTCCCTTCTCGGCCTGCCAATCACGTCTTTTGCGAGAGCCAGCAACTTGGCGCCGATCTTCAACTTGGCCTTTTCCGCGGATTCCAGGTTGATCTCGAAGCGGATTTTATTTTCTTCCAAGGAAAAACCAATCATCCCGCCGTCGTTCACGAATCGCTCTGACTCGCCCACGGTCAAGACTGGGCTTCCTCGGAGATTTGCCAACACCGTGGGGAGCAGTTTTTTCTCACCCTCTCCAATGAACAGCACGTGGCAACCTTGAATCTCACTGATTTGCCTGGCGTGGCGCACCTGGTACCCATGCCCACCCATTTTCTTTCCAATCAAGCTCGCCTCCAGCGCTCCATGAAAAGGGTCTGCACCGATCGTGCAGTAGACCAGTGGGCTGTCGGCTTCTCGGAATGTCCCATCAGGCCAGTCGACGAATTGCGCAAAATGAAATAGAAACGCTGCCTTAACTGTGTACTCGCTTGTCGGAACGCTTTGCGCGGCAACGGATCGAGCGCCCCCAGCATGAGAGAGAGTTGTTAGAACCACTAACGCAATTCGCAACGCGTTCGAGCCAACTATTCGCGACCAAGGCACAAGATGGCTCTGCCGCCACGTGCTTCGCTTTGTGCTTCTAAGATTCACGCATTCTCGCTTCGCGATCAGAACTGCCAGGTAATCTTGGCGTAGGCGCTGCGCTTGATTTGGCCCGATTGCATGCTTCCATTCACATCTTCGAATTCCATGTGGTGGTCTTTCAAAAGATTCTGCCCCACCAAACTCAGTGAAAATCCCTCTCCCAGCTTCCAGGTAAGTCCCGTGTCCAGCCTCGTGTAGGACGGGATCCTCAAATTGCTCAAAGGGCCTTGATTCGTGAGAGCATCCACGTAATAAGCGGACGCATCCCAGGCCAGGCCGCGGCGTAAATCAAAGTGGGAACGAAGTTGGATCATGTGGTCGGCAGAGCTGCCCTCCACGAAAAGCGGGGTTTGCAAGTCGGCGCTTTTGGGCCCCGTGTGCGTATGATCGTTTGCAAATGCGAATCCCGGGCTGAGCGACCAGCGGTCCGTCATCTTCCAGTTCGCCGCGATTTCGAACCCGTGAACTTCCCCATGCATCATGTTCTCGTACATCAGCGTTTGGACTTGATGAGCTGGTGGTGGAGTGGTCTCGAAAAAAGACCCGGAGGGCTCTGTGGTCTGCACGTTGTCCCAGTCGTTGTAATAGGCGGCAAGGTCAATGGAAAGCCGCTGCGAGACCATCGCCCGATAGCCTGCTTCGTAAGCGATCAACCGCTCATCTTGAAAATTTGGATTGCCCAGTAGTCTCAGCAGAGTCGGCGTTCCGCCGGGTCCGGGAAACCCCCCGATGTTCAGGACTAGGTTCGTGTCATTTCGCGATGGCGCTCGCAGTGCCCGGGAAACTGCCGCCCAGAACATGTGGCGGTTGCTTGGAGCCCAGGTCCCGCGGACACTAGGCATGATTTCAAAACCGGTGTAATCGTTGTGCTCCAGTTTGGTGCCCACGGTGAGATAGAGCCGCTGCGGCACCAGCGCGATTTCGTCTTGGACGAATGAGTTGAACAATTGAAGACCGCGGCTGGGAGGATTCATCGCCACCGTCAGGCTCCCACCGATTTGGTCGGCCGTATACCGGTAACCCAGGCCCCAAACAATATCGTGTCGCCCGCCCACAGCGACATGTTGCCGGAAATCCAGATCAAACGTATTCCGCGTCTCGGGGTTCAGCGGATCGCCGCGTCTGTGCTGGTCAAACGAGAATTGCAAACTGGAATCCGAGCGCGCCGAGTAACTGTGGTTCCAAATGGATTCGAGGGACCCGTTAGCCAGGTTGATTTGCTCACTTACGGTTACGAATCCGGGGGAAGTAATGGAGGGAAGCTCGAACCCGAATTCCCCTTCTCGGCCGGTCGAAAGGTCTCCCTCAAACATCAGGGAATCTTTTGGCGACAACGTGCTATCCATCCGGAAGCCACTCCGCAGTCTGTGCCAGCCATCTGCTCCGCTCTGACCATTGAGGTCCAGCATATGGTCCTGGTTGAAATACTTTGTATAGACGCGGAAGTCCGTCTCCTTACCCAGCTTTCCGCCGTATTGGACCATTCCGAATCCCTGCTGGAAATTTCCTCCACCGGCTTCCACCGATGTTCCCGTCGTCTCGGATGCTTTCTTGGTGAAGATGCTGATGACGCCGGTCACGGCGTTTACCCCCCATATCGACCCGCCGGGACCGCGAATTACTTCGATTCTCGCGATGTCGGAAAGGGGAAGATCCAGCGTGTCCCAAAAAACGCCGGAGAAGGTGGGGGAATACACGGATCGTCCGTCCACCATCACCAGCAGTTTGTTCGCGAGTTGTTGATTGAATCCGCGCGAACCGATCGCCCAGGTGCTTCCGTTAATTTGCGCGACATCCAATCCGGGAACCATTCGCAGCAGATCGGGAATGTTCGTGGCCCCCGAACGGCGGATGTCTTCTTGGGTAATGACGAAGATGGCCGCTGCGGTCCTCGAGAGTTTCTGTTCTTTCTTCGAAACCGAAGTCACTTCCACGTTCATCAAATCTTCAATGCTCGTGCTCGTGAGATCTTTCGGTTGCGTTTGCGGAGCCTGTCCCATGACCGGAGGGCTCGCCAACGCCAGCAAAATGAGAATCCTCCAACCGGAGAATCGAGCGCGGCTCACTAAGGTTGGAGCTGCCTGGTTGCACACGAATAGTTCCCCCTCCGCTTTCCTTGCAGCTGACCAGCCAGGAACAAACCACTGAAATGGTGTAAGCGATTTATTTCTGGCAACTTAGGACCACAGCATCTTCAAGAAACCACTCCGTCTGTGCCGCCGCGAAACAACTGTCCCATTCAGGCCGCAAGCGTTTTTCGGCTCTCCGCAAAGTGGTTTGCAAACACCCTCCGTCTCGCGAAAAGCGTCTTGCAAATCACAGTCTTTCACCCGGCCTGCCTTGGCCGCAGATCAAGAGATTGAGAGTCTTGTTTTGTGATCGAAATCTTATGAAACACAGCGAGAGCCGCACGATGGTAATGAGACACTGGCGGGGACACTGACAGCAGGACTCACGCGACATGCCTCCCGGCTGATGCCATCAGATTCACTAAAATTGGTAAGTCAATTTCACGCGAAACATTCGTCCATCCTGCACCACGGACCCTCCGCGAAACCCCTGTCCCACCGGGTCGGCGTAATGCTTGTCGAACAGGTTATAAAGGCTGGCGGAAACTCTCAGCTTTCCCAGAAGATCCTTGGAAGACAGCGTGGCATTGGCCACGAAGGCGCCTCCCAAGGCAGTCTGGAATACCGTGAGCCGCCGGCTGATTTCCTGTCCCTCGAAACTCGCAAAAAGTTTCTTCGGAAGCAACGGAGCGATCAGATTGACCTTCGCCAGATGCCTGGGGGAATTGCTCAGAGGCTCGCCATCAAGCGGACTGTGCGATTCCTGCAGCGTGTACGAGAGACGCCCTTCCCATCCACTTGGCCGCTTTTCACTCAGTTCGAATTCCAAACCTTTGCCATGTACGTCTTCCAAGTTCGAGAAACGAATCAGCCCGGTGCGGGGATCCGTGGTTTGAGAGATCAAACCCCCAATCTGGTTGTAGAAGCCAGAAGCACTTAACGAGGTGTACTTGTGAAAGTACCTTTCGAAGACCAACTCGGTGGTCTTGATGGTTTCGGGTCGCAGAGCAGGATTTGCTTCGTATCCCACAGCATCGTAGTAGAGTTCGTAATCATCGGGTGCGCGAAAAGCCTGCCCATAGAGAAGTTTTAGTGCGGTGTTCTCCACCGGAGTATAGATGAGGGCGAGGCGTGGATTTAAGGTTCCGCCGAAAGTGGAATATCGGTCGTAGCGCAGGCCGACAGAGAGAAGAAGATTTTTGCGAATCGAAAACTCATCTTGGAGGTAAACGGCGGAGACGCTCGAAGAGCGACGGTCATACAAATAAAAAGCATAGGGCTGCAGGTCGTAATTACCTTGAATTTGCTTGGTATTGAAGATTTCCTCGCTGCCGACCGTAACGCGATGTTTTTCCAGCAACTGCTTGGACACGGATACATTAAGTCCCCACCAGTTGCCGCGAGCGTAATCTTGGTTCAGCGTGTAGGGTTGGGCGCCCGTCCCGGAATAGTCGTAAACGTAGACACCGTTGTACCAATACCAGTCGTAATAGACGCCCGCATCGACTTCCCAGTTGTCCTCAAAGGTGTGCTTATACTGCAGCTCGGTATAGGCGCGGTAATCGGTGGATTTGGTTCGGGAGTCGCCGAAGACCGTGCCGAATGAGGCGGTGGGAATGTGCTTTTCCCACGAGTCATAGACGGCGTGGAAGGTGAAGTCTCGGTAGGTGGCGCTGACAAACGTGTTGTGAAATCGGCTCCCGTCGGCATCCCGAGCGATACCGAAGTTTGTGACCGGAGAGTTAAACTCGGGAAAGAAGAGCTGGCGGTTACCCTTGTTGTCGTTGAAACTCTCAGACAGGAGTAGCTCCAGGCCATTCTTGAATTGCTGGCCATAGCTCACGCGGCCCTGATAGGTCTCCTGACCTCCGGCGGACAGCGAGACTTCCGTTCCCTTCAAATCGCGTCCGCGCTTGGTAATGATGTTGATGACCGCAAAAAAGGCATCGGTTCCATAAAGCGAAGACCCGGGTCCACGGATAATTTCCACCCGATCGACCAGATCGACATCAAGGACGAATTGGCCATCGACGTAAGTACCGTCGAACACGTTTTCGTTTACGCGATGGCCGTCAATCAGAGTGAGCACCAGCGTGTTGTAGTCGCTCGGACGGGAAATGCCGCGAACTCCAATGTAAGCGTCTTGCCGGTCGTAGCTTACATAGAAACCGGGCACGCTCCGGAGAAGGTCGGCCAGGGTGCGGTAGCCATACTTCTGAATTTCGTCTGTGGTAATGATCGTAATCGAAGAAGGCGCCTCGGTCACTTTTTGTTCGAACTTCGACGCGCCATAGACCGTGTCCACCTTAAGATTCATCAACTCCTCAAGGCTAAGTTGACTCAAGTCCTTCGGGGCTTGTTTGGCTTCTACGGTTCCCTGGCCACGAGTCGGTAGCGGCGATACGCCGAGTGAGAGCAGCAACAGCAGGACTGCGCTTCGTCCGGCGCGGCATACTGCGGACGTTTCCCGTAGACCCCTCTTTCTGCGATCAGGCAGCTCAGGTTTAGACACGGTTCCCCCCCAAGCGCCAAATGCGCACGATCTCGTCCAAAGGAGGAGCCGCGGACTTCGTCTTAAACCTTGTTGTTTCAATAGAATAGTGAGAGGAATCTCCCCGGCGTACTGCGCCTTACTGAACCACACTGACTCCTTTGCCCCGAAATGGGGCAGCCAGGTGAATCCTCCGGTAGCCGTGGCGGCCATGCTTATTGGCCAGCGCGATGATGTCTCACGTCCGCGCATTTTCTTCCCTGGTCTTTGGCGTCGTACTCGCTTGTGTGTTGGGCGGGCATGGTCCTAAAATAGAAGCGCGGCCACGGGCAGGTCATTCGCAACTCCGCGAGCATTCCACTGCCGCAATTTTCGCTTAACCTTGCGTAGGATATTGGAAAGGACTCATGTCCCCTGAGGGCCTCTTATGAACCTTGCTGAATTTATCGAGGGTCGCCGCGATCAGCACCTGGCGGAACTCTGCGAATTTCTCAGAATCCCCAGCGTTAGCGCCAAGAGCGAGCACAAGCCCGATATCGAGCACGGCGCCCGCTGGGTGGCCGAAAATCTTCGGGCCACCGGGTTTAAAACGGTTCAGATCGTTCCGACCAATCTCCATCCGCTCGTTTATGCGGAAACCCTGGAAGCTCCCGGCCAGCCCACGGTCCTCTTCTACGGCCACTACGACGTCCAACCTCCCGAGCCTCTCGATCTCTGGACCTCTCCGGCATTCGAACCTACTGTTCGCAATGGCAATCTCTTTGGGCGCGGCACCGCCGACGACAAAGGCCAGGTCCACATTCATCTGAAGGCATTCGAATCGCTCCAGAAGGTCAATGGCAAGCTTCCCATCAATGTCAAGGTGTTAATCGAAGGGGAAGAGGAGGTCGGTAGTGTCAGCCTCTGGGATTACGTTCAGAAGAACAAGGAAAAACTGAAAGCAGACGCGCTCATCGTTTCCGATACTTCGATGCTCGGCAAAGGCGTCCCTTCTATCACCTACGGTTTACGCGGCCTGAACTATTATCAGATTGAACTGACGGGACCGGAGCGCGATTTGCACTCCGGCGTTTATGGCGGCGCTGTTCCTAACCCGCTCACGATTTTGACCGAACTTTTCGCCAGGCTTCACGATAAGAATTTTCGGGTCACTGTACCCGGATTCTATGACCAGGTCGCCTCGCTTTCGAAAGCCGAGCGGAAAGCCCTCAATGCCTTGCCTTGGAAAAAGAAGGACTTCGAAAAAGCCGTCGGCGCGCCCGGCTATTGCGGAGAGAAGGGCTTCACCACTGTCGAAAGGCTCTGGACTCGGCCGACCTTCGAATTGAACGGCATCTGGGGCGGCTATCAGGGAGAGGGTGCCAAGACGGTCATTCCGTCCAAGGCTTTTGCAAAATTCTCAACTCGTCTCGTTCCCAACCAGAATCCCCAGAAAATCGCCCAACTCGTGGAGAAGCACGTTCGAAAGCTGCTGCCGAAGACAGTTCAGTGCAAATTTGAAATCCTGAGCATGGGGAAGCCTTGGGTCGCTCCCTTCCACAATTCGATTTTCCAGAAGGCGCAGACTGCCTTGGAAAAGGGCTTTGGGAGGAAAGCCGTGTTTATTCGTGAGGGCGGCTCGATTCCCTTTGTCACCCAGATGTATGACACCTTCAAGGTGCCTTGTGTTTTGATCGGCTTCGGTCTACCCGATGAAAATGCCCATGCCCCCGACGAGCACATCGCTCTCGAAAACTACTTCGGCGGCATAAAGGCCATTGCCCACTTCTACTCCGACCTCGCCACGCCGTAGGCGGGTCACTCTTGCAGGGGCGCAGCATGCTGCGCCCCATTTGCCAAAACTTCAGCCCCCTGTCTCCTGCCTCCGAATCAAGCATGGAGCATAGCATGGCGGTTGCAACGCTCTTTCCGGGTTCGGGAACGCGCCAAAGCCACGATTTTACGAGGGATTTCCACATGCCCGCGAAAAAAGTTCATTTTTCCAGCCTTTTTTGCGATTTTTCCTTGCGTTCTCCATTTTCCTTGGCTATAGTCCTGTGCGGCCCGAGTTTTTCACGGAAAAACAAGGGGTAGCGAGCTCGGCGCCTGCTTCGATTGCATCGGAGTGTAAAGATAATTCAGGAGGATAAGCAGACTAGATGTCCAAGCCACTGAGCAAAACGAAAGTCGTTGGGCACATCGCCGAGAAACTCGGCACACCGAAAAAAACCGCCGCTCTCTTCTTTGATGAGCTGTTCAAGCTCGCCGTGAGGGAAGCTAAGGGCGGCGCGGGCAAGTTCGTCATCCCAGGCCTCGGCCGCGTGGTGAAAGCGCACCGCAAGGCCCGTATGGGCCGCAATCCACAAACCGGCGAGGCGATCAAGATCAAGGCGAAGACCGTGGTTCGCCTGCGCCCGTCGAAAGCGTTGAAGGACGCGGTACTGAAGTAATCAAGCTTTAGCAGAGTTTTGGCCCCCGGGGGCCTGAGCGATCAGGCTCGCGGGGGCTTTTTCTTTCGCCCACCGTTTGCAGCGGTCCGCGCGAAGAAAAATCACACATTCGAACTTTCCAAAAGCTATTCCTGCCAGGATGTTCTACAGTTTTTCGCATCCGTTCAGAGGAAACGCCCAGCAAAAAGATTTATCCCTCGATGGCCGACGCCTGGTTTTCCTTGACTGCTCCCACTTCCAATTGAAAACTGAAATTGGAAACTGGAAACTGCCGAGAGACTGCGCGCGGAAGAATCCATTCCACAAAATCAGAGCGTCTTCACGTAGGCGACGACGTCCTTGATTTGCGCGGGTTCCAGCGAATCCTTCATGCCCGGCATCAGGGAATCGCCGTTTTCAATCCACGTTCTCAAGGATTCGGTGGTGACCTTGTTGCCGTTCACCGTGAACGTTCCGCGCTTGGAAATGCCTTTCAGCCCGGGGCCAATTTTTTTCTGATCACTGTCTGCGAAATGGCACATGGCGCATTTCTTATCGAACACTTCCTTACCCCGCGTCACGGATCCCGCAGAAGCGTGGCTCGCCGCTTTTTTCGGCGCCGTTTTTCCCGGCTGGTCCTGCGCCAGGAGTGCTCCAGCCACAGCCAGAATTACGATCCCAAGTAGCAAAAGATTCCGCTTCACGATGCCCCCTCGTCTTAGCGAATGGTGATCCCGGCAACGCCGGTTCAAGCTTTTTTCCAACTCAACCATTTTCTCCGTTTGGCCCGCGAATTTCCACTGCCTTACCCGTCACAAAGTACAGGTTCCTTCCCTGCACGCCCTAGCGTTCGTACTTTTGACCCCGGCAAAACGTTGTGTTAACTATGGGGCCATGAGCATGGAGACCCTCACGCGGGCGTGGGAAGTGTTGCAGGATGCTTATCAAGCGCAGATGGAAGGCGACTACGACCGCGCCATCGAGCTCTACCAATCGTCGCTCGAACTGCATCCCACCGCCGAGGCGCACACGTTTCTGGGCTGGACCTATCATTTCCAGGGGCGCATCGACGAAGCCATCGCCGAATGCAAACGCGCCATTGAGCTCGATCCCGATTTCGGCAATCCGTACAACGACATCGGCGCGTACCTGATCGAACTGGGCCAGTTCGAGGATGCGATACCGTGGCTCGAACGCGCTATCGAGGCGCGGCGCTACGAGCCGCGGCACTTTCCGCATTACAACCTCGGCCGCGCGTATCTCGGCAAAGAGATGTACAGCCAGGCGATGCGCTGCTTCCAGGAAGCCCTGGAAATCGAGCCGCGGTATTCGCTGGCGCAGCAGGCGCTGGCATCGCTGCGCCGCATGGTCAACTGAAAAAAGTAATCCGTTTTTAGTTTTAAGTTCTTAGTAGAAAGAAAGCAATCCTCCGATCGTCGGTTCGCATTTCGCGTTCCGCTCACATAAGACCTTTTCCCCCGCGCATCGGCTGGCTTCATTGTGGTGACTCCGGCGCCGACGGTTTGACGACGCGGTCGTAAATCCACAACAGAAGAACCGTAAGAAGGCCGACGGCGGAGATTACCCACCAGACGCGCTGGGGTTGGCGCGCAACTTCGCCGAATTGATGCATGACGCGTCCGCCAAACCATCCGCCGAGGATTGAGCCGATGCCGATGGGAAGAAACGCAAAGCCCATATACGTGCCTTGCTGACCAGGGGGCGCCAGGCGAGAAATGTATTCGTAGTAGCGCGGAGCCTGAATCATTTCGCCGAGAGCGAGGACCAGAATGGAGAGCACCGCCCCGAGAATCGTGGGTTGAAAAGCCAGGACGAGCCAGGAAAGAGACGTGACGAACGTTCCGAGAATCACAGCATGAAAGGGAGGGATTTTGCGGATCAAATAATTGATCAAAACTGTGAAACAGATGACGGCCAGCCCATCGGTGATCAGGATCAATTCGACGTCGGCCCCGGCGCTGATATAGCCGTGGATGTAGCCGGGGAGGGTGATGTACTGCTGCCAAAAGACAATCCAGTAGCCGGTGAAGAGCAGAAGGAACCACATGAACCGACTGATACCGGCGAGCACAAGCACGAGAAGCCCAACCCAGATCCACAGAGGGACGGCCAAGTTATGGAAGAAGAACATGGAAATGCGAAGAATCAAAGCAATCAGCAGCACGGGTAGCACCAACCGATAATTGCCCAACACAACGCAAAAATTCTTCACTGTCTGGGCAATGCTTGGCACTGGCACATCGCCCGGTTTCCTCGGGTCTCGGAAAAAGAACAACACCACAAAGAACATGGCGAAAACGCTGAGGGCGGCGACGCGGAAAACGTTTTCGACGCCGAGATGGCGGCGGGCCCAAGAAGCGACATACGGGCCGGCAGCGCCGCCGATGTTCACCATGGTGTAGTAAATGGAGTAGCCGATGGAGCGGACATTTTCCTTGGAAGCGCGAGCCGTCGTTCCCACGACGCAAGGTTTGACGAGCGAAACCCCCAGCGCCGGCAAAATCAGGATGAAACCGACAAAAATCGCCGGTGGAATGGCGGCCCGCACCGGAGCAAGCCACGGCGCGCCCAGCGACCCCAGCAGAAAGTAGGCGGCTGCGAGGATGAGATAGGCGAGCGAAAGGGCGCGGCGAAAACCAAGCTTGTCGGCAACTGCGCCGCCAAAGATGGCGAGGAACCAAACCATGCCGCCGAAAATGCCGGCGAGTGTGCCGGTCTGCTCGGTGGGGAAATTCAGCTTCTCGTGAAGATAGTTGGCGAGAGAAGCGAAAGCGCCGTAGTAAGAGAGGCGCTCGAAGATTTCGCTGATGTTGGCGACCCAGAAGGGCCGCTCGAAACCGGTACGGATCTCGTCCAGACGCTGGCTGAGGCTCATTCCTCCCCCTGAGCGAAGCGCAGCGATTGTAAAGGAAGAACGAGGTAAGGACGTAAGGAAGTAATGAGATAAGGAAGGAAACGAGGTAAGGAGAACAGTCCCGACCTGGTCGAGGAATCGTTGGAATGTTTGGAAGTTGAAAGGAAAGCAGGCATGCGGAGATGCGTCCATGCCGGTTCGCAAGCTCCGGCCAATGAGAGATAAGAGCGGTAGGGATACCCACCCCCGGGCAACAATGCAAAAGTTTGAAAAGAAAGGGGTTCTGGGAAGAGCATCGTGGAAGTGGTTGAAAATAAAGGTGCAAATTTGCAGGGATAAGCTGCAAAAGAAAAGGAGGATTTAACGCAGAGACCACAGAGAAACGCAGAGTGCGCCTAGAGGAAAAATGCGGGTGACACCCGGCAGTTTTCGTAAGAGCAGATTCTAAAGGGCTTACAGACGTCACAGTTTGTAAGTGCAGAATCTAAAGGAGTTGTGGTGACGAGTTTTTCGTCACGTGACGGGCCAAGAGTGAAGTAAGGAAGCAAAGAGGTAGGGAAGTAAGGAAAACGAAGGAGGCCTAGCTGTTGGGGAGGAGTGGCCGGGGAGGGAAGTTCGCTGGGACGGCAGCCCTGGCGACTTATTGGTCGAGAAATCACGACCCATGCTAGCATATATTATTATGTTTGTCAAGTAAAAATAAAGTATTTCTATTGAGCAAGTTACGGAATCGTTCGAATGGGCGCGTAAGAGAAAACAAAGGGGTAGAGCGCGCAGGGGCGGGGCAAATGTTGGAGGGCGGGGTGAACGGCGCTGGGGATGCAAGTCGAACAAGAAAAAAGCAAGGTCAAAACACGTACCCTTTGCTGAACCAAACCCCAAAGGGGTACGCGGCCCAAAGTTTCCTCACCACGTTAAGGGTGCTCCACCCGCCGACGCACGAGCAGATTCCCGGATCTTCTGAATCGCGGCTATCGCATGCGCACCCAACCGCGGATCGTCCGAAATTTGGCGCAGTAGGTCGATCGTACCTTCGTCGCCGATGCGACCTAACGTCTCTATGACAAATTGCACCACGGCTTCATTGTGACTGCCGCCCCATCGAAAGATAGAGGTTAGGGATTTCCAGTTTTTCAAACTAAGCTCTAGTAAGCTCTTTGCCGCGCGCGGACACTGCGCCGTCAAATCGAACTCCTGCCAACTGTGATGGTAGATCAGCGCAATGCCGTGGTTCAGGCTATACAATGCATCTGCAGCTGCCAGGGGTGCATCTCCCATAAGCTGTTCCCACAGAGCTTCGATGCGGCCGCTGCGAAGAGGAGGGTCCCTCCTGGCGCGAAGCACCCAAAAGAGAATGTCCCCAATGATGTGCCACGCTTTATAATCCGGCGTGTCCGGCCCGCTATACATTGGCGCTTCCTTCATAAACCTCCGCTGCCGGAACGTGAATCAAAGCTAACCGGATGCGCCCCCCGGCGGGGTCATCTATCTCGTACTGAGCCACCAAAACCTTGATGTACCCGCCGCAGTATTTCTTCAATTTGTCATTCACGGTCTTTGCGTCCCGAAGGGCCGCAGATGCTTCCGTGCTAATTCCCACCCGCCGACGGCTTGTGTCCTCGATCCCAAAGACAATGTGTCCGCCGGCCGAGTTCGCCATCGCTAGAACATCTTTTGCCAACTCTACCCGGTCTCTAGGTTTCTCTAGGTCTATAGTCTCTTTGAAGTCGAGATCGGCAGTTTCGCAGGGCGAGTCGAGCAGGCTCAAAAGGCGCTTGAGGCTTAGCTCTGAAGCAGAGTCTTGGGACATGCGTCGTGTTTCCTGGACTTGCGTCCAAAGTATCATCTCACGATTGAGCAGCGAGGGCCGCTGTGGCAAGGTAAGCGGTGAAGCGGGCCTGCGTGACTGCGACCTTAGAGGAGGACCAAGCCGCCGCGGATGCCCAGAGAGACGGCTTCGGTGCGGCTGGATGCGCCGAGCTTGCCGAGGATGGAAGCGACATGAAACTTGACGGTGTGATCGGAAATGCCGAGCTTGGCGGCGATTTCCTTGTTGCCAAGGCCGCTGGCGAGCATCTGGAGGACTTCGCTTTCGCGGGGGGTGAGTGGCTCGACGAGTTCGTCCAGGGGACGCGGCGCCACAGAAGCGGCGGGCACCGCGGAATGGACGTTTGCGGGATGCAGCACCACAAGCCCGCTGGAGACGGCTTGCAGAGCGGCTGCGAGTTGGTCGGGAGAAATATCGTTGGGCAAGACCGCGCGAATGCCCGCACGAAGCGCCTCGGCGGAAGCAGCTGGAGACGCGGCTTCGGCAAGAAGGACCACATTGAAATCCGATGCCAAGCCCGAGGTGATGACGGAATCCAGGAGCGATTCGAATGGCTCGCCCGAGGAATCCATGAGAATTGCGTCCACGGCCGCATCGGGAAGCTCGCCGACCAGGGCGTCGATATTGGGGGCGGTGCCTGCAACTTCGAAATTGCGCGCGGCGAGGAGATTTTCCAAGCCGGCGCGAGCCAGGGGCGAAGCAGCGACAATGAAAACACGGTTCACGCCGCGACGGAACTCCTGGCTTGCAACGGGTTTCCGAGTTGCACGGTGACCCGGCGGATCCGAGTGTAATCGCCGCGAAGAAATTCGACGCGCAAAACGCCAGGGCCCGTTCCACGAAGAGCGAACGCCAAGTCTTCAACTGCAGTGAAAGGTTTTTCTTCGGTCCCTAGCAGGATGTCCCCCGGCAGAAGCGAGGCGAGTGCCGCGGGGCTGCCCGGTTCGACTTCAAGAATGACGAGTCCGAGGGTTTTGCGACGAAGATCGGAACGCGGAATGAGCGCAGGATGAACGGTGACGCCCAGCCAGCCATCCGCAGGTCTGGCGGAGAGAAGATCGCGGACCGCATTGCTGGGGATGGCGAGCGCCAGCCGGCCTGCGACCATGGTGTTGATGCCGACGATCCGGCCGCGTGAATCGGCAAGTGGACCGCCGGAGTTTCCGGGCGCGAGGCGCACATCGGCCTGAATCCAGGACTGCGTGCCCAGGCCGCGTATCGGGCCAACGCCGTGAATCACTCCCGTGGCAAGCGCGCCGACGAAACCCATTGGATTGCCGATGGCGATGGCAAGCTCACCGGGCCGCACGCGCGAAGAATCCGCAGGGGACGCGGCGGGCAGACTTGCCGCATCAATGCGAAGTTGTGCGAGATCGCGGCGAGAGTTGCGCGATTGCGTTACGGCCTCGAATTCACGGCCGTCCCAAAGTTGAACGATGGGATGAGAGCCTCGAACGACGTGGGCGTTGGTCACCAGAAGACCGTCGCTCGACCAAATAATGCCTGAGCCGGAGCCACGGCCCCCGGCGTGAATCAGAACGGTTGAGCGGCGAAGCTGCTCGGCGATTTCTCCGAATCCGGGTACGGCCACGTTAGTCGGCTCCATGCGCGCGTTCGCCGACGACAATGCTGGCTTCCTGGAGGGCGCCGCCGCGAACAAACTTGACGGGAAGCGGCTTGCCGATCGATTCGGCGGCAAGTTGCGCGTGAATATCCTCGAGCCGTGTGACCGGGTGACCAGCGAAGGCGACGAAAATATCGCCGATGACGATGCCGGCTTTGTGCGCCGGACCTTCGGGTTCGACGTCGAGAACAATGGCGGCGGCCTTCTCGCTGCGTTGTAGGGTTTGACGAAGCGCATCGGGCAATCGCACGGGCTGAAGGCCCACGCCGAGGTAACCGCGAGGAATGCGGCCCTTTTGCAGCAGAGTATCCACAACGCGGTTCACCGTGGGCGCGGGAACAGCAATGGCGCCAAAGTGCGCGAAGCGAGGAGTGGCAATGCCAATGACGCGGCCATGCGCGTCGATGACCGCGCCGCCTACGGCTGTCGGCTGCAATCCAACATCGAGGCGGACGTAGGGAGCAAAAGCTGCACCGGTCCAAGTGCGCCTTTCGGGAGCAACGAGGCTGACTGCGCCAAGAGCGGCCACGGGACCGCTGGCCCGCGTGCGCCCGACCACGAGAGCGAGGCAGCCCGGTTGGATCAAAGAGACCTCAGCGGTTTCCGCGATAGGCGAAGCGGCTTCGGCGCATCTGAGAACGGCCAGGTCAGTTGAAGAATCACGGCCAGCAAGGGCGGCGGCGACCACGCGGCCATCGGGCAAGGTGACTTGAATCTCTTCGTCACGGCGTAGCGCGTGCTCGGCGGTCACGATGACCCCGTTGCGCCACACGACGCCGCTGGACGAACCGCGGGCCTCCGTATGAACGGCGACAGTATGTGCAGCGGCGCGGTCGGTGGCCTGCGCCAGCGCGTTGGATAGGGCGATGAGTTCTGCGGACATTGGGGAACCTCCTTGAACAAGATGCCGCAGAGGCCGGAGCGATTACATCCGCCAATTGGCTAGGTGCGGACCCGGGAAAAAGGAGAGTAATATCGCCCTCGCGAACGGAGACCGATGGGATTGCAAACTGCGATTCATGAGAGTAGGCTCAGCCGAGCCTCATCCCCACCAACGCTTCCATCCTGGATTCCGTGAGGCGGGGCCCCATCTCCGGAGGTACCGCAAGGATTGATCCGGAGGAGGAGGACAAAATGCCAGCCGACCCCAAGAGCATCGTTCGGCGCCTCTATGAGGAAGTGTGGAATAAAAGAAAACTCCAGCTCATGGGTGAGCTGGTTTCTCCCAGTCACGCTCTCCACGGTCCTAACGTTTCCGGTTCGTCGATCGGTCCGGAAGCGTACAAACGCGTAGTGGCGTTGTTCGTTGCAGGCTTTCCCGATTTGCGCTTCGCGATCGAGGACACGGTCACCGAGCAGGATAAAGTCGTTGTCTGCTGGACTTTATCCGGCACTCATAAAGGCGAATACATGGGCATCCCCGCGACGAACAAGAAAGTATCGGTGGGGGGAATCACCATCCATCACATTGCCAGCGGAAGGATCATGGATTCCTACTCGAGTTGGGACGTGTGGGGCATGATGCAGCAGTTTGGGGTGCTTAAAGGGCTCGGACAACCTCAGAGCGCTTCGGCGCGCTGAGGCGCGATTGCATCGTCCTGCCGGCCGGAGAAGGGTCCAACCCCGAAGTCGCCACGCGCTGAAAAACACCGTAGAATATCGTCCGCAATAAAGAATTGAGCCATTCATCTGCGCGTACCGAACGCACAGAGAGAACAGAGGCACCGAGTCGCGTGAACAAGCCCAAAGCCAAGAGCGCTGGCCCGCTGGTCGGCATCATCATGGGTTCCGGCTCCGACTGGGATACCATGAAGTTCGTCTCCAAAACGCTCAAGGCCCTCGGTGTTCCACATGAAACACGCGTCGTCTCTGCCCATCGCACCCCGGACCTCCTTTTTGAATACGCCTCCAACGCGGAAAAGCGCGGCATCGAAGTCATCATCGCCGGTGCCGGCGGCGCCGCGCATCTTCCCGGCATGACTGCTTCCAAGTCAGTTCTCCCTGTCCTCGGTGTTCCTGTCGAATCGAAAGCCCTCAAGGGGCTCGATTCGCTCCTCTCTATCGCGCAAATGCCCAGCGGCGTCCCTGTCGGCACACTCGCCATCGGCAGGTCCGGCGCGGTCAATGCCGCACTCCTTGCCGCCGCCATCCTTGGTGCAAAACATCCGCGCCTGCGAGAAGCTCTTCGAAAATTCCGGACCGAACAGACCGGTCGGGTCCTGGCGCATCCCGATCCTTCGGATGCGCAGTCCCCAAATAAAAAGGGGAAGCGCGCGTGACCATCGGCATTCTCGGCGGCGGTCAGCTCGGCTACATGCTCGCGCTGGCGGGGTATCCGCTCGGCTTGCACTTCCGGTTTCTCGACCCCTCCCCTGAGGCTCCCGTGGGCCGTATTGCCCAGCGTGTCACCGCCGAGTACACGGATCACTCTGCCCTCGAAAAATTCTCCAATGGCCTCGAGCTCGTCACTTACGAATTTGAAAACGTTCCCGTGGGAGCCGCGCGATTCCTCGCCCAGCGTGTTCCCGTCTATCCTCCTCCGGCGGCTCTCGAAGCCGCGCAGGATCGCCTGGCGGAAAAGGGCCTGTTCCAGAAGCTTGGAATTAGCACCACGGAATTTCTACCCATTTCGAAGCCCAGTGAGTTCGCCGCGGCCGTCGATAAGCTCGGCCTTCCCGCCGTCCTCAAGACCTCGCGCATGGGTTATGACGGCAAGGGCCAGTGGATTCTTCACACCGCAGAACACGTCGCGAAAGCCAAGCCCGAATTGCCTCCCGTAAAACTGATCCTCGAGCGTTTCGTCCCCTTCACCCGTGAACTTTCCGTCCTCGCGGTGCGCTCTCGCACGGGCGAAACCGCCTTTTATCCGCTCGTCGAAAACCACCATCGCGGCGGCATTCTCCGCCTTTCTCTCGCGCCTGCCCCTCGTCTCGAAGCGTCCATTCAACGCGCCGCGGAAGACGTCGCCCGCCGCGTTCTCGAATCGATGAAATATGCCGGTGTTCTTGTCATCGAATTTTTCGAATATGAAGGGCGCCTCCTCGCCAATGAGATGGCTCCCCGCGTCCACAATTCCGGCCACTGGACCATCGAAGGTGCGATCACCAGCCAGTTTGAAAACCATCTTCGCGCCGTCCTCGGCCTGCCGCTGGGCTCCACCGCGGCTGCGGGCCATTGTGCGATGGTCAATCTCATCGGCGACCTCCCGGAATCCGCGGAAGTCCTTGCCGTCCCTGACGCGCACCTGCATCTCTATGGAAAAGTGGCTCGTCCCGGACGCAAGCTCGGCCACGTCACCCTTCGCGCCGCCTCTCCCGAACGCCTAGCTCTCCGCCTCTCCGAGCTTCCCGCCTTCTTCCACCGCCCCGACTTCTGCCTCGACGCCGCCCTGGCCCACTCCGCCTCCGCGCGCCTTTGATGTCTATGCTAAACTCTCGTCAAGAGGCTGCTCCTTTGAAGCAAAAAAGAAAATTCACTGTCTTGATTGAGCAGGATGAGGAAGGCTTCTACGTTGCCACGGTTCCTGCTCTTCGCGGCTGCCACACGCAAGCCAAGAATCTGGACACCCTCATGAAGCGCGTCCGCGAAGTAATCCAGCTCTGCCTCGAAGAGCAAAATGAAGATCTGGGTTCCCTCGAACTCGTCGGTACTCAGCAGATTTCCGTATGACCCGTCTTCCCCGGGTCGCGGGAAAGGAAATCGTCCGCGCCCTCCAAAAGGCGGGCTTTTTCGTAGACCGAACCCGGGGTAGTCATGTCTTTCTGAAGCATCCCGACGGCCGTGCCCGGCCACTCCGGAGGAACCATCAGGGCCGGGCTTACTGCGCGCTATCCTCCGCGACACAGAACTGTCCGCTAAGGCTCTTATCGACTTGCTCTGACCGGATAGCCCATGTGTGCCAATTCCCCGAGCGCTTCTTCGCCTCTCCGAGCTTCCGTCCTTCTTCCACTGGGGGGAGGCAATGGGCAGTACGTCAGTTTGAGACAAGTGCGGCGTGCATCATTGCGTGTGATAGACTCGGGCCGCCCGCGATAAGGCTGCTAATTCATTTCTAGAGGAGGGGAAAACGGACGAGAAGAAGGAGGCCAAACGTTCCTTCT
>Ga0209802_1000466_pt1 | contig 31196 bp, 25 predicted proteins | sample GraSoiAngelo_129_FD_185886 | JGI IMG/M metagenome (GOLD analysis project Ga0209802, IMG submission 185886) | Grasslands soil microbial communities from the Angelo Coastal Reserve, California, USA - 14_0927_12_40cm (SPAdes) (version 2) | ecosystem: Environmental > Terrestrial > Soil > Grasslands ... | reverse complement strand
AACGTCTACGCTAACATGGCGACCCCTCTCACGCAAGCCAGGTAATACCGGAAACCTTTATATAGCTTGTCAGTTTGACACCTCGATCATGCTAGAGTCGATCTAGGCCATGGAAGTCGCCAAGATCCTCGTCGTCGACGACGAACCCTCGATCCTCAAATTGCTGAAGGAAGCCCTCACCCAATGGGGTTACCACGTCGGCTGCGTCGGCACTGGAGCCGAGGCGCTCGAAGCGATCCGCACCGAGCTTTACGACGCCGCGATCACCGACATCCGTATGCCGGAGATGAGCGGTCTCGATCTGCTTCGTGAGATCAAGCGTCACGACGAATCGATCGAGGTCATCGTGATGACCGGCTACCCTACGATCGGTTCGGCGGTCGAAGCCCTCAAGGAAGGCGCGTACGATTACCTGTCCAAGCCGCTGATCCTCGACGAGCTGCGCCACCTGATGGCGCGCGTCACGGAGCGGCGTTTCCTGAAGGGCGAGGTCCAGTCGCTCCGCGCGCGCCTGGGCGAAGAGCTCTCCGTGAACGAGCTGGTGGGCAACGCACCGCCGATGCAGCGAGTGAAGGAGATCATCAGCAAGGTCGCGACGACGGACTCGCCGGTGCTCATCGAGGGCGAGAGCGGGACCGGTAAGGAGCTGGTGGCCGCGGCGATTCACCGGCTCTCCGGTCGTGCCAAGGGCCCTTTCATCCCCGTGAACTGCAGCGCCATCCCCGAGGACTTGCTCGAGTCCGAGTTCTTCGGTCACGTACGCGGCGCCTTCTCGGGTGCCGTATCAGACGCGCTCGGCCTTTTCCGCGGCGCCAACGAGGGCACGATCTTCCTGGATGAGATCGCGGAGCTGTCGCCCGGTCTACAGGTCAAGCTGCTGCGCGTTCTCCAGGAAATGCAGGTGCGCCCGGTCGGATCCACGAAGGCGCACCCGGTCGACGTCCGCGTCATCGCGGCGACGAACCGGGACCTCGACCGGACGATCGCCGACGGGCGCTTCCGCCAGGACCTCTACTATCGGCTGAACGTGGTCCGTGTGAGCCTGCCTCCGCTGCGCACTCGGCGGGAGGATATTCCGGCCCTCGTGAACCATTTCCTCCGTCGCTACAACCGCCGGTTCAGGCGGGACGTGAAGGGGATCACGCAGGACGCGTTGTCGGCGCTTGGCGCCTACGACTTCCCGGGCAACGTCCGCGAGCTCGAGAACGTCATCGAGCGAGCTTTCGCGATGGGCGCCCGCGAGCAGATCACGCTCTCCGACCTGCCGGTGCTCGGCACCGCCTCAGTGCCCGCGGTGGCGGCTCCTGCCAGCGGGTCCGTGCCCAGACTGGCCGACGTGGAGAAGGACCTGATCCTACGGGCCCTGGCCTTCTACAAGGACGACAAGGAGGCGGCGGCGAGCGCGCTGGGCATCTCTCGGCGGACGATTTACCGTCGTCTCAAGGAGTACGGGATGCTCTAAATAGCACACTTGTTGCCGAACTGACACCCCGCCGTGGCTACCATCGAAGAAAATCCCTGATCTTCAAGCCTCTTCCGGATTGGCACCCCTGCTGCACATGCTCCGAGCCATGTACGCGACCATCCCCGTCGAAACAGAGTCCAAAACCCTCCAGATCGGTATCGGGTTCGCTTCGCACCAGGATGCGATCTGGGCGGCCGTCCGCGCGACCGCGATGGCGCGCACAGGCCTCCACGGGACCTCGCCGGACCTCGTGCTTCTCGTCACGGCGGGTATACCGGCCCAGGACGTGGTCCCGCTCATTCGGGGCGTGCTGGGGCCTGTTGGGGTGGCTGGAGGGGCGACCTCCGCGATTCTGACTCACAACGGGGCCGTAACTGCTGGGGCCCTGGTCATCTGCCTCACCAACGGTGAGGGCGCCGTGAGTGGCGTCGCTGCCTCCGGAGGCCGTGACTTGACCGAGGCAGGCCAGGGAGCCGCTCGGCTCATCCTCTCCGGTTGGCCCTTCAGGATGCGGTATCCCCGCGGTCTCGGCCTCGCGTTCGTGAAGCCGGGATTCGGCGCGCCCGCCGAGTCCTTCCTGCAGCCCTGGCGAATCCTGATGGGCCCCAAGATGCGGACGGTCTGCAGCGTGCTCTCGTCGCCGCTCGTCTACGGCGCTTCGACGACCGAGCCGCTCGCCAGCGCCGCGTGTCTCGAAGCCGCCTACTCGACCGGGTTGGGCTACGCCGAGGGGTTCGATGCGCGATCGGCACCCGACTCCGAGACCCTCATCCAGGGGTCCGTGGAGGCCGCCAGGTCGGCCCTGAAGCGTCTCGAAGGGGACGGCGCACGACTAGTTCTGGTGATCGAGTCGAGCGCGCGCCACCGGGCGCTCGGCTCCGCCGCAGCCGACGAATGGGCCGCGATCAAGAGCGAGGTCGACTCTCGCACGCCCTGCGTTGGCTGGCTCTGCGACCACGTCGCGGGCTACGGACGGGGCGTCCGCCCGGTCGATGCTCAGGGCTCGCTCGTCGTCGTGGCCCTCGGCGACGCCCCGCGCCGCTAGCGCCTAGCCTCCGCAGACCCGCCTGACGTCAGCCCAGTCCCGCCCGGGCAGCAGCGGCCGGAACTCCTTCGTGTGGGACCCGGCCAGCTGCTTCAAGGCCTCGACGCGCTCCGCGGCGAGCGGATGCGAGGCCAGATAGCGGAACGTGGCGGACGCGCCGCGCTCCGCGGCGCGCATGGTCTCGAAGAACGCGATCATCCCCCGCGGATCGACATCCGCAGCCAGCAGCATCCGAAGCCCTTCGACGTCCGCCTCGCTCTCGAGATGGCGGCTGTATCGCAGGGTGCCGAGCACGCGCGCGCTCTCGATCCCGTAGGCCATCGCGCCGGTGATGTCTCCCGACACCGCCACCAGCAAGAGCCCGGTGGAGGCGTGTTGTAGCAGCAGTCGCGTCGTATGGCGCTGGAGCACGTGCTGTAGCTCGTGTGCGAGCACTCCCGCCAGCTCCTCGGGCGTACGCGTGCGCTCGACGAGCCCGCGGAGCAGCACCACCTGGCCGCCGGGGACAGCGAATGCATTCACGGTCCCGTCGTCGACCACGGTCACACGCACCGTGTAGGGGCTGATCGGCTGCGGCTCCATGAGCCGCTTCACGATCGCGCCGATGGCCTCTTCGCGGTCGCGGTCGAGGCAGCGCCGCCTCGAGGCCGTGATCTGCTCCACGGCCGCCTGGCCGAGTCGCTCTTCCCAGGACACCGGTACCCGGGCGGCCAGCATGCCCGCTGCTGCTGGAATGCCCCACACATAGAGAACCGCGCCGATCGCCACGGCGGTGGCCGCCGCGCCGATCGTGAGAAGCAAGCGAGTCCGTCGCCGCCGCGGATCGTGAAAGCGGCGCCCGAAGCGGGGAGCAGTCGCATGCAACGACGCGAGGAACGCGTTGTCGTCGACCAGGAGGATCTCAGGGAACGGTGTACCGCGCTCGAGGCGGATCTGCTCGCCACGGTAGAAGCCTTGGGTCTGGCGGACCTCGCGGAAGGGCCACCAGAGGCGGGCGCCGTCTTCGAGGGCGATCTCGAGCCCGCTCGCAGCCAGGCGGATCGACGCCGGCCGGCGGGCGGCGCTCCGGCCATCCAGGTAATAGCCCGTGAATGCGCCGGGCATTTCCCGCTACGCGAACCCGACGTCAGCGCCCAGGAGGCTCGAGAGCGCGTCGCCGGTGGCGGTCGGGAGCTGAGGCTCCTGAACGATACCGGCGAGGTCGAGGGGGCCCTCGACGGTAAGATACGCGAACTCGAAGCGCGTGCGGCGAACCAGCACCCACGGCCATGCCAGGCCGAGCGTCACGATGAGCAACAGCCAGTTGCAGACATTCTGGGTCAGCAACCGTCCGCCCGTCATCGTCGAGCGAAAGCGTGCCGCCTCGAAGTACGTGTGCTCCCAGAAGTAGCGCGTCTTCCTCGCGTGGAACCAGAACAGATAGATGCCCAGCGTCGGCACGAGCAGGAGCAGCGCGACGACGTAGGCGCCGAGGAGATCGCGTCCGCGTCCGTCGAAGCGGAACTGCCTGCGGCCGAAGTACGAATTCGAGACCATGAACCCTTGCTGGCGTGCCTGGAAGAACGGGTAGTAGAGCGTGAGGGTCAGGGTGCTCAGGAGCGAAGCCACCATGAAGATCCTGACGAACGCCCATGCCTTGCCGCCGAACGAGAAGCGGATTCCTCGCCACGAGGTGCGGCTCAGGCGATAGCGCCGGGCCCCGACCATCGCGATTGGAATGAAGATGAAGACCAGGAGCGAGGTAAAGGCCTGGGTCGCGACATAGATCGTCTTGTCGCCGGAGAGTCGCGCGACTGCGCTCAGCGCCGTGATCGGCAAGCCGACGAACAGCAGCGCCTTGACGAATCCGAGCAGCAACTCCTTGCCGGTGCCGTGATAGGCGAATCGATCACCCTCGAAGCTGGTCTGGCTCAGCATGAAGCGGCGAATGCGGACCTTGCCCCAGAACCGATAGGCGCCGAAGGTCGCGATCGTCAGCAAGATGTTCACGACGTAGATGCCGAAGAGCGTTCCGCCCACGCCGTGGAAGCTGAGCCGACGGGGGACGCCGGCCATCGCGGCCGCGGATGTCGTCGTCGTGGTCGCAGGCGCGGGCGTCATCACCGCGGTCGCCGGCGCGGCTGACCCGTTGGGGGCGGGCCGCCCCGGATGGGCGGTCTCCGCACGCGCGGCGGGTGGCGTGGCCGCTGGTGGCGCGCTCGCGCGGGGCGCGCTGGACGGGGGCGGCGGTGCCGGCGCGCGCCGCATCTTCTCGAGCGCCGCGACGTAGACCGAGGCGACGACGCCGCATTGTGCGCACTTGTCGCGCTCGACGGCCGGCGCGCCACAGCGAGGGCATGCGGTTGCCATCACTTCACCGGGTGCGGCGCCGGCATCGCGGCGCGCGCCCATCGCTCGAGCGGCACCGCGCGGACCAGCTCGGTCGCGGTCTGCTCGACGGCCCTGCCGAGCGCGCCGACCAGAGCCTTGCGCATTGCGGTGTTGTACCAGCGACCCGCATCGGTTCCGGAGAACCGCACGTACTCCGCGAGCTCCTCGTCCTGCAGCGCCTGATACGTGTAGAGCATCGACATCGTGCGCACCTCACGCAGAGTTTCGTTGGCCCGAGCGCGCACCTGTGCGGCTCGGTCTCCTATCTGGCCCGGCCGGAGCCGGCTTTCCGGCGGGCCGGCCGCCGACACCGCGCTCGACAGGCCTCGTGCGATCGCCGCCACGAGGTCAACCGAGGTTTCGTTTGCGCCGGTGACCCAGTCCAGCCGCTGGAGCAGCTCGAGCCGCCGGGCCGGTGGGGGGCTCGCCTTGAGGCTCGCGGCGTAGTCGGCCACCTTCTGGTCAGTACCCGGGTCTGACGCCGCGGTCTCCAGTGCGACGATCTTGCGCGCGATCGGAGTTCGCAGCCACGCGGCCGTGGTTTCCAGACTGGGGCGGTCGACCTGAGGACGAAACGCGTCGCGGATGGCGCCGTACACCGTCTCGCGGCGAAGCGATTGTGCGAGGATCCGGTCGATGGTGGCCTGGTCGGCCGGATTCATCTGACCGGGAGGCGGGCGCAGATCGACGGCGACCCGGCTCAGGAGCCCGACGAGCTGAGCGCGGACTCCGGCCAGCTCGAGGAGCTCGTCGATCTTCGTCGGGCCCGTTCTCGGAATCGGCGGCTGCGTCGGGATCTCGCGCCCCCTCAGCTCAGACACTTTCGTCTCCGGAGCCTTCGTCTCCGACGGCGCCTTGACGTCGGACGTCTTGACCTCAGGCGCTCTCACCTCAGGCGCTCTCACCTCGGGCGCTTTCACGTCGGGCGTGGGCATGGCGTCGGTCGCAGGCGTGCGGATCTCTCTCGCCTGGGGCGGCCGATTGGAGTAGGTGACGTTACCCCCCTCGTCGACCCAGCGGTACGTCTCCGCGTCGCTCGAGGCGGCGACGAGGATCAGCGCGCCGATCAACAGAGCGACCAGGGCCATCCGCTCAGTCATAGTTCCATCCGACGATGACCGGTGGGTCGGGAGCCGGCGGCAGCGCCGCGCCCGGGCCCCAGCGATCGAACTTCGCGAGAAAATCGCGGACCTCGGGCACCGGCGCCTTCCAGTTCGCGAGAAGGGCGACGGCGGCGCGCGCCTCTCTGGCGAAATCGTCGTACTTGCCTTGCGCATAGAGCACTCGCGCGAGCGCCAGGCGACCGCCCGCATCGTCACCAAAGAGCTGGACGGTCTTTCTCAGGTGCATCTCGGCTTCGGGGTAGCGCTCGAGGTCCGAGAGCAACTTTCCGAGGTTCCGATGGGTGCGCCACGAGTCGGGGTCGGCCTGCAGGCCGCGCTGGAGCCACGCGAGCGCCGCCTCACGGTCGCCGAGATGCGCGGCGATCGTCGCGCGATAGTTGTAGGGGCGTGCGAACGTCGGCGACAAGCGGATCGTCTCATCGAAGAGCCGCACGGCACCGTCGAGATCCCCATCCCGGAGGTAGCGTTGGCGCGCGATGAGGAAGAGCTGCTCGGCGCGCTTGGGGACTTCACGGTTGCCGCCGAGCCGAACGCGGAGATAGCGGGCGCCCGACGCCTTATTGCCGGTCGACGGCGTCGTCCGCGTTCCCTCGATGACCATCAGGCGCCCCAGACGCACGTATCCCTCGTCCGATAGCCACTGGCCGTACCACCAGACGCAATCGGCCGCGTCCGGCTGGCCCAGCGTGGCCAGACGAAAGGCGTTGAAGGTCTCCTCGCGCTCGGCACCCTCGCGCGACTTGGCCTGGGCCTCACTGCAGTAGTTCTCGCCCGACTTGACGATCGCGTACGAGCGCGCCAGCTGGCGCGCCTGCGCGAGATCGCCTTTCTCGGTGAGGATATCGAGCTTGATCTGCACGATCTGCTCGAGCGACGGATGATCACGGAGGAGGCCGGGCTGCAGGTACGTCGGCGCCCATTGGAAGAGCCAGCGCACGTGCGCCGGGTGGAGCGCGAGGAGCCGATCGAGCTGGGCGAGGGCTCGATCGTACTCACCCACGCGCACCGCGAACGACGCTGTCCGGTAGATCAGCTCGGCATCGTCGGGCGCGAGCGCGGAGGCCCGGTCGTAGATCGTGCGCGCCTCCTCGAACTCGCCCAAAAACTCCGCCATGCCCGCGCGGACGGTGAGCGCGCGCACCGACGTCGGCGCCGTGTCGGCCCCTCGCCGCGCCAGAGCCAGCGCCTCCGTGTAGCGGCCGGCCTGGAAGGCCGCCTGCGCGCGGTCCAGATCGCTTCCCGCCACTGCCTTGCGCTCCTGCGCGGCCGAGACCGAGCCGACGCAAAGCACCAGCGCGCTCGCAAGGGCGATCGCTCTCACGGCACCGATGGTCATCGCACGCTGAACGGTGTCGGACCCTGCCGGGCGTCACGCCCGAACTGCGCGTCGAGGAATCGCCGCTCTTGATCGAGGCTCGGCTCGAGGTTCACCGCGACCTGCAATTCGCGAAGCCCTTCATCACGACTCCGACCTTGAGTCCGAGCGAGGCATGCTCGCGCCATCGCCCGTACGCCTGCTCGAGCGACTGGATCGCCAGCTCCCCTTGCCCCATTCGATCGGCCATCTCGCCAAGGCGGAGCCAGGTCCTGGTGGAATGAGCGCGCCGAGCCGCCGCCTGGTAGGCGCTCAGCGCTTCGTCGAATTCTCCGAGGGCTTCGGCCCTGTTCCGTCGCCCGGCGTCCCGCGTCGACCGCCGCGCCGGCCTGACGTGACGTTCTGCATCCGGCGAGCGGGAGGACGAGGCCGAGGGCGCCGAGCGGCGGCACCCTAGGCCGAGCACAACCCCTCATCCAGGAATAGCGTGCGCCTCAGGGGCCTACAAACAATCCTTTAGGTGGCACCCCGGGGGGAGATGCACGGGCTGAGCACTAGCCATGGGGGCGACATTGAAAGCGGTCAGGTCAGGCGTTACGGACGTCACTTTCGAGACGATCCAGGGCGACCAGCTCCGTATCACGCGTGCCGGGCGCGCTGTAGCCGCCGCCTCCCGGGAGCGCGCTTCGAGCGAGCCGGTGAGCGCGTTGGTCGCCAGCGTCGTGCCGTGGACGACCGCCGGAACGTCGGCGGCCGCGGTTCGGGCATCGTCGAGGAGCGTCGCGATGCCTTGCTCGACCCCGTGTGCGGGGTCCTACGACGAGCGTCGGGCGAGGGCGATGAGCGAGAGCCCGTACGGCAGCGTGAGGCCGCGCAGGAGGTACTTCTCCATCGAAAAGACGGTGGTGAGCACCGTGTTGAGCAGTGGCGGTGGCACGCGCGGCCGGGGATCGGCCCCGACCCGTGCGAGCTTCTCGCCGGCCCAGGCGGCCAGCGCCGCCGGGAACAGGATCGAGTTGAAATACGAAAGCTGCCGCAGCTCGAAGCCCGCCGCTTGCATGACCCGGCGGAGCTGGCCGCGGGTGTAGCGCCGCTTGTGATGGTTGACGACGTCGTGTGGGCCCCACAGGAACTGGTATGCCGGCACGGTCACGAGGGCCCAGCCGCCGGGCTTCAGATAGTGGTGCGCTTCCCGGAGCACGGCCAGATCGTCGTCCACGTGCTCGATGACGTCGAGCAGCGTGGTCAGATCGAACCGTAGCTCGGCGCGCGGGAACGTCGCCAACGTGCAGCAGAACGCGTTCGTGAGGCCCCGCTGGCGCGAGAGGTCGATCGCGAGCTGTGACGTGTCCGTTCCATAGGCCTCGAACCGTTCCGACAACGCCTCGAGCACCGCCCCCGAGCCACAGCCGACGTCGAGCACACGCGCGCCCGGTGCGAGCCGGAGTCGCCGTTGAATCACGTCCTCGACGATCCGCTGGCGCGCCACGCACCACCAGTGAATCTTCTCGATCTCGTAGACGGTCTGGTAGAAGGTCGCTTCCATCAGTGGGCGCCGCCGCGGGCGCCGCTCGCGGCCCAGCTGTTTGCGTGGTGCCAGCGCAGTGACTCGAGTGTCAGCCCTCCTTCGACGAAGCAGCGCTCGACGCGCGCTCGCGGCATGTAGTGGGCGACGGGCGCCAGGAGCTGGTCGAACGCGATCGAGTGCACCTCACGGAACGGAAACGGGACGAGGTCCACCAGATAGCTACTGTAGGGGAGAATCCGTGCGAGCCGAGGCCGCGTTCGCGCGGGGGCGTAGACCAGGCGCAGCGCGAACCAGAGCGGCACCGTGATGAGCCACGCCAGGCCGCTGACGAGCGGCAGCGGCAGGCGGCTCGTGAGGCGTCGCGCCGGGTCCACCAGCACCAGCACCCAGCCATTCCCCTCGCGGGCGTAGAGCCACGCGACGAAGCGGCCGCCCGGGCGAAGGAGCGGCGCGAGGGCCCTGAAGCCTGCCTCCGGCTCCGGCAGGTGGTGGAGCACTCCGATCGAGTAGATCAGCTCCATGCTCTCCGGACGCAGGGGCGGGCGCGTGAGGTCTCCCTGGATCACGTGGACGTTGTCGAGATCGGCGGTGTTGTGCGCCGCGGCGTCCACGGCCGGACCGAGGTCCACGCCGATGACTTCCCGGGCGCCGAACGCCGCGGCGAGCCGGAGATGGCGGCCCTTGCCGCAGCCGGCATCGAGCACACGGCGCCCGACGAAGGCGTCGGGCCCGACCGGAGCCGTCCACCCCAGCATCTGGGCTTCGTACTCCGGGCGGATCTCGGCGAAGCGGGTCCATTCGTAGCCGAAGCGCTCGGCGGTGCTGACCTCCTCGGCGGCGAGCGTCGGTGGAAGCAGGCGCGGGATGCCGCCCGTGATGGGATAGCGCGTGCCGCAGGCGCCGCACTGGAGCTCGCCCTCACGGACATCGCCGGCGACCGGCACTGCCCGGGTCAACGCGAGCGCGCCACGGCATGTCGGACACGCGAGCCAGTCGAGCAGGCGCCTCTTCACGCCGGGCGGTACCGCGAGGCCCAGAGCTGGAAGGCCAGGAGCGTGTAGAGCTTCTTTCGATGATCGTGACGCCCCTCCGCATGCTCGGCGAGAAGCCGCCCGACCGCCTCGGGGCGGAAGAGCCCAGCCCGGCGGATCACCTCCGGGGCGCACACGTCTCGGAGCATCGGTGCCAGCTCCCCGCGGAACCAGCGCCCCAGCGGGATGCCGAAGCCCTTCTTCGGGCGCTCGAGAATGTCACGCGGCAGCACGCCGGCGAGGGCGCGCTTGAGCACGTACTTGGTGGTGACGCGCCGGAGCTTGAGATGCATCGGGAGGCTGGTCGCGAGCTCGACGACTCGGTGGTCGAGAAGCGGGACCCGCACTTCGAGCGAACAGGCCATGCTCGCGCGATCCACCTTCGTCAGCACGCCCTCGCCCAGGTACCCCTTGAGATCGAGATACAGCATGCGCTCGAGCCCCGACGCCGACGGAGCGTGTGACAGCATTTCGTGGAACGCGGCGTAGGACGGCGGAGCCTCCATCCGCGCGAGCGCGTCGGCCGTGAATAGCTCTCTCTGCTCGGCCGGAGTGAAGGACCCGAGCCAGGCCGCGTGACGGTCGACCGGCGCGAAATCCAGGCCCGCCACGAAGCGCTTGAGCTTGAAATCGAAGCTCAGGTTGTCGAGCGACACCGGAAGCCGCTCGACAACCGGCCGGAGGAGCCGGCGCCGCAGCAAGGGCGGGATCAACTCGAGAGGGCCGGCCAGGCGATGGGCCTGGTAGGTCGGATATCCGGCGAACAGCTCGTCCCCGCCGTCGCCCGAGAGCGCGACGGTCGCCGAGCGGCGCGTGAAGCGCGAGAGCAGGTAGGTGGGGAGGAACGACGCGTCGCCGAGCGGCTCGTCGAGGAGCTCGGGCAGACGCGTGACGAGGTCGAGGGCCGCGCGCGGATCAAGGATCTCTTCCTGATGGTCGGTGTCGAGGACGCGAGCGACGCGACGTGCGTGCGCGGTTTCGTCGAACGAGGGGTCCTCGAAGCCGATCGAGAACGTCTTGAGGCGGCCGGGGAAGTGCCGCGCGGCGAACGCGGCGACCGCGCTCGAGTCGATGCCACCCGACAGGAACACGCCGAGCGGTACGTCACTCACGAGGTGCTGCTTCACCGAGCGGTCCAGCGCGGCGCGGAGCGCCTCCACAGCCTCGGCTTCGTCGATCCCCGCGCCCCGCTGGAAGTGGACGTCCCAGTACGGCTCGAGCTTGACGCGGCCGTCGGTATACGTGAGCCAGTGGCCGGCCGGGAGCTTTCGGACCGCGCGGAGGATCGAATGGGGTGCCGGGACGTACTCGTGGGCGAGGTAACGTGACAACGCCGTGAGGTCGAGGGTTCGCTCGATCGCCGGATGCTCGAGGAGCGCCTTCAGCTCGGAGGCGAAGACGATCTGGTCGGGCAGCACCGCATAGTAGAGCGGCTTGATGCCGAGGCGATCGCGGGCGAGCAGGAGCGTGCGGGCGGGCGCGTCCCAGATCGCGACCGCGAACATGCCGTCCAGGTCGCCGACCGAGGCGACGCCGCGCTCCTCGTACCCGTGCACGATGACCTCGGTATCCGAGCGCGTGGTGAACACATGGCCGCGGGCGGCGTGGGCTTCCCGGAGCTCACGGTAGTTGTAGATCTCGCCATTGAAGACGGTCCAGACGCGCCCGTCTTCGCCGGTCATGGGCTGGTGTCCGGTCGTTAGATCGATGATCTTGAGCCGTCGCATGGCGAGGCCCGCCGGGCCCTGGACGAACACGCCTTCGTCGTCGGGCCCGCGGTGCGTGATCCGGTCGTTCATCCGCTTGAGTACCGCGGCGTCCGGCGTCCGGTCGGCCCGGGCCAGGACGTTGCCGACGATGCCGCACACGGTGCCTAGTTTTCCGGATCCGCGCCGATCATCTCGCGGACGTAGTAGGTAGGCTTGCGCTGGGTATCATAGAAGCCGCGGATGACGATTTCGGCCAGGAAGCCGATGAACAGCGAGAAGACGCCGGTCAGGAAGAAAATGACCATCAGGAACACCAGCGGCGTCGCCTCGAGCCGCCTGAGCACGAAGACGCGGTAGGCGACCATGTCGAGGGACAAGAAGCCGAGCACCAGCGACAGGAGCCCGAAACCACCGAAGATGTAATTCGGTCGCGACTGGAAGTCGCCGATGAATTTGAGCGTGATGAGATCTACGAGGACCTTGTAGGTCCGGACGAGACCATACTTCGACACGCCCCTCGTGCGCGGGTGGTGTGCGACCTCCATTTCGGTGACGCGCCCGCCCACCCACGTTGCGAGCACGGGAAGAAAGCGATGCATCTCCCCGTAGAGGTTCAGGTCCTGCATGATCTCGCGCCGGTACGCCTTGAGCGTGCAGCCGAAGTCGTGGAGCTGAACTCCGATCACCCTGCGGATGAGAAAATTCGCGATGTGCGACGGCAGGAGACGAGTGAGCCAGGGATCCTGCCGGTGACGGCGCCAGCCCGACACGACATCGTAGGAGTCGCCGAGCTTCACGACGAGCCTCGGGATGTCGTCGGGATCGTTCTGGAGGTCGGCGTCGAGCGTGATCACGATCGGATACCGCGAGTGGGCGAATCCGGCGGCCAGCGCCGCGGTCTGCCCGAAGTTCCGCCGAAGCCGCACGAGACGGACGCGGCGGTCGCGGACGGCGATCTTCTTCAGCGCCTCCCACGATCCGTCCGTCGAGCCGTCGTCGACGTAGATCACCTCGTAGTCGCGCCCCATCGGATCGAGCGCCTCGGTCAGACGATCGTGAAGCGGTTCGAGGTTGTCCTGTTCGTTGAGGACGGGAAGGATCACGGAGAGCGGCATGGCACCCAGCCAGCTCATCGGCGTCCGCTGGCCGGAAGGGTATAGATCTCGGTGCTGGCGATCCGCTCCTTCATGACGTAACCACTCTCGATGATCTGGTCCCGGAGCCATGGACTGTTGGGGGTCCACCTCATCCAGTTGCCGACGACGACAACGTCGGTCGTGTGGCTGTTGACGTGCCAGACCAACTCCGGGTACGACATCAGCTTGAAATGGACGACCTCGCGCGGCGTCACTCGGCCCGCGAACATCATGGCGAAATGGTTCTCCATGCCAGGGAGGATCGAGGCTTTCGTCTCCACGAAGTATCCCGGCCACAGGCTGATCGCGACGGGCCTGCCCGCCCCGACTTCCCGGTCGATGGCCCGGCTCACAGCCCTGATCGTGGGGAGCTGCCAGTTGACGACGTCGGCCTTGCCCACGATCCCCGGTACCTCCCCGCTGATCGTGTAGCGGTAGAGGTCGAACGGCGACACGAGGATGTAGAGGACGGCGAGCGACGCGAAGACATGCCGGAGCCGGGGACTTTTGGCCTCGCGGATGAGCGCCGCCAGGAACACGACGCCGTTCACGAGCAGGAACGGCACCGGCATACAAAAGTACTGTGAGTAGACCGGCGTCGGGACGAAGCTCGCGAGGGTCAGGAGGATGCCGAGCGAAGACGCCAGAGGCAGCCGTTCCCGCGTGAGGGCGCTCGAGACCCAGGCGCCGAGATTGACGAGGAAGAGGAGGAGGAACTGGAAGCTCGTCGCGCCCTCGGCGGACCGGATGGCGACCAGCGACAAGGGCGCCTTGATCTTCTGGGTCCACCAGCTCACCGACTGATAGTCGGTGCGGATCAGCTGGGCACCGACGACGTTGAAGATGAAGGTCGCCGGATCGATGAGGAAGAAGAGCTCCGCCGGAATCAGGGCGACGACGGCCCCGATCGTGAAACGTACCAGTTGCCAGAGCCGCGCGCGATGGTCGGGCTCGGTGAGGTACATCTCGAGGAGGAACGCCGGTATGACGGCGAGCACATACACGCGGCAGGCGACGGAGAGCCCGAGCAGGAATCCGCTGACGACCCACTTCCAGCGCGACCGAACCGAGAGAACGGCGTACGCCCCGAACAGCAGGAGGGTCGGCAGCACGAAGGTCTTGATGAGGGGGTACCAGCCGAACGCGAGGCCACTGAACGTGAAGAGCACCGCGGAAAGGACGCCCCACGTCCGCGCGCCCGTCAGGTGGGCGACCTGGCGGTAGAGGAGGAGGCCGAGGGCGATCGAGAAGCACGCGGAGAGCACACGGGCCGCGTACCAGGAGTAGCCGACGAGCTTCAGCCAACCTCCGTAGACGTAGGGAAGCAAGAACATCTGGGGGTAGAAGTAGTCGTGGTACGGCACCTGGCCTTCGGCCACGAGGCGTGAGACGAGCAGGTACGTGCCCTCATCGCCGTCGACGAGCCTGAAGAGCGAGATCGGGACGAAGACAGCCGCCATCAGGATGGCGAGCAAGCCGTAGACGATGGCCGGGTGCACCTGATCGAGTCGCCGGACTCCTTGTGACGCCGGCGCGAACATCAGCGGGCCTCGGTCCCCAACGGTCGCGCCCCTCCGGCTCCCTTTTTTCGCCACTGACCGACAACAAAGCACGAGAGCCGTGGGCCTTGGACTTTGCCGATCAGCGCCTCCAGTCCCATGCAGAGCCGAGAATAGTGTCGCTTCCAGCCCAGCGGGATCCTGAAGACGAGCGAGTTGAGCACGAGGAGATACGCGACGCCGCCTCCGTACCGCGTCGTCAGGAACTCGAAGCGATCCTCGTTCTGTGCCTGGAGCGCAGCCACGTCGATGGCTTGCTCGTTGTCTTCGAACATGTGTCGATCCACCCTGTACCAGATTCTTCGTACGACATCCGGAAGAGAACCTGCGTGGGGCTCCATGAAGCAGAAATAGCCCCCGGGTCTGAGGATGCGATAGATCTCATCGATCGCGGCGTCGACGTTCGGGTGAACGTGGTGTAAGCCACCCAGCACGGTCACGCAGTCGTACGAGTCGCTCTCCAGTCCAGTATCGAGAATGGACCCGACCATCGCGTGGGCCTGGGGCAACTTTTTCCGAAAGTGCTCGATGGCTTTCTCGGAAATGTCGAGTCCCGTCACCCTGGCGCCGCAGCTCAACAGGTAGTCGGTCATCTGACCGGCCCCGCACATCGCATCGAGGACCCTCAGCCCCCTCAGGCTGATGCCCGCCATCATCGGCTCGTTGAAGAATCGCAGCCGATACGCCATGCTGCACGGATCAGAATAGTGGCGCTCGTATTCCTCTTCGAGCTGATCCTGGTGTCTGCTTTGCTTCTTCTCGGCAGAATGCTGATGCGGCGTTTGCTCGTCGCGGGCACGCACGTCCCTACCGAAAGCGCCCTTGTCGTTCAGGGACGGCCCCTCCTCAGTCCCGAAGGATTTGACGAGTGGGGACCAGCCGAAGGCTGCGGCTACCGAAACGTGAAGAGGACGGCGGCGTGCGCGCCTCAGGCGATCACTAGTGACGCTGCCGCCATTGTAGTCACGAGGCCCGAGAATCCCCATGATTCTCAATGCCGAGGTGCAAGGGATACGCCAGGCCCGAGCTCCGAAGAGCGGCCGCCTGGGTCTCGATGACCGAGGGTGGCGAGACACAAGTATCTGATCCTACGGGAATCCTCTCAACCATCCCGGCCGGACCTTGAGGCCGGCGCCCGTGCGCGTTGACAGAGATGACACCGATGGTCAGGCTCTTGCCGGACTGTCCACCACGCGAGGTTTGTCATTTCACGGGGTTAAATGGAAGGCGATTTCTCATCGTGAGTATCCATGAAGCGACTTGGCGCTGTCGTCCTGGTGGCCAGCCTCGTGTGGACGCTGGCGCTCCCGTCCCCGTCCTGGGCCCAACCGAAGCGAGTCGTGACGATCGCGTCGGGGCGGTCGACGGGGCGTACTTCCCGATCGCCGGCTTGCTTGTCGGGTATCGCTTCTGACGCCAGGACCTCAACGTCCGCGCAGTGATCGCCTCGTCGGGGGCGGCGATCGCGAACGTCCAGCTCATTCGCGGCGGCGAGGCCGACTTCGCCCTCGTCCAGAATGCCGTCGCCTATTACGCGTTCAACGGCCTTGCGCGCGAAGAATCGCTCTGCACAGGGAGAAGGGATCGAGAGGTGGCCGTCGCCTCGACCTCGGCGTCGGGCGATTTCTGATCAGGCGGCCGGAAACGAGCTGGACAGGCCGCCGCGGGAAGCAGAAAAAGTCTTTAGTCACAGTGGTTTCCCCCTGGTACACCTCTTGCGTTCATTGAAATCAAAACGTCAAGGATTCCAACAATTAGGACCTCGAAGCGATGAGTCTCCCACCGCTGCTGGAACGGCCGTCAGTCGGCGAGATGGCTCCCCGATTCGCGTTGTCGTCGCTCAACGGCGAGACGGTCGACCTGGCTGCCTACCGCGGTCACTCCAACGTCGTGGTCTGGTTCTCCCGCGGCTTCACGTGTCCGTTCTGTCGCGTCTATACCGACGGGGTCCGCGCCGGATACAAAGACCTGCGCGCCGCCGACACCGAGGTCATTCAGGTCGCGCCGAATCTGCTTGAGAGCGCTCGGAGATATTTCGGCAGGTCGATCCTCCCGTTCCCGTTCATCTGCGACCCGGACAAACGGCTCTACGCCGTGTACGGCCTCGGCGATCGCCGGGCGCTCGAAGCCACGCGGACGGCGGTCGTGAGCTTCGCGCACGCGTTCACGCACGGCGATACCGTCAACCAGATCCGCGGCGCGTGGTTCGACGTCATGAACCGCAACTTCGTTCGGCGCCTGCATCATCACGCGATGACGGCGCACGAGCAGGGGATCTTCGTCATCGACAAAGAGGGCGTGATCCGTCACGTCACCGTGGTCGGACCGATCGATCCCGTTCCTGGCGGGGCCGAACTCGCCGATCTCGCCCGGAGCCACTGCGTCGAGGCGCCGACGCCGGCATGAGTCAAGTCGAGCGCCTGACCCGGCTCAGCGAGATTCTGGTCGAGCTCTTCCGCTCACCGGTCCCGACCCACTTCTTCCAGACGCTCGGTGACCAGGCCTTCGCCGCGGTGCCAAACGACTACCTCGCGGTCTGCCTGCTGGATCCCGAGAAGGGCGGCTACGTCACGCATTCGCTCGCGGCCCTCGAAGGATGCCAGGTGAGCCAGCGCGTGTTCTCGGGGAACGAGAGCCTGCCCGGGTGGACGATCAGCACGGGCAAGGCGCGGCTCGTCGCGGATCTCGCCGTCGAGGACGGGGTCCACGATCTCGAAGGGGTGCTGATCGCCGCGGGCATGCGGGCGGTCATGGTCGCGCCGATTCGCCGTGGCTCCGATGTCTTGGGCGCGCTGCTCTTCGCCGGCCGGCCGCCGATCACCTACGGCGACGACGATCTGCACATCGCCCAGCTGCTGGCGGCGGGGCTCTCCGCCGCGCTCGAGACCTCGCTCGCGTACCAGGCGGCAGCCGACGAGCGCAGCACGCTCGGCGCCGTGCTGGCCAGCACCGCCGACGCCGTGATCATGATAAATCAGCCAGGTCTCGTGCTGCTGGCCAATACGGCCGTGCGCCCGATGCTCGGCCTGGTGCCGGACGCGATCACCGGCCGGCCTTTGCTCGAGGTCGTGGACTACGCTCCGCTACGTGAGCTCTTCGTGGCGGGGCGGCCCGGGATCTCCGACCTGCCGCTGCCGGACGGACGCGTTGCCCAGGCGAGCCTCGTGGCGGTGACGACGCCTTTTGGTGAGCCAGTCGGGCTGGCCGCGATTCTCCGCGACATCACGCTACTCAAGAATCTCGAGCAGATGAAGAACGACTTCGTCAACACGGTCTCCCACGACCTCAAGGGGCCGATCACCGTCATCGCCGGCATGGCGGATCTGATGCGGATCGCCGGGCCGGCGGACGAGAACCACGCGACGCGCTGCCAGGACATCCGCGACACTGCGCAGCACATGGCCGATCTCGTTACCGACCTGCTCGACATCGGCAAGATCGAGGCCGGGCTCGACTCGAACCGCGAGCCGATGGATCTGATCCCGGTCGTCGGCGAGGCGCTCCGCATCGTGAAGCCTCGCGCCGAGACGAAGAGCATCGAGCTCCGCGCCGAGCTTCCGGAGGAGGCGATCGTCTCGGCGGTTCCGAGCCGGATCCGGCAGATGTTGATCAACCTCGTCGACAACGGCGTCAAGTACACGCCGGCCGGCGGGCGCGTAACGATCGCGGTCGTGTTTTCGTCGGGTGGGGCGGGAGCCGGTACGGTCACGATCCGGGTCGCCGACACCGGGTTGGGCATCCCCGCCCGCGACCTGCCGCACGTCTTCGAGAAGTTCTATCGGGTCAAGAGCAAGGCGACTCAGGAGATCGCCGGGACCGGCCTCGGGCTCGCGATCACCAGGAGTATCGTCGAGGCATACGGAGGCCGGATCGGCGTCGAGAGCGTCGAGCGTGCCGGCACGACGTTCGTGGTCGAGCTGCCGCTCGCTCGGTCCTGACGCTCAGGTAACGTGGCGCCTCGTGACAATGATCGGCGGCCGATTTTTGGGGCGGTCGGGCGATCGTGCGACGATGGTGTATGGCGAGCCCAGCCGTCATCGAAGGCGGCTCGACTCCGACGCTCCTTCGAGATCCGGCGCTCTACGGCGTCGCGCTGGTCGCGCTCGTCGTCTGCGCCCCGTGCTGGCGTTACGTCCACTGGCTCGGCGACGAAGGCGTCTTCCTCCACGCCGCCGCGCGGATCCTCGGCGGAGAGGTGCTCTACCGCGACTTCTTCGAGTTCCTCCCGCCCGGAAGCTTCCTGGCCGTCGCCGCCTGGATGAAGCTCTTCGGCGTCGGCTTCGGCTCCGTGCGGGTGCTCGCGATCTGTGTCATCGTTGCCATCGCCGCCCTCCTCTACGCCGCTGCCCGCCTCTCATCGGGACACCGTCCCATCGCGGCAATGCTCGCGATCGCGTGGGTCGTCTTCTCGCAGGGCGTCTGGACCGTGATCAGCCACCACTGGTTCACCACCGCGGCCTCGATGGCCACGGCCGTCGCCCTGCTCCTCGCCGTCGGTAGCGCGCCTCGGCGAGGGGCTGCGCTCGTTGCCGGCCTCGTTGCCGGCGGCGCCGCGATGGTCACATCGAGTCGCGGCGCGCTCCTCTGCCTGGCCGTCCTCGCTATTCTGGCGACCCTACCTGGCGCCGGCGCCCGACTGGTGAGCGCGATCATCGGGATCGCCCTGATTCCCGCAGCAATGATCCTTTATCTCGCCGCATCGGGGACGCTCGTCGCGGCGTTCGACGACGTGATCCTGTATCCGGCCCGCCACTACGCCGGCAGCCAGGCCATGCCGTTCGGCGCCGGCGCTGGTCTGCCAGATACGCCTTCGGTCGCGCTCTATCCCGCGGCCTTTGTGCTCGCCGGAGCCACTCTGGTCTTTGGGGGCCTCGCGACATGGAGCGAGCCGCGCTTCCGCGTGTCGCTGGCATTGGCGCTCGTAGGCCTGGTCGGCACCTATCCGCGCGCAGATCTCAGTCACATCAACTTCACCGTGCCGCTCGCCTGCCCGCTCTTCGCGCTCGTCGTGACGGACCTGCTCGGTCGCATGCGACGCCCCGCCCGGATCGCCCTCGGCGCGCTCTTGATCGGCCTCTGCCTCGCAGCGGTCGGATCCGCGATCTACGATCGCAGGGTCGTTGTCGTCGGTCCGCTGCGCGCCGTGGAGACGCCGCGCGGGCGCATCGTGCGGTTCGCCAACGCGTGGACCAACGACTTCGCGGCGCTCGTGACCCAGATCGACCGCATCCCGCCCCGCGACGCCTTCTTCTTCTATCCCTACGGCCCCATGCTTCCGTACCTGACGGGACGACGCCACGCGGCCGCCCTTGACGTGATGACGCCCGGGTATACGGATCCGGCCGAGTTCCGCGCTACGTGCGTCCAGGTCGTGACCGAAGCTCAGTGGCTGGTCGTCGAGACCGGCTGGACCCATCCGGTGGTCATTCGCGGTGTCTGGCCCGCCCTCCGCGATCCCGATCCTCCCGAGAAGCACAGCTTTGAAGTGGCGCTCGCGACGGCTTTCAACAAGGTCATTCATGCCTCAGACACCTTCCAGTTGCGGCAGCGAGCAGGGGATGCATCGCTCGCGCTGTGCGACAAAGTGGGAGCAACTCCGAATCCGCGGTGAGCGGGGCGAGGGCTCCGCCGGCCGAGGCGCGACTATGAACCGAGGTACGACGCCACGAACGTCCCGCTCGGGCGCTTCGCGGTGAAGCGCCCGAACGCGAACGGCGCCGGGTTCACGGGCGGCACCGCTCCAGTAATCAGAGCAGCCATCATCTCCCCGACCGCCGGCGAGAGCTTGAAGCCGTGCCCGCTCATGCCCGTTGCGATCCAGAAGCCCCGGACCGGCGACTCGTCGAGGATCGGCATCCAGTCAGGCGTGATGTCGAAGGCGCCGGCCCAGCCGCGACGGTAACGAGACTCGGCCAGCCGGGGAATCGCGCGGCTGGTGCGCTCGAGCACTGCCGTCGCTTCGTCGAGGCTCACGTCGCCGCCGAGCTCGTCGGGCTCCATCGGGTGCTGCGTCTCGTCGTCGGTGAGGGAGCCGGTCAGCGTGAGGCCCCCGGTCTCCGGACGTGCGTAGCTGCCGCCCGCGAGATCGAGATACACGAGGTGGGGTCTCCCGAATGCTGCATCGCGCTCGACAACGAAGACGGGATGCCGGCCGATGACGATCGGGAGCTCGACCCCGGCCAGCTGTGCGACGGCCCTGGACCAGAGGCCCGCCGCGTTGACGATGACCGGCGCCTCAATGCGCTCGCCCGCGGCGGTCTCGACGCCGGTCGCCCGCTCGCCGGTCATGCGGATCGCGACCACCTCGACGCCCTGCTCGATGCGCACGCCGATCCGTCGCGCCGCCTCGGCGTACCCTGTCGTCACCGCGGTGGGATCGCCGTAGCCGGAGTCGGGCTCGTAGAGGATGGCGCCGAGATGGTCGGCATTGATCCGCGGCTCGACGCGAGCGAGCTCGCGCGGCTCCAGCACCTCTGCGCGGACGCCGAATCGACGCTGGAGGTCGATGGTCTCTTCGAGCTTGACACGCATCGCGGTGGAGATGCCGATCACCACACCACAGCCGATATAGCCCGACTCGCCGCCGACGATGTCGTGGAAGCCGCGGAAGGCGGCGAGCGATCTCACGACCATCTGGCTGGTCTCCGGCGTGGGGTACAGCTGGCGAACGATCCCGACCGATCGCCCGGTGCCGCCGGCGGCGAGAAACTTGCGCTCCAGCAGCAGCACGTCACGCACGCCGAGCGCGGCCAGATGAAAGGCTATGGACGCGCCCGTGACGCCGCCACCGATGATGATGACGTCAACGCGACGGTTCACCTCGCCGCGGCGGCGCTCACCTCGGCCGCCTCGACCTCGTCCATGAGACGTACCGGGTCCCCGTTGTTGATCGAGCCCTGCGTCAGGACGCGGGCGTAGACGCGGCTCCAGCCGGGGTGGCGCTTCTGGGACACCCGCGCGAAGTAACCCTCCTTGAAAGATCGAGAGATGTTCGCGCAGGGGCTCGTGTAGCGGGTTATCTGGAGGAGCACCGTCTCCCCGAGCAGCACGTGGCACCCCGGGACGATCGCTGCCCAGTCCAGCCCCTCGACCGTGACGTTCTCGCCGACGGCACCGGGCACGATGTCATGCCCTTCGTCGCGCAGGCGCGCGATCGCCTCCGACGCATAAAGGCACACGGCCCGCTCGGGCCCGCCGTGGTGCTCTCGGTCGCGATGCGCGTCGCCGTCCAGCCCCAGGGCTGTCACGCGCGCCTTGGGCACCGCCGTCTTCGGGACGCCGCCGCCGGAGACGCTGATCTGGACGATTCTTCCGATCATAATCGACCTCCGCTCCGAGCATTCGACCCAGGCTCTGATTCTACGCGACGAGGCACCCGCCGGCTCGATCGGCTCGCGGTTCTCACGACGCGCTCAGCGTGCCTTGCGGCGGATCATACGTTGCACGCGGGCTTCCAGCACGAGCTCACCGCGCTGGTTCAAGACACGGTGGCGATAGGTGACGATTCCGCGATCGGGCTTCTTCGTCTCGCGCTTGTCGGTCACCTCGACCTCCACGGTGAGCGTGTCGCCCTCGAGCACCGGCGCCGTCACGCGGAGCTCGCCGCCGAGATAGGCCATGCCCGTGCCGTGGATCAACCCGGTCTGCATGATCAGCCCTTCGGAGAGGGCGAACGTCAAGGCGCCGGGCGCCGCGCGCCGCTTGAACATCGACTCCCGCGCGATGTATTCCATGTCCATGAAGAGCGGCTCCGTGAATCCGCACAGGTTGACGAAGGAGACGATGTCGGTCTCCGATACCGTCCGGCCGAGTGTACGGAAGCTGGCGCCGATCTCGTGCTGCTCGAAGTGCAGGCCCTCGCCGATCATGATTTCCTCCCCCGCTCGAAGACCATGAGCCACACGTCGGAGCGCGACGCGTAGTCGAGCGCCTCGGCGCCCCAGCGGTACCGGGTCTCCCGGCGCGGTACGATGTTCACGACACCGACTCGCGTGAAGCTCCGCGGGTCAGCTCGAACCAACCGGAGATCGTCTGGGCGGAGCCCGGCCGACCCACGAGCGCGTCGCGCGGACGAACACTTCGGCGATGCAGCATCAGATGATCCGGGAGATCGAGGCCGCCTATCCGCGCTATCGACGCGCACGGCCGGAGCTCCATGACGGGTAAGTATAGGTGTACTCGGTGGCCGAGCACCGTCCGGTATTAGAGTAGATCGACGCCTCGGACCCGATCACCGCGACGCGCTCGTCCGGCTTCGTTCGCACCCGGATGTAACAGGCGATCTCGACGGACTCGGGAAATGGGTTGCGCCCGTAGGTGGCTCGCGAGACCTGTGCCGGCCTGAGCGAGAAAAGCACGTCCCGCGCGCGAGGAGAGGCTGCCCGAGGACGGTGACGGCCAGCGCCGCCGGCACCCCGGATCGTGAGCGCGGGCAGCATCAGCAGGAAGGCGTGAGGTCTGAAGTGCAGACCGACTACTGTTTCCAGGCACGACGAGACCAGCAGCAGATCTCAACCGCGCACCCTCTCGTAGAGCGTGATCTTCGGCCGATCGCCCGGATCCCGGAAGACGTGCCGGTCAGGCTCGGGGATGTTCTCCCAGATCGTGTCGGCCACGGGCAGGTCCACCCGCCGATAACGCGGGAGCGTGACCGTGGTTTTCAGGTACTGAAGCGTGCGATCGGCGTCGTCCTTCGCGCCCGGCGCGACCGGCCGGAATCGGAAGAAGTAGCGCACGATGACCCAGTCCGGCGGCGGCCAGCCGTCGAGACTCTGGCAACCCTGTCCGCCGCGTACCTGCAAATCCGTGTGAAAGCGCAAGGGGAGATCGCCATACGAGATGAATACGCGGTCTCCCGGCCTGGCCCCGGCCTTCAAGTGGGTGACGATCCCTTCGATCGGTCCCGGCACGTGGTGGGTGATCTCGCCGACGAACTTGGCGAGCGTCACCGAGAACCGCCCTCGAACGAGGTCGGCTCGATCCGGGAGGAGCGCAAGGAGCAGAATCGCCGCGGCCAGCACCCGGCTTCGCGTGGCGACGACCTCGATGATCCGGGCCTGAAGGAGTGAGAGTACCGGTAGGAGTGTGAGCACGTACCGGAAGAAGACGAACGGGACGGTCGCGACGACGAGCAGGTGCGCGATCGCGAAGATGACCAGAACCAGACACGCGCGAGCTTCGGCAGAGGCGAGCGGCATCGGCATCCGGGTCGCGACGGCGACCACGACGAGGGCGGTGACCAGGAGCAGCGCGGAGAACGCGTAGAGCTCGATTCGCCCGGCGTAGCGGCCGAGGTTCGCTCCGAACGAGGCGGCGGAGCTCGATGTGAGCAGCGGCCCGCTCTGCCCGCCCAGGTCGATCCCTACGAGCCACGGCAGGTTCACGATGCTCGGCGCGATGAGGCCGGCCAGGACCCAGGGAAGGACCTTGCGATCGAAAGACACGATGAGAAAGCCGAGCGCGAGCCCGCCGACGGCGCCGAAGAAGAGCAGATGGCTCGTGTGCACTAGGACGGTGAGCGACAAAGCGAGCCCAGCGGCGGCGAGGCGGGGTGAGCGCCGCAGCGTGAAGAAGAAGTAGAGGATCCAGATTGCCGCGAATATTGCCAGGGCGTAGTAGCGACACTGGCGCACGTGCAGCAGGAACGGGACCGAGAAGAGCAGGGAGCCGGCGGCGACGAGCGCGGTGAGCCGGGCGGCGAACAGCCGCCGCGCCAGGAGGTACATGGAGGGAACCGCGAGGATACCCAACAGCGCGAACGGAAGGCGCGCGGCGAAGGCGCTTGCGCCAAAGACCGACAAGGATGCTGCGGTGAGGTAGATCGGCAGCCAGGGCGTCTGGCGCCAGAGGTAGTTGGCGTCGTAGTCGCTGCCGCACTCCTGCGAGATGAGACTCGCGCCGTCCCAGGCGACCGGGACGCCGAAGCGGATCACGTTTTTCGCCAGGAGGGCCGTCTCGGCCTCGTCGTCCCAGAGGTAGCGGTCGCCGAGGCCCGGAACGATCAGGACCGCGGCGACGAGCACGAGGCCCGCGATCGCGCTATTCGCCCAGATACGCTCTGCGGACATCGGCGTTCTCCGACAGCTCGGCCGCGGTTCCCGTCAGCGCGATGGAGCCAGTCTCGAGCACGTACCCTCGGTGGGCGATGGAGAGCGCCATCGCGGCGTTCTGCTCGACCAGGAGAATCGTCATTCCCTGGCGGTTGATGTCGCTGATCGTGTCGAAGATCTGCTCGACGAGGACGGGAGCCAGCCCCATGCTCGGCTCGTCGAGCAGCAGGAGCCGTGGGTTCGCCATGAGCGCCCGCCCGATCGCGAGCATCTGCTGCTCGCCGCCCGAGAGGGTGCCGGCTACCTGAGTCAGGCGCTCGGCCAGCCGTGGAAACAGTCCGAAGACCCGCTCGAGATCGGCGCTAACGCCGGCGTCGCTCCTGAGATAGGCGCCCATCAGGAGATTCTCGCGAACCGTCAGGCGATTGAAGATCCGGCGGCCCTCCGGTACGTGGGCGATGCCGCGCGAGACGATCGCGTGCGGCGGCACGTCGAGAAGCGATTCGTCCTCGAGCGTGATGGCGCCGCGGCTCGGGTGGAGGAGCCCGGAGATCGTCTTGAGCGTGGTCGTCTTGCCGGCGCCGTTGTTGCCGAGGATCGTGACGATCTCGCCCCGGCCCACCTCGAGCCCCACGCCCTTGAGCGCGCGGATCTCGCCGTAGGCGACGTCGATCGACTCGACCTTAAGCACCCGACCTGGCCCTCGGCCCGGCGCCGCGCTTGCCCAGATAGGCCTCGATCACGCGCTCGTTGCTCTGGACCTCGCGGGGCGCACCCTCTGCGATCTTCTCGCCGTGATCCAGCACGGTCACGCGATCGGAGACCTCCATGACCACGCGCATGTTGTGCTCGATGAGGATGATGGCGAGGTCGAGGTCGGCGACGAGCCCGCGCAAGAGATGCATCAAGGCACTCGCTTCGCCCTGCGTCATCCCGGCGGTCGGCTCGTCGAGGAGCAACAGCGCGGGCTCGGACGCGAGCGCCCGGGCCAGCTCGAGCCGCCGCCGATCGCCGTACGGGAGATTGCGGGCGACGACGTTCGCACTGGCCTGGAGGCCGACGCGGTCGAGCAAGCCGACTGCGCGAGCGGCCAGCGCGGATTCGGTCCGGTGGAAGCCCGGATTTCTCGTGAGCACGTCCCAGAGGCGCAGCGTGATCCGAGAGTTCATGCCGACGAGTACGTTCTCGATCGCCGTCATGTTGGCGAAGAGCCGGATGTTCTGGAACGTCCGGCAGATGCCCAGCGCGGTGATCTGATCGGGGCGCAGGCCGAGGAGCGACTGGTCTCGGAATGCGACGCTGCCGTCGTCCGCGGCGTAGAGCCCTGTGAAGATGTTGAACAGCGTGGTCTTCCCGGCGCCGTTGGGCCCGATGATCGACGCGATCCCCCGGTCGACGGCGAAGTCGACTCCATGCAGCGCCGTGAGTCCCCCGAACCTCTTCGTGACACCACGCGCTTCGAACAGGGACGGCACGGTCGCCGGCCCTAGGAGGCCGCCGCGCCGGGCGCGCGCCGAACGAGCATCGGCTTCACCGGGCAAGCTCGCGCTGCCGGCGCCGCGCGGGAAAGATGCCTTGCGGGCGGAAGATCATCATCAGGACGAGGATGATGCCGAAGACCATCCGCTCGTACTTGGCCGGCTCGAACTGGGTCGGGAGATCGGCGAGGCTGAAGCCGAAGATGGTCACGCCCGCGTTCTTCAGCTCGTTGAGCCAAAGAGAGAACCCCTTCAAGACTTGGAGGTTGAGCACGGTCACGACCGTGGCGCCGACGATGGCGCCGGGAATCGAGCCCATCCCGCCGAGGATGACCATCGCCAGGACGCCGATCGACTCGAGGAACGTGAACGACTCGGGATTGATGAAGACCTGCTTGGCCGAGAACAGCACGCCCATGACGCCGGCGAACGACGCGCCGCAGGCGAACGCCATGAGCTTCATGCGCACGAGCGGCACGCCCATGGCTCTGGCCGCCAGCTCGTCCTCGCGGATCGCCTCCCACGCCCGGCCGATGTGGGAATCTTCGAGCCGGCGGTTGACGATGATGACTGCGACCACGATGAGCAACGCGAGAAAGTAGAAGTACTCGCCATACGGAAGCCCGAACGGCGTCGGGGGTCTGGAGATCGGCGTGATGCCCTTGGGGCCGTTGGTCAAGTTGATGGGCTTGTCGAGATTGTTGGCGAGGACGCGGATGACCTCACCGAAGCCGAGCGTGACGATGGCGAGATAGTCGCCGTGCAGCCGCAGCACCGGCAGACCGAGCAGGATTCCGGTGCCCGCCGCCGTCCCGAGGCCGACGAAGAGGAACACGTAGAACCACCAGCCCGCCAGCGGGAAGCTCTCGCCGCCGAAGATGATGTTGGCGTGCGGTGAGCCGAAGATGGCCCAGGAGTAGGCGCCGACCGCGAAGAAGGCCACGTACCCGAGGTCCAAGAGCCCCGCCAGGCCGACGACGATGTTGAGGCCGAGCGCCAGCGCGACGAAGATGCCGACCTGGGTCGCGACCTCGAGGTAGTAGCTGTTGAAGTACCCGATGGTCGGCATCAGCACCAGGAGCCCGATCGCCAGGAGGCCCCAGCGGAGCCGCTCGGGGATCCGCGCCTTGAAGACGAACAGGAGCGAGCCCTGGAAGAGAAGGAACACGAGGACGGAGCGCGGAAACGTGGCGACCGCGAGCGCCGACAGCGCCACCAGCGCCACGGCGATCAGCGAGTAGATCATGCCCGCTCCCGCACGATCTCGCCGAGAAGACCCTTGGGCCTGAAGATCAAGATCAGGATCAGGATCGAGAAGGCGAGAATGTCCTTGTACTCGGCGCCGAACGCGCCGCCGGTGAGCAGCGAGAGATAGGCCGCGGCGAACGCCTCGAGGAGCCCGAGGACGAGCCCGCCGACCATCGCACCCGGAATGTTCCCGATCCCGCCGAGCACCGCCGCGGTAAAGGCCTTCAGCCCTGGAATGAAACCGCTATAGGGATTGATCAGCCCGTACTGCACACCGAAGAGCACGCCCGCGGCGCCGCCCATCGCGCCGCCGATCAGGAACGTGAGCGAGATGATCCGGTTGACGTCGATCCCCATCAGGCTCGCCGCCGCCTGGTCTTCGGCGACCGCGCGGATCGCGGTGCCGACCTTCGTGCGGTTCACGATGAGGTGCAGGGCCCAGAGCATGAGCAACGCGCCACCGATGACCACCAGGGACTTGACCGACACATCGATCGTCTCGGTGAGCTCGAAGCGGTGATTGAGGACGTCCATCGTCGGGTAGACCAGGTTGAAGGCATTGCGCCAGAGCGACTCGACGAGCCGGATGAGGTCCTGCAGGAAGAACGATATCCCGATGGCGGAGATCAGCGGGATCAGCCGGGGCGCGCCGCGCAGCGGACGGTAGGCGATCCGCTCCACGGTGACGGCGAGCAGCCCGCTGGAGGCCATGCCCGCGATCAGGACCAGCAGCAGCACGAGCGGCCACGGGAGGCTCTCGAGGAGGCCGATGCTCTTGAGCCCCAGCAGGACCTCGACGCCGACGAAGGCGCCGGCGATGAAGATCTCGGAATGCGCGAAGTTGATGAACTCGAGGACGCCGTACACCATCGTGTAGCCGAGCGCGATGAGGGCGTACATGAAGCCGAGAATGATGCCGTCGAGAAGAACTTGCGGAAAGATCCCGATGAGCAGCTCGACGTCCATGGGTGCTAGGCCGCAAAGTCCGAGGGGTCAGGGCAGCGGAACCGGGGAGGGGTCCGGGGCGAGTGGAGTTCCGAAGCCCCGCGACCCCTCCCCGGTTACCTGACCCCTCGGACGACGCCTACTTTTTGGCTGCGGCAGGAGCGGCGATCGCCAGCTGCTTGACGATCTTGTTGTTGCCCCACTTCCCGGGGTCGTCGCTGGCGACCTGCAGGACGAAGTAGAGCGCCTTCTTGCGGTCGCCCTTCGAGTCGAACTCGATGTCGCCGGTGATGCCGTTGGGGAGCTTGGTGCTGCGGACCGAGGTCGCGACGTCCTCGCGGCTCGGCAGCTTACCGCCCTTCGCGGCGGCCTCGATGCCCTTGAGGGCGATCGTGGCGGCGTCGTAGGCCTCGGCCGCGTACGGCTCGGGGTTCTTGCCGAACTTCTTCTTGAACTCCTCGACGAATGCCTTGGCCCGCGGGAGCTCCGAAGCGGGACCGGCCGCCGAGGTGTAGTACATGCCGACCACGGCCTTCCCGGCGATCTTGGTCAGGTCGGACGAGTCCATCCCGTCGGGGCCGAAGAACTTGCCCTTGACGCCCTTCTCACGGGACTGCTTGAAGAACGGCGCCGCCTGGTCGTAGATGCCGCCGAAATAGATCACATCCGGGTTCTTCGCCTTCATCGGCGTGACGATCGGGTCGAAGTTCGACTTTTCCTCGGTGCCCTCGAAGCCGAGAACCTTGATGCCCTTCTTCTCGGCGTCGGCCTTGAAGAACTCGGCGACGCCCTGACCGTACGGCGTCTTGTCGTGAATGATGTAGACCGACTTCGCCTTCATCGTCGCGTGCGCGAACTCGGAGCCGACGACACCCTGGACGTCGTCACGCCCGCAGACGCGGTTGACGTTCGGATAGCCGCGGTCGGTGATGACCGGGTTCGTGTTCGCGGGCGAGATCATCGCGAGCGAGACTTCCTTGTATACCTCGGACGACGGGATCGCCACGCCCGAGTTCAGGTGACCGACGACGGCGAGAATGTCCTTGTCGGCGATGATGTTCTTTGCGTTGGCCACGCCGACGTCGGGCTTGGCTTGGTCGTCGAAGGGGACCAGCTCGACCTTGAAGCCCTGCTTCTCCAGGGCCCCCTTGAACTTCTCGAGCGCGAGCTGCGCGCCGAGCTTGATGCCCTCGCCGAGCGCCGCCTGGCCGCCGCTGAGAGGACTCTGCGTCGCGATCTTGATGGTGCCCTTGCCGCCTTGCCCTTCCACCATCGAGGCCGGGATCCACGCCACGGCCAGAACGGCGACGAGCGCAGGAACGAGGTAGACCCTGTGACGCATCATCGGTGCCCTCCTTAGATTTTCAGTCACGTCCAGTCACGTTCGGTCACGTGATGAGTGCCGGTCGGCGCGGCGCCATTATAGCGGCCCGCGCCGGTTCAAGTCACGTTCCGTACGGATCGCCGCGAGGAATTCCCGGGTTGCGGCGGCGGGATCGGGCGCTCCGCAGACGGCCGAGATCACCGCCACGCCGTCGGCGCCGGCGCGGATCACCTGAGCGACGTTCTCACGGGTGATTCCACCGATGCCGATCAGCGGCGCCTTGGTCTCTGGCCGAACCGTGCGGAGCAGCTCCGGCCCGACGAGATCGAAATCAGGCTTGGTCTGCGTCGGGAACATCGAGCCGACCGCGATGTAATCGGCACCCTCCGCCTGCGCCTCTCGCGCCTGGGCGACGTTGTGGGTCGAGCGGCCCAGCACCATGCCTGGGCGAAGGAGCGGCCGGGCGGCGCGGGTGGGCAGATCGTCCTGGCCGAGGTGAACGCCGTCGGCGCCGACGGCGATGGCCAGATCGACCCGGTCGTTCACGATGAACGTCACGCCCGCCCGTCGACACCGGTCGCGCAGCCGCTCGGCCAGCGGCAGGAGTCGCCCGGACGGCCACTCCTTCTCACGGAGCTGGATCAGGCGGCAGCCGCCCGCGATCGTCGCGTCCAGGATCTCCTCGAGGTCGCGGCCTCGGGTGGCCGCCCGATCGAGGATGACGTACAGCGATGGGTCCATCAGCCCCGACGTCTGACCATCTCGATCTTGTTGACGTGACCCTCCTGGAATGCCGGATCGTCGAGCAGTCTCAAATGGAACGGGATGGAGGTCTTGACACCTTCCAGCACCGTCTCGCGGAGCGCCCGGCGCATCCGGTCGATCGCCTCCTCACGGCTCGCGCCGCGCACGATGATCTTGGCGAGCAGCGAGTCGTAGAACGGCGGGACTGCGTAGGGCGCCATCAGGTGGCTGTCGACTCGGACGTTGAAACCACCGGGCGGCACCCACATGGTGACGCGGCCGGCGCTCGGAGCGAACGTCTCGGGATCTTCCGCGTTGATGCGGCATTCCATCGCATGGCCCTCGAACCGCACCGCGTCCTGCCGATAGCCCAGGGGCTCGCCGTCGGCGATCCGGATCTGCTCGCGGACGATGTCGATCCCGGTGACGAGCTCGGTCACGGGGTGCTCCACCTGGATCCGGGTGTTCATCTCGATGAAGTAGAAATTGCCGTCTTCGTCGACGAGGAACTCGACGGTGCCCGCGCTGACGTAGTTGACGGCCGCCGCCACGGTGAGCGCGGCCTGGAGCAGCCCATCGCGCGTCTTGGCGGCCAGAAGCGGCGCCGGCGATTCCTCGAGAAGCTTCTGGTGGCGTCGCTGGACTGAGCAGTCTCGCTCACCGAGGTGGACGCGGATACCGTTGCGGTCGCCGAGCACCTGGACCTCGACGTGCCGCGCGTTCTGAACGAACTTCTCGCAGTAGACCTCCGACGAGCCGAAGGCCGCGCCGGCTTCCGACTGGCAGGCGTCGAACGCCTGTACGACTTCGCCGCGCTCCCTGACGATCCGCATCCCGCGGCCGCCCCCGCCGGCGGCGGCCTTGAACATGATCGGATAGCCGATCCGATCGGCGACCTCGAGCGCCTCCGCAGAGCCCTTCAGCGCGACCTCGCTGCCCGGGATGACCGGGACGCCCGCCTGCATCGCGATCTGGCGCGCCTGCGCCTTGTCGCCCATGAGCCGGATCGCCTCGGGCGACGGGCCGATGAACGTGATCGAGCACGCCCGGCACACCTCGGCAAAGGCGGGGTTCTCGGCGAGAAACCCGTAGCCCGGATGGATGGCCTCGCTGTCGGTCACGGCGG
>Ga0209802_1000465_pt1 | contig 31280 bp, 40 predicted proteins | sample GraSoiAngelo_129_FD_185886 | JGI IMG/M metagenome (GOLD analysis project Ga0209802, IMG submission 185886) | Grasslands soil microbial communities from the Angelo Coastal Reserve, California, USA - 14_0927_12_40cm (SPAdes) (version 2) | ecosystem: Environmental > Terrestrial > Soil > Grasslands ... | reverse complement strand
TTCCCGGGTCGTCAGCGTTCTGCTAAGCCTAGGATTGGCAGGCTGATATCATAGACCAGGCTAGACCACGGCCGCACAAAACGAACTCCAAAGCTACCGGTCATTTAAAGACTGAGCAAGCTGAGGAGCCACGAAACTGGGATTTCCCAATCGTGCACGCCGACTTGTGCCATGTTCCATTGTCTTAAATAGAAAAATAGGCTCTTGCCCGATTTCAGAAGGATCTCAACTTTGAGTATCCCACTCGAGAACCTGAGGCGTGACCTACGAACACGGCTCGAAAGCGACAAGCAGATGTCAGGCGCTTGGGCGATCGTACCGTTACTGCCGACAATCGTGGGGATAGCTATCACTGCAATCGTTTTCACGGTTATATTCAGCTCCCTGGCCAACATTCCCCGGACAACCACCCCTACAAATTCAACAGTCACGACAATAGGGCCCCTAATCGCGGCCCTCATTGGAGCAATAATCCTCGCGTATCTTACCTATTTCATCCTGCTCATCTTAGTTATCGTTCTGATCTTCAAACTAGTGAGTCGTCGCAACAACCATTTCAACCGGCAAATTCTTCTCCAAGAAGATTTGGTAAGCATGGCGAGGGAGCTGGCGGCTAAGAAGGGTGTTGACGTCTCGATTCTCCTCAACAATATGGAAAGAAGTGTGAGAGAGGCGCGGCTGGAGGAGACGGAGAAAAACGCCACACTGTACGCGATACTCGGCGGCATCGTCTGGATCTACGTGGCCTACTTTCTGATGAAGGACTTCTTCAAGCATGAGAGAAGAGAGGACCTATTCATCAATGATATGCTTAGGACCTTCAATGCTCTCGGAGTATCAATTAACTTCCCTTACCGAAATCCGCCGATACCAGACCGAAGTTTTGCTCTCTACTTTGTATTGACACTGATAACTGGAAGCATCTTCGGCGTATACTGGGTCTACGTGCTGGTCACTGACCCTAACAACCATTTCCGTCAACAGATGCTGATGGAGGACACGATTATGGCTCAGCTCTCCTGGACCTCTCCGACTCCTTCGCCCACTCCCTCCGCACTGCCCAGCTAAACTGAACTGGTCAAGCTGGCGTTCGCGGGTGGCTTTCTCCGACTCTCCCAGCCGCGAGGTAAGATTCTCGACGTTGGTTCAGATGCGAACGACGACGGATCTAGCAGTTTCGGTTTCATGGTTGCTCATGCCGCTGATGAGTTATCTGCTGTGGGCGGGTTTTGTGGTCGCCTGGTGGGCCGCTGGCGCGGGAGTTGGAACCATCAATCTAACTCTAGTAGTTAGCGGGCTGGGAATTGTGGGTCTGGCAGCTTCGGCGGCAGCGTCATACGTGGTCTTTACCCTAGTGAATAGGCTGAATATGCATTCCAGTAGAACGAGGGCTCTATTTTGGAATACGATCAGCGAACTTGAGTCGAGAATAGGAACCGTGGGCCAAAGTGCTCTTCTTCCCTTGAGTTCTGCTCAGGAGGGCTTCCACAGGCTCTCTCGTGGAGAGCATGAAAGGAGCGCAGTGCTTTGGGCGCTACTTGCCTCAGTTCCAATTATCGGCTGGATTTTTCTGCTCGCTGCATTATGGTATCTCTCACGAGATATGGCAAAACACAATCGTCTGGAGGAGTTAGTTCTTGAGGATGTGGACAGGACAATGAAGGGAGCTGGGTTGCAGGGCGTCTCCGTCAAGCATGCTCCAATTGGATCGCGCGATGTATTGGGAATAGCTGTTGTCGTAGTTTCGTTGGTCGAACTCTTGTCGGTGTTTCTTCTCGGCCTAGCCGGCTGCCTGACGCTGATCTATCTGACCGTTGGCGCGTTTTCTCTGGTCTGGTTGGACTTATCCATGAGAGATCCAATCCCGCATTTCGTTTTCCACTCTCAGTTCGAACCCGAAATCCTTCGGTCACTGCCCGATGCCAGTGCTAAGGCCGGCGCTGTTAGAGTTGAGTAGATTGGCGAGAAATGCTCTGTTCGGTTTGAAGAGAATACTCTTCGATAGGATCTTTGAGAGATCCTTCTGGACCTGGAGAAAACATCCCGCGATAATCATACCAACGATGCTGGGATCGGCTTTGCAGGTTATCCTTCAATCTATCGTAACACTTGTGATAATGCTCCTCTTAACCAGCTGGGCTTTTTCGGGCTCGTTGTCAAGGGTTCTTGGGGTATATGGCAACTCTGGGTTGTTGGGAGTGCTTCAAGATCCAACGTTTTCTTTGACAATCGTACCTGTAGTCGTGGTCATGCTAGCGGCGATAGTTCTTGTCGCGATCGTCGGAGCTGGCTATGTCTATTCTTCCGAGTACGGTATCTACGTCGAGGCGTGGAGTAAGGATAGTGTCCCGGTCAAGTCTGTTCTGGAAAATGGTTCTCGAAGATGGAGAGCGATGGCCTGGACCTTGTTTCTCTCTAATCTGATTACTTGGGGTCCTGCGGCCATAGGCTACGCGCTGATAATTGCATCCGCGTCAAGCATCAACAGCGTGGCCGGATTGATCGGTTTTTTCACCGCGATTAGCGTGTTTCAACCACTTTTCTTTGCGTCGTTGATACTTTCAGTATTCACCGTATACTCGTATCCTGCAGTGGTCGTCGATCACGTCTCCGGTTTGAAAGCTGTTCGTTATAGCTTTAGAGTGGCGTCCCACAATCTCGGAATCACGCTGACCTACTCGCTTGTCCGGATAATCTTCCAAGGATTACTCCTTCTCGTCGTCTTTTTCGCGGGATCGATCGGGCTCCCGCTGACGTCGCTTATCACGGTGATTCTCAGTTTCCTCTTGACGCCGATCCTTCATCTTACGAAGACGATGATCTATTACTATGCTGGACCAGCGGTTCCCGAGATGCCCTTCCAGCTTTCCAGCCCGATATGGCAGGACGTTTTCCGACGATTGCCTAGGGCGGCTTGGGTTAAGATCAGAACCGGGCTCTCGGAGGGTTTCAGATTTGTCATAGGACCAAGGAATCTTCCCTTCCACATTCTCTCGACGCTCGCGTTCGCGCTTGGAATCTACATGGGCTATTACGTGTCTGTCAATGGAGTGGCAGGTTTCTTTCTCAGCTTAGGCTACAGGCCGGGGCACGGTAATAGTCTGCTGGCACAACTCCCTGTTCCTGCACTTCCTGTTCTTGGTATCGATATTTTTCTCAACAACTGGCTCGTTTCTATAGCCACGGCGCTGTCCGGGTTGGGGTTTGCTGCTCCGAGCTTTGTCACGATAATGTTCAACGGGTTCATTCTCGGGGTGCTCTGGGCGCCGCAGTTGTCGCCGAGCCTGACAATGTTTCTAGCGGCGATCTTGCCGCATGGGATTATCGAAATTCCCTCGTTTGTCTTGTCAGGATCTGTGGGGATTAGGCTGGGATATGCGGCTTGGAAGGCAAAGTTCCGGCGCAGTCCGGAGAATGATGCGTATCTGTCAAAGACTCTACGGTTGGCCGTGTATGTTGTTGTTGGGCTCGCGCCTCTGTTCTTCATTGCGGGCTTGATCGAGGCGGACATTACGCCGTGGATAATGCGGATGTTCGGCTGGACCTTCTAGCCAAGTCTCTTGTAGGCCGGAATAGAATATGCCAGTCTACTATATCGATGGACAGAGTCAGGGAAACGAGCAGAATAGCCTACCTCGAAAGGCGAAAATTGCAATTGCCTACGCGGAGTCCGATACGGTTGACCATGGAAAATTCAGAATCTACTGGCAGCCGATCGGAGACAGAACCAACAACGAGGCAGAGTACTACGCGTTGCTCAAGGCGCTAGAGTTGATTGCGGAGAAGACGACCGGAAAAGTTCCAGTTAACATCGGTGAGGCGCTCGTTCGTTCGGACTCAAAGCTTGTAGTAAACCAGGTCAATGGAGAGTGGCGGGTTGAAGACGAGAAGCTCATAGAGCTGAGCGAAAAGGCGAGGGATCTGATCAAGGACCTAGGCTCTATACGATTGGAATGGGTTCCAAGAGATGAGAATTATGCTGGTCTATGGCTGGAGGGGAAGCTGAAGCCGTTCAGTGTCGAGCAATTACGCTGGTAATCAAGACAAGCCTTCAGGTCTTATGTGACGGGTCCGGGGGTCCGACTCTGGTCGAGAAAAAGGTTCTATGACCATGAAGGATAGGGGAACACCATTCTCATATCGCCGGAGGATTTAGTGTTAACGTGAGGCGAGCGCGACCGGTCTGTCGAGCTGTTTCTGGGCTCGTAGATTGATCTTGGAGGATCGTGGGTAGACTTGGACAAGTTTTCTACTATTCGAAAAATCAAGTTATCCTACAAGATCGATCAGGTGGAGAACGGCTGGACGGTAACGACCATGGACGGAACGGTCTTCGTCTTCCCCGATGCTAGGGAGATGACCGAATGGTTCTGCATGGTCGTCGGTGTTCCCTTCCAATACAAGAAGATGGAGCTGGACCCGTTGGAAGAGGAGATTCGGAAGCTTACGAAGGCTACAGCCAGCCTCCTAGCTTGACACTTTCAGGGCTTCTGGTCGGGTACTGGAAAATAGATATTGTCGATTGCCATTGACGATCGCTAGAAGGTCGTAGTGTTGGCGAATGTTCCTTCTGACATTGTCCGTGTTCTGGGTCCCGGCGAGCAGGTTGAATTGTACATTCAGCAGAAGATCTATCATCCGAAGATCAATATTGACTCTGTGGTCTTGACCACGCAGCGGATTATTCTGCGTCACCCGCATGAGCTGGGGTTGAAGAAAGACTTTACCGATTTTAACTATACGGATGTTGCGAACGCGATTCTTGACAAGGGAATACTTCGATCAACGGTTAAGATTACTCTGCGGTTTGGCGGTGACCCGTTGAATCTCGCTGATCTTCCGAACGGCGATGCGGAGAAGGCTTACGGGATTATTCGATCGAATATTTCGCGGTTTCAGACGCCGTTCTCTACGGGTTACGCGGGGATGGCGCCGGTTATGCCGGCGGGTATGGTCCAGCAGCAGCCTCCTCAGATTCAGGGAATTGTCTGCGGTAAGTGTGGGGCGCGGAGTGCGGCTGGGACAAGGTTTTGCGGGTCCTGTGGCAAAGCCTTCTAGAAAAGACGCCTTCGAGCTAGAATAGTCTGATTGCTGGACCTTCCTATCTCAGCTTGGACGGCAATCTTCCATACTCTTTTGGACGGGACTGGTCGGCTCTCTCGATTACTCTGAGCGTTCTAGCGAGGAACGCTTGTTCTTCCATGTCTGTTGATAGTAGTATTTTCCAGTGGACTCTCTCTTTTTCGTGGCAGAGTCCGCAGAGGTAGAGGTTGGAGTCGTCGGCTTTGTCCACGTCTTGGAGGTCTCTTAGGCACTCGGCGCAGATCATACATGGACTAATGGTTTGGTAGCGGGATAAGTAGGGTAGAGACTGGAGAAAGAAATCGGGGTTTCAGGGTGCGTTTGTCGGGTCCCAGGAGTTGCGGAAGTTCTCGTTTAGCGAGTCAAGTATCCTCATATCCTCGTTTGTGAGGTTGTAGTCGAACACCTGGCTGTTCTCTTTGATCCTCTCTTCCCTGACTGATTTTGGTATGGTTACGAGGTTGTGTTGGAGACTCCAGCGTATCAATACCTGAGCTGGGGTCTTGTTGTGTTTTTTGGCGATCTGCTGGATTTTTGGATGGTTGAGCCTTTGGCCCTGTGTCAGTGGGCTGTATGCTTCGAGCTGAATCTTGTTCTGCTCGCAGTATTCCAGTAATTGTTTCTGGTAGAGGAAGGGGCTGAACTCCACCTGGTTCACCATCGGACCGATTTCCGATTTGTCAAACAGCTCTGTTAGATGCTGGATCGTGTAGTTGCTGACACCGATGGATCTGCATTTTCCATCCTTCAACAATTGTACCAATGCCTGCCAGCTTTCGTTTCTGATTTCTGGGACAGGCCAGTGAATGAGGTAGAGGTCGAGATATTTTAGTCCGAGTCTTTTGAGGCTCTGATCGCAAGCCCGGAGAGCGGATTCGTATCCGTGGTCGCTGTTCCAGAGCTTGGTGGTTATGAACACGTCTTCGCGTTTGACGCCGCTTTTGTGGAGGGCGGTGCCGACGTCTGATTCGTTGTTGTAGATCCGGGCGGTGTCGATATGACGGTAGCCTGTCTTCAGCGCGTATTCTACTGCTCTCTGGGTTGTCTGTCCGGGTGGCGATTGGTATACGCCTAGGCCAAGGCGTGGGATCATGACTCCGTTGTTGAGCCTGGCGACCGGTTCGACTGTGGCTTGCATGTTGTTGGCAATGTTCAGGGTTCCACTTCAACCTTAATTCCGGAGAAATTCCCCGAGGAGGCGTTCTTGGAAAAACCCGTTCATGTAACAAGCGCAGGGGTTACTTTCACCTGCGTCCGGCGAGGGCCGCTCTCGCACACGGGGGTCCTGCAAAAGTTATACGAATTTATTTTCCGGATCCTCTTTCTGTCTGAAACCGATTTGGGCTTGTTTTCTTGAGGAAGCGGTGTTCTGGGCTTGTCTCGGGTTTCTCGATACCCGTGTGTTCCCCTTGGGATCAGCGTGGGTTTTCCTGTTCTGGAAATCGTCGACTTGGATCCGAAATCAGGGCTGAAAATGGGCTTATCTGGGCTATGCTTTGCCGCGAATGAACCTGTTCGCCGCGGTTGGCGCCAGCGCTCCTTTCCCACTGCAAACGTCCTTGTGAATCTTCTCATAGAAGAACCGATCAAAGGTCTCCCCACACTTCTCACACGTCGCCTTTCGAGACTGGTGGGTGGACTTGAAAGGGGACTTTTTCATCGGAGCGTTGCCCATTATCGGTCCTCTTACGGATGGGCATTGTATCCTCTAAATCTTACGGGAGGCGCGTATGATACACGACCGGGTCCAGGAGGCTAATGAAGGATTCTTGCTGCGGGGTTGGGGCGTTTTTTAGGATCGGATGCCTATCCGTTTGACGGAGACCCTTCCGACAGCGTGATAGATAATGCCCTTGCAGGGAGAGATCCTGTTCGTACGTGCCGAGAACGCGGGTCGCGGCCAAATGGCTCAGGCTTTTGCGGAAAAGCTGGGGTTGAACGCTTCTAGCGCTGGAACGATTCCTTCCAGCCGCGCTAACCCGGTGGTGGTAGAAGCGATGCGAGAACGGGGAATAGATCTTTCCCGAAGATCGCCGAGGATGCTGACAGCTGACATGATTAGCCGAGCGCGCCTCGTTGTCACGATGGGCTGCTCCGTCGAAGAAGCATGTCCCAAGCTCATGCTGGCCGCGATGCAGAAGAAGCTGGTGGACTGGCACTGGAGGATCCGAAGGGCAGATCGATTGAGGAGGTTCGGAGGATCAGGGACGAGATCGAAAAGAGAGTCCGAGAGATTGCCAGAAAAAGAGTAACCGTCTACTAGCCCATTCGGGCCAATACTTTCAGCCGTAGATATTTCAAAGGCCTATTGACCAGGCGGAGAAGAGCATGAGTTCTGTTTCCCAGGTCCGGATAAGGGCGCGGCTGGCCAAGCCTCCGGAATATGTGCTGGTCAAGTTTCCACGTTATGAGCGAGAGTTCTTTCTCGGTTATGCCAATTTCATTCTCGGACTAATACTGTCCCAGGAGATCAGAGAACTGTTGAGCACTCTGGTTTCCGCGGAGGGGATTCGTTCAGATCGATCGATTGACCTGCGTGTGATGATCTTTCCAGCCCGGCAATTGAGACGCCAACCCTCCAGAATACTCTACGGAAGCTACAGTCACTCCTTGGCGCAGATCAGCCTCTACCCGCTGAGAATCAGCAAGGACAGGATTAGGAGGGAGGGTACCGCACTGTTCGCGAGTCATCTTAACGATCTTTCAATTGCGCAGAGGAAGCTTATCGGCGAGATCGCCTCCGCGGCCATCTCCACTCTTATCCACGAAGTCTTGCATGTGAAGTTCCAGCAGAGAAGCCTCTCCCGGTATGTAGAGGAAGGAATGGTCCAGAGGCTGGAGAAAACATACATGAGACAGTGGGCCGACAAACTCGACGGGGTCTTAAGATCACAATTCTCATCTGGTATCGACAATGGTTCCGTGGGAAACGAGCCCTAAGATAGCCGCGCATAACAGTGACACATCGAAGGAGTTGTGAACATGCTTCAAGAAATGACCGACAAAAAAGCACGACACCTGCTCGAACATTCCCGCGCATTTCACTGGGAGTTCCCCTCGTCCCAAGGCACCCCGATTGTCAAAGGACACCGCAATAGCCAGGGGGTTGAGCAAGCTGTCAAGGAACGAGAATCTTATGCGAGTGCAGCACGTCTTCTCTTGGAGAATGGAGATGAAGAGGGCGCGACCGAGATTGCCTCCAATGCGTGGCGGCTCTGGATATTGGCCCGTGACCTCGACGGCGGACGAGCGTTTCTCGCCTCAGTCCTCGACAAGGGCGAGAAGAAACCGTCGCGAGCCAGATCACTTGCACTCTATGGTGATGCTCTGTTGGCTTTCAGGCAGGGAAAGATCGAGGAATCACGGCAAAGGAGCCAGGCCGCGCTTGAATCCGCGCTAGCGGTAGATGATCGAGAAGCCTTGACACTTGCATACCTTGGGCTCGGCCGGGTAGCATTCGAGGACCGCGACTATGCCAAATCTGCCAGCCTTGCCGTCAAAGCTAGACAGTTCGCGCATGACCTTGGCCCGGCGATGGGACAAGCGCCCCTATTCCTTCATGCCAGTGCGACCCGACTGACAGGTGACTACGATCAGGCAGCGGCCCTTTTTGAGCAGAGCCTCGAACTTAACCGGAAGATCGGAGACCAAGGCATGGTGGCGGCAGAGCTACAAAATCTAGGCTTTGTCGAGATCCACTGAGGAAACGTCGACGCAGCTGAACGCTACTTCACCGAAGGCGAGAAAATTGGACCCGCAAGCGATCCATATGGCACCGCGATGAGCATCATCAACAAAGCTGTTATTGCATTCCTTCGGGGGAACAGGGACGAGTCGCGTAGTCTACTGCAGCGTGCTCAATCAGTTTTCAAAGAGGCCGGGATAGAGCCCGGTGCAGATGACCAGTTCGAGATCGACTGGCTTCACGGGCAATTGACGAAAAATGTCTTAGAAACCTAGCGGACTGGGGGAACAGGCTCAGCGGCCCCGTCCGCGGATCCAGTCTCTATCCGATCTGATCTTCGGTCTTGCATTGTCGATCGGTGCCCTCAACCTGATCGCAAACAGGCCAACTGATACGCAAACGCTGTTGGGGAACATTGCAACGTTCGGCTTCAGCTTTCTCATCCTGATTTTCGTATGGTTCCGCTACACAGAAACCATGTCAGTCCTGCCGGTTGAAACAGGCAGGACCCGCTCGCTCAACACAATAATGCTGTTCCTCGTCGCCATCGAACCATACTTGTTCAACCAGCTCTCGTTCGGTTTGAATACTGTAGCCTCTTCGCCCCTTCCGCAGGATGTTGCGTCTGCGACCTATGGTCTCGACCTAGGTGCGATCTGGATCATCCTAGCGGCTTTCACACATGTCCTAACCATAGAGGAGAAAAACCTCGCGCCTGATCTGTTCAGGAAATACCGTCTGTTGAGGAACCTAGAGATAATTGTCGCCGCGATCTTCTTCGTGTCGATTCTTCCCCAGTTCTGGACTATCATGATAGGCAGCACAAGCCTCAGGTATGTACTGTGGGGTCTGACGTTTTTCGTTCGACGCACGGGAAACGTCTATTCTAGACTGGTCCTGAAACGGCGATGAGCCTAGCGAATTTCGGCGCGGATTCTCTTGAATGAGAAGACGCTCGGCCCGTGCACCCTTGAGGGCAGATTCGTACGTCTGGAGCCTCTTCGAGAGAAGCATGCTGCAGCATTGACAGAGGTTGCCCTGAAGATGGATTGGGGGTGGATGCTATACCCGCTACGGTCGAGAGAGGATGTGAACCGACGGATCGCCGACGGATTGAAGGCAGAGGAGAGGAATGAGGAGTACGCGTTCACTGTCGTCCTTAGACCCAAAGGTAGGGTGGTGGGCAGCACGTCCTATCTCGGTGTGGCCGCTAAGCGCAAGATTGTTGAGATAGGCTCGACATGGTACTCACTTGACTCGCAGGGCACGGTGGTAAATCCTGAGTGCAAATGCCTCCTGTTGAAACATGCCTTCGAGGACTGGGGTGCGATCCGTGTGCAACTGGGAACAGATGCAAACAATGTTCATTCTCAGCGGGCAATCTTGAAGCTTGGAGCAAAGTTCGAGGGGAGGCTGCGGAATCATGGCTTTAGACAGGACGGCTCTATCCGCGATACGATGTTGTACTCGATAATATCGAGCGAGTGGCCAACGGTCAAGAAAGGACTCGAAGCGAGAATGGAGAACTTCGTTGGATCGTAGCGTCAAAAATCCGATTTATCATGGACCGCCAAACCTTTTTCTTACCGTAATTCAGCACCGCTCCGAGTGAAGTGTATACACGTTGAAGGCAGCCGAGAAATCGGATACTTGGTGGGAGCGGGCTAACAAGAAGCTCGCGGAATCAACACTCAAGACGAGATTCACGTTGAACAAGGATGGCAGGGTCGAGGTTAACCCTCCAGTCCTTCCAGAGGACTATGAAGAGACCCGATTGCTCTTCGAGATAGTAGACGACGTCTTCTCGATGCTCGAAGAAGAAGCCGAGGAAGCAGAACTAGATCAACCCGACAGCTAGATCTTGCGTACTGTCTAAATACGCGAATTCCCTAGTCATCTCTGAATCTCGTGCACCGATCTACATTATCGAATATCGTATTCTGCATAACACTGATTGCCCTAGCTCTTTCTGCTTCGATTCTTTCAACTCGTGCGGTTACGGCCTATCTTCCTGCCGTTGTGCCTGGACAATTTGCCCAGTACAATGTACTCAAGGATTCCTGCCATTCTTCGATCCCTCAAATTTGCCAGTCGCTTGGGACTAGCCTAAACGATACGACGTACTCCGCGGTTCAGGTGGTAGGAGTATCGGGACCAGCAGTCACCTTGGAGCTCATCTCGATATTCAAGAATGGAACAGGTTCTCATGAGGCAGCGATCGTCAATGTTGCAACCGGAACGTCTAACGTGACCGTATTCTCCCAAGGCGTGAATGATTATTTCTTGCTTGCGGGGAGCCTTCAAGCCCCGGACCAAATTTGGAACACTCCATCGGCTCGGACTATCACCGCAACGAGCAACGAGATGGTGCTAGGCGAGATGAGAACGGTAAACTTTCTCAACTTTTCTGTGTCAGGGTCCCAGTATGGGACAACTTATTCTGGACCCGCAGGTTTTGCATTTGACCAGTCCTCGGGCCTCCTAATCGACTTCAACATTAAGCTCAGTACCACAGGTACTTCGACTACGATGTTGGACATTGCGATCCGCATGGTCGACAATAACGTCTGGCGCAGCGCGTACCTACCTGACTTCGACCTTCGCGCAGATCCGACAAGCGTCAACGCTGCAGCGAACACTTCTGGCAATTCGACCATAACCCTTCACCGACTGTACGGATTCACGGCAACCGTCAATCTCTCAACCACGACATCCGCTAACAGCTTATCCTGTTCCGTTTCTCCAAGCAGGCTTCCTATGGGCGGCTCAGACACGTCAACGCTGTCGTGCAAGGGTTTTCCGGGAAGATATTCTGTCTTAGTCAGGGGAAATGGAGGATACTCAGTCCATAACGCGTCGATCACCGTCACTGTGAGCACTGCCCCAATACCGTTGCAGCCAGCTAGCATCCTCTCGATGCCTCTGTTCTACGGTGGAATAGGCGTTGCCGTCATCGTAGCGCTTGCCGCCTTCGTCTTCCTCAGACGGAAGCCAGGAGGTGGGGTGGTCGCGCCTAGTGCCGCGTCAACTCCCGCTGTCAAAGCATAGCTTCAATTTCGCGTAACGCATGTCAACGGTCACACGTGATTAAAGACCCAGCAGATCAACACTGGCGAAAGGCGAACTGTCTTGGCCTCTACCGGACGCTTAGGCTGGTTCCTCATCGGAGTGATAATCGGCGCGATAGTACTGGAGCTCTACAATGGAATTGTAGGATTTGTTCCCCGCTGGCTTGGCGCCGCAACAGCGCTTGTTGGATTCCTGATCCATCTAGTCGCGTGGTTCGGCCTAATGCTCGCAGTAGCCGGCGTCCTCGGATCCCGGATCATAAGAAAAGACCAGATGAATTATGGGCTAATCGGGTTCGGCGCCATAATTGTGACCCTAGACTTATGGCTATCCATACCATTCGGTCTCAGGTAAAACGCTAATCGAGCCGTCCATGTCAAGCCGGTCTTTGATGTCCGACGTGTTGGTCCAGGAATTTTGCTGCTCTCTTGATCGAGTCTATCTCATTCTCACGCCGTACGAACCCGTGGCCCTCGTTTTCATAGATCTTGACCTCGACTGTTACCCCGTTTTTCCGGGCTGCTTCGGCCATCTGTTGTGTTTCCTCTACGGGGCATCGGATGTCGTGTTGGCCAGCGAGTAGGAGGAGGGGCGCTCGGATATGGTCGGCGAAGAATATTGGTGAGCGGTCCTGCCAGAGCTCGCGATCAGTTATGGGATTACCCATCAGCCATTCGTCGTTTTTCTGGAGGACCGGGTCCTCGTTCTCGTGTGCTGTGAACCAGTTGGCGAGTGGGACGAGGCTGACGCCGGCTGCCCAGATTTCTGGTGTCTTTGTTAGGGCCATTAGTGTGAGGTATCCTCCCCAGGACCCGCCCATTATCGCGACCTTTTTCGAATCCACGTAACCCGTGGTTTTGAGATAGTCGACTGCTGCGACGAGATCGTTGAGATCGCCTCGGCCAGCGTCTTTGCGTAGGGATTCCATGTATTCGCGTCCGAACCCCGTTGATCCACGGTAGTTTGGCGCGATGACCAGGTATTCGTGGCTCGTGAGGTACTGGATGTTGGGATACCAGCTGTTGAAGTGTTGCCACTGGGGTCCACCGTGGGGATAGACGATGGCCGGGTGGGACTTGTCGGGTTTGATGTTGGCGGGGATGTAGAGGAAGCTGGAGATAGGGGTCTGGTCCTGGGCAGGGAAGACGACGAGGTGGGGTTGGACGAAGTTGTCCTGGTTTAGTCCTCCGACTAGCGAGTAGGTGATTTGTTTGAGGGTACGGGCTTTGAGATCGTAGACCCAGATATCATGGGGACTGTCGCCGGACCCGTGTATTATCGCGAGCTGTTTGCCGTCTGAGGAGAAGCGGGCGGCGCGTACGACTCCATAGCCTGGAGGTATCTCTTCCTCTTTTCCATCGAGGTCGCGGATGTACAGATGCAGGTTGCCTGCTTCGTTGACGACGTAGGCGTACTTGTCTTCGGTTGGGCTGGTGTCGACTAGCTGGCTGTCCCAGTCCTGGAGCGTAAGCCACTGGAATTCCGCGTTCTCCTTGAGATCGAGTAGGGCAACCGCGTCTATTCCCTTGTCATTCGCGTTACTTGTCACGAATACTCGTCGGTTGTCGCGGGTCCAGCCTCCAACAATGCTGGTAGAGCGATCGTCAATTGGGGCGAGAACTGTCTCATGTCCTGTCTCGAGATCGTGGACGCTGACCCCGGCGTACTGGTAGTTTCTGGTCCGACAGAAGGCGAGTTTTTTCCCGTCGGGGCTGGGCTCTATGGCTTCGCAGTCACCGGTATCGCTGCTAATGATCTTCTTGACTGTCCCAGTTGCAAGGTCGTGGTGGAAGACCGGGTAGGTTCCGGGTATGTCTCGCTCTGCCGCGTAGAATAGAGATCTGCCGTCGGGATTCCATTTCATGTCTCTATGACCGATCTTCTCGGTGCGCGTGATATTCTTAGTAGTGTACTCTGTTAGATCGAGGAGGTAGAGGTTGGGTTTCTCATCGCCTTGATAGTCTTGGGCGTAGAGGAGGCGGTGTCGGTCTGGGCTGGGATCTGCGAGACTGTTTCTCTCGTCGCTCACTGTTAGCTGGACGGGCCAACCTCCAACACTGGGGACGCGCCAGATATTGTATCGGCCGGTAATGTTCGTCTCAAAGTAGAGATGCTCGTTGTCAATAGACCAGCGGAGAGCGTAGATGGAACGCGTGTAGTAGAGCGTGTCAATGTCCAACGGACGATAAGCCGGATTGGACGGGCTGGCGATAGAGTCGCTGGCCAGTTTGACAGCGGGAGTGGGGATCATTTGATCGGGGAGGTGAATCCGGAATAATTAGAACTATCGGAGGTCTTTCTGAAGGCGTTCAATTCTCTGACTGACAGTGGGCCACAGATGCACACGTTTTCGTGGATATCCCGTAGCGGAGATCGTCTCTCCATACTTCGCGAATGCTGCTAGAAGCACTTCTTTTCCAATCGTGTCCGCTGCACGTCGGTCGGCGATGTAGGAAAAGCTTCTCCAACGTCTTCTGACGTACAGTGCAATTACGGGAATGTAGAATAGCAAGATGACGAGGTTTGCGAGGTTGAGTTCTCGAACATAGTCTGGCTGAGAAGAACGTATTATCTGAATTGCATCAAATCCCACTGCACACAGCCCGATGGCGAGCGGTAGGAATAGGCGCACGGCGTAATCGCGGATCGGATCGTGCAAGAGAAAATAACTGTAAATCATTGGCGGTGTTAGTAGTGGCTTCCAGTCTTCGGCTGTAAGCCTGCCCATCATGCTCCGAGGTAGCCTCACCTCTCCATACTTGACCACTACAAGGTCAGGGCGCATGCCATCATCCCAGGTGACCGTGTCCGGCTCAGGCCTCGTTATTCTGAGCTCTCGAAATAGCTCGACAGCGTATTCCAGAATCTTCTCATCGTCTGGACTATGAGATGCATCCTGCGACGGGAGCACAGTTTCTTTCCAAGCGTCCCGGATTATAAGCGGTGATGATCGTCACCTGGATTCGATTTGTTCGCCAGTCTGGTTTTCTAGGTTTCTCTTAAGTGGCGCATGGGCCATTCTCTAGGGTTCTTGCACCCTAGGCTTGTTTGGCCAGCGCTTCTATCCGGGGCAGGGAGCGTTACGCCCTTTGCGCTAGCAGACTTCTACTTCTCGACTCAGTTTTCTGCCCCTGCTGGTGACGGAACAGGTTTTTTCGTTTTTGCTCTGGGCGCGTTCTTCGGGTTGCTGGGCATATTCATCATCATCTTCGCCATCATTCAATTCCTTGACGTTGCGGATCACAAGGTCTTGGGAGCTCTCGTTCTAGCGGGTTACGGCTTCCTCAGCATGATCGTGATGGTGTTGATCATCATGCCGTTGCTCTATTCACCTGCTTTACAGGACCTGCCGATACTGTTTGCAGGCGTTGTGGGGCTCGTCCTCGGCTGGATCGGAGGAATCTGGGGATTGGTATGGGAAAACCCTCCGATATCCTCCTCTGTACCTCCAGGCAAGTCGCGTTTTTGGATGTTGTTGCAGAAAAAATGGGTGCTCGTGTTTCTCTTGATACTATTGGCTCTGGAGACATCGATTCTCATCCTGATTGCCGTTGAATGGTCCGTGGGCAACCAGAGTTTTCCGCCGCTCTCGTTGACGGCTCCGGTTGAGACGCGGTGTGCAGCCCTAACCGCCACGGTGGTGTCTCAGAGCTCGGCGAACCGGACGGTGCTCTATGATTGCAGCGGCTCGCCAGGGAAGGGTCCAGCTCTAAAGATGAGCGTCTTCACGGGGGGTGCTGCAGTATGGTCTGTCCCTGTCTTCACCCTTCCACCGGGTTATCTGAAACTCTGGCTTATCGACGCGCAGGGATCCTGTTCTTCGCTCGGGCCGATCCCGCTTACGAGTGGGGAGGCTCTTGGATTGGGAGCATATTACCAGCCGTCGACGTACGATTACTGCGCGGCGATCAGCCTAGCCGGACCGGTGAGCGGTTTCACGATTAGATGGAGCCTCCTCCGATAGTAGGAAATGAGAATTGACCGTAAAGAGGGACGCGAAGATGCGATCCTCTGTATATTCGGGCTTTCGAGGCTTTTGCTCAAGAGCGGCTTCCCAAGATAGCAACATGCTCCCTCGAGGAAATGCCTTGCTTTTCCTTAGACTTACGCTCGGCGGGTCCGAAACCAACCGGTCAAGGTCAGAACGGCGAAAGATAGCCCGACCCAGAACAGATAGTTCAGTGCGACCCGTACCGGGTCGTAGGCGAGACAAGCTGTGGGGAAGGCGGGAGTGGCGCAGCCTGGAATCGGATTCGTTATCGAGAAAGGAAATCCAATAGGGTCTTCTGTGAAACGATTCGTAGTGGCATAGATACTCACGCCTAGAAGGATGAGCGCCGGTCCGAGAGCGATCCCTAGGTTGCGGAGGAAGTGGTGCATCCGACCGCCCACCCGGGAGGATATTCGGTTCGTGATCTCCGGTGTCCTCGCAACACGCCACGCTATGAGGGATACACCTACTCCGACAGGGATGATGGACCCGGTCATGAAGCTCAAGTCGATTGCAAACGGAAACAGGAGGAAGAAGACTACTAGGTTGAAGGTCCACCGAGCGCGCTTCTCCTCGGCCTCATCATTCAGTATGTCCCCCGTATACTCGGACAATTTCGAGTAGCTAGATAGCGGCTCGAATATTAATTGCTAGAGGGCTTGATTTCGAGATCGTCGGCCACGACCTTGCTCAAGCGGGTCTCCTGTTTCTCCAGTACCGGATTACTTTGGTGCTGTCGTGTCCCTTAGCAGGTCTTCTGCGAAGCTTTTCGTTCATCAATAGGGCTGTTTTCCGTTGTCGCGAGGATTCGACGAGGGAGCGGGTCTCGCGAAGGATTTCCCTAGCGATTTCGACCGTGCTTTGTTGTTGGGCGAGCTTCAAGATCTTTCGCCTGTTGACTCTGGTGTTCGCAAGGATTTCTCTGATGTCTTCTCGATCCTTGAAGCTTCGTTCGACCGGACGTGTCGCTTTGATCATTCGGAGCTTCGATAAGATGAGCTGTTCGGGGGGCTGGTAGTAAGACCTCAATCCAAGGGCTGTGCCTGACCGTCGCTCCAATCTCCCTTCCGTCTGTATGATCAGGTCGACTTGGTAGGGGAAGTGTTGGTGTTGCAGGCTGATGATATTGTAGCCGCTGGCTAGCTGGAGCTTGATAATCGTCTTCTCTACTATCAGTCCACCGCGGGCGAGTTTGTCCAAGAACTTATCAAGGTCGTCGATCGAGACTTGGACGATAAAATCCACATCCGATGTTGTTCGTGGGACCCCGTAGTAGCTGGCCGCCATTGCACCAGTGATCGCATAGTCGTAGCCGATCGCGTTGAAGAGAGAGACTAGAGACTTTGAGAACCGCTCGAAGCTCAGAGTCCTCAGCGAACCCTACATCCCGACTTGAACCGTTTTCGGGCGAGCTCCAGCAGTTTTGCCTCGGAGATGCCTGGGTGCCGGTCACGGATAGAGTCCATAGTGATCGCCGCGACCGTGGAGCTCATGTCGACGGCGAGGTTAACTTTGGCTTCTCCGCTCATTCGTCGAAAGCCACGAGTGAGATGCTTGGTAGATGATTTCTTCGTTGAATTGCCAGCCATGCTATAGTCCAATCTCAATTAGTGAACGTAGACTGAGTTGGAATAAAAACTGACCGTCGGGTCCAACGCAGGGACCAGCCCCCCACGCGCGATTTTCCGGGCGTCTCTTAAAAAGAGAGAGCTGGCGATTGTTGTTGGTTATCGCTACCCGAGATGGTTGAAGATGAAGGCAGGAAGAATAGAGAAGATCGCGAAGAGGCGCATCAAAGCCACAGTCAAAAAATTCTGGGCGAGGCCTTCGGCATCGATAGGGAACGTGTCAAGTCCTTCAACGAGGATGATAGGGGAGAGGACCAGAGATTCGAGACCTCCCTCCCCGGATTCAGGTTTAAAGAGGAAGAACACGAGGCTTCGCGGCACCTTTCCAAAATCGTGGCAAGAGTTACCCAGTTGATGGTGAAGGTGAAGCTTGGAAACCCTGTTTCCAAGTCTAGGGAGAAAATAGTTGACAAGGCTCTGGTCGATACGAGGTCGACATTCACAGTTCTTCCCCGTAGTATAGCTACGAAGCTCGGGTTGAGAAGCCTTGGGAAGAGACGAGTTGAGACGGCGAATCGCAGCCAAGTCTTGGATCAGTCTTTCGCCTCTATCGAGATCGACGGGAAGAACACTGTTACACCGCTCTTGATCAGCGGAACGCTGGACAAGATTCTGATCGGCGTGATAACCCTTGAAGCGCTTGGGCTCATGGTCGACCCGACAAAAGGAACACTGAAAGACACCGAGACGCTTCTCCTCTAAACCCAGCCGTTTTCGTGAAGGTCAAGGTGTGTTGCGGTAGGTTTAAGTTCCATTGTTTCAATTGTAACTATTGAGATAATGACAGCAACGACAATTACGATCTCCGAGGACCTCAAGAGGGACCTTCTCAGGGTGGCTGCCCGGCTCCAAGCCTCTCGTGGACAGAAGATAGACTATGACGATGTTCTCAGATACCTGGTGAGGAAGGCTACGAGGAACATGGCTCTCTTCCGGCAAGCATGCGCGCCCACCGGAGTATCCTCACGCGAGCTTCGAAAGCAGCTGGCGAAGGGAAGGGAAGAGGACAGGAAGAAGGAACTCAGCCTCGAGCGAAGACACTCTTAGCGGAACAATCTCCCTTGACGGCAGCGTCTTGATCGAGCTCCTCTCTTCAACTGATCTCTCCAAGCCTCTCCGGGACGCAATAGAGGCGGATACCGTCAACCCTTACACCACATTCCAATCGCTTACCGAAGCCGAGTACATTCTCTGCAGAGAGATAGGCTGGGAGAAGGCTAGAGGAAAAATCGAAGGGCTGACCGAGTCTAGAGCCATTGAACTGGTAGAGGCGAGCGAGCTGGTCCACGAAACGGCCCGGATAAAATGTGCACGTGCGATAGCACTCACCGACTGTTACACTATCGCCCTTGCAGAGAAAATCAACGGAACAGCCGTCTTCGCCCATCTCGAAGATGACCTGTCTCGAGAGATAAGGAGAAAGCCATTCTCGACGAAACTCGCCTTCCTTGAACCGGCCCGCTAGAAACCACCCTGTTATCCTCTGAACATTGAACCGCACATGGTTATCCACTCTGCCATATGAGGGGACGGACCCTGGTTCCAGAGATCGCTTGATAATTCCAGAAGGGTGCTCACGACGAGAACAGCTAATGACCACGAAGACCAGTATGGGAAGCTTCGGGCCGGCGACCGGCAAGGCACGGTTACAGTTGTCGATTCTTCTAGTTGAGCTATAGAGGAAGCCGATGATAAACGGGGCCGGGTTTGATACCGGAGCTAACCCGGCCGCCGCAGGATCACTTTCTCTAAAGATCGAATAATGTTAGTGGGCCCTTCCATAACAGGAAGACGACCGTTATCCCCGACGAGTCTGCCGGCCAGCTCGAGTCTGAGACCTTCTAGATCCTCCTCGGAGACTCTCTCTCTAATAGCGCTGGCAAGCTTCTCCTTCCTCTCAACAACACTCCCCCACCACTACCAGGAGTCAAAGGCTCAAAGGAAGAAACAGTTAGGTCGAAAAGTATTCGTTCAGTACCAACTTGATCAGCCATACACGCTCGCCTGAGCGTTCAGATCGTTGACTCGGAAATTAGTGTTATGGACACGGGTGCATCCCATTCACAGCTCCTAAAGATAGGCTAGTCAGAGCTTTATCGAAGCAAGCAGAAAGTAGACGTGGTCTCATGTCAATGCACCAAAGCAATCCTTACGATTTCATAGCCCCAGTAAAGGACCCGAAACACTTCGCGGGGAGAAACGAAGAGCTCAAGGAAATCGAATACTACATAGACGAAGCTAGGGGCCCGAAGCCGATATTCTTCAATCTAGCCTTGATTGGTGGGAGAGGTTCTGGAAAAACGAGTCTGCTCAACATGATCGGCCACATAGCGAGCGAAAAGGGTCTCTTAGCTGTCAAACTATCCCTGAACAATGAGGTAGTGGAGAGTGATGTCCTATTCTTCAAGGACGTCTTCGATACCATTCTAACCAAAGGCATTGAAAGAGGAATGTTCGGTGGACCGACCGACAAAATTCAGCGTGCTTTGCGGAAGGTCAATTTGAACCAGAGCTTGCACTAGTGGGCCTGTGTACTTGTTTACGATGCCGTTAATTTTCAATCAGTGTCAGAGAAGAAAATTGGGCGGGATCGTGCTAATAAAATCGACAGCGATGGTCGGCAAGTCGTCTGCACCCATGTCTTTCAGAATGTTGAGCAAGCGATCGTACTCCTTGTCGTGGGCAACAACCTTGCCTTCGCGAACTGCAACCCAAGAGTCTCCGTATTTTTCCTTCAGCCGGTCATAGTTTTCGACAAGCCACCTCATATTGTCCTCTGCGGTTTTGAATGAAGAGATCAGTTTTCTGCGTTCGTTTTTCGACAGTGGCATTTTGGGCTATCCTGCATATGGAAAGTATCCGGTCTGAATTAGTTAAGAGTTACTGGTTCTCATCTAGATAAGTGACAGTGCTCCGGATGAGCGAAAGCGTCTCCTTTTATGGTATTTAAACAACCGAAAGGACTCGACGGTAAGCTTGTCTTCCCAGAGTCTATGATGGTGGTTGTTCTATCCATAAAAGATTGTTCGATGAATAGAACGTCTGGGCGTCCTGGGTCCTAGTATCCAGCCCAGATGATGAAAGACGAGGAACTATGGACACTATTACGGAAAAGAGGATACAGGATACTGGAACTGAGCTACAGTAGCTACACGAATAAGAAAGGAGACGAACTATTCCGTGAAATAGTCAATAAGGTGGGAAGAGAATAGAGAGGAGATCTTTGCCTCGCTGCGAAAGCCCTGTTCTTGGTTCTGAGGCGATGATGTCAACGTCCTTCTAGAGTAGGAAAGGAAAGGGGGAGAGGAGCGAAACTAGAAGTGAAAGCAATCCAATATCCCGTTAGACCAATAGTTTCGGTCCTGTAACGCTTATATGGTCGTGTTCAGAATTATGAACAGACGTTCGGAAAATTGAGCGACATAAACTACACGAGGGCCACCATGTCAATCCTCGACACCTTGTCAAGAGATCCGGACAAAAGTCTCTACACCAGGGAGGTCGCAGAACGTTCGGGCATCAGCGTGGGCGCCGCGAGCATGATACTCAGAGTCCTTGAAGGGTCCCACATGATAGACGTCGAGGAGAAGGGAGGGATGAAGTTCTACAGGATCAACCTGTTGAACCCTGTCGCCAGAGAGTTCAAGGTCCTGTTCAACGTTCAGAAGATTAGCTGTCTCGTCGAACCTCTCAAGGAGTATTCCGACCGCATCATCTTATTCGGCAGCTTCGCAGATGGAACTGACGGTCCGGAGAGCGACGTAGACCTCCTTGTTCTTACCTCCGAACCCCACGCGGCCAAAGACCTCTTCCGCCTCCTTCAGAAGAAGATCGACAGACACCTCTCTCCCATAATAGTAGGAGCCGAAGGACTTGCCCGATTACGAAGAGACGACAAGGCCTTGTTTGAACAAGTATATCGTGGCAAGACACTTTGGGAGAAACAGTAAGCCCAGTTCTCAGAAAGCTCCTTGAGGAAAGGAGGATTCTAAGGTCTAGAACCTCGAGCCGTATGGTTGCCAAAGAACTCAAAGGTTCGGAGTTAGACCTGGCAACCGCCAAGGCGTCTTATGAGGCAGGAGATCACAAATGGGCAACGGTTCAGGCTTACTATTCCATCTTCCACGCTGCGAGAGCTCTGTTGTACAACAAGGGGTTCAGGGAGCGCAGCCATAGAGGACTCCTCAAGGCGCTCGCAGAACTCTACTCTCGTAACACCCTGTCGGACATGCCTGGTTGTGTTTGAAGAATCAATGAGCCTGAGAGAAGATGCCGATTATGAACTCGTCCATTCCGAGCAGGGGGCCGGCGAGGCTTTGGAAGATGCAGAGATCTTCTTTGAAAGGTCCAAGATGATATTGCGCGACAGCATCGACGGCCATCGTCGAGCCCGCGTCCAGGGAGAGGATCTACTCTCTTATCTCGAAAAGTCCAAGGATTCACGAGGTGCAATATCCAAGAGGACGCGCAAGCATCAGGCACCTCGAGGGCGCCGTCAAAAACCGTAAGCCTCGAATTCGACTCGAGGCCCGAGAGTCTGAGAACGAGTTCAATGCTAGAAAGAGTCAATGTTCCTATTACCCAACGGCGGCTGGAGAATTTCTAAACATTCTTTTTGATGGGCCCCCAAGGGTGGTCGCTTTTCCCGCGCCTTTCCTTCGTGAAAGGCCGAGTTTCCACGTTCACCAGGCGCCTACCGGTGCTTCCTTCCTTCGTGGCCTGGTCTAGTCCTCGACCATTGGTCGTGTTCGTCTATGTCCCAGTCCACCTAAACACGATCCAGGTGTTGAAGGACGAAGAACTACGAACACTATTACGGAAAAGAGGATACAGGATCCTGGAACTGAGCTATAGTAGCTACTCGGATAGGAAGAGAGACGAGCTATACCGGGAAATAATGAGCGGACTCGGAAAGTAGTAATGTCCCGATGCTCCGTGAATCAATTGGTCCTACAGGGAATCTCTGAATTTCTGCTCGGAGATATGAGCTCTAAGCGATTCAAGGCCTAGAATCGCCTCTTTGATTAGGAGCGTCGGGTCGCTTCGCATGGCGAACAAGGATTTCATATTTGATACGAATTTTGATGAAGAGATCTCTCCGATCGCAGAGTCTACCTGTTCCATTAGTTTTTCTTTTGATCCGCAGGCTGCGCACCGCGCGACTTCTTTCCAGTCGACCCTTTCTGAGAGTATTACAGAATCTGCAATGTCCTGAGTCCTCCCCGAGTGTAGTTTCATAGCGACGAGCAGATTCCTCTGTGCCACCCTTGAGGGTGTGGAGTCCGTTGCTCCCACTACGATCGCTTCTACGGAATTCTCGCGTATGAACTTGTAGGTCCACGTTCCACTTGTTTGTCGGCTTACAACGGTGTTCACCAAGAGTTCCACCGATACTGGGAGTCCAGCTACCGATTTGCGGTATTCCCTCATTGTCACGCCTATCGGGGGCCGGAATCGACCCTTCCACAACGCGTACCCCTCGCCGAGGACTGTTGCATCTATGACAGGAATGTTGTTGCTAATGGTGGCGAGGTCGCAGTCGATCGAGAAGCGGTGCTGACCGTGGGCATTAACTGCGTATCCGCCGATCACAACGAAGCCGTCTGTTGCCTCGCTCAGTACCCTGAGGATTCTGATGATCTCTGTCTCGCGGGCAGTCAGGTATCCAGTGTGGCTCACTGTTGCAGTCACGCCGCGGCTTTTGTAGAATTCCGATACTGTTGAGTCAGCATTTCTAACGCGGGTTCAAACGTGTATATGTTGTTCCGGCAGAACCGCAAGGTCTCGGTCAAAGGCTCCACCCTGAGCATGTTGACCGTTTCGGCTTTGATCCTAGTCGATGGGTATAGGAGATAGAAGACTCCGAACAGGGTTCTCTCCGGTTTTCGTTCGGCAATGAAAGCGTTCTTTCCTGCCTTGTAGAAGAAGCTGCGCCACCGAGGAAGGTCCCTCGCGAATACTTTCAGGTGGATGGGATAGAAGCCGAAGAAGCGTCCGGCGTTGTAGCCTCCGCGGGTCCAGACAAAGACTCCGTCCACGCCCGTGAGAGCGTACGTCATCGTCGCTGTTGATAGAAGCTCATATCCCGAGCTAACGTCGTTCTCTGCTCTGGCATATTCGCCGGCTGATCGGACTCGGTACTTCCCTCGCTCCAGACGCTCAAGAAACCCCTTCCCGACCATGTCATGTAGAACTTTACGGGGGTCCGGGCTGGCGAATGTCCATGCGAATTCAGTGGATGAGAATTCTCTCCTCCAACTGCCGAGGATAGCCCAGAGATCGTAGTACGACATTTGTTACCATATCAGTAACATTCTTTCTGTTATATAATCTTAGCCTCACCAATCCGTCATAATAATGTTGTGCCTAACTCTTGGACCGCCTTTGAAGGAAGCCGCCCGCGGCCAATCGGAGACAGTGCTCGTGAACTTATCTACCGTGGGGACGCAGGATCTACATGTGCCAACGGTCTCGTCCGCTCGCCACGACCACCGTTGCCGGCTTGTTGAGACGAAGGATCAGGGGTTCTTTGCCAGTTCTCTTCAGCTTCAACAGAGATTTTACGAGTTTGTCGACGTCTTGGTCGTCTTCGGGAGGTTTTTCCTCGGCGGTGCGAATCGCAAGGGTTGTCCTCTTCCAGTTCTTCTTGAGGCTTGAGACGATCCTTTCCTCCTCCTCATCACTCATATTCCAAGCTCCAAGCGAATCGCTGAGTCTGCCTGGCGGCACGATCTTTTCTGACTTTGCCCGTGGCTTTCCTTTGCGGAGCATCTTCCTAGCCAACTTACTAGCCCGTTCTTCTGGAACGTATCTTTGGGGTTGCTCCTTTTTGAACTATTTTCTCGGACGGATAATAGGTTGGCAGGGTATTGCCAGCCGGTTTATAGGCAGCTTGGCAGTCGATTGCCAACCCATTGTAGATCCAGAATCTGTTATAGAACGCTTCCATCATAATTGGACCGGTATAACACGGAATCCAGCTGGATGAACGATTGACCAAGATCGTTGCTGACGACCTCCAGAACGACGAAGTCTCCTCCCTAGTTGAATACATGACGGCCGTTTCCAGCGGTCAGATAGCTCAGCACAAGAAGCTCGTCGAAGTCACCGGTCTCTCCAACACGAAGATCAAATTCTTAGTCAACAAGTTCCTCTACACCCAACACCTTCCCGGTTACAGAGTGCTCGAAACTGCAGGAAGCTTCGAGATAGTTCGTCTCAAGCCTGAAGAGAAACGGACCGAGCAACACGAAACCCTCAGTCCAACGATGCTCCCAGAGTCCATAGGCTTGGGAGGCCTTCCACGTTGGGGCAAACCGTCAGACATGATTGACTGGGAGGGACAACCGCCGCCGATGAAGAAGGAACGCTACAAGAAACAATAGTGCCCGCTGAGACTCCTGCTGTTTAACGGGATAACAAGACATTTCAGCCTCGAAGCCAATTACCTGGTCAGCTTGCACGGTCAGCCAGTTCCTCAACCACAACCGACTCGATTAGCACAGGCTGTGGGACAGCCCATGAACAGACCCTCATGGGGTCCAACCTTTAAGGAAATGTGAGGCGAGGGATCGCGCCTGACCCAGACACCATCGTTTTCTCAAAGATTTCATTTCTAGTAACTCTCCTTTTTCTGTAACTTTTCTTTTGTCCTTAACTATTTTTTTCTTGTTAACTAATATGCGACCCCCCCGGAGGTCTGTTTTTCCCGCGCCCCGCCCTTCGTGAAAACGATAGAATCCCACGTTCACCGGCCATTGCCCGGCCACCCTTCCTTCATGCTGGGCCTACGCCCTGAATCCTAGTCTATGGAACCTACCCCAATCGCTGGAGGCGCTTATGCCTGCGGGGTTTGGCGTGCGCTATAGAAGTCTATACCTGGATATCGCTGGCGTGCCAGTTTCGTGGAGGAAACCGGGGTTTTCCGAAATATTCAAGTGCGGCCAAGCGCCTTCACCCTAGCTATCCCCATAACGGATTGGAAACAAGCTATGGTGTTCTTACCGCTCCTGTTCGTATCCCTTGCCCTAGGCGCTCCGATGAACGTCGTTCTCCCAGCGTCAGCCTCCGTCAGCCATCCCTTCAACTATATCGTGACCATACTGATGGAGAACCATGATCTCAGCGAGATCCTCGGTAGCTCTCAAGCCCCGTTCATGAACCAGCTCGCATCCTCCGGGTCTCTAGCGACAGGATATTCTGCGGTGAATCATCCGAGCCTTCCAAACTATCTAGCCCTCATCTCCGGCCAAGACTTCGCGTCCTGGAGCACATCCGACCGTCCCCCAGGTCCCGGCTTCAATGCAGGGAACGCCACGAACATAGTCGACAGTCTGGAGGCTAGCGGGTTGACATGGAAGGCGTATATGGAAGACTACCCCTCGACCTGCACTAACAACTGCTCACCTGGCAACTGCTACCTGGGAGACGGTGGAATATCAGGACTGTATGCGCCGCGTCACAACCCGTTCGTCTACTTCGATGACATTGTCAACAGCTCAGCCAGATGCTCGAGAATTGTCCCAGCCAACTCTAGCGGAAACGGTGCACCTGATGACCTGTTTCTCGCGGACCTTCAATCACCCTCCACCTCTTCCAACTTCATGTGGCTGACACCCAACGTCTGCAACGACATGCACGACTGCAGCGTATCCACCGGCGACACGTACCTATCCCAACTGGTCCCGATGATACTCGGCAGCAACCTCTTCACCCACCAGAAGGCAGGGCTCTTCATCGTCTTCGACGAGGGCAACGGAGACCACCAATACCCCAACGACCAGGTCTACGCCCTATGGGCCGGCTCTGTGGCCAAGACCGGGTTCAGCTCGTCCAACCAGTTCAACCACTACTCGTTCCTGAAAACCATCGAGACAAACTGGCACCTTCCAGCCCTGACCAGCAACGATCAGAATGCGACTCCGATGCTGGAGTTCTTCAACCTCCCCCCTGATGGTCCCCATGGGCACCATCCAAAACAGGGACAATTGATGAAGGACCCCGGAAACTCCAACCAGTGATCTCATCACCGATTTCGCTAGAGGGCTTACAGCAAGACGCTTAACGGAATTATAGGTTCTGAACAGAATCAGTCCGAGGACTCTCTGCCAGAAGAGGAATAGGCCGCGTTCTGGGATCCGAACGCATCGTTCTAACCTGTAGACTTAACCGTAGCAGCTCCTCTAGACGGCCAGGCAAGGATCATGCGGGTAAAGAGTAGTACATCTCTGATCGTCACGGCTTTCGTGCTGACCGCCGTGTCAACCGTTGCGGGTTTCATTGTTTCGCCAGGCGGGTACCTCGCCCCTCTCGCGAGCCCTCCTCTAATAGGCGCGACGGGGGAATTATCGGAAGCATCTCCATCGCAAATGGCTGTCCTCTCTGCAGAGTACCTGTAACCTGTGCGCCTGCACCGCTATACTACAACCAGATCGAAGAAGCTGTGATAATCTCCGCACCTGCCTCTGATCTCCCTCTAACTGTCCCTGTGAACTGGGTTGGAGTCGGTGGTTGCGTGGTCCACGGAACCTTCAAGGTCGGTTTGAACCCGGGAGCATACTCCCTGACCATAGGAAGTTGCTACCTGAACCGCGCAGCGGCCCATTTTTCTTAACGATACTACCTGCTCGGGCCTACCGAAAACCGTCCTCGTCGAGTCAGGGACCTGGACCCAGGTCGAGATCTCCATTACAACTGGAATCTACTAATCTCGGCTATTAATGGTGGAGAGTTTGAGCCAGACAAAGCCGAATCACGCAACGAGCTTTGCTGAAGAGGGAACAGTTTACTGGCTGATGGTCAGCGCCATCTTGCTAGGCTACCTGACCCTTGCTGTTGCTGTAGCCGCCGGCATCCTCTACTTCGGATTCACCCTAGCACTTGCGATAGTAGAGGCGATTCTCGCGTACTCCTGCTGGACCCTGAAAAAGTGGGGCTTCCTAGCCTCAACCCTCTCCGCCATAGTTGTCGGGGGCCTCGCCTTCGGAATTCTCTACAGTCCTATCGGCGATCTACTTCTTCTCTTGCAGCTACAGGTCGTCCTATTCGCCTATCGAGCCTATCGAGAGCCGGCTAGGCTCGGCGATCAGGTGCAGAACGCATCAATTCCTCTATAATCCATGCTTTTCCAGTGGTTCAGCCAACAAGGCCCGAAACCGCTTGTGCCTGGCCTTCTCTCGAAGCTCGTCTCTGATCAGTCGTAGTGTTTCGCTGCAAAGCCTCATCGTTGATCGGTAGATTTTCGACGTCTCTTTTGTCGCTCTTATTCCACGGGCAATGGGATAGTCAATTCCGAGATGGCTTGGTCTATTCTTCGCCTTCAACACCTGGTGCCAAACATAGTTCTCGCTGATAATCGAAATACTGTTGAGGACAATGATGCCTCTCTCAACGTGTTGAGCGATGACTTGAGCCGCGTATCTCGTCATATACTCGTCTCTGTTGCGCCAACCATTCCTCAGCTTTCCAGAATACTCGATGATGTTGTGATACATGTCCCATAGAGACTTCTCCAGGATCTGCTGGGAGGGCTTCTCAAGTTTCCAACGAGCTAGAATCCGCTTCAGAACCCCCTTAGGGTCATAGAGCACTGTAGTCGCTTTTGCGCTTCCACGGGCCCAGAAGAACGCTTTAGGATCGCTAAACTCTCTCTCCAAATCCCTGACTTGGAGGAATCCTACTCCGACGTAGATGTCTCCGTCGAAGTAGGAGAACTCTGACGGCTTCCTTCCCCGACCCGTCACAGCCACCAGGTCAATATCACTGAAGGGTCCCGGCTCTCCTCTCGCCACACTTCCGTGAACCATCACGCCTATCACGTTGGGATGTTCTCTCCTCACCAGAGCCACGGCGCGTCGCGTCGCCTCATCAAAGACCTGATTCAGTTCACTTGGGGTGATTCCTGCTAAGGACGACGATGTGGCCGTTCTCTTAGGCATGTTCGCTGAAAGCGTCTATTCCGCCCTTCGAGTCGAATCGGATTGAGAAGTTGTATCTCCTACCTCCATACAAGGCCATGCATTCGCGTCCTCGGTAGTTACCAGTCATCTTGATCTCATCAAGAGTCTTCCATCCGGTCCGTTTCTTCACTTCGCTAATCATGTTCTTGAATTCGATGGCGCAGATATCACAACAAAAGAACATGCGTTGTCCCTCAACCTCTTCCCAGTAGTCGCCCCAGGTGGCTTGGCAGATCGCGCAGCCTTTCTCAGCTACTTTCAAACTGTCTACTCCTCTCCAACCGCGCCATCAGGTACCGATCGAAGTGGTCTATCGATCGAAGAAACGTCGCCTGCACATCATCCACATTTCCATACAACATAGAATACTTCTCGACAAAACCCAGCGCTTGTTCAGAATGGCCCACATCAGCCTCATACCCCTCCCGCAGGAACGCCTTCGCCTGATCCGATATCTCCTCGTTCTTCAATATCACCGGATCAAAATAACCGATACTCGCACCCTCACCCCTCAGCTTCCGGTTCGCAATCAACTCCAGACCATGCATCGCGGCCATGCCCTCAACCCAGTGATCATCCCGACAGATACTATCCCAGACACGGATCGCCTCCCTCGTATCCTCCAAAGGGGCCATCCGAAACACTTTCTTCCGATCTAGACCTAGACTTTCCCCCATCCTCAATAACAGCTCATAATGACTCGGCTGACCCGTCCCTACGCCACCGTATTCCGTGTTGATATTATCCAGTTCATACAAGACGACGTCCATCTCGTCCGTCCGCGCCATGATGTAGCTGCACGACCGGACCCACTGACGGAGGAAATGCTGATGCTCAACAACATACCCCAGCAACGTGGCACGCGAAGGATGCTGCAACGCCAGCACAAACGGGTGCGGACTGGACCCATAGAATTTCTCGATAAACCGTCTCTTAACCCACGACTCTAAGTTCCGATTTCCCAGATCAAAGAACTCGCCCAACAACCCTGACAGCGTTTTCCGATCAGATTTGTTCTTGGTAATATTCCGGTTCAACCACATCACATGCCCCGCATCACTCCGCCCAGCCTCCGCAACAAAATGACCGGCAAGATCATCAAAATCATCGTGCTTCTGAAAACCCACACCACAACGAGGACACTTCGTCAATCAATCTCGACCTCTATAACGGGAAGTCCTTCGGCAACCGGCCACGAAGCCTCTGATAATCAGCCTCTCCCCGACTTTTCTCGCGAATATCCTCAAGCATCCTCTTCACCTCATCAACCGTCAAGCCTCGAGCGTCACCAACCATCTCTACAGTATGCTCAAAGTCCTCGTGACACGAAGCGTAACAGTTGCCCATACCGGTCATTAGTTCACGCTCTCTAGGGGTCAAAACAATCGGTTATCAAGATGACAATTGGAATTTGAACATGCCGAAAGATTCCGGGCGCCGGTTAGGTTGCGTAGACTTTTGTTTTCAGTGGGTCCTCGCCCTCTCTGAGAGGAGCCGCTAGATGTGTCCGCGCCTGCTGGGCCGAGAGTTTCGCTTCCGATAAGAGTTTCGCAATCGGCATCTATTATGGGGAGAGGCCTGAATGAAAATCATGATGAAGGCGGGTGGAAGGCGCCTCAAACCTTGGAAGATAGCGGAAACCGTGTTCCACGTGGAAGAGACTGTAAGGGCGGAACATCTAGTGTTGGTCGAAAGGGCTCACTTAGTTCCGCAATCAGAACGTAAGAAGCATGATGGCAAAGACGTTTTCGAGCCTGGAGAAGTCTTCTTCATGACAGTAGAAACGGAGAAGGGACCGGTGAAAGTCGCTCACGTTCACTGGAAGCCGGTAGTAGACTGTGGAGAATACTACCGCTTCCTCAACCCGGACGGCACACTGGGAGAAAGAGTGGCGACTGCCATTCCAATTAGAAAAGAGATCCGGACATAACAGTCTAGGCTAAGATGCGACCCGCCCCCGTGCATCGAGCAGCGCTATTCCAGTCCGGAGTGCTTCCTTGACGTAGGTACTCTTTCGCTGGAGGGATCGAAACTCGCTGATGGTGTACCCGAATGCTTCTAGGGGGATCTTGCTCTTCCACTGCCTCTGGAGATACCTCAGCCTCTCGGGAAGCTGCATCCTGGAGAAATCGTCGGAGACGCGTCGGAGACGATTATCAAGTCCACATCGCTATCTTCCAGATACGAGCCTGTAGCCCTCGACCCGGTCAGAATCGCCTGATGTATGGTGATGTTTCGAGCGAGTCTTCTTAGATAGTTCTTGGCTATTCTCTGGGCATCTTCTTCTTTAGCCACTGTACCAGCTCGCCTACCTCTCGAAGGTATCTCTGGGCTTGCTCCTTTTTGAACAGTGTCCCGGGTACACCTTAGGGCCGCGTCAGGGTATTCCGAGGGCAAGTATAGGGGCGATAGGTCGTCAATGGTCCTCACCAGTTTCGTGGGTAGTTTGAGCTTCGACTGAACCATCTCGTACAGCCGAGCGAGGTTATGTCCACCGGTCCCATAGGGAGGCCTCTTTCGCTCGGCCAGAATTGCCGCTTAAGAGCCTTCTCAGTCGCGTTATGGAGAACGTGAACCGTCTTGCTGTATTTTCCTCCTTTGAAGAGCAGCTGTGCCGACTCGTAATCGTCTATAGAGGCTGCGAGCCACCATCGTGCGTCTTCCCTAGACCGCTTGGCCATCGCACAATCCTCCTGAAACGGTCGAGCTTAGCGCCTGATGTCGCTTAATATTAGTGTTCGACGAACAAACCATTCGTCTGGTGGACTGTGGTTTTACAGGGAATCTTTGAATTTTTCCCGGGCGAGAAGTGTTCTTAGCCCACTGAGGCTGAGGATGGCCCGCTTGATCAGGAAGGTCGGATCGCT
>Ga0209802_1000464_pt1 | contig 31282 bp, 25 predicted proteins | sample GraSoiAngelo_129_FD_185886 | JGI IMG/M metagenome (GOLD analysis project Ga0209802, IMG submission 185886) | Grasslands soil microbial communities from the Angelo Coastal Reserve, California, USA - 14_0927_12_40cm (SPAdes) (version 2) | ecosystem: Environmental > Terrestrial > Soil > Grasslands ... | reverse complement strand
CGGCACGCGGTTTGTCTGGGCTCTGTTGCTGAAGTCACCTGACGATGCTTCAGTCGCCGCTCCCCTTGACGCTACAGGGAACCACGCCGTCTGACCATCAGGACGACAAGAATTGAGGCAACGAGAACAGCGACAATTATGCTGGCCGCGAGGAGAAGTGAGGCTGTAAACGATGAGCCTAAAGGAGCCGCAGGGTTCACCTGCCTAACTACTGTCAGACTGGACGAGCCTGAGCTTGCCTTGTTGCCCGTGTCGCCCGAGTATGTGGCCGATATCGTGATCACTCCTGCAGACGTCGCCTCCAGCGAAACAGAACAGCGTCCCGAAATGAGATTGCATGAAGTAGCTAGGGGTGCTACCGCTCCGCCACTTTGGCTCGTGGTTGACAACGTCACGATGCCTGTCGGGGAGGATCCGCTGATTGTAACATTGCACGTAAAAGTTGTGCCGACGGTCGTTGAGGCTGGCGAGCAGCTGACGCTAGCAGTGGTCGCCGTCAGCCCATTCTTAGTGGAAATATTAGTCGAACCATGGCTAACGGTGTGAACAGAATCTCCGCCATATGTAGCGGTGATAGCGACTGTGCCGGATACTACTGCTGTTGGCGTTAAACTGACAGTGCAGTTTGCCGACCCTGTTAGACCAGTTGCAAGTAAGCAACTATCTGAGGGTCCAAAGGACCCGGAACCATCAGACGCGAAGGAGACGGTCCCGGTCGGGGTACTAGGGTTATTCGAAACATCGTTGACTGTTGCGGTACACGATGTTGTCTGGCCAACAACGACGGTTGAAGGCGTGCATGATAACGCGACGCTCGACGCGTGTACGATCTTGATAGTCAGGCTGAAACTGTTAGTGGCCGAGATGTGGCCTAAGTCGCCCAGATAGTCTCCCGTTATCACTTCTGTTCCCGCGGTGACACCGGATGGAGTGTAGGTCACAGAGCAGGTTCCAGTCGTTCCAGTTCCGCCCAGATTGCATGACGGACTTGCGAAGGCACCGTTGCCACTGGTAATGAAGACAACAGTCCCTCCTGGTGTCAATGCGGGGCTAGCTGACAGGTCTGTCACCACAGCCGTGCATACTGTTGCAAAGCCCACGCTGACCGAAGATGGCGCGCAGCTGAGGGATATGGAGGCGGACCGTTTGCTTACCGTCACAGCCGCACTTCCGCTACTGATGCTGTGAGCCAGGTCTCCGCCGTAAATGCCCGTGATCGTGGCTGCGCCGCCAGTGGAGGGTGTGAAGACAATTGAGCAGGATCCGCCAGTGAGAACACAGCTGACGGAGCTGAACGTGCCCGTTAGGCCACTGACACCGAACCTGACTGACCCTGAGGGAGTGTTGGAAGTCCCTCCCGCGCTATCTGTGACAGTTGCGGAGCAACTCGTGGCCTGCATGATCAAAAGACTCGCCGGTATGCAAGTGATCATCGTCAATGTGCTCCTCATGACAACGCTAACACTCGTGCTCCCTGAGCTGATCGCGTGAGTCGTGTCGCCCGGGTAAGAGGCCTGAACCGTCATTGGTCCCGGTACAGACGGCGTCAAGTTGACTGAGCACCTCGACGAAGCGGTGTTTCCTGACAGAGTGCATGACCCGCTCGGCGTGAAACTGACGGTACCAGTCGGTGTAGTTGGGGCCGTCGCAGTATCAACAACAGAGGCCGTGCATGTTGTAGTTTGGCCAGGAGCTAGAGTCGCTGGAACACAAATGACAGTCGACGCTGTAGGATCAATCGCTACCGCGACAACGAAACTGCCTGAACTAGAAGGATGAGTTGCGTCGCCCCCATACGAACCGGTAATTTGGTGAGAGCCGCCGGCGGTGGGTGTGTAGGTGACCGAACAGCCATCGGATGCAGTGGTTACAACCAATGTGCAAGTCGTGACACTAAACGAGCCTGAGCTAGGCGTATACCAGAGGACAGTCCCCGAAGGACTGTTGCTGCTTATTCCCGGGGACGTATCTGCGACTGTTGCTGAACACGTCGACGGCTGATTGATGTTGATACTCGACGGGCTGCAGACAATCTTGGTAGAAGTTGATCCCACTATCACAATCAAGCTTGTGGCGGCAGTGCTAGCGGCGTCGGTTGTACTACCGGCGTAACTTGCTGAGATGGAAAGTGTCCCCGCTGTCGACGGTGTTATGCTGATCGAACAAGTTGACGAAGAACCCGCGACGATCAAGGTGCACGTCCCGCTAGGGGTGAATGAAACGGTTCCAGTAGGACCGCTCGTGGCGGCGGGATCAAGCTCGGCAACAGTTGCAACGCAATCTGTTGAGTGGCTGACGGCAACTGTTGTTGGATTACAGAGGACACCGATTGCCGTCGGCTGTAGCTTGGCAACCGGCACAACGGTCAATGGTACCTTAACGGTATGAGAGATCGTTCCAATAGAGCCTGTGATGTCAACACTGTAGTTGCCAGAAAGAGAAGTGCTGGTCACGTTTACAGCTGAAGCCAAAGCTCCCCCAGAAACAAGCGTTAGAGTCGATGGTCTGAAGCCAATCCGTGGTCCATTCGACGTGCTGGGCGATATTTTCGCGGATAAGCTGACAGCTCCAGAGAACCCGTTCTGGCTCACGAGAGCCAGCACTAGTGTGCCGTTAGAGCCCTGGTACGCACCGAAGCTGTTCAAAGGAACCATGGCGAAGTCGGGTGAGGTCCCCGATGGAGGTGCGAATACCAGAGGATAGTTGTCTGTCAGCAGAACTAGACCGGTCGAAGGATCAATCTGAGAGTACGGGATGTCTCCGAGACCGTCGTGATCCCCATCACCTCCCCTGTAGTTGCTCCAGAAGTTGCCTCCCAGATAGGGTCCACCAATGATGTTGACAGAGTTGGCGGCCGTCTTTGCGATATTGTACACGTCGCCTGTGCCACCGTCTATCGCATTCACGGTGTTACTCAGGAAGTTGTTGACGATCAAAGCGCCTCCTCCCCCGACAACGGTAGTCGTCGCATCTATTCCCACTTTATTGTTGAATAGAGCGTTGTCGTACACCTTCGTATTTCCCGCTCCGTTTATGAAAACGCCTACATTGTTTGAATAGGCAATGTTGGCTGCCAGGGTGTTGTTATCGATACCGCCGAGGCCCAAGAATCCAAGCATGAAACCATAGGGATTGTCGTGCACGATGTTGTTGACGAAGGTGTTACCGTTTACGCCGCTTCCTTGATCGCTATCTAGGTAGAAGCCAGCGTAGAGTGTTGATCCATAGACTTCGTTCCTATCAAAAACGTTCAGCACTGAATTCTCGACGAGGTCAAATCCGTCCCAGTTCCCACGTGCTAGGTTCGAAGTAAAGTGGTTGTGGGAGGAGAAGGCCAGGTCGAATCCCGCGTTGTTATCATACGCCAAATTCGAGACTACGTTGTTGTTTGACGCGGTAAAGAACGCGAATCCTGCGCCATATCCTACGAGGGCGCCGGGCCCTGGTAGTGGGGGATGGCTTCCATGAGCAACGTTGTCAATAAGTAGATTGTTCGAGGATGTTTCGATGATGAATCCGTCATTTGGGTTGCCGGATGCTTGGTTGCTCTTCAGCAAGTTATAGTTTGATCCATCCTGGAGGTGGAACCCGTCGGGACACGTGTATGCGAAACTATTCACACAAGTCCCACTCCAAGAAACGATGTTGTATTCGAGGATGTTACCTGAAGCACCTGAAAGATAGAATCCGTCCTGCTCCTGGACGAGTTGCCCGCTCCCACCGCCTTTCCAATTGATTGTGTTGAAGGCGAGGGTGTTTCTCGTTGTGACGGTAAATGCGGAGACTAGCTGAAACCCCGCGTAGCCTCCTTCAATACGGTTTCTCAGGAACAGGTTATCCGTCGAGTCTCTTACGAGGAAGCTAGCAACTCCCGGTGAACTGGCATTGTTAAGGATGAATGTGTTAAACGACGATGACGCTACTAGGAAGGGTGCGTCGTTCGAATCGATACGATTTCCGCTGAACAGGTTGTGAGAGGAATACTCTACATCGATTCCGATCTGGTCTCTCTCTAGAACTGCGCTCTGCACCACACCGTTCTTCACGTTGGAGAACATTATTCCGCCCAGACCAAAACCGGTGGTCCCACCAGTCCCGCCGTCGTGGATGGAAATGTTCCTAATTAGGAAATGAGCGGCGGTAGTCTCTACTCTGATTCCGACTCCAGCCGGGACCCGAGTAATACACGGGAGACATCTGAGGTCTATGTCCCAGCCCTGAATCACAAAGGGGTCCGAATTCGTCCCAGTCCCACCAGTCACTCCATTTGAGCTTACGAAATCGGAATCGCTACGGATCCAGATTGGATCATGGGCTTGCAAGGCTACAGCTGTCGGAACAGAAGCTCCATGCACATTTGGAAGTGCAACCGATAACGGCAACACAAAGCAGAAGAACAGACCGATTACAATCTTGCGCAGCACTTTCAAGTGTCCATTCGTGGTTTTCAACCCACATCAACCTAGAAATGATTCCCGCATGAGTGGCAGAACTTATCTTATCTCTTAAAGAGCTTGCCCGTGTTGAACTGTTCTTTTGGAGGAAAGCTGAGAGTTGACCAACAAATATGCGCAGGAATCTTGGATACTACACTTTTCTACCTGTAGGTAGATTCCACCTCTCCGTTCATAAGGTAACGCGAGCGTTGAAGCTCAGTTCACCAACGGCTTTCCTTTGTACTGTCGCAAACGATTTTATCGATACGCTGATTTGACTACTTGGAGAGAAAAGTTTGCCAGAGAGCGAGCGTAGACTCGCTGCGATAATGTTCACCGATATGGTCGGCTATACAAGCCTGGCTCAAAGCAACGAAGCTCTTGCCTTAGCAGTCTTGGAAAATCAATACCGCCTTCTAAGGCCAATTTTTTCTCGGTACCATGGGAGGGAGGTAAAGACGATTGGAGATTCTCTGTTGATAGAGTTCGATAGCGCCTTGAACGCAACCGACTGTGCAATAGATATTCAGAAACGTCTCCACGAATACAATGTTTCTTCCAAAGAGGAGTCGAGAGTCAGGATTAGGATCGGCATCCACTTAGGCGATGTTGTATTTGTAAGAGGGGATCTCCTGGGTGACGCAGTCAACATCGCATCACGCATCGAGCCCCTTGCGGAAGCCGGCGGCATCTGTGTTTCAGAACAAGTGTTTGACCAAGTCAGGAACAAAATATCATACCCTTTGTTGAAACTCGCCCCGATTCGACTCAAGAATATTCGGTGGAACGTCGGTGTCTACAAGATTGTGATGCCTTGGGAGGACGGCTCCGCTCCCAACGTATCGCACGAGACTGTCACTTTGGATAGTCACCGCGTGGTAGTGCTCCCCTTTGCAAACATGAGCCCGGACCCCAACGATGAATATTTTGCGGACGGTATGACTGAGGAGTTGATTTCTGTGCTTTCCAATGTTGGCGAACTTGAAGTCATCTCACGAACTTCTGCGCGGAAATTCAAGGGCGGAGGCAGGACGGTGGGAGAGATTGCTCACGAACTCAATGTTGGAACAGTTCTTGAGGGGAGTGTCAGAAAATGGGAAGACAGTCTCCGCATCGCGGTTCAACTGATTGATGCAAATTCGGACAAACACCTGTGGACTCAAACCTACGATCGAAAACTAGAGGATATTTTCTCCTTACAGACAGAGATTGCGGAGCGAGTCGCTGATAATCTCAAAATCAAACTTGTTGGGGGAGAAACTGCCGTCATTACGGACAGGCAGACGAGAAATATTGACGCCTACAATCTCTATCTTCAAGGAAGGTATCATTGGAACAGAAGGACTCAGAGCAGTCTGGAGAAGGCGATAGAGTGTTTCGAGAAGGCAATTGACATTGATCCAGGGTATGCCTTGGCCTATTCCGGAATTGCAGACTCTTATCTCGTGCTGGCAATACGTCCTACTTATCCCACTCTTGCAACATCGGAGAAAGCAAAACAATACGCAATGCGGGCCCTTGAAATCAACAATCTTCTGCCCGAGGCTCACGCATCTCTGGCGTTGAGCCTCGAATATGCATGGGACTGGACTGGTGCAGAGAAGGAATTCCGAAGAGCTATCGAATTGAGATCCAACTACTCAACTGCACATCACTGGTACGCACTGTTACTCAAGGCTTTGGGACGATTCGACGAGGCCATTCAAGAGATCAAACTTGCAGAAGAAGCTGATCCCCTTTCGCACATAATAGCAACCGCGACGGTCAGCCTGCTGAGTGACGCTAAGAGATATGCTGAGGCAATAGAAAGAGCGAAGAGGGCGTTGGAACTCGAACCGAATTTCATGATGGCCCATGAGACTCTTGCTGACGTCTATCTTCGAATGAAAATGTATAACGAAGCTCTTGCTGAAGCTCAAATCGTAGTCAATTTAGACCCCGACGACTTTTACAAGACCCTCTTGACTTTCCACCAAATGAAAGTAGGACAAAAATCAATGGCCGAAGTGAAGGCTGCGATCGGTCATCTAGTCGACTTGTCGAAAACCCAGCATGTGTCACCGCGTATCCTAGCTTGGTTCCACGCGCTTGTCCACGATGAAGCACCGATGTTTGACTGCCTCAAACGGGCGTTTGACGAGCACGATATGCAACTCGGAAATTTCCGTTTCAACCCCGACTTCGAACCTTACAGGGACGATCCACGTTTTACAAGTCTAATACAGAAGATGGGGCTTGAGCGGTTATCACCTAGTACGTAAGGATCCTAGAATTGTTCTGTACCTCGCGATGCGAGGTTTGTTAACCGAGAATCTGTGAGCTTTCCCGTTGCCGGGCTCGCGAGCTTTGGCCTCACTTGTGGCATTCTGTCTGGTCGAGATCTTTTTGGTCCGGTAGCCCAGTTGGAGTCCAGGACCGTTTGCTTCTTGAGGTTCTCGAAGATCCATAAGCCACATTGCTTGTAGGCTTGTCAACAGTCTTGGCAGCACGTTCCTGGACCCACTGGGTCGAGTTTTCTTTGTCCGCAGTTCTCGCATACTAGGACTCTGCCGATGAATTCGGGGTCTGATCGGTATCGGATCTGGTGCGGGGTGGGTTTCTGGCATGGCTGGCAGAAGGTGGGGCGTTCTATGTTCTGCATGATCCTTCGAGGATTGTGTCCAAGTACAAACGTGGGAGAGGGAGGGAAATTGTGGCAGAAACTATTGCCTGCTGGACCCCAGTTTCAGCTAGGCGTGCGCGCGGGTTCTCAGGCTCTTGAAGAGATCCTCGGCCTCGCGGTCGCCCGTTTCACATCAGAACTGGTTGAGCGCTTTGAACTAGTTCTTAGCCGACAGGCGTCTCAAGGTAAGCAAGGATGTCAAGGTGACCGCCCAAGCAAATGCAAGGCTTAGGCCGAGCAACAAGATCACGTAGAGGGCGTTCTGTGCACCTGTACACGTGGTTGATGAGCCGAGGAATTGTTCAACTTGGCAAATCGAGAGGTTTCTATAATAATCGTCAAGTGACAGTGGAATTGACCAGAAACCGAATATCCAGATTGGGAAATTTCCAAGCAGTAACCCCTCAGCGGTAGTTGAATTCAAAGACCCTTTTTTCATGAAGCCTCCAACCGTAAACCATCCGCTCACAATCATTGCAGCGGCGAGAAATAGCCTTGTAACGAAGAAGATGGAGATAATTCCGAAAAGGTTTGCAAGTAATCCCGCAAAGAGGTAACGTCCGTCCAAGAGTCCCAGCCCTGGAAATACCTGACCATATTTGGATAGTAGATGAAAAAGGAGTCGATCATAAATTGGTCTGAGGCGAGCAATATTCTCGGAGACGTCTTAACGCCTTGTTAGACAAATCCAAGGTATTCTAGAAGTTTTACACCACGCGATAGACGAAGGATTTTACGCTTGGCTCTGCAGGGCACGCTAAAACGGTAGAGTGCAGAGGAAATCATCGACAGGACTGAACGTCAGATCTTAAGGTTGACCACTTCCGAACCGATGTTACCATTTGCGGTTACCAGACCCGTTACCAGTCGAGAATTGTCAATTGCAGTTGAGTCTCGTGGCGTAAACCTCGTGTTTGGGTAGATCTCGAAGCGAGCAGCTGCGACGTTTCGATCCGTGTCCCTTGTTTGCAGATGGTTCTCGTCATCGACCTGATATTCCCTAGGAAACGCCTTGGAAACGGCTGAGGGTCCATGACGATGTTAAGGTAGGTGGGAGATTTGGAGTCGGTGGTACGGACTGGTTGATGGGTCTGCGTTAAAACCCGGTCAGCTAACGACGCTCCAGAAATTTTGGGTACGCGTGCGAGTCTCGTGACACAGAACTGTCTTTCCGATTTCCGGTTCTAGGCTAACAAATGCGCGGGAGGTCTCTACAGGAGTTCGAGGAAAGTATGTGCTAGAATCTTGGTAACGCTGACGAGGTCGTTTATCCTAACGTGTTCGTCTATTCCGTGAATGTTGCTGTCCTGTCGTGTTGCTCCTAGGACTGCTATAGGGATGCCTAGGGCGCTGACCGCGGCCATGTCCGTGGATCCTTGACTACCGCAGGGTGGAGCGTCTCTGCCTAGAACCTTTCTGGCCACTTTCCGGACGGTCCGGACTAGCGGATGATTAGGCGGAGTCAGCATAGGATCGTAACCGAGAATCATTTTCATAGACACCTTGACCTCTCGATGCTTAGCCGCAAACTCCTTCACAACCCGCGCAATCTCCCGCCGGACCTGAGCCTCACTCTCCTCCGGAATGAACCGGCGGTCGACCAGAATCTCGAAACTATCAGGAATAATATTCCCCTTCAACCCGCCCTTCGCAGTATTGACGTACAGGCCCGGCCTCATCTTCCTAGTCCCCCAAATCGGCTCCGCATTGATCTTAGACCGTCTCTTGCCGATCTCTTGTCCCAGCTTCTTCAGATCCTCAATCAAGGATGCTCCATATTCGATGGCGTTGACGCCTGTCCATCCGCGTCCCGAATGAGCCGCTGTCCCATGCACTGTAATCAGATATTCAGCGTCCCCGAGACTCGCGATATGTAACGCCTCAATCCCGCTATCTGCCGAGAGACAATAATCCACATCCTTGGTAATCACGTGCTTGTCAACTAGATAATTCACACCGCTATACCCGCCCACTTCCTCGTCAGTGGTAAACGTCGGAGTAATCCTCCCGCGGAACTTGATGCCAGTCTCGACAAGCGCTTTCATCGAGAATATCTCGCAGGCGTTAGATCCTTTCATGTCAGCAGCACCTCGCCCATAGATCTTGCCATTCTTGACCACCGGCTCAAACGGATCATGCGACCATCCAGACGGATCAGCCGGGACCACATCGACATGCCCATTGAGGAGAACCCACGGTCCCTCACCCTCACCCTTGAGAGTGGCGTAGGTGTTGGGCCTTGGACCTGTCAAACCGACTTCAGGACTCACCTTCCGGCGCATCGACGCTTCTGGAATGAGGCTCACCGTAGGTGTGACACCTAGGTCCTTGAGCTCACTGGCCAAGAGCTGAGATATCCTAGGATAGTTCAGCCCCGGAGGAACAGTAGTATCTATGTTAACCAGGCGACATGTAAGATCTACAAGTTCCTTCTTGTGGGCATCGATCCATCGATCGATTTGTTTGAAAACCGTTTGCGACAGCAAGGAGTTCTGCACTTGGACTCTGGACGTTCACGTTAATTGTTCTTTCGATCGTCATGCCTTGACCCAAAACGCGACAAGTCAGTTCGAGCCTCGAGCTGTCACACGTCTCTCACGATTAAGGGACTATACTAGAGAAGTTAGCACTGTTATGGTCTGCGAGGTTGTCACCGTCTGTCCATTCGCATCTTTGACCGTCAGAGTAACAGTATAGGATCCCGGGAGTAGGTAGGAGTGGCTGACCGAGGCTCCGGTGGCGGTTGTTCCGTCGCCAAAGTCCCAGCTGTAGCTGTAAGGCGAGCTTCCCCCAGATGCACTGCCGGTGAACGTCACAGCCAAGAGTGGAAGCGGGTTTGACGGAGAGTAAGTGAAGCTGGCAGAAAGTGCCGCCTTTACAGTTATCGTCTGAGACGACTTCGCGACCTGGCCGCCGGCATCCGTGACAGTCAGGGTTACCGTGTAGGAGCCGCTTGATTGGTATGTGTGGCTGGCTGAGCTTCCGGAGCCGGTTCCCGAGTCTCCAAAGTTCCACGAGTAGCTGTAGGGCGAAGTTCCTCCCGAAGCAGACCCCGAGAAGGAGACGGATTGTCCGGCGTCAGGCGAAGATGGACTGTAACTGAAGCTCGCGCTCAGAGGAGGAGGCGGGCTGGTCACAGAGACAGTTTGCTGAGACGTAACAGTCTGCTGCGGCGAACTACTGTCCTTGACAGTCAGAGTGACGGTGAACGATCCGGCAGAAGAGTAAGTGTGACTCAGAGACGACCCGGTTCCAGTAGACCCATCACCGAAACTCCAACTGTAACTGTAGGGCGAGGTCCCACCGCTAGCGGAAGCGGAGAATGTCACCTGCTGTCCAACTTGAGGAGAAGACGGACTATAGCTGAAGCTGGCAGCCAGTGGAGGCGGTGGGCTCGTGACAGTAACTGTCTTCTGAGAGGTTGCTGTCTGTTGAGGCGAACTACTATCCCTGACGGTTAGTGCGACAGTGTATGATCCTGCTGAAGAGTACGTGTGCGTTACGGAAGAGCCTGTTCCAGTTGAACCATCACCGAAGGACCAGCTGAACGTGTAGGGACTCGTCCCACTACTAGCGCTAACTGTGAATGTGATCTGTTGTCCAGTCTGAGGCGAGGACGGTCTGTAGGTGAAACTGGTTGTCAGTGCGGGGGGAGGACTAGTTACTGTTACCGTCTGAGTTGTGCTAGTAGTCTGGCCGCCGGCATCCCTCACACTGAGGACTACTGAATAATCCCCAGCGGCTTGATAGGTGTGAGTGGCTGAGATACCTGACCCAGTCGAGGAATCGCCGAAATTCCAAGAATAGGTGTAAGGCGAGGCTCCTCCAGACGCAGAACCTGTGAAGGTGATCGTCTGTCCCGCCTGAGGGCTCGTCGGACTGTGACTAAAGCTGGCCGACAGCGCGGGAGGTGGACTGACGACCGTAAGAGATTGCTGGGAGTTTGAGCCCTGCTGGGGGGAACCACTGTCTGTCACCGTCAAGATCACCGTGAATGTTCCAGCTGACGAGTAGACGTGAGTTACGGTGCCGCCAGTTCCGGTCGAACCGTCGCCGAAGCTCCAGGAATAGCTGTAGGGTTGTCTTCCTCCTGATGCTGACGCGGTGAATGAGACTGTCTGTCCCACATTGGGCGATGACGGGCTGTAGGTGAAGCTTGATGTTAGACGTGAAGGAGCAGGATTACTGGCAGTCACCGATTGTTGGGAGCTAGCTGTCTGTTGCGGCGATCCAGAATCCTTCACAGTTAGAACCACATTAAACGTGCCCGACGATGAGTACGTGTGAGTCACAGTAGCACCTGTTGTGGTTGAACCGTCGCCGAAGATCCAGCTGTACGTATAGGGCGCCGCTCCACCACTCGCAAATGCAGTGAATGTGATCTGTTGGCCTACCTGAGGTGAGGATGGATTGTACGTGAAGCTAGCCGTCAATGTAGGAGGAGGACTGGTAACTGTGACGGATTGTTGCGAAGCCGCAGTCTGCTGAGGCGAACCACCGTCTTTCGTAGTTAGCGATACTGTGTATGATCCTGATTTCAGGTAAGTATGGGTTGTCGTAGCACCGTTACCGTTCGTTCCGTCACCGAAATTCCAACTGAATGTGTAGGGTACTGTTCCTCCCGAGGCGGTGGCTGTGAAGGTTACCTGCTGGTTTACTTGAGGCGATGAGGGAGAAAACGTGAAACTGGTTGTAAGCACTGGGGGCGTGTTGGTCTTGAAGAATTCTGTCATCGGCTTGGCGTTAGCGTCGTTGGATGTTAGGCTCGCGAGGTTCCAGTTCACCTCTATTGTCCGGGTCCATGAATAGTGATTGTAGAGGTTGCTGGTCACAAATCCTGTCTTAGCGAATGGACCGGCCCAGACTGCATAGACGCAGTCCTCCGAACTTCCATTGAGAGGACACCATCCAGTACCTTCATCGAAAACAATGAACAAAGCAGCACGCGTATTGGTGAAAGTGTAACTCTTCAGAATATTCGGTACGAGACCCTTCAGATAGCTGTCGCCCATTGGGATGGACTCCGGGCAGACACCGGTGAACCCGTGCATGTTGTTGCAGTTGTTGGGCGTAAGCCACATGAAGTTGGGCGCTGAAGCCGAATTCAAGTCGTTGATGAGAGAACAGTCCGAAACAGTACAACTGCTCGGGTTCGCCAGAACGACCTTAGAACATCGGGCCGGGTTGTTTAGAATATCTGTGAAAGTTACAAACGGATTGTGTTCCGGAGTATAAGGTTCATGATAGCTCGTATCGCAGCCGCTGGCAACATTCTGATCCTCAATGTAACCCTTCCAAGTCAAGCCGACAGATTCAAACCGGTCCACAAGGTTCTGATTGGATACTGGTGGGCAACCTGTGTTCCCACAACCGAACGTATCGCCGCCTAGCAGTGCCATGTAATCGGCCTCACTGAAATGCGATACCCCCAGATACCGGGATCCAATCGCATAACTATTGGCAAGACCAGCAGAATACGGGTCCCCGTTGGAGCCTGAACAAGGAGGGGGACTTCCGGCGCATACATCCTGTATCCCATGATCCTCCATGATGATGATAACCGCGTGGTCAAAAGTGGTGCCTGACGGAGGCGTCGCATTCGCAGACTTAGCAAAGTTTGCCGCTGCGAGGATGCCTAAGCTGATCGTCAAGAGAACAATGGAGAAGGAAAGAATCCGAGCTACGTGTCTCTTCGGCCTCTGCAAGAGTTTTGCCTTTCGTTTCACCGAGCTTCGGATGAAATATTTCAAAGGTAGGTCCACAAGGTCCTAGGAGCGATTACTTGCGAACAAATTTCCGGAATTCTCGCACAAATGAATGCGTTTTTGGTAGTTCTATCTCATCAGCGGAAGAAGCGCGCGGAGCCTAGGTTAACTTTTGATGTTGATTTATCTATCGCAACATAACCCGCGACTCCAGCGGTTTGCTGGTGCAGGCGTTGCTTTCTTGCATTTTTCAATGGAGGAGTCCACCGTCTTCCCTGAAGATTTGCGCCCCTGGGCCTACATAGGTGAGAAGAGTCAGATGTTTGAAGCCCCTCCGAATCCAGTTTTGCATCGAATCAAACCAGTCCCTGAACTCGACAGGCTTCGGAACTAGGTCTTGCTTACCATCGTCAAGATAGTTCATGTCAGCTCGGATTCCTCCCGCCAACATCATATGAGAAACGGTCCAGGAACGGAGAAGCTCCACGACTGGGGATTGGAATCCGTCGACCACAAAGCAGTTTTTCTCGGGCGCAAACTCCGTAACTATTGGGAGACTAACAGCCCTGTTCTGTAGCCAGAACTTTCTCGTAGCTTCCTCCTCGGAGGGTTCCGGAAGAGCGGCGACCGGAGGAAAATCGGATGAAGACGAAGTCGCAGGAAGAATTACTAGGTCCCCAGATGACCGCAAGTACTGAAGGAATGCTCCTTCGTCCGCCTTCGACATATACAGAACTAGTTGTCTAGGCAAGGCAACGGGCACTCTGTTGGCTTAGAAATCGTTGAGCTTCATCGTTCAGGGCTTTCGGCCAGCATCCATACTGTCGGAACGGGGTCGATTAAATAGCTAGAGTTCGCGGCAAAGCGACTAACGTTGGAATCGGCCTCAGAATCCGCTGGGTCCCGGGGGATCAAGACCATTCTACGATCCCCGACGGTAATCTTCTCGTTGACTCTTATCGCTGTCTATGTCATCATCGGAGCAATAATCGGGAACTTTTTCGAACCATTACTCTCGGGAAATATTATCCTCGATTTGCTGGTTCAATGTGATGCTCCCACGCCGATCTTCCCTTGGACTGTTCTTACAGCGATTTTTCTACATGCGAGCATCCTGCACATAGCCAGCAACATCTTCTTCCTTCTCTTCTTCGGGTTCATCTTGGAGGAACAAGTGTCGAAATCACGCTGGGTAACGACCTTCTTCATAACGGGACTCGTAGGTAGTCTCGGCTTCGTAGGCTACGACGTGCTCGGCTTCCTCCTTTCAGGAGGAACCCCAGTGATCGATTGTGCCGTCGGTGCGTCCGGCGCAGTTTATGGAATCATGGGAACGGCGGTCGGACTAAAGGTAGTGATCCTGCTCATTTTCCTTCTCGGATTGGACATTTTCGCAGGGGGCGGAGGTCCCGCTCACCTTGGAGGGCTCGTCGCTGGACTCGTACTGAGAAGATACTGGAAACTTGGCGGAGGATCCTTCCGCGGAATTTAGTGCTCGATTCCTCCGTACTGTCATGATTTTCTCCGGACGATCGCGCGACAGTTTGAACAAGTCTACGACCGGAGATGTATTATGCAACATCCGTACAGCATTCGGACTCGACGGTACATAACATGGCACCAAAAAAGAAGAGTAAGAAAAAGAAAGGCGGCATGTAGACCCGGCCAGGGCATCGTAAGCCCTGTCCCCACCCGTTTTTCTTTTCCCTATGAATTCTGTTTCAGCCGCACGGTTACAAACACGTGCCAGAGTCCGCTGGACGCGTTGCGGAGCTTACGATTCTAATTCATGAAACTCTACTACGGGCAAACTAGCGAAGCCAGATAATTAACAAATAATTCGTCTTGTCTGGCCGATGCTTGGAAACTCCTCCGACCATTTCTAATACTGCGATTCTCTGAACGCATAACTGTCCATCCGTTGCTCATAGATCTGACTGCTCCGTCAAGAAACGCCGAGCGGCGTCTCTGGATCGCACTTGCGATTTCTTCGGTAATCGTCGTCATCGAGTTCACGGGGGGGTATCTCGGCAAGAGTCTTGCACTCTTGAGTGATTCAGGACACGTACTGACCGACGTCCTCGCGATCAGCGTCAGCATCCTGACACTGAGGCTGGGGCGTTTGCAGCACACGGCAAGACGGACCTTCGGCTATCACAGAGCCGAGATATTCGCAGCACTAATCAATGGCTCAACCCTAATCGCGGTTGCCCTCCTGATAATCTACGAAGCCTTTCTCAGACTACAGGAGCCGACCGCAGTCCAAGGACCTCTCGTCCTATCGGTGGCCTCACTGGGTCTTCTGGGAAATCTGAGCACAACAGGACTACTTGCTCGTACTCGGAAAACAAGTCTCAACGTCAGAGGAGTCTTCCTTCATGCCGCGGGAGATACAGTGTCATCGATTGCAGTTATAGTCAGTAGCCTCGTGGTAGTTTTCACTGGATACTCGGGGCTGGACCCGATAGCCGCATTTCTGATCGGGATTCTGATCATGAGAAGCGCATACAGTCTCGTGCGGGACTCCACGAACATTCTGCTGGAGGCCACACCCAGACACCTGGAACTCGAAAGCATCGCCAAGACCATTCGGAGCGTCAGTGGGGTCAAAGGGGTCCATGACCTACATGTCTGGACAATTACGTCCGGACTCTACGCGCTAAGCGGACACGTAACAGTAGACTCCGATGCGATCACTCAGGGCTCCGTAATCCTCGAGAAGGTTGCGGCCAAACTAAAAGAATCATTTGGCATAGAGCACGTGACTTTACAAATGGAGAAGGAGACTCTCGAGAATATTGAGCACGAATCCTCTACGCTTTGATGAAAGCGAGGTCAAGACGCTCCATCCTATCAACCGGAGGATTTTCAGGAAAGAGTTCAGGGTGTATTATGTAGGCCAGAAGTTCGAGTCCATCGACGACGCGGGGTCCCGGTCGGCTGAAGTAAGCTGACGCGTTAACAGCGTAAATTTTGGAGTTCATGTACGCAGGAATTTTTTCCCAGTCCGGATAAGAGGCTAAGACATGGGACTCTGCTTTGACGCCCTTGAGATCGTATCCGCATGGGGAAAGGATGATGATCTCAGGCTGATAATCCACCACCCTGTTCCAGGAGATCTTCTGTGACGGCCTTCCGAGGTTTCCCAGGCCTTCCACTCCTCCCGCATAATCAGCCATCTGGGGGACCCAGTGTCCTCCAGCCCACGGAGGCTCAAGCCATTCCATGAAGAAGATCCTTGGACGATACTGGACTCTCCTTGTTTTCTCTTTCACTCGGTCGATTCTCTGAGAGAGTCGTAAGGCGAGTTCCTCGGCCTCCGATGCCCTGCTTGCTATCTTTCCAACTAGGCGAATGTTGTCGATGATCTCTTCCAAGTTATTCGGTTCAAGCGAGACTATCTTCGTATCGGCGTCTAGGACCCTCGCCGCTTCCTTGACCTTGGTGTACGAGACGGCACAGGCCGCACAGAGCTCCTGGGTGAGAATGAGATCGGGCTTCAACTCTTCTAGCAGCTTTTCGTCAATCTCGTAAATGTCGCCCCCACGCTTTTCCACCTCGCGGTCAACGTCAAGGCTCCTGTGCGTCTTCTGATGAATCGCCGACTTGGTTAGAATTGGCCGGGTGGATGCTTCGGGAGGGTAGTCGCACTCGTGCGAGACCGCGACAACTTGGTCCCCGAGCCCAAGAGCGAAGGCGATCTCTGTCGCGCTGGGTAGAAGAGAAGCAATCCTCACACTGAGTCACCTATCTCCTCGAGTAGTCGACGCAGGACTCCACAAACCTTTCTGCCATTCGGCCAGTTGATAGGAAGGTTGTATGCATATACGATGCGAGAGTGTTGTAGCAGATCCAACCGTCGCGACCATCACCGACGCCGATGCCTCTCTTCAACTTGTAAGCAAATTCCGCATCAGAAGGAATGTCTTGCACTGAGGAAAAATGGAATTCATGTCCTCTCACGATGCTCCCGGCCGGGGTTAGAATATTTGGTCGCCTCGACTCTGCGAGTGTGTAGTTAAGTGTCAACCTTCGTACCATGGCCGTTTTCGCGTCTAAGAGTCCGACGGTCTTGTGCTCGACCCCTTCCATATCCCGAATGGATCTTGTCAGGTACATGAGTCCGCCACATTCACCGTAGACTGGCATGCCGTCCATGGCAAGTTTTGAAATCGACTCTAGCATTGAGCTGTTCTCGGATAGAGCTTCCGCATGGACTTCTGGATAGCCTCCTCCAAAGTAGAGGCCACTTGTACCCTCTGGGACGGCATGGTCGTGAAGGGGTGAGAAGAGTTCTATTCGTGCACCGGCCTCGGTTAGTCGATCTAGGTTCTCCTGATAGTAGAAATTGAAGGCTTGATCCTTTGCGATTGCAATTATCGTCTTACCAGGTTGGATTTTGTTTTGCGTAGTTGGTCTTTTTGGGTCTGGAACCTGTCCGGCCGATTGTGCCAATGCTTCGACGCGGTCTAGATCTACATGGGATTCAACTTGGTCGATGATCGTGTCGAGAACTTTCCCATTTTTCATTTCACTGGCTGGAACGAGCCCGAGATGTCGTTCGGGCAGCTTCATGTCTTGTCTGACTGGAATCGCTCCGAGAACCGGAATTTTCGAGTGGCGCGCTATTGCCTCACTGCACATCTGTGCATGGGTGTCGCCTGCAACTCTGTTTAGAATGACGCCGCTGAGTCTCAATCTTGGGTCGAGGTTCTTGTAGCCTAGCACGAGGGCTGCGGCGCTGCCGGCGAGGCCATATGCGTCGATGACGAGCAAGACGGGAGCTTTGAGCATTTTGGCGACTTCGCTTGTACTCGCCACTTCTGACTTTCCATCGATCCCGTCAAAAACGCCCATGACTCCTTCAATGACCGCGATGTCGGCGTTTTGACAGCCAGCTGCAAATATGGACGGAATCTTCGCTCTAGGCAGCATCCAAGAGTCAAGGTTACGCGAGGGTCTTCCTGTGACCGCTGCATGGAAGCTTGTGTCGAGAAAGTCCGGTCCGATTTTGAATCCTTGGACCCTTCTCCCCTTCCTTGTTAAAGCTCCCATTATTCCGATTGCAATGGAGGTCTTGCCCACGCCGCTATGGGTCCCTCCGATAACGATACGTGGTGTCTTCAAATTGGATAAGCTCCACATGTTCGACAAAACGTCGCGTCAGATCTTACTTCGTAGTGACATTGTGGACAGGTTCTGCCCGTTATTTCAGGCCTATCTCCGAAGACTCGATGGAATATCTCGTAGTAGACGAGGTGCTCCTTATCCCTAATCGTAACATTGTCTACTTCCTTGATCTGCTTCTGTTTCTCACGAAATTCCGAATCGGATATTCTCTTTTCAAAAACTTGGGGCAGCGTCGTGGTTCCGCAGCCGTATTCGATGGGCGTCTTGACCCGCCAAGTAATCTGGCTGGGTAGCATTTCCTCGAAAGCCTTCCGGACAATCCACTTGCCCCACTTCTGACCGTTTTCCTCAACCACGAGGAACGACGGGTCCACATCAATGGCCAACTTCTTGACTTCAGGCTCCAGAAAGGGTATTTTGGCGGCCATGCCAAGCGATTGAGCCATCGGGACCGCAGAGAAGCTCATCGCCTTCCATAGTTTCTGCAGAGAAGCCTTCAGTGCAAGCGGGTCGAGGTTAAACAAGAAGCTGTATCCTGCAAATAGCTCATCGCACGCGTCCCCTGTTAAAAACGTCGAGACTCCATCCTTCTTCGCTTCTTTCATCGCGATATAGACGGCTGCACTGTTTCTGATCTCCATGGGGTCGAAGACCTTGAGCGTATGCACAATCTCTGGAAGATTCTTCATCAACTCATCCATGCTGAAGATGTGAAGCTTGTGAGTTAGTCCGAACCGCTGGGCTACAAGTCTTGCATATTCTATGTCTGGAGCGGAGGCTCCTTCGAATGCTATCGTGTAAGCTTTGAGACGACCCTGCTTTGCTGCTAAGGCAGCGATTATGCTTGTGTCAAGCCCACCTGACAGAAGGATGGCTTCGGAGGTGTTTCGTTGGACCGCGGATTCGAGCGATACTCGGAGTCTCCGAGTCACTTCGGCGAGTGTCGTTAGGGCTTGAGGACTGATACTCAAAACGTTCTCAGCCAGAGGCAAATTTCTATATAAGTGTGCGGGTAACTTTGCCCGCTTCATACGTGTCCCAGCCCAGACGTTACCACCAACCATTCTCCAGTCCGCCGATGAAGGTGGCCCTGATCGCCGTTTTCACCGCGGTGTCTCTGGGCACGAACTATGCTATGATCGATATACCTAACGTGAAACTGATGGACGCCTTCGTCTTTATCGCAGCTTTTCTTTTCGGGTTGGAAGTTGGATTAGGCTCGGCAATATCTATCTGGCTCATCTACGGTTTCATCAATCCTTGGGGCCAGGCCGATCTCATCGGTCTATTCTTTGTCACTTTGGGGGAATGCTTCTATGCAATATCCGGAGCGTTGCTCAGACGAGCGTCAGTAGCGCGTGACGCGGTGCAGACCAATCGACCCTACGGACGGATGAATCTACTCTTCGGCTTGATAGGTTTCCAGGCGACCTTCGCGTATGACGTTCTGACAAATTTCGGCACTTACGTCGTCAGAACAAGTTCCCTCTACCAGGCCTTGATCATTGGGATGATTACAGGCGCGCCGCTTGCAATACTGCACGAGGGAAGCAACCTCTTCTTGTTCGCGACGGTAGTTCCGATGGCAATTGCCGCTTCAAAGCGTATGGGATTGCCGATTCGAAACGCGAGTTGACGGCCGATTTTGGGCGAGCATCGGGTCCTCTATTTGGTTCTTGTGATAGTTGCGGTTGGAATAGTCTCGGCTCAGATAGGAGCTTACTACTATCTCGAAAAAATCTCCACCCCTTACGGATCAACCACCGGCGCTGTGAATACGCTGATCAATTATGGAAACGGGACGTTGAAGTGGTACAATGAAACGAGAATCCCGGCGAACTGGAACTTTTACAATTTGACAGTGTACCTTACAGGCGGCAACGTTGTAGCTTCGTTCAACGGACTACTGAACGAGCATTACGTGACGGGAATCAATGGAAAAGAGAACAGCTCCCCGTACTTCTGGACTCTCTGGACATTCTGCGAGAAACAGAATGCTTGGACCCAAGCGCCAGTCGGAGCTGACAAAATATTCCTCGGAAACAATTCGACTCTAGCATGGGCGTATCAGATGCCGTATCGGTCGCCCGTGCCTGGTGCAAGAACCATCGGACTCTGCAGCTGAAGACTCGCGCAGTCTCTGCCGCGAATACTTATATGGAAAGCGTAGATGGAGCGGGTAACTTTGCCCGCTTCAAAAGCCGTGATGGTTTTGGCCGTGCTCTTTGTCCTGGCTGCTTCAACCACATTTACGTACACGTTTGGAACCAGTGGACGAGTGATGAATGCGCCGTTATCATCATCTCACTCCTCAAGTCTGGATGGAGCTCTGCAATGGCTGGCCGGCAACCAGTCTTCTGATGGATCCTATGGAGCATATGAGGAGGGCCTTGCGGCCACCGCCGCATACGCACTTTGGCTTAACAATTCCATCTCTCCCAAGGCCGCTCTGTCTTATTCGTGGCTGGCTACTCAGTTAAACGGCTCTTCCTCGTGGTTTTGGGGAACTGAAGCTGACGTTCCTGGAGCAGTGCTCTACAGCATATCGTCCAGCTCCAATCTCCATCTCATCAATACAACCTCTGTGGCGAACAACCTCCTCCAGTTGCAACAATCTCACAGCGGCTTCGAAGGATACTACGATTCGACCGCCGGCCAGACTGTGACAAGCAGTGTCGATACTGACATGGCCCTATTAGGACTCATCAACGCAAAGGAAATTCCTTCGCAGAACCTGACTGATGCCATACAATACCTTCGTTCGGTTCAGAATCCGGATGGTAGTTTCAACCTAACCAAGAGCATCCCGTTCAACCCACTCGACTTTCTCGGGCCGGACCCCATCAGCATCACAGCAATGACCGTTCTCGCCTTAAAGAGTGCGAACATCACCATTAACGATCCAAACGTTTCTGGCGCTCTTACATTCCTGGAAAATGCCGCTTCAACAGGTTTCAATGGTCACGTATACGCTGCAGCCATTGCGGATCTAGCTTTCAAGGCCTACGACCAACCGGATGATGCAATAAACTCCACACTCTTCATACTATCTCAACAAAACTGCGACGGAGGCTTCAGCGACACGAGCCGCTCCACGTACCCACAATCGAATGCGCTCGATACGGGATGGGCGGCAACGGCCCTTGAAACACCGTTTCCGGGAGATAATCGAGGCGGTCTAGTTGATAGTCATCGGATGAACTGTCCGCCTGTTGCTGATTTCCGTATCAACCCTTCGACAGCTTCCATGGGCACTCCCGTACAGTTCGACGCGAAGACGTCTCACGACCCTGACAATGACCAACTGTCCTACAATTGGACATTTGGCGACGGCTCTAGAGCAGAAGGTCTCGATCCGACTCACACTTACTCCTCCGCCGGGAACTTTACAGTAACCCTGACCGTCATCGACTCGGGAACAAACCCTGGACCGCTTTCTGACACAAAGTCACTATCTATTTCCATACAGCCAACAACTATTCAAAAGTCGCCGGGCCTACCCGTCGTTAGGACAGAATTCTTGATAGTGATCGGTATCATAGGGTTTTTGGCAATTATTGGCGGAGCCTTCTATCTTGGAAGAAGGAGCGCTAGAAGCTCTACTGTCTATCGTGGCTGAGCAGATTGGGTTTCCCCAAAAAACGGGGGTTGGAGATTGGATCTCTAGCTGGCTTTCTGATGATCAGTTAGTTTTGGCTGTGCTTTGCTGTGCTGGTGCCTTCGAGGGCGTGGACGATGCTGGTAACGGCTTTGATTGTTGGGATTAGCGCGATGAGTAGGAAGATCAATGGGAAGGCCCATGGATCAGCGGCGAAGTATGGCGCTGCGATTCCGACGGTTACTGCGTAGAGTATTCCGATTGCTACGATCTGGAAGAAGAATGCGAGTAGTGGAGTCCATGCTTTGTAGGTCTTGTACGCGTCTTGGACTGTATTGGCGAGTTGGGTGCCGAATTTGAGGACTACGAAGCAGACGATTAGGCCGATCATGAAGACTACAATGTTCGCGATGGAGATGGTCGATCCTGTTATGTTGTTTGATATTCCTGGAAATCCGAGTACGACCGCTTCGACAATCACTAGTACAATGACGCCGACGACGAGGCGTATGAAGGAAGGCATGACGGGAGTGAAGGCGCCCCAAGTCTTGTTCGAAGTTGTATCTGTCATTCTTTTACACTTGGAAAGACTATCGCTATAGGAACGGGATATTGCCATGTCGAAACCTTGGATGGTACGGCGGGGTTACAGATTGGAATGCTTCAGGTTCGACCGCCTCCAGATTTAATATGGAACCCAGTGACTGAGCAGGCGTTCGGTTCTGGTCGCTTGGCAGGATAGGGATTATGACTGTTCACGTTCTTCTCACGGCCGACAACCATCTCGACCCCTCTGCCGTCCAATATGGTCCTAGAAGGTTCGAGAGAAAGCGAGACTTTCAACACTGCTTCGATGTCCTAGTCAACTTTGCACTCGAGAACCGGCCAGACCTCTTCCTGATAGGAGGCGACTTCTACGACGGGATATTGCCCGGCAACCCGACACGAGCATACGTGGCTGAGCAGTTCAAGCGACTGCATGAGAAAGAGATCAAGATAGTTCTCGTAAGCGGTCATCATGATACTCCAAGGAGCATAGAGCAGGGAGTCTCACCCTTATCTGTCCACGCAAAATCGGGACATGTCTACTTCCTGCAAGACCCGCGTCCAACTCCGAAGATGTTCCATTTCGGAAGTGAGACGGTCAACGTCACCGGCATGAGTCTGAGCCCCGGACTCGGTCCAGAGCAGGATCCGCTGACTGGGCAAGAAGTGTCGCGTGAGGGAGACGTGAACATATTCCTGACTCACTATCCGATCGAAGGGTTCGAAGGCTACTTCGGACAAGAGACACACATCGGAAAATCCTCAATCCCCCGAAACTACCAGCTCTTCGCGTCCGGACATCTTCACCGACATCAGAAGAACACGATCAACGGCACCCCCGTGATGTATCCGGGAAGCACTGAGCGGGTCAGCTTCAACGAGGAGGGAGAGGAGAAGGGATTCTGCTGGCTCGAACTCGACAAGAGCGGCATACTGCAACAAGAATTCCACTCAACGCCCGCCCGTCCAATGGAGACGCTAGATTCCCGGGTGACGGGTGAAGGTGGAAGTCTAACTCGGCAGATACAAGATGTCCTAGAGAAGAGGCGCGGCGCGGAAAAGATTCTGCGCATTAGAGTCACGGGTCGAGTGTCGCTGGATCAACTCTCGACCTACAAACGTTCAGCGCTCCAATCATACTGCCAGGAACGTTTCTTCCACACCGAGTTTGACGAGGACGGTCTGAATGTTCTGACGACGGAAGCAATAGAGTCCCTTCCGAGAACCACTCCGCTCGAAGAGCTCGGTCGCTCATTCCAAGCCCTCCTCTCCAACGTGAAGGAGGAGGAGCGCCCGCTCGTCCATGAAGCGTGGAAGGCGACGATTGCGAAGCTGCAGGAGGAGGGAGTCAGTTGAAGCTGGTAAGTCTTCAAGCCCAGAACTTCAAGAAGCTGAAGCTCGCCAAACCGCTTTGGCTTTCTGAGGGCATTATTCTCATCACTGGTCTAAACGAGAGCGGCAAATCTACGATCCTAGATGCCGTGCTCTACGCCCTGTTCGGCCGTGTTATTCGGCCTAGCAAGATGCCGAGCAACGAGGACATAATCAGTTACGGAAACGGTGAAGCACAGGTGCGCCTGGAATTCGACATAGGCGAGAACAGGTATCGCGTAGTTCGGGAGATTCACAAGACTAGACCCAACCGGGCGACGCTCGTCGAAGTGAAACCTAACGGCACGACGAAGGCTCTCGCGAACTCCGTCAAAGACGTGACCGCCGAGATTGAGCGGCTGTTAGGAGGCATAACGTATGACGAGATTGTTGCGAGCAGCGTTGTAGCCCAGAAGGATCTTGAGCGGCTCATCAAACAACGGCTCGACGATCGTAGGAAAGTCATCAATGTCTTCCTCAACCTAGAGAGCTTCAACAAAGTCCAAGATCAGCTCGACAGTGAGCGGAATGGAATAGAAGGCACGAGTAGGACCCCGGGACACCTTACAGTTGAGAGGCAGCGTCTCGAGAATCTCAACGAGCAGTTGGGCGAGTACAAGGAAACAAGCGTTCAGCTAGATAATCTGAACGTGAAGGTTGAGAAACTCAAGAAGGATCAACAGCACCAAGAGAAACGGTTCGTCGAAACTGACACTCTGTACAAGACGCTCAACGAGCACGGTGAAGCGATCAAAGAACGAGAGTCTCTGCAGCGAGAGATAGAGGACAAGAGTCTTCTCACAAACAATATCCAGCAACAACTCGCCAGCGTCGACACACAACGGACAGAGCTTGCAAAGGCGGAGGCAGAAGTCAAGAAGTACGGCGATCTTGCCGAAGCAGAGAAAGCAATAGCACGAGCCTCAGAGGTTCTTGAAAAGGTTCGGAGTTCTGAACTTCAGAGAGCACAACTTGAAGACCGAGAACAGAGACTAGAGGCGCAGATTACTGAGACTAACAAGAAAGTCACTAGCGTAGACGAATCGCAACTCTCTTCGTCTAACAGGCCTCGAAGAATCTGGTCCTACCTGGTCGCTACTGCCGCCTTCGGCGCGGGAGCCATTCTCTCTTTCATACTGGCCTTTGCTGCATTATCCATCGTTCTAGGGTCTCTTGCGGTCGTATCGCTCCTTTTGCTAACTCGACAAATCGTCTCCCTATCGCAGCAAGCCGAAGCATCCAAACAGCAGCAAGAACGACTGGCTAGCGCACAATTGGTCGCCTCGTGGAACAACGAGCTAGAAGAGGTGAAGCGAGACCGCGATGCTTCAGCCGCGATGATCACGCAAGGGTCCAGCCAGATTCTGCAGGTCCTAGGCTCAATCGAATCTTACTCCAGCTATCTACAAGGGCTGACTGATGCGAAGGAGGTGGTTGAACAAGCCTCATCGATCTATAATCAAGACAAACAATCACTCAGCGCGGTAACAGAACGGGCCAACATGCTCCAGAAAAGACTAGGAGAAGAGCCCGAGCTAAAACGACGGCTCGCACAAGCCCAGCTCGACATCGCAGTGGTCGAGAAGAAACTCAAGAGCACACTGCTGCCTCCCCTACCTGAAGGAGTCGAATTCTCAACAGGACTGCTCGATGAGGCGAGCCAGATGCGTGACAGTCTCAACGAGTCAGTGTCGCGAGTCAAGACTCAGATTGAAGAGTCAATGACGCGAATCATCGAGCTGAAACAGTTTCTCGAAGAGAACAAGGGACTAGAGGAGCAAGTCGACGAGCAGAAGCGGAAGGTTCTACTCTTACAGAAGCAGCTAGCAGTGGTCAAGTATTCTATCAAAGGGCTAGAGCAAGCCTCCGAATCCTTGAGGAATCGGGTCAAGCCTCAGGTCGAGAGGTACATGAGCCAGATTCTGCCAGTAATCACCTCGGGCCGATACAAGGCAGTCCAGCTAGAAGACGACTATACTGTGAGAGTCTTCGATCCGGAGGCGGGAGAGTTTCGGCCGAAAGAGGTATTCTCGGGAGGCACTGAGGACCAGCTGTTGCTAGCTATGAGGCTCGCCTTCGCGCTAGCATTGATTCCCCAGGCTAAGGGTCGTAATCCGGAATTCCTATTCCTCGATGAGCCTCTCGGTAGCTCAGACAAGGTCCGGCGAGAAGGAATACTCGCGCTCATGCACGGGGAGTTGTCCGAGAACTTCAAGCAGATCTTTCTCATCAGCCACGTAGGGGACCTAGAGGTTGAGGCGGACACCGTTATCGAGATGGAGAATGGAGCTGTCCGGGAAGTGGTGACTCGCAAATCCTCATTACCACAGCCAATAGAGATTCCCGCCTGACAAGTCGTGAGCCTCGACTGGCTTTACACCTTCGACGAGCTAAGCGCGTACAGGCTAGAGACGGAGAAGGGAAAGGAGCGTCTTGAGGCTCAGATCAAGAATCTTCCCGGGCTAATGAGTTTTGCCGGAATAGAGCTTCCGAGAAAGCCGAGGATCCTCTGCTTGATGGCTGGGTCCTGCATTGAAGGAATAGCATTCGCGAAGGTCTACGATGCCGACGTAACCTGTGTTGACCTGCAAGAGCGACTATTGTCTAAGGGTCTGCGAGAGGCGAGGAAGAGAAGACTGAAACTTCACGTGGTCCGTGGCGATGTCCGGGAACCATCTAAGCTGGTCAGTGGCAGATTTGATCTAGTAACCGTTCTGGGACAGCCGCTTCCACATATGGGAATCTTTGATTTCGACCAGACAATAGGCGGAGTAAAAACACTCCTTGCGAAGAACGGGGCATTCCTGATTGATCAGTCGGATCTGATCTTCAGAATTCTCCCACAATACAGAGACGCGATGACGCACAACCTGGAACCGCCAGTGTTCAGCATTCACCGCAACCTCAACGCTAGACACGGATACTTCGAACGGCTCTACTACAGCCGGACAAGACACGATTCCTACAAGACCTACCTATGGGCACCATGGATCATCGAGTACATGCTGAAGAAAAACGGGTTCACCAACATAGAGGTCAAGCCCTACGCGGATCCGTACAACATGGCTCAGACCTACTTGCATACTGCAAAAAGCCCAATTCACCAGATCCGGCGGGCTTCTTACCGAATCTCGTGAGCTACTTGATCCTGCCAGTAGCCTGGTAGCTCTTCTTCAGGAAAGGCAGGATAGTCAGCAGGTTGTCTCGTGTCTTCAGCTCCCAGACTGGCTTCCAGATAGTCTTGCCGCCCATCTTGAACGGTACCTTCTTGCTCAATTTCGACAGATCCGTCTGGTCTTGTTCAGAGAGCTTCGATATCACAATCCCGTCTGTTACGAGAAACGCGATCATCTTCTTTCCGTGTAGGTAGCAGAGGCATCCCATCATCTCCCTGCTCGAGACCCCCGGCCACTGCAGAATCTCCTCTTCCAGTTCGTCTCGAATCTGTCCCATCTTCTCTTTATCGAAGTACTTCATTCAAGCAGCTCCATCATCCGCCCGCCTATGTTAGATTGATCCGAGAGATGATTCCATAGGCGCTAGCCGGGAAAAGCGTAGAATGAACCCTGATCTGGGATCTGGGAGGGGCATTTCATATGAAGCCCACTTCAAGCATGCGATGATACGGATGGAGACCGTTCGAAAAGGCGCTGACTCGCCTGTTCCGCGCGACAAACCCGGAATCTCGCCTAGAAACGTTTCAGACGGCGAGGGGAGCCTTCCAAGAATTTAGAAAAAAAATATTTCCCGCGAGACAAAACTCGCAGTATAGAGGGAATTAACAAACAGTAACTCTCACCCGGTCCGGGGGCAGACTGTTCCGCTACATGCTAGACAAGCGCAGAACAAGCCCTGATCCGGAGTCTGGGCAGGCGATTCTTGATCCCGACTTTTTCACGCTGAGCCCTACGCTGGACCTCGCACCTGGAAAATCGGTCGACTGTTCTATTCTGCGCCCTGAATCGCAAGACCTGCCCGGACCGGCTTCGGCTGCGAGAGCCCTCTGGAAAAAAAGGGGGCCAACAATATGATTCTCGAGACGCAAGAGTGTTCCTCGGACAATCTCATCTCGGCGGGAAAACAATTCCTCAAACAATGTTTAGTCACATCTCTCCCTTTTTCTCGACTCGCAAGTATTCGGCTATGTCGAGTTCGAGGAAGACTTCGCCAATGTCTCCCATAGTCTGCTTGAAATGATGCCTTTCGTACAACTGTTTAGCTCGCACGTGTATCGTCGAGGTCTCCACACCAACAGCACCTCTCCCGAGCGAGTCAGCAATCGCCTTCTCCAGTAGAAGTGTTCCTATCCCATTTCCGCGCTCTGCCTCCGAGACATAGAAGGCGGATATGAACGCGTTCGGGCCACCGTCGATGATATCCTCATGCAATACATAGTGGATGAAACCAACGACTCCAGAGCCGGCCTCTGCAACAAGCAGCTCATTCTTTCGAACTGCTCTCTGTACCGAGTTCAGCCGTCCTGAGATAGGTTTCCAGTCAAACCATTCAGACAGAAGATCGTCCACGCTCTGCGCATCTGTCATCAATGATCTCCTTATCACAAGTCCTTTGGACAAGTCTCATCTGGGCCCCTCCGGCAGAGAGGATTGTCTCCGCCAGATGGATAAAGCCTCCGACTAGGTGGGCGGATTCCTAGCCGATGTAGATTGGGACATAAGAAGCCTGGAAGGATTTGAGAACTCTCAACAACGTCTCCTCTGCTTTGCTCCGGTCAGAATAGTGCTCCTTTAGAGCCGAGGTCCAGAGATGATAGACCATTCCTCCCTGCTCGGCAGCCTGGAAGAAACCCATCTCTTCGAGAGACCTTGTCAACGACAGCAGTCGATCAGAGAGAACTGAGAGACCTGCAGTTATCGTCCAGTCTCCTCTCTGGTCAAGCATGACGTGTACAATACCATCAGAGAAAGTAAGCGATATGCTTCCACCGGGCCTAAGGGAGGAATCCACGAGGCCTGCCATCGACAATGGATCGTAGGCTTCCTGAGTCTGCGTGGGAGCGTTCTCTGTCATGATGAGTGCCCGCCTGTGAGAACAGGCTTAACACTCGTGTAACCCGGTCCCGCGAATGCACGGAACTCGCGAACGAATTCTGGACGTTTATATCGAACAGAAGCCCCTCCAAGGCCTCCCCCGAGCTTCACCATGTCCATGTATGATCTGGAAGAGGATAGGCTCGTAGCGGAGATAACGGGTAGAGGTGCCCGAAGGTTACTCATACAACTACCAGACGGGCTCAAGAACGAAGGGCCCCGACTAGCCAGCCTAGTCCGAGAAAAGACTGGAGCAGAGGTCTTTGTCTCAGCATCCTCGGCCTGGGGCGCCTGCGATCTATCCCTCGACGCCGCTGCGCGTTTGAAGGCTGACCTGCTCGTCCATTATGGTCATAACGAATTCTTACGCGACGGATCCAACGGCATACCAGTCCTCTACATTCCCGCCAAAAGTAGACACGAGATAATCCCGGTCGTAGAGAAGGCGCTACCGCTCCTACAGGGACCACGCATAGGATTGGCCACAGTCGTCCAACACCTTCACAATCTTCCAGACACTGTCAAGTTCCTAGAAGAGAGAGGACTCAAGGTCCAGATTCCCGGACGGGGACCCTGGTCGCACGAAACAGGCCAGGTTCTAGGCTGCGACTATTTCGGACTCAAACGGATCGAGCCGGAAGTAGACTCGTTCCTGATAGTAGGAAGCTACTTCCACGGCCTCGGCGCAGCACTCTCGCTGGAAAAACCCACAATCCTCGCCGACCCCTACGACAAGACCGTCCAATCACTCGATCAGGACCGGGCAAGAATCATACGCCAGAGATATGCAATGGTCGAGAAAGCTCGACATGCAAACAATTTCGGAATAATCATCTCCACCAAACCCGGACAATCCAATCCGACGATCGCATTGAGCATTCAGCACCAGCTAGAGGAGAACGGCAAGAATGCTGTTCTCCTATACGCTGACGAGATAAGACCTGAGAAACTTCTAGACTTCACAATCTTAGAGGCCTTTGTCGATACTGCCTGCCCAAGGCTGGCCTTGGACGATCCAGAGAGATTCTCAAAACCGATCGTCACACGGGACGAGATCATGGTCGTAATGGGAGCATGGACCTGGGAACAGCTTCTTGAGCGCGGCCTGGTCCGCCTCTAAAATGGCCGACAAAAAGCATCTCTCAAAACGCCAGCTAGAAATCCAGCTCGGCAAGCTGAAAACTCTTGAGAAACCCAGTCTCAAATTAGAACAGTATCCGGTATCCGTTGAAGCTGCAAGCGAACTCCTCTACCTGGCGGGCTTCGAACACAACGATCTAGACGGTCGTGTCATCGATCTCGGGACTGGAACAGGCCGCCTCGCGATAGGCGCCGCGCTGATGGGTGCGGAAGCGCCTGTTGGAGTAGACATGGATGAGCGATCCTTGTCGGTGGCGAGGGAGAATGCTCAGACAGCGGGGGTAGAAGTTGAATGGGTCCAGTCCCATATTGAGAAGGTAAGCGGCAGATTCGACGCAGTCATTATGAATCCGCCTTACGGGACCCAGAAATCACACGCAGACACGCGATTTCTCGCAAAGGCCTTCCAATTGGCCCCTGTCGCCTATTCTATCCATAAGTCAGCAACAAGAGATTTCTTGGTCCAGTTTGTGAAAAAGTCGGATAGGCAAGTCGACCAGGTGAGGTCAATGAGCATGGAGATTCCACACCTCTTCGAATTCCACGAAAAGAAGCGGGCGACGGTAGAGGTTGACCTCTATAGAATCATCAGAAACTCTTGATCAGGGCTTGCTCTGACTACCTTCCTGTTCGTTCTTAGGATGAACAGGTTTGGCTGGCACATCAACCGTGGTCCGCGTAGTTCCTTCGGCGGAAGTTGCCGGGATTGGCTCCATGGAAGGCAATCCAAGAGATATTCCGGATATAGTAGGGGCTATCTTGCTGATTTTTCGCGGTCGAATACGCATCTTTCCAGCCCACTGGCGAAGCCGATTCGTGGCGCCAACCGAACCCTTCAGCTTGGATCTATCTTGCAATAGGAAGTACGTGGCTAGAAATGATGTAACTCCTAGGATGACGCCTGTCCACACGTTGATTCCTGATAGTATAGCCGTGGTTGTTCTCCCAACATAGTTTTGCAGGTAAGCATTGTTGGAATAGTCGAGATAGAGCGCTGACAAAAGTCCAATTATTGCACTAGTTTCCACTATCACTCCAAACTTCGTCTTCAACGGTATCGGAGGGATCAGCTTCTCTTCAGGCCGAATCGGCACCCTACGCAATCGACCCGGAGCCCACCAGTTCAACCGCTTCATCATCATCATGATTGACGGCACAAGATAGATCCGAGTCAGAGTCGCGTCCAGCAAAACAACTATGAAAATAGCCAAACCCAGCTGCTGAAGCATCGGAATCTGTGACAGCATCATCGTCCCATACGCTCCCGCAGTAACCAGTCCGGTCACGGTAATTATTCCTCCAGTTCGCTCGACCGCTGTCTCGATTGCTTCCTCATCCTTTGCGCCACCGGCAACGTACTCGCGGATCCTAGTTACAAGGAAAATGTCGTAATCGAGTCCAAGCCCAACCATGATCACCAAAAGCATGATCGGCAGTATCCAGATCAATTCTGCGGAGAAGTATGTCTTGAAGAAATAGACCGTTGCAGCCATTGCCCATGATATGCTGAGGAGGATTGTGAAGATCAAGCGTAGAGGGGTAAAGACAGAGCCCAAGGCGACTAGGAGGACGATGAAGACTCCCACGAGCACTAGGGCTGTGAGGTTGAAGTAGTCAGAACCGCTCGATGTGGCCAAGTCGCT
>Ga0209802_1000463_pt1 | contig 31289 bp, 25 predicted proteins | sample GraSoiAngelo_129_FD_185886 | JGI IMG/M metagenome (GOLD analysis project Ga0209802, IMG submission 185886) | Grasslands soil microbial communities from the Angelo Coastal Reserve, California, USA - 14_0927_12_40cm (SPAdes) (version 2) | ecosystem: Environmental > Terrestrial > Soil > Grasslands ... | reverse complement strand
GATTATCTACTTCAAGTTTTATACGTGGAGCATTCAGTTAAGCCCTTGCAGCGGACCCCTGCACGGATTCCCACTTCGTTTCCGCAGCCTTCAGCTTCGGATGGGAAACCAGAAGATGCCAGATCAGAGCTTGAAAAGATTCGGTGTGGGGTGTGATAGTTGAGGGGTTCACGACCGGGACTAGAACGCAAGCATCTGCAACCTGAGCAGTGTAACCTCCGTCGCGGCCGACAACACCGCAAATCGTCGCGCCAACCTCGCAAGCATATTCAAGGGCTCGCACGAGGTTGGCGCTAATGTTTTTTGCGGCGTCTCCGCCCCCGACGGAGAGCGCAAAAACCATGTCGGCATTGTTCAGGTGGCACCCACGCAGCCAATTCGCGTAACAAGACTCCCAGCCATCATCGTTGACGCGGGCGGTGAGCTCGGAGACGTTGTCGGAGGACGAGTAGGCTTCGATCTGCGCGATTTTGCGGAAGTCGCAGACAGCGTGTGAGGCGTGACCCGCTCCGCCGCCGACCCCAAGGAGGAACAGCCGGCCACCTCGCTCGCGGAGTTCAAGAAGCAGGTCCGCGGTTCGCTCGATGGCTGAGCGATCCAACAGACCCGCAATCTCGATTACTTCTTGAAGGTACTGTGCCACGTAGTTCATGCAAACCGTCTCCTCAAATCAAGGGGAAAATTAGACTATCGAGCTTCGGACCAAGAGGTCATGCTTGGGCAGAGAGGCACTTGTAGGAGGAAGTAATGGGCCTCGTTCCCCGCATTTCCGCTTGGATGAGAAGGGCAGCGTCCCAGAGACTCTCCGCTATGAGAGCCGCGTGGACATGCGGAGCCTCGGTGAACTGACAGACCTCACATTTCCAGCGGCCGATGAAGATAGTGCGGCAGCCGGCCCGCGCTCCAGCCAACAGGTCCGGTATGCCGTCTCCAACCATGTAGCATTCCAGGAGGGATACCCGCAGATCCTCAGCTGCTTGCTCGAGCAGGCCAATCTCCGGCTTGTGGCAACGGCAGCGCTGCCGGAGTTTGAGCACTTTTGCCTCCGGATGATGCAGGCAGTAATAGATCCGATCAATATGCCCACCGGCCGTGCGAATTCCAGAAAGCATTCTGCGATCGAACGTCTTCAACATTGCGGGCTTTAGGTGCCCCTTGGCGATGCCCGGCTGGTCCGACACAACGGCAACCTTCAAGCCCATATCGTTCAGCAGCCGGATCGCTTCTGGGACACCCGGAAGCAGCTTGAACTGCGAGGCCCTGAACGGCGAGTCGATCACCCCTGCATCCTCGTGATAGACGAGGGCGTTAATAACACCGTCGCGATCCAACAAAACGGCTTTCATATCCGGGGCACCTCAAATACGAGTTGGCTGTAACTTCCTTGGATTTTTCAAATGGTCGTTTGGGTCAAAACTGTAAACGGGTCCCAGAATCCCTAAAGACGGGCAAGTGGGCACAAGGGTGGAATAGAGAGCTAGGCTGAAACCTTTGCTGCGAAAGCGAATCCGTTTTCCTGACCATTCTGACGCTGGATGTGTGCCAGGCGTCCATCGCGGGAAACGACATCGAAGATGACCTTACTCCCTTCAAAATCGAAGCGGAAGTTCAGCTCCCTCAGCCCGGCGCCGCGCATGGCTTCGCGAAGCCGGGGCTTGTTCTCCTCGCAATACAGCGTTAAGAAGCCACCGCCGCCCGCGCCGGAGATCTTGCCGCCAATTGCACCATTGCGTTTGGCCAAATCATACCAAGCATCAATCTGAGGATTCGTCACGCCCGCAGCCAGATGCTTTTTTGCTTGCCAATGCGCGTCCAACAATTCACCAAACCGGCGGAGGGCGCCGGCAGCGACAGCGGTTTCGATCTCAAGCCCGATGTCCTTGATCTCCTGCAGGGCCGAAAGGACAGTCCGGTCATTGCGGTTTGCGCCGTGATTCTGCTTGCTGAGGATCGTGGTCGCATCGCGTGTATCGTGTGTATAAAACATCACCACGTTGTGCTCGAGGGCTTCCAACACTTCCCCATCGATCGCTACTCGCCTCACCTGCACACGACCGTCGCGGGCGATCTCGAGCGCCGTGAGTCCGCCATACGCGGCCATGTACTGGTCCTGCTTCCCGATTGGTTTCTTGAGAACTTCGAGCTCGATGCGGCAAGCTTCCTCAGCGAGTCGCTGGGGACCAGCGGGGCACTGCGTGAGCGCGTGCAAGGCGTTCAGCAACCCAACCAGATAGGCGCTGGATGAGCCGAGGCCGGTGCCGGCGGGAATATCGGCCAGCGAGACGATCTCGATTCCGCGAGTCACACCGAAATACCGCAGCGCTTCGCGGGCGAGGGTGTGCTCCACCTGATCGGTGTGGTCAACCAGCTCTGATTTGCTGTATTTCACGCGGATTTTATCGTCGACAATCGGTGTATTCACGTTCAGGTACATATACTTGTCGATGGCGACAGCCAAAATGTAGCCCCCATGCTCGCGATAGAAAGAAGGCAAGTCCGTTCCGCCACCGCCCAACGTGATACGGAATGGTGTTTGCGTAATGATCATGGCTTGCTTTTCCTCTTCAAGGCCGCAGCGAGAAATCGTCCCTACTTCGGGCCGGTTTCTCCGTCAACTCTTGATTTACCTGCGAAGGGAGTCTTGAACGGCAAAGAGTCCAAGAGCACGGAGAACACGAACTCGGAGCCATAACCGAGGTAGCGCCACCAGAGGCGTCGCGGTTCCTGGAGCAGTCGGAAGAGCCACTCGAGCCCGTTCTCACGCATCCAACGCGGGGCCTGGCGAGCCACCCCCGAATTGATGTCAAACGCCGCTCCGACACCCACCAACACAGGCGTGCGCAGGCAGTTCCGATGCTCGGACATCCAACGTTCCTGCTTGGGCGTGCTCAGACCCACCCAGACCACATCTGCAGCAGCAGCGTTAATCAAGGCCACGACTTTTTCGTCCTCCTCCGCGGTCAGCGGCCGGAAAGCTGGCGAGTAAGTACCGGCTACAGAGATTCCCGGGAAGCGTTGGGCCAGGATTTCTGCCAACTTCTTTGCTACGCCCGGCTTTCCTCCATAGAAAAAATGCCGATAGGCGTTGGCGGTGCTTCGCTTGCAAAAGGCCAGCATCAATTCCGGCCCGTACACCCGGCGCCTCAACGCATGCCCATAAGCGCGGCCCAACCAGACCAGCGGCATCCCGTCGGGCACGACCAGGTCTGCCGCGTTGAGAACATCTTTAAAGCCTGGGTTGTGCTGCGCCTCCATCACGCCGTGCATGCCCGTCACAGTAATGAAATGACAACCGTCACCCTCACAGATCCACTGCTCCATCGTCGTGATGACCTTCAGTATGTCCACGGCATCCACGCGCACTCCAAGCACGTGAAAACACGCTCTGGACTGCCGATTTGCCAGCGAGCCAGGGATCGCGTCTACAACAGTTGAGCCGGTGTGGCTATCCATGACGAGAGGAGGAGCTTTCGCGAAGCGGCGATGCCAACCAAGACGGGCATCACGAGATGCTAGACGGCTCGCTTCAGCTTGAGCTTCAAGACTCTTTCTCCGATGTAGCTGATTGAGCGCTCGAGGCCCTCGCGGATGCTGATCCTGGGCTTCCACCCAAGCGCCTTTGCTTCGCTCGTATCCGCAAGAGTGATCTGAGCCTCCCCGGGCAGATCCGGTTCGTAAGTGGGTCGGAGCCCCGTCTTGAGTATCCCTTCGATGAGCGCATAGACTTCGTTGATGGAGTAATTCGTTCCCGTTCCGGCGTTGAAGATCTTCCCGTTTGATCGCGGGTCTTCGAGGACGAGCAAGTGGAGGTCGTTGACGTCGTCCACATAAATGAAGTCCCGCCGCTTTTCCCCGGTTCCGTAGATGATCGGCCGTTCCCCCTGCAGCATGCGAATGATGAACGCGCTCATGACCGGGGGAACGACGCGCCGCCAGTCCTGCGCGGGACCATAGACGTTGAAGTAGCGCAGAAGCGTCACGTTCATCCCATAAAGCGCGCGGTAGCTTTCGCAGAGTGCTGCGCCGCCGTGCTTGCTGGCCGCATAGACGCCAATCGGGCGAATCTTGTCTTCCTTGGTGGGAAAGGAATCGATCCCTTCGTACTCCGCCGACGTATCGGCATAGATAAATTTGTGCACGCCCCCCTTGCGGGCCGCTTCGAGAACATTGACTGTTCCGAGCACGTTTACACTAGCTGCCTCGACGGGATGGTCCAGGCAATCGGTCAGGCAGCTTTTCGCCGCCAAGTGAAAGACAGCGTCCACTCCTTCAAATAGCGGATAAATGACCGGATCGCGTATATCTTTCCTGTGGAACTCGACGCGGTCAGCCACGTTTTCCTGCGTTCCGGCGCTCAGGTCGTCGATCCCGATCACCGAATAGCCACGGTCGAGCAGATGCTTCGTCAGGTTGCTGCCGACAAAGCCTGCAGCGCCGGTCACCAGCACGCGTTCTTTCATGTTTTGAGAACTCCTTCTGTAGTGAGATGGCCTGCCAAAAGACAACTGTTGAAAATCCATTGTGTTTCTGCTGGCGAGTGGGCGTTCCGCGTTCGACCGCCTGCGCTTGGGCCGGCTCGGGAGAAGAAAGGAGGGGATTCTAAAGCCGTCCTGCGCATGTCGCCGCGAGCTCTTCCGATTCCTCGCGGGGAGGGCGGTTCGATCACGCCTGGCTGGCTACTTGGCTGCAGATGCTGACAAGTCTAGTCTCGATCGCACGCTGGTAGATGGCCATAAGGTGCAGGTAGTTCCGCTCCGCGGTGTACAGCGTTTCGTACGCCCTTCGGCCGTTCAAGCCGATTTGCCGCGCTGCGGATTCATTCTCGATGATCCAGCGTACTTTTTTCGCCAGCTCCGCCGGGTCTCCTGGTTCCGCAAGCAGCCCGGTCACTCCGTCCTCGATCACGTCCGCCAGGGTTCCGATGCGGCTCGCGAGTATCGGGATGCCGCAGGCGTAAGCCTCCAGAATGACGTGGGGAAATCCCTCGTACCACGCGGAGGGCAGAACGACCAACGCAGCCTTTTTCAGGTATTCCATTGTTTCCGCTTGGCTGCGCTGACCCAGCACCTCGATGCCACCTCGCGAAACGCCTGCCGCTCGTTCCAGTTCCTCCCGGAGCGGCCCGTCCCCGATGAGGCGCAGCCGTGGCGGGCTCTTCATCTGCTTCCAGGCCGCCACCAGAACTCGCAAACCTTTTTCCTCCGTCAAGCGGCCGACATAAAGTGCCGAGCCGTCCGAGGCCTCTCGCAGTCCCGCGTCAGGCTCGTGAAAATTGGGCTTGACCACGATCTTGTCCGCAGGCAACCCGCCTTCGATCAGTTTTCGCCGCATGAACTCGGTGGGAACCAGATAGGCGTCGATCATTTGTGACCACGTCGCGCGCCGCCGATGCCGGTAAAGCATCCCGGCCACCGCAGCCGTCTGCACGCGCGAGTTTCGGTAGCATCCATAGCGCACGCTGCGCCAGAGCGAATGGTCGATACATTCCTCACAAATTCGCCCTTTGCGGAGCAGGCTACCCGCCGGGCAAACCAGCCGGTAGTTGTAAAGCGTCTGCACGATGGGCACGCCTTCATCCCGGCAGGCGTAATAGACCGACGGCGTCACCAGCGCCAGTGTGTTGTACACGTGCGCCACGTCCGGCCGCTCGCGTCGAAGTAACGAGCGGACTTCCCGAAAGGATTGCCGCGACCAGCCCGCCTGCCACAGCAGCGCGCCCTTCTGCCACCAAGAGAAGTCCCGGATCTCGCTGTTGTCGCGTTTGTAGAGGACCACCGCGTGGCCGTGCGCTTCCATCAACTGCGGTTCGCTCTCCACCCAGTGGTTCTCCCCGCCCGGCTGCTGGTAGAGGTTGTAGATGTACAGGATTTTCATTCGTCTGGCAGTCGACGCTTCAACACGCTGTGGCCATTCGCGTTCGGCGCCAGCACGAATAGCATGGTCTTTTTCATCTGCTTCGGAATGACCGGGCTAAAGATCATCATCAACTTGCCGAATAGCCGATATACGAATGAAGGATCATCCGAGCGGTAGTCGTCTATCAGTTCGAAATACACCACTTTGAACCCGAATCTCTCAGCGAGCTCGATCATTGTCCGCGGGCAGAACCAGCAGGCGTGCTGTGGGTTCTGGCACGTCCGCGGAAACTTGAGAATCGCGTAAAGCAGGTACGCCAAAGAGAACGGGTTCGGTGTAGTAAGTACAAGCCTTCCCTGGTCGCCCAAGTGTCGGCGCGCTTGCTGCAGAAACAGGCCTGGGTTTGAAAGATGCTCAATTAGCTCCCCAGCGACGATCGTGTCGAATTTCTGCGAGAGGTCAAAGGATTCAGCACTCTCCACATACACGTCACCCAAGCCGTGCTTTCTCAGAGTCTCGACATTCTCAGCAGAGATATCGACTCCGGTCACCGAAGGAAAGTTCTCTCGCAAGCGACCGTGCAACCAATAGGGCGAACCGATTTCTACGACGTGCCCCGTGCACCCTATGTCCAGGACCTTTGGGCCTTTGACCCACCTGAGCGTTGCGTCAGTCCTCAAAGCAAACCTCTCGACCCCCTTTTCACTGCCCCTACGTCACCTTGCCCTAGGGGGGACCACCATCTCGGTTCCCCAGGATGTCAGAGTCGGGCAGCTCAGCCGCCACGTTTCCCCGAAAGAGCAAAGTGCAGGGCCTCCACGACTTGGTCTGCCGCAAGCTCGGGGGTGACCGTCTCGACGCTTCTCCGAGCCGCGGCACGCATCGCCGCCAACCGCTCGCGAGGGGTCGATAGAGCCCGGTCAATTGCCTCGTACGTATCGTCTGGCTTCTCCGGGTTAAACCTCCACCCAGTCTCCCCATCGTGCACTAGCTCTACGACCGCTTGGCTGTGCTCACTCCCCAGCACCGGCACGCCCGAGGCAAGGGCCTCGTTCACGACAAGGCCCCACTCATCGGCCAGAGTTGGGAATGCCAGTATGCCCGCCTGCCCGTAGAAGCGGGGCAACTCGTCGTACGGCACACCCGGCCAGAGGCGGAGGCTCAGGTTAGGCGAAGTGGGGTAATGTTCAAGAGCCATTCGCTCGGGCCCTTCACCAAGGAGCCAGAATTGCACGCATCGATCACGGTGTGCTGTCGCCCAGCGAGAGAGCACATCGAGGAACGGCAGCAGTCCCTTGCGCTGTATGAACTGGCCTGGGAAGAACAACCGGCCCGCACCCTCCTCATCGCGGCTCAGCGGCAAATCGAGGAAAGGTCGCATGTCTGTAGTGCGCGGCATGACAAAAATTGCTTTCCGGCCCACCCCGAACCGTTCCAGGTACCTCACCGAGCCTGAGCCGATCGTGATGATCGCATCTGCGCGCCGCAGCAGAAACCTGCGCAGAAGCCTGCGAAGAACCCCACGGCCGGCCTCTGTTCTCTCGGAGAGCCCCACGACAATAACCACCCTTGCCGAGGGCCTCAACCGCGCATACCCAATAGCCTGAAGCGTCGCCGCCCCAAGTTCCGCGGCGATGATGACGTCGGGTCGAATCCGACGGAGCTGGCAGACGGCGTTATACGGAATCAGCCTCTCGTCCGGGTCGGCAAATCCCGACGGATGTCTGTGCACCACCCTCACTACAAGCGCGTTCAACACCGTGACCCTTAACTTCCCGAAATCCTTCCGCCAGGGAAGGCGCCGATTGGGCCACTCCGCTACAAAGACGCGCAGATACTCGACACGCTCCTGGAGGGCCTCCAGCCACGGTCGCTCGTAAGGGGCCAGCATCCTACCACCCAGCAGTGCTACGCGCGCAGCGAGAACGCGACTGGAGGAACCAGCCGCGACCACTCTCCCCTGTGGCGATGCGGCTGGCGTCATTCCGCAACCGACCGTTTCTGCGATGACTTCGCCAACGTCGCCCGCGCCCGCATCTTCGCTACCTGCGGGCCCGCCGAGAACCCGTATGTGAGGACGAGTAGCAACCCCATGCCCATCGTCTCGGCGGGGCTTGACAAAGGGTTGCCGTCGACAAGGAGGAGCAACATCGCGGGCAGCATCCCTACGACCGCCATCGCGGGAAGGGAACCCTCGCGCACCGCCAAGTGCCAGGAGCGGCCGGCAAGATGAAAAATTAGGGCCAACCCCAAGCCGAGGCCAATCAGCCCCCACTCGTAAAGCGCCCTCAGAAATTCGTCGTGAATCGTCCGGTTGGGGTCCATCCCAATCACATATTGCTCCTGGCCCCCAAAGGAAAGCGTTCCCCCACTAGCCGTCCCCGACCCGAAGACCAACGCCGGAAGGGCACGCCCGGAGACCTCAGACAGGGTGCTCTCGTACATGTCTAGCCGAAAGGCGACCGTGCCTATATCCTGGAGGGTCGCCACCGAATTCGACCCGAGTTGCATGAGCTCATTTAGCCTGCTTTCGGGCATCCCCCAGGCCATACCCGCACGAAAGCCCAAAAAAAGGAGCAAGAGTACGACGAACGGGGGAACCACAGCCGCAAACCGCACACCATATCTCGTCCCAATTGCCTTCTTCCTATGCAAAAGCCATACAAACAGCAGGGACGCGAGCCCAATCAGCGCGGTGCGGTCCCCGGCGAGGATGACACCGAGCACGCATGCTGCAAGGCTCACGCCATGCAGCCAAGGTCGGCCCGTCGAGAAGAGCAAAAGGGCAAGGATCGAACTGAGAAATATGGCGAATGACTCCGCGGCGGTGAAGGACGTGAACTGATGGGTCACGACTTGCTCGGGGCTGCCCAAGACGTAGGTCTGAATGCACGCGAGGCCCAAGCTGCACCACAGCGCCGCAATCAGCAAGCCCTCGTCGAGAATCCTGCGTTCCCACGCCAGATGGAAAACCAGATACAAGATAAACCACCCCGCCAGGAACCCGATCATCTTCACACCCGACAGCTTGAATGGGCTCCATAGGGTCGAGACAGCAGCGTAGAGCGTCAGGGCTGCCCATGCCATGGCGGGGAACCCCAGCCGGAGCCTAGGCACTTTGAAGCCCGTCAGGCGCAGCAGGAGGACGGTCGGCAGCACCAGCGTTTGCACGCCGTTTTGCCATCCCACCGACGTGGCTGACAAAAACCCAGGTGTGATGACGTTCACGTTAGCCCCCAGGAGTAGACTCAGAAGAGCCCAGCGGGGGCGCAGAAAAAGGACCCCGAGCGCGAAAATCCAGAAAAGGGTCAGCGTAATCGGGTAGACCTCGCGGAGAGCGCCGGCCAACAGGTCGTTCGTCGTCATTGCCGCCCGACCCGCTCCCCGCAAGCCTCAGTGCACACCTGGCCTTGCGCTTCGCGCAACTCGCCGTAGAACTTTCGCCATCCGGCAATGAAGTGCGATGTGTCGTACCGCGCCACGTCCCGCTGGGCGTGCGCCCCCATCTCGCGTCGCGCTTGCGGCGACATTTCGAGAAGGCGGGAAAGCCCTCTGCAGACCCCCTCCACCGACCGCTCCACTAGAATCCCGTTCCCGCCGTGGATAAGGAACTCTTCCACGCCGTTCAACGGTGTAACAACCAAGGGCAGCGCTGCCGCCGCTGCCTCTAGCGCCACTAGGGGGAAGGCTTCGTAATGTGACGGGAACGCGAATCCGTCGGCGGCCCAAAGATACGGACGCACATCCCGCTGCATTCCGGTGAAGACCATTCGGCCGTGTAGCCCCATACGCTCTCCGCGCTGCCGGTATGTCTCTACGAGACCCGCTCGGCCTCCCACAATGACGAGTTTTGCGTGCCGATCCCGCAGCTGCGCCAGAGCCTGCATGAGAAGCGGCAGCCCTTTTCGCTCGTAGTGCCCAAGTGCAACGAATGCAAGTGCCACGTCTTCCGGCGCTAGACCGAGTTGCTCGCGTAGCCTTTTCCGGTCGAAATCGCATGGGCGGCGCATTTGCCCGGTATCTACCGGGTTCGGCAAGACATAAATCTTGTCGGCAACGAATGGATATTCCGCTCGCAGCTCTCTCGCCAAGCCGAGGGATGGAACAATGATGTGTTGGGCACGCCGGTAGACCGACGGCTCCGCCAAAGCGCGAAGCCAGTGGCTAAGCCAGCAGAAGACCCTCCGCAAACCGCGCGCCCCAGATTGTTTCCAGTGGCGAACCAAGTAGGTGCGGTTACAGAATTGTGCATAAGAGACGTCCCCGAAGCTCATGTCACTCCCCACGAGCTGTACGAGGTCGAATCGAGTACCCTGACGAAGCCGGTGCCACCAGTAATAAAGAGGCGCAAGGAAATGGAAAGCCAGGAAGACGAGGGCTCCGGGGCGCGTCGGCGCGGGAATCCGAACCCAGCGGATAAGCTCAGGGTTAGGATTCTCGAAACGAATTGAGAACACTGTGAAATCGTGTTCCCTTTGCAATGCTTTAAGCATGTACAAATGACAGCGCCCGATTGCGTTCGTTGGGGCGACTGCGTAGTCGAAAATCGCTATCCTCATGAGGGCAGCACCCTTCGGCCCGTATCCCGCAACCACCCAGCATGGCACCCGAGCGCAGCACTAGAGATCTGCCGGTTGAACACCCTATTCGCTGGGGGCTGTTCGGAGGCCCTTTCGGAGGGCCGTAAGCCTGTCAAGATTCGGGAATCCCTCTTCCCCTCGTCGCAATTCCCTGCAGAACTGAATCCAGCCGTAGTTGGAGTCGTCTGAGACTAGGACGCCCCCAGGCCGAATCCGAGGCCAAACGAGCGAGTACTCCCAAAGCATGTGTTCGGGCGCATGAAGGTCGTCGTGGAAAAAGATGTCAACATAGGGGATCTCCCGCAGTAGCTCCGCGAGGGCCTTTCGAACGTCACGGAGAATCAAGCGATGTCGGCCTCCCAAGCCCGCTCGGATGCTCGCCGGAATCGCCCAGCCAACCCCCCGGTCCTGCCAGATGTACCGGGATCCGTCCGCGCATACGAGCGCGAGTTCCTCCGCGGGAGGCAGTTCGATTGAAAACAGGTGGCCATGGCCGTTATCAATCAGGCCCGCGCCGATATAAGATGTAGAAACCCCCGCAGCCACGCCCGTCTCAACCACATAATCGGGCTCAAGCGCCCGCACCAACCCGTAAAGCACCAAGCCATCTGCTGAGCTGACCCCGCCCTGACCGTCCGACGCCTGCTGGACGTCGTGGACTACCCGTTCCAACTCTGGCCGCCATTGCTCATAGCCCCTCAATGTGCGACTGGCCCGGACTCCGAGTCCCTGCAGGAATTTCTCAGGATCATTCTCTCGGAATCGAGATAGCACCCATTTGGCATAGCCATACTTGGCTGTGGCGCTCAGCGAGCGTCTGTAGCAGGGAGCGCCGCTTACTTCTCGCATAAAACTCAGGAGACCCATGTCCTTAACCTCAACGGGTTGGAACGCCCCCTTAGTATCTGTGAACGAGCGGGGGCATGGACCTGCGTCGCACGCTTGGTTGCCGCCAAACTAGGCCTCGAGTCCAGAACACCATTTCTGCCGCATCCGGAAAATGCTCCGTGACCGCTTCCTTGAGCGGGGTCATGCGTGCCGAACCCCCGTCTTCTCGACCCGACTGCCAAAGGCGGGCGAAATCAGTCTGCGCCGGAACGGCGTCTGCAGTTGAGCCCGCCGTCTTCTGCACCACACAATACACGCCGGCCATCTTTGCGCTGCAGGTCCGGCCCAACCGGCTGTCCATCCGCCCCCTTCCGTAATCGTAGATCGCCCACTCTCCGGTCCAGCTGTGGCACTCAAATAAGTACAGCGTCAGGATGGAATAATGGTTGGCGCTATAGTAGTCGTCGAACAAGGTTGGTGAGATAGAATAGAACCCGTGATCTATCGTGTTGGAAGACGGGGCGATGTGAATCGCGCGACCGCCCACCCTAAGCATCTTATGAACATTGGCCAGCGCGGCCCGCATGTCGAAGATGTGCTCCAGGGTGCCACCGTTGAAGATCATGTCAAAGCGCCCTTGCATGGCCGGAGTGACAGGCTGGTTCAAATCCGCCAGCAGCGTGGCGCCTTCGTAGGGACTCACGTCGCAGCTCTGCACCTCCCCAAAGCCCAGCAACTTGAAGAACACCTCATCGTCCAGCCTCCTACCCGTCGCCCCGTTGCCGTCGCGCATGCCGCCTAGCCGCTCACTAGGGATGCAGTGCAAGACGACGGGCGTCACTTCGGCCCAGGCACGAAGCTGCCTTTCGCTGAACAGGACCGTCTGCCGCCCAAGCTGAAGAACCGAGCCATCGAAAGGCCGCTGGCGGTGCTCCTCAAGAAGTAGTCGCGCCGTTCCTCGGTCAATCGCCATTGCGCGCCATTCCTCGGCAATCCCACGGCCGCGCGCGGTAAGAAAGGAAAAAGACAGCGGCGTATGCGGCAAAGCCCAGCACCGTGCTCGCCGCCGCGCCCCCAATGCCCCACCAACGAATGAAGAGCACAGCGGAGACGACCGCCACTGGCGCGGACACACTGTTGGCCAGTAAATCAAACTGCGGCCTCTGCGAAGCCCGCAGCGCCATCGAGTAGCCCGTCGCGAATCCGGTGCAAAGAGGCATGAGACCCAGCAGCGGGATCAGCCAGGCAAAGGAAGCGTATTTGCCGCCGAAGAGAATCCGCTCGATGGGGGACGCTGCCACGAACAGGGCGGCGGCATAAACTAGAGCGATCGCCGCGAGGGCAGCCGAGGTCAGGGTGGCCTTTCTCCGCAGATGAGCAATCCGTCCCAGGCCGAAATCGCGGGACATGCTCGGCATCACCAGCAAACCACTGGCTACCACCATCTGTGTCATCACCAGCGAGGGCATCTGCATGGCGCGCAGAACACCAGCCAAACCCAGCCCCAGCAGCCCGGCTGTCAGGAACGTTTGCGTCTGGCTGCATGCGGCGTACAAAGCCGTGCTGGCGACCAACCAGCGCCCGTACCCCCAATTCTCCCGGATCACCTCTCTCCACCCCAGCGAACCCTGTGGTTCGCTTCCGGGTCCGAAAATCCCGTGCTGATAGAGGAGCAGCGCAGAAGCCAGCGTGCTGGCTGCCGCCACCAAGAGAAAGGCCGTGAAAGGGTTGAGCATTCCACGTTGCCGGAGAGCCACAAGGCCGGCAACCATCGCGACGAAGTAGAAAACGCTTCCCATCACTGCGGAGAACGGGCTTTGGACTACATAGCACATCCTCCGGGCAAGCCAAAGAAGCAGCAGGAATGGTAAGGCGATCCCGCTCCCCATGAGCGCCCCGGTTAGGGGCGTCCGCAATCCGTAGGCCTTCAGCGCCACTGCCGATAGCAGGATGAGCCCCGAGAGTGTGCCCGCTAGCACTGCGTGAACCTTCAACTGAGACTGGAAATAGTCACGCAAGCGGTCTGCATAACTTGCCGGGCCGAACACGGACATGGGCTCGAGCAGCAGCACGTTGTGAAAGCCGGAGGCGAAAAGAAACACCGCGAAAGCTACAGCAAATGCGCCGTAGGTCTCAGCGGGCAACCAGCGCGCGAGGAGAAGATTGAGAATGAACCCGCTGCCCGAGATGAGCCCCTGGTCCACGAGCGACAAGGCCGAGAGCCGCCCCCAAACCAGGACCTTCGCCCGCGTCCATAGCAATTCCGTGGCTCTACCCGCTACCGCCATTCCCTATCCTTCGCTTCGGCCATCCCTAGCCATGCACGGCTGCGGCTGCCTGAACATGCGCGATCTGCGCCTGTGCCTTGCGCGCATCTTCATTGAATTGCCGGACGGTATCCCGCGTGTATTTGTGGTCCACCATTTTGGGTAAGAACTGCGGCGGGATCGTCACGATGTGTGCTCCCGCCAGAGCTGCCTGCTGAATATCGATGACTGCGCGGATGCTGCCCACAATGATCTTCGCTGCGTAACTCCACTGATCGAGCCACTGACGCACGTTTCGGATCACCACCGCCGCGTCGTTTCCTTCGTCCGCGATGCGGCCCGCGAAGATGCTGACGTAGGCAGCGCCTGCCTTGACTGCGAGAATGGCCTGGTTGAAAGAGAGAATGGCCGTCGTGTTGACCGCAATGCCCTCGCCGCTTAAGCCGTGGATGACGCCCAGGCAGGATTCTCCGCGCTCATTCACGATCGGAATCTTGACCACGACGTTTTCAGCCCACCCTGCGAACGTCCGGCCCTGTTCTAGCATCTCGCGAGGATTGTTGCTGGTAACCTCAACGCTGAGAGGACGGGAGCCGAGCAAGCGGCAGAGCCGCCTGGCCCCAGCCTCGCAATCATAGACACTATCTTTGAGCATGATGCTGGGGTTGGTTGTGACGCCGTCGACGACACCTTGCGTCAACCAGTTTTCGATTTCGTCATACTTGGCGGAATCTAAGAAGATCTGCATTGCCACCTCCGATCGCGATAGCTGTTTCTGCTCGCTGCCGATAGCCACCGACAGACTCCGCAGATTGCGCTGCCAGGGAACCGTTCATGCGCTTTCCTCCGGCCTCTTCCTTCCGAGGTAGAAGAAGCGGCGCGCGAGACTCGCGCTGCGGGAGAGAATCCCGTCCAGCCGCGCGACCAGCCAGCCGCGTCCCTGCGGCACCGGCTGTGCTCCGGTCACCCGCAGCGTTTCGAAACCGTGTCTCTCCATGAGCTCCCAGAATGCCGTTGTCGTTGCGGTGTGAATGTGGCCCACCGGCGAAGGCTTCCGCGCGCGGTAGTGCGGGTGCACGCCCACCACGAATTTCTGCGAAACTTCCACGTCTCGCGGCTGATACCCGAGGAGCAAGGCGATCCGATTCTGCCAGCCTGCGAGATTGGGCAAAGAGACCATGGCGTAACCACCCGACCTTAAGACGCGCTGCATTTCTTGGATCACGACGTCAAAATCCGCAAAGTAGTCGAGCATCCCGAATGACGTCACGAGATCGAACGCCCCATCCGAGTGCGGCAGCGGCTCCGCTGCCAAGTCCGCCAGTTCGGCCGCCACGCCTTTCGCACGTGCCTCTGCCAGTACGCTCAAGTCTCTATCTAAACCGTGAATGTCATTCACTCCGAGATGCATGCCGACGAATCGTGCGATCCCGCCAAAGCCGCAGCCGATGTCCAGCATCCGTTGAATTCCCGCATGGCGCAGTGGCTCAAGCGCGAGTTTCAGGTCGCGGAGCATGTGCGCGGTCGTGCTCCGGGAAAAATCAGATGCCGTGATCCACGTCTCCTCCTTGGCGGCCGGCCCAAGCCCTGCCGCAATCGTCAGGACACTCTGGTTCTCGCCCACAGACTCACCTCCCCGATGCCCGGAGCACTTCCGGCAGCGTCTTCAGCAGGATTCTCAGGTCCAGCCACAGGCTCCAGTTCTCGATGTATTCCAGATCCAGCGCCATGCTTGTTTCGAAGGATGGGTCGCGCCGCGCCGTCACCTGCCACAACCCGGTAATCCCCGGCTTGACGTCCAGCCGCCGCAGGTTCTCGACCGTGTACCGCTCGTAATCGTCCAGCGGATGCGGCCGCGGTCCCACCAGGCTCATTTCGCCTCGCAGGACGTTCCACAACTGCGGCAGTTCATCTAGGCTGAGCTTGCGCAGCCATCGTCCGCAGCGCGTTACCCGCGGATCGTCCTCCATCTTGAAAAACGGCCCGTCGCGTTCGTTCGTTTCCCGCAGCGGCCCCTTTTGCGCGTCGGCGTCTGCGATCATCGTGCGCAGTTTGAAGCAGCGGAATTTGTTGCCCTTTCGCCCCACGCGCTGCGCCGCGTAGATCGCCGGCCCCGGGGAATTGATCCGGATCAGAAGCGCTAGGACCGCCAGCAGCGGCGCAGTGACGAACAATCCGGCTCCGGCGATGACCACATCGAGCATGCGCTTCACTGCCAGCCCCATCCTGGGGATCGGTTCGCCGTGCAGCTCCATCACCGGAAAGCCGCCCATCATGTGCACCGAAGTGCGCCAGCCCAGCCCGTCGTAGAGTTCGGGAATCACTTTTAATCCCAGGCGCAAACGCCGCGCCTCCCCTACCAGTTTCTTCACCAGTTCGCGCTCTGACGGCACGGTGATGAACAGCTCATCTGCGAAGTGCGCCAGCGCGACGCGGCGCAAATCGTTGAATGTGCCGAGAATCTGCTGGTCTGCGGATAACCGCGCGTCAAGAAAACCGCACACCGCGTAACCGAGCTGGCGGTTTTCTTCGAACCACCGCGCCAGTGCGCGCCCGGTTCTTCCGGCGCCCACGATCAGTGCACGGCGCACCCCGACGCCCTCCATTGTTCGCCGCACAACCATCCGCCTCTTGAAATAGCGCCACCCCGACAGACTCGCCACGTTCATCACGCCCGCTGACACCACCACCAACCGCGAGACCTCCTTGGTCCCGGAAGTGAAAATAAACAGCACCAACAGCCCGGTGGCCAGACTTACCGCCTTGGCTACCATCCAGCTTTCGTCCAGGAATCGTCTCTCGCGCAATGTGCGGTAAAGGTCCTGGCTCGCGCAGCCCAGAACGACCAGTGCCGCGTAAACCAGAAAAAAACCGATGTACGGGTGAGCTTTCACTTGCCCAAACAAGCTGCCGCGCGGGCCGAAGGGGTGCCCGACTCCGAAGCGTACCCAATACGCCAGCGCACCGATGAAACACACCGTCGCCGCATCGATCACTCCGTAGGCCACGCGCACTGGAAGGCCGCGGGGCCGCAGCTTGCTGCCCGCCACTTCATACGACAGCGCTTCCGCCCCCGTCGGTGCGTCCGCCGTGAGTTCCTCCGGCGGAGCCCAATCGAGCTCTGACCGCGCAAGAGAGCGCTGAGTGCCTGTGGCGTTCATTGTCAGTTCTGAAATCTCCGTCGCATAAGGCCTTAGTCGGCCGGAGCCGCCAAAGCCGCGCCGCTCGCTCTGCTTTCTCTTGCGGGCGTTTTCCGTTCTGTCAGCAGCGAATCGAGCGCCGCGGCCACCTTCGTGCGATTCTTTGTCGCGAAGTACCACTCGATCGTCGCGCGCAACCCATCTATAAATCTCACTTTCGGTTCCCAGCCCAGCAGCCGCTTAGCCAGTGAGTTGTCCGCGACGCGGTTCATCGGTCCGGTGGGCATTTCCGGATGCAGCTCGATCGATGCGCGGTGACCCGTATAGCGGAGCACTTCGACCGCTGCATCGATCACCCGCGTGCGCTCCATCGTCCCGAGATTCACAGCCGTACCGTCCTCGATCACCTCCGCCGCGCGGATCGTTCCCGAAACGATATCGTCTACGTGCGTCCAGTTGCGAATCTGCTCTCCGTTGCCCCAGACCACGTAGGGGCTCTGTCTTACAAAGGCCCGCGCAATCATCGCAATCACTGCGTGGTTTTCGTGTCCGCGTGGACCGTATACCGTGAAGTAGCGGCAGGATGCTGTCTTGACCCCGTAATCCCGGTGGTAGGCCTGCAGGGTCATTTCTGCCATCAACTTTGCCCAGCCGTAGAGGTTGTCCGCGTCATAAGGCGGACCCGCCTTGTCCTCGGTGAGGTAGAGAATTTCGTTCGGGTCTGTCTGGATGTAGTTCGGATACACGCACCCGGAAGAGGCGAACACGATCTTTCCGATGTTTTCTTGCACACAGGCGCGAAACACCAGTCCGTCGAGCGCAAAATTTGCCGCGCAGGCGGCCTGGTGCAGGTCCACGTAGCCACGCCCGCCGTGATCCGCCGCGAGATGAAACACCACGTCCATCCCACCCACGGCGCTTCGTGCCACGCCGTCGCCAAAGAGGTCCGCCTCATGGAACTCGACAGCTCCGTGCTTCAGCGCTTCCGCGAGGCTTTCCGTTTTGCCGCTGCTCAGATTGTCCACGACGCGCACCTGCGCGCCGCGCTCCACCAAGGCGTCCACCAGCGCCGATCCGATGAACGACGCTCCTCCGGTGACTAAGACACGGGAATGTCTCCAGTTCATAGTGCTACTCCTTTCTTCGCTGTCAATGCGGTCAGAAAATGGAAAAGGTAAAAAGCCTAGTCCCGGCCGGACCTACACGAGTGGCTCGAGGCAGGACGAGTCGATCTGCACGTGAATCGACCGCTGGATCAGGTCCACGGACAGGACAACGCGCTGGTTGCCTTTCCGCCGCACGAGGATGCCTTCATGGCCAGCGAGTGGCCCGTCCGTGATCCGCACGCCGCAGCCTACCCGCAAATACGGATGGGGTTCCGCGCGCATTCCCTCGGCGAGCGCCCAGCGCAGGCCTTCGACTTCTTCTTCGTCGAGTGCCGCTGGCGCGTCGCCGTAACCCACGAGCCGAACCACACTCGGAACCTGGAGAACTTTCAACCGGTCACGCAGGGCCAATCGCACAAAAACGTATCCGGGGAACAAAGGCATTTGCAGCCGCACGCGCCGGTCCTTCCATCGCCGCACCGACTCATACAGCGGCAGAAAATGCTCCACGTCTCGCACGCTCAGTTGTTTCGCCACCCTTTTCTCGTGGTTTGCGCTGGTGTACGCCGCGTACCACCGCTGCTCCAGGTATGCTTCAGGCAGCAGCGCCACGCCTCCCATTCCATGTCCGTCGAGGCCCACAATCGGCGAAATTGCGCTCACTGTTCTGCGCTCCCTATATTCATCAGGCCCCCTGCCGGTGGAATTTGGCGGTACACGGCTTCGCCCCGTCACTCACAGGGTGATTTGTGACCTAACCCATGTATCTACAATTAATTACAGACGCCTAGCTAGCTACTAGGCGCCATGCTTCTCTTCCTCGTGCTCTTTGCCTTCCGGCCTGGCTTCCGACTTCTTCCACAAGCTCCCCTGCCGGTGTCCGTTCGATTCCGCGCCTGCGCCGTTCCGCGAGAACTTTGGCAGACTTGCCCGCACCGTTGTGAACACTTCCGTGGCAAATTCCTTTCGCGGATCGCCCGCCTCTATCGCATCCCATCGCGCCTTGCCAACGACCCACGTCATCGCTGTCGAGACCCCAAGCAGAGTTCCCAAGAGGGTGATCGCCCCGCGCGGAGGAAATGACTTCTTCGTCGGGACGATTGCCGCATCCAGGACTTTCACACTGGGGATTTCTTTTGCTTCTTCGACTTTAGCCAGCTCATATTGCTGCGTCAGCAAACCGTACACGGTCTCCTCAATCTTCGTTTGCCGGTATAAGTCCGCATAGGTGACTCCGAGAATGGGGAGCTTGCGAATCGACGGATATAACGAGTTGTCGCTCTTCGCGCCTCCATCCGTTCCGGCGCTGCCGATCTCGCTCAGCTTTTTCCTTAGCTCGCGCACTTGCGCATCCGTTGCGCGCACGCGCACATTATTGTCGGTGAATATTTGTTTCAATCCTTCAAGCTCGGATTGTGCCGCGATCAGTTGGCCCTGCAACCTGGCCGCAGCTTCCACCATCGCCTTGCCTTGTTCGGGAATATCAATCGCGGTGTTTCTGCTGGCGAAGTCACTGAAGTTCTTCGCCGAGCTGTCTAGCTCGCTTTTGACCGCTTTCAGACGCCCCTCTAAGAAAATCCGCTCGCGCCGCGCCGAAGAAGTGCTGACCTGGGCCACGAGGCGGTCCAGTTCGTTCACGTACGATTGCGTCATCGCCGCCGCGCGCTTCGCGTCGTGGTCCGTCACGTCGATGGTGATGATCCCGCTCTTGCGATCCTCCGCGACATCGGTGTGCTCGGCCAGGTCTTTTCTTGCGTCCTCGATCTTGGAATCTCCGTAAAGCTTCTTCAGATTGAATTGCTCGATCAGCCGGTCCTGTACCGTCTGGCTCTGGAGGATGCCCACAAAGAGCGCGCCGGGGCTTTTCACGCCCAACACGTCGCCGGCAACACTCCCCAGTCCTCCCACGCCTGCACGTCCTGTCATTGCGGCAAGCATTCCCAACGATCCGGACTGGCCATCGGGTGGCATCAACCTCGTCACAGATTGGTAGCGCACGGGAATCAGCATCGCGATGAGCATGCTTGCGAGGAACGAATAAACTCCAGCGCGCAGCATGAATCTGCGGTTTTCCCAAAGCAGCCGGAGATAAGGTAAGAGACTTGCCTTGATTTCCACCTGCTCTAATGGAAGCGATGGCTCCGGAATGTCGTGCTCACGCACCTCCGGCGGTCGTTCCCACGCCGGCGCTTTTCCCGTCGAACTCAATTTTGATTCCCTCCACCTGTCGCGCTTCGTGCGTCAAGAAAAGTTGTGGAACTGAAAAATCTTTGCGATTTCGCGTACGACACACTAACCTTGCCAACACTGAACCAGTAGCGCTGTTCCGAGAATTGTCATCAGAGGCGTCGTCCTCATGTGTCCTCAGGGAATGGCCACAGCCGCTACCAATGCCGCAGACGATGCGATTTGCGCGACCGAAAGAACATTTTTCAACGTGCCGCCCCCTAGCACCGGCTTTTCCGGCACTACAATCATGTCGCCCGGCCCCAGCGTCGACGAGAGCACACCTCCGGACCAAAAACTGCCCTGCCTTCCCCCGGTGACCGAGCCGTCGGAGCGAATAATGAAGACCCCCTTTTTGTCTGCAAGTTGCGTGGGGCCTCCCGCGCGGGAGAGATACCACCCGGCGTTTTTTCCCGGTGTATAGGTGAGGGCATTGGCGTTGTACAGCTGCCCGATAACCAACACGGATCCCGGCTGCTTGGGAATCGTGAGGGAGTCGCCGGCGCGAAGCTCGAAATCGTCCGGGGAGCCCGCAAAGTCTTTGCGGTCCGAGCGAAGATGGATGACCAGCCGCCCCGATATGGGAGCCTTGCGCAGTGCATCCAACGCGCGCTGGCGCTGCTGCATGGCAGCCTGTTGCAACGCAACTTCTTCCGTTCCGGTCGTGGATACCGAAGTCTTCACGACGGCGGATTCCTGCTCGAGCCGTTGGATCAGGTCCTGACGGCTCTTTTGCTGAAGTTCACGAACTTCGTTTCGTTCGAACACGGCTGCGCGCGGATATGCGGTCCGCAAGAACCCGCCGGCACGCTTCAGCAGCGAACTCAAGCGTTCGCCCGGCCGGATGCCGTACACACCCGGCTTACCGATTTCGCCGGCGATCGTCACTGACGCGCCGATATCTTTCCACCTTCCCTGCTGGGGCACGGTCAACACGTCGCCATCGCTCAGCGGGGGATCCTCCCCTGTCTCGCCTTGGAGTGCTGCTGTGAGATTCACTTTCTGTTCTCCCGCTGTCTGCGCACCGGCCGATGCAGTCCCGCTCACCGTGTAGTGCGTCAGATCCCCACCCTCGGCATTCGCGCTGCGCAAGAGTCCGCCAGCCGAGCGCACCAGATCCGAAACGCGCATGTTCGCCATAAGCGGGTAGCGTCCTGGCCGCGCCACATCACCCCGCACATAGACACTGGGAGGGCTTACTTTCTGCGGCTGGCGATGTACCAGGATGCGGTCGCGCGGCTCGATCAGGATGTTATTGAGTGCGTCTCCGGCCAGCGCATCGCGCAAGGAGACATTGAAAACCTTCGCCGAACCGTCGGGCATGGCACGGAAGAGTTGCGCCGTGTCGAGCCATGCTTCCGGCGTGACTCCGCCAGCTTGGTAGATGGCGTCGCGGAAATGCTGCTGGCCGCTGGTCCGGTAGCGGCCCGGCGCGCCCACTTCACCAGTGACCAGCACTTCGGGCGCGGGCTCGAAATCGTAACGGCCGAAGATCCGCACGGTATCGAGCGGCTCGAGCTTCGGCGCGTTCTCAGGATGCTCCAGCGCCGCCGCAAGGTCGAATCCATGAACTACCGGACGGTAATCCGGCGCAGTGATGCGAATAATCTCGGCATAGCGCCCCGCGGGTTCCGGCAACAAGTCTTTGTATGAGGAAATGACGTCGGTCAGTTTTATCCCTTCGTGATAGGAATAGCGCCCCGGCCGCAGCACATGGCCCTGCAGGTAAACGGCGCGTTCGTTGTAAGGCGCGATGGGGAAAATGTGAATCTCATCGCCGTCTTGGATCGCGAACTTCCGCAGCTCGCTGCGCAGAGCTTCCGGATCGCTGGTTTCTCCAATCTCCAGGCTGAGCATCGTGCGCTTTTCATGGGCCACCAGCCGTTGCACTTCGATGTGCCGCAGCGCCGCGGCAGGAAGAATCCCGCCCGCCAGATCCAGGGCATCTTCGAGATCTTTCTCGTCCCGCAGTTCGTACCACGCCGCTCGCCGTACCATGCCGTCCACTGTGACGACTGGCCCAAGCGGAGGCACGAGAAGGGAATCTCCATTTTCCAGCCGCTTCAGGTCGCTGCGAATGCCGTGCAAGAGCAGATCGTAGGCATCCACTTCCTCAACCAGTTGCTTGCCGCGGTAATGCTGGATGCGCCGCAGCGAGCCTTGCGGTTTCACGCCGCCAGCGGCAAACAAGGCATTCAAAGGAGTGGAGAGCGAACTCACGTCGTATGCGCCGGGTTCGGCCACGTCGCCCACAACGTACACGCGCACCGTGCGCAGCCGCAGCAGCGACACATCCGCGGAAACATCGCGAAATTGCGTGCGTAGCTCGCTCTGGACTTCTTGCTGCACATCTCCGAGCGTGCGTCCCGCAACCAGAACCGGGCCCACCTCGGGCAAAACCAGGCGACCCTCGCGGTCCACAGTGCGGAGCAGCCGCTGCGACACGCCACCCCATAAGTTGACCGAAAGGCTGTCTCCCGGCCCCACGACGTAGTCCGGCCCCACGGGAAGGTCCATCGGCAAGATGTCCGGATCTGCTGTGCCGTTGCGGAAGACCTCCAAGCCGAACCGTTCCATTTTTCGATTCGGTGAATTGGCCTGTACATATAGATCGTAGAGCGAAGGCACATCCGCATACGGATTCGGTCGCCGCTCCAGGCGTACCGGCTCAAAATCCGCAACAGGCATTCTCGCGCCACTGCGTGACGGCCGTGATGCCGGTGCAGACGGCAAATCGACGGGCGGGAGAAACGCATCCGTCGAAGCTACGGCTGAAACGTCCTCAGGGGTTGTGGCTGTTGCTGTGCTTGCTTGACGCACCGAAGCCTGGGTCAGCTCCATGCCAGCTTCCTTTGGGGCCGTCAGCACATCGGGGCGCGTCTTGTCCAGCACTCCATCCACAGCATTGAGCGGCGGCCGGACAGGGCGCGCCTGAGACGGTACTTGCCCTGGAGACGGCGTCCCCTGGCCAACGTTGATCACGGTTTGTGGCGGAACGTTGCCACGGTCAGCCGCGCGGTCCGCCTCCACTGCCCGCTCACGCATCGCCAAGTTGTGCTCCGTGGCCAGCTCCGAATCGGGATTGATCTTAGGCACGAGATAGCCGTAACGCCGAAGCAGTTGCGTGGCGAGAACCCGTGTCCGCAGATCCTGCCGCAGCCGCTCGTTGATCGCCCCATCGCTCAGATCCGATTCCTCCAGGATCTGTCCGCCATTCCCAGCATCCTCTGCAAGCAGTCTCTTGAATTCCACCATTAGCCCGGAGTCCTTGTTCAGGACTTCTAGAATCTGCTCCGCCGTGCCCGCCACGCGCTCGAGATTGTCCGAGACGATGTCCGCAGCGGGCCGCCCGGAAGGGCTCTGCTGTTGTGGCGGGACAGGTGCCCCACTGAGAGATGCGGCAAATCCGCACGTCAGAACCACCTGGAATGCTTTCTTCAGAACCCTCATGATTTGTCCCCTTGCGATGAAACCCTTCTGTCTCGCATCACGAAATTCACCCCGTAGCCGTGGCCATGCTTCGCGCTGCGATCAGCATGCTCTCCTCAGACGGCTCGATATTCTTGGACTGAATTTGCAAAACGGCCCAGTAACAAATGCTCCGATTCTGCGCCGAAGAAACGGCGATAATTCGTACTCTTGGATGGGCGTGAAGGACCGCGTCGCAAATTGCGGGTCGCTTTCCCGAGTCATCCAAAGTCACTATCAGCAAGTCAGGCAAGGTTTCATTCATCCGATCGTGAATCTCCGCCTCATCGGAAACTTCTCCTACGATTTCAACGTCCGGTTGATTCGCGAACGCTGCTAGAACCGCCTCCCGCATCAGCCTGGGATGGTTTGCCACGAGGATGCGGATCAGCTTGGTCATGACCATTTAAGGCGTCGAGAAAGTATTGACCTGTCAGGGAAAAAGGAAAGACCTAAAAAAGGACTTGAGGAAGTACTAAGAAAGTACTTCAAAAGAGTACTTTCATATTAGGATGAATGTTCCTAGAAAGTGCTGGTCGAGCGCCCGTTACAGGACAACAATTCGAATTTCTCTATTGAAACTGCGATTTGTGCCGAAATGGAATTCCCCGAAACCCAAACGAGCCGCGGTCGAAAAGCTGGTTGCCTTTGGTGACAATTTGGCGTTGAACCAAAACGTAGCAGGAAAATACTTCCATTGTCACAAACACACTTCCAGCTCGCAGAATACGTTAGAATTAGAAACGGAGGAGTGGCCGAGTGGTTGAAGGCGGCGGTCTTGAAAACCGTTAGGCTCGAAAGGGCCTCGGGGGTTCGAATCCCTCCTCCTCCGCCAGAATTGCCACCGCGTGTGCGACCTCTGCTCCTTGCGCTTCGGAGATAGTTTATTGTCAAGCTAATTCGGGGAATTTCGACGCACCCCGCCCACCCTGTGAGCCTATACTGGGATAGCTTACCGTATGACCTCTCCGCGCACGATCGTTTGGGCGGTTGGAATATGTTTCTTCATTCTCGCCGTCTATGCCGGAGCCTCGCTCTTACAACCCCGCGGCTCGCAAACACTGGTCACGTTCGGAAACGTGGTGCAGTGCATCGTGCCGCTGTTTGCCAATGCAGGGCTTCTTCTGAACGCCGGAACCCCCTACTGGCGGCGGAATTTCTTCTGGATGCTGATCGCCCTGAGCTGCACTCTATGGATGATCGGGCAATTTCAATGGACCTATTACGAGGTTTACCTTCACAAGCCGCTGCCCGGCCTGTATCCGGGCGACATTCTTTTTTTCTTGCGTGGCATCCCTATAATGGCCGCGCTGGCATTGCAGCCGCACCGCAAGCGCGGAGAACTGCATACCCGCCTTGGCTACCTGGATTTCACTCTCTTGCTGGCGTGGTGGACGTTTATTTATGTGTTTTTCGTTCTGGCGTGGATTTATGCCACGCCCTCACTCCCGCAGTACAATCACAATTTCAATCTCGTCACGAATACTCAAAACTTCGTCATCGTTATCGGACTCATCGCTTTCTGGCTTCAAAGCAAGGGTGCCTGGAAAACCGCATATTTCCATCTCCTAGGGGCTTCCACTCTCTACATGTTATCTGCCTTGGTGATTGACGTAAGGAATGATATAGGCGACTACTATACAGGCAGTTTGTACGACCTCCCGCTTATCGCTTCCTTTTTCTGGTTTGCACTGGCTGGTCTGATTGCCTATCTCCATCGCGCAAATATGGACGCTGCTCTGGCAGAAGATTCTTTCGATTCCGACGACGATCTCGCGCGAACCGTCCACGGCTGGCCCGCCCGCCTGGCCATGGCAGCGGTAATCTCGCTCTCCCTTCTCGCGTTGTATAGCCTGTACTTTGACCGTGGCGAGCAGAAGGTTCGCGATTTCCGGCTGATTACTACGATGGTCGCGGCCTTGCCGTTGGCGGCGCTTATTTTCGTGCGATCACATCTCGCGGAGTCGGATCGCGCTCGCTTGCTCCTGCGCTCCGAACAGGCGCTGGAGAATCTGAAGCGGCTTCAGGCACAACTGGTGCAAACCGAAAAACTCGTTTCCCTGGGGCAACTTGCTGCTGGGGCGGCACATGAAATCAACAATCCACTGGCGGCCATTCTCGGATTCTCGGATCTCTTGGCCGATGATGAGAGCCTGCCGCCGAAGGCACGAGCCACGGCCTCGAAAATCCGTGAACAAGCGCGGCGCACGAAAACACTGGTCGGGAATTTGCTGAGCTTTGCCCGCCAGGTTCCGACCGAGCGTACGCTCATGGACATTAATACCGTCGTGAGCAACGCGGTGCAGCTTCGCGAACTCGACCTTCGCTCGTCTACCACGCGCATCGAATTGCAGCTCGAGTCCGTGTTACCCGGCGTCCGCGGTGATGGAAATCAGCTGATGCAAGTCTTCTTCAACCTGATCAGCAATGCGATCGATGCCATGGAAGGCCACAAAGGCGGCGTTTTGACGATCAAGACGCTGCGTGACCGGGGCAACGTCGTCATCTTGTTTTCCGACACCGGTCCCGGTATCAAGGAACCTCACCGTGTCTTCGATCCTTTTTACACCACGAAACCGGTCGGCAAGGGCACGGGCCTCGGTCTGAGCATCTGTTTCGGCATCGTTCAGGAACACAACGGAAAAATCATTTGCTACAACCGCCAGGGAGGCGGCGCGGTTTTTCGGGTTGAATTCCCCGCCCTTCTGGCGGCTTTCCCCGCCAGGGAATTGCAACAGCTCACCGCTCAGGGATCGAATCCGCGGAAGCCTTCCTGATCAAAATTTCCCGGCCCCGGCCCCGAGCATTTTCTTTGTCCGCTCCAGAACTTTGCACCACTCGTGTTAGAGTTTTTCTTCTTCATTTCGAACGTCCATGGGAGCCGTGATGCTGGAAATCGCCATTCAGACGCAAAAGCTGTCCCGCAAATTCGGAAACTTGACGGCCGTTGACGGCATCGATCTTCAGGTCGCGGCAGGCCAGTTCTTTGGCTTCTTGGGACCAAACGGTGCCGGGAAATCAACCACCATCAAGATGCTCACGGGCTTGCTCGCACCAACCTCCGGTGCCATGGAGCTTCTCGGTTTGGACTTTGCAGCGCATCCCGTCAACGTAAAGCGCCAGATCGGCGTCGTGCCGGAAGGTATGGGACTTTTCGAAAGATTGACCGGAGCGGAGTACTTGCAGTTCGTAGGACAGATGTACGGGCTGGATCGGGCCACCACGCAACGACGCGCGGACGAGTTATTGGAATTCATGCAGCTTGCCGACCGACCAAAGACCCTGATCGCGGACTACTCGCATGGCATGCAGAAGAAACTAGCCCTGGCAGCCGCAGTCATTCATGGGCCGCGCATTTTGTTTCTGGATGAACCGTTCGAAGGGGTGGATGCCCTGGCGGCCGGTGCACTCAAAGCGCTCCTCGGGCGTATGGCCGAACGCGGTACGACCATTTTCCTGACCTCCCACGTTCTGGAAATCGTCGAGCGCTTGTGCAGCCACGTAGCCATTATTCACAAAGGCCGCCTCGTTGCCCAGGGTTCGCTGGAAGAATTGCGTGCTGGCATTCCTGGCGAGGCCGACAGCAAAACCACGCTCGAGCAAATCTTCCTCTCCATTGTCGGGCAGGACGGTGCGGAACGCCCGCAACTGGAAGAACTCTCATGGCTGATGTAGCCCATTCCGTCGGGATTCTCACCCAGATTCGCTTGGTTGCCGGTCTCCGCTGGCGCATTCTCCGGAACAGTTTGCGTAAGAAGAACAGTCGCCTTGATCTGCTCGGCCTGATCCTTCTCGGCGCCCTGAGTGGGATCTTCGTTCTCGGAATGTGTTTCGCTTTTTATGCCGGAGCTTACACTTTCCTTTCCGGGGACCGCCCTGGACGGATCGCTTTGCTCTTCTGGGGCATTTTTCTTTTCTGGCAGACCTTCCCCATTTTTGTCGCCGGCTTCGGAGCAAGTTTTGAGTTTCGCACCTTGCTGCGCTTTCCGTTGAGCCGCGGCGCGTTCTATATCATTGCTTTGGCCTATGGCCTGGCGGATTTTTCGGCAATTGCCTCGGTCTGCTGGCTGATCTCAATGACCCTGGGTGCAACGGTGGCAAACCCGGGAGTCTTGCCGCTAATGTTTTTGATTGTGGCCGTATTCCTGTTGCTGAACGTAACTCTGGAGCGGCTCATCGGTTCGTGGATGGAGCGGCTCTTGTCGCGACGCAGAACTCGCGAATTATTTTTCGCGCTTTTTATCCTCTCGATGGTTTCCTTGAATTTCCTCAACCCGGCCGTGAATCGTTATAGCGCATCATTGCGGCCACTGGCGCATCGGCTCATTCCGTACCTTGCGTGGCTTCCGCCTTCGTTGGCCGGCAAAGCGGTCGCCGCCGCTGCGCAGTTTCATGGCGCAGAGGTCTTTGTAGGTTTAGCAGGGCTCTTGCTTTATGGGGCAGTGTTCACTGTTTTTCTCTGGAGCCGTTTTGCGGCCCAGTATCGCGGGGAAGAGCTCAGTGAAACGGCCGCGCCGGCGCCCGTTGTCGTACGTTCGACGGCAAGAAAAGAAGATGCTCCCGATCGCTTGAGCGGTCTTTCGCCGCAAGTGGCGGCGGTCGTGCGCAAGGAGTTCCGCTATCTGACTCGCAACCCCGTCACTCTTTTTACGCTCTTCGTGCCGCCGATTCTGGTCCTCTTTTTCAGTTTTCAATTTGCCGGGCGGCATACGACGATATCCGGTCGTCCAGTTTCCTCGGAGATGTTTTTCCCCGGGATGATGGCCTACCTCATCCTGATTTTGATGGCTCCTGCTTACAACTGCTTTGCTTACGAAGGCCGGGGCATGCAAACCTACTTCATGGTGCCGCTGCGCTTCCGTGAAGTATTCCTCGGCAAGAATTTGATGCTCGCCTTCGTGCTCGCGGTGGAAATCGGCTTGACTTTGACCATGCTCGCCTGGCGCGTGGGGCTGCCGTCGCCTCCCATGCTGGTCGGAACTCTTGCCGCGATTATCTTCACGGTGGTCGGCCAGCTTGTCATCGCCAACTGGTCTTCGGTCAATTTTCCGCGCAAGTTGGAGTTCGGCCAGCTGCGCGGCCAGCGGCAATCCGGTATGGCCGTCCTCATTGCTTTTGCCTCCCAGCTCTTGTTGGGTGGCATTTCGGCGGTCATACTTTTTAGCGGGCGCTGGACGGGAAACTCGTGGCTCCCCGCCGAAGCCTTCGCGTTTCTCGCCGCCGCAGCCGTGGGCGGATACTTCGCCTCGCTCGACCATTTGACGCGCCTCGCCGAAGCGAAGAAAGAAGTGCTCCTCGAAGCGCTCTGCCGCTGATTCATTTCTCGACGAGAAAGCTCCCCATCACCAGCGCGTCCATCCCGGAGCTGAAGAAGGTGCGGATCGCGTCGGTCGGCGTATGCACGATTGCTTCTCCGCGCAAATTAAACGAAGTGTTCATGATGACCGGCACGCCCGTGCGTTTTTCGAATTCGTCGATCAGCCGCCAGTACAGTGGATTAATTTCTTTCTCCACCGTTTGCGGACGCGCGCTGCCGTCCACGTGCGTCACCGACGGAATGATCCTCCGCATTTCCAACCGTACTTGCGCCGTCAGAATCATGAACGGTGAATCTGTGGCGCTTTCCAGATACTTGCTTGCCGCTTCCCTCTTCAGGGAAGGCGCAAACGGCCGCCACCACTCGCGGAATTTCACCGCACTGTTCACCTTGGCGTTCATTTCTGGATCGCGCGGGTCGGCGAGAATCGAGCGGCTCCCCAGTGCGCGCGGGCCAAATTCCATCCGTCCCTGAAACCATCCAAGAATTTTCCCCTGCCTGAGAAGTTCCGCTGCCGCGCACGCGGGGTCCGCCAGCTCCGTATACCGCAGCTTGTAAGTGCGCAGCGCCGTCTCGATGGCCTTATCCTCAAACAACGGCCCCCAATACCCATGGCGCATCGCCTTGTTCGGTAGTTTTCCGTTGTTGTCCAGATACGGCGCCAGCGCCGCGCCCAGCGCCACGCCATCATCCGTTGCTGCCGGCTGCACGAAAAACTCGTCCACCATGCCGCAAGCGGCAATTTTTCCGTTAGCCTTCGAATTCAGCGCCACTCCTCCCGCCAGGCAAACGTTTCGGCAACGCGTCTTTTCAATCGCCAGCCGCACCACATTCGTCATTGCGGTTTCGCAGGCATCCTGCACCGCGTAGGCAATATTTTTGTGCCGTTCGTCGATCTCACCTTCCGCAACGCGCGCTGGCCCGAGCTGCGCCGTCATGCGCGCATACGGCGTCGCGCCGTTGGTAAACAACTGTCTTGCGTGAACGCGATACGGCGCCGCTTTCAAATCGATGAACGCGGCCAAATCCACGTCCGGCTGCCCATAGGGCGCAAGCCCCATCACTTTCCATTCATCGCTGTTGGGCTGAAATCCCAGAAATTCAGTGAACCCACTGTAAAAAAATCCGATTGAGTTAGGAAAAGGAATCGTGAGTACGTGTTCAAGCCTGCCGTTGCTTCCGTACCAAATCGATGTGGCTTCCCAAGCGCCGCGCCCGTCCATCACCACCACGGCGGCTTCGCCAAAGCCGGAATACGCATAGGCGCTGATGGCGTGCGCCAGGTGATGGTCCACAAACCGCATCTTCGCGCGTGTTGGCCCGAAGTGCTGCGCGAATTTCTTTGCCCCGCTCTCCTGATGCCACATGCTCAAAAAGTGCAGCGTCGAATTCAGCCCGTTCAAATACGTCACCGGCATTTTCCCCATGGCGTAACACTTCAAATCGTGCCGGTACCCGGGCCCCGCCGTTTGCCATCCAAAACACACTTCATCCAGTTGCTCCGCGCGCACCTTGGCGAACTCCAGGCACGCCCGGACGGCCTGGTGCGGGAATCGCGCGTCATGCTTCAGCCGGCTGATGCGCTCTTCCGCCACGGCAAACAGCAGCTCGCCGTCGCGCACAAGGCACGCCGCCGAATCATGCATCTGCGAATAATTAATCCCCAGCGTCAGCATTTCTCGTTGGTCTCAGGAAGTTTCTCTCGGCAGTCTGCCCAGTGAATAAGAGCTTTCTTTTTCAAATCCTTTCTAGGGAAGTTATAGTAGCTTGTCCAAGCTTCGAGAGTCGAATGTCCGGGCATTTCTCGGCAAGGAAGGCTTCAGCTTTCGCGATGGCTAACGCACAATTTTCGTTCTGGAGTGAGCCGACAAATCTGAAGAGAAATCTGCGGCGCTTGCGCGCTATCGTTTGGCTTGTCACCATTGGCGCGGGCTTTGTTCAGACTTGGGCCTCGCGTTTCTGGATCGAAGGGGATGGAAACAACTATCTGGACGTCGCCAGCGCCTACTTGTGCGGCGACTGGAAGAACATCGTCAACGCCTACTGGAGCCCGTTTTTGTCCTGGCTCCTGGCGCTCTGTCTCGGCGTATTCCACAGCAGCCCCTACTGGGATTCCACTCTTCTTCACTTGCTTGATCTCGTGGGACTGCTCCTCTCACTATTCACCTTTGAATTTTTCTTCCGCGCGTTTCTTCGCTCGCACATTCAATTGCCTGGCTCGGAAGATGCGGAGGCCTCGCTATCAGAACTGGGCTGGTGGACGCTTGCGTACTCGCTATTTCTTTCAACTTCACTCTTCGTGTTGACGGTCCTAAATACAACGCCGGATGTCTGGGTGGCGGCATTCACTTATCTCATCGCCGGTCTGGTCGTGCGGATAGCCCATAATCGCGGTGGCTGGCATTGGTTTGCACTCTTGGGCCTCGCTCTTGCCTGCGCCTATCTCACAAAGGCGTTCTACTTCCCGATTAGCTTTGTCTTTCTGCTGATGGCGTGGCTCT